>Ga0070740_10001571_pt1 | contig 30573 bp, 33 predicted proteins | sample Coa_R2_FD_67286 | JGI IMG/M metagenome (GOLD analysis project Ga0070740, IMG submission 67286) | Surface soil microbial communities from Centralia Pennsylvania, which are recovering from an underground coalmine fire - Coalmine... | ecosystem: Environmental > Terrestrial > Soil > Unclassified ...
AGGCGATTCTGCTTGGCGAAGCTGGCAACCATTTCTGCGGCGCTGTGGGTGTGCTCGTTGATGAGAATCACGATGCGCCCGTGAAATGGCTGACCACCAAGGCCCTCCGTAACAAGCGTCATTGAACGATCGCGCTGGAAGACTTTGAAGCGCACAGCCATCATGAGCAATTCGGCCTTTGTGGCCGGAATCTTGCCGATACGGGTCAGACTTTCCTTGCGATAACCATTGCGAAGCCGCTGGCGCGTCAAGCTGTAGCCGATTTCGATCTTGCCGGGACATAGATAGCTCATGAGCCGGAGCGAGCCTAAGCCGCCGCCGATGTTCCCTCGAAGGTCGAGGATGAGACGCTGGATGCCGCGAACTTTCAATTCGCGGATCGCATCGTCGAGGGCTTTAGCAAAACTCTGACCGACCGCTCCCGGAAAGGTCGCGACTCGAATGTAGCCGATATCGGGGGCGAGAAACTTATGTGATAGGCTCCGAGGCTCAATCATCGGTGGGCGGTCTTTGGCGACACGGTTTGGCACACCAATGACGATTTCCCTCTTGCTGCCGTTGAAACCGCCGATTTCCACACGATGGTTACCACCAATACGGAAGTTCGCGGATTTGGGCGGAAGGATTGCTTGCGAATCAATGGAGAGGAGGAATTCTCCGGGTTGGATGCCGGCCTGAAAAGCAACGCCATCTTCAATAACGTCTACAAACATCCACCGTTTTCCATGGGGGCTGTCAACGGCCCGCAAAGTGGCGTTGATCGAGTAAGGTGCCGGAATGCTGTCCCGCCTCTGATGAAAGAAAGCCGTATGACTGCTTCCGAGTTCTTTGAGGAGCGCGCCCACTCCGGCCTCAAAAGCGGGGGTGTTCGCACTCAAGAGATGCGGGGTGCGTTCGTCAACGAGAGCCAGCCACGGCTTGTAATCCTGATTGGGGTTGCTCACGTTAATGTGGCGCTCAGGAACGAGTTTCTTGATGGAAGCGATGAGCTTGGTTCGCTCCTTCAGTGTGGCTGTTTGCTGGGATGAGTTCGGTGTCGTTGACATTGGCCCATTCCCTCAGTTCTTCGTGATTGATCCGGTGATACTGACAGGCTGGTCGCCCGCCCCTTCCACCTTGAAACTCGCCCAATAGTACGGAACCGCTTGTGTACCGTAAGTCTTAAGCATGTCTCTTTTGGCCGCGGTCAAGGCATGGGCGACCGTGCCCTTCTTAGCCAAATGGGCGTAGAACCGCTTCATCAAATAGAGCGCCGTCGTGTCTTCGATAGTCCAAAGCGTTGAAACCACAGTCTTCGCGCCGGCTAGCTGAAATGCGAGCGAAAGATTTGCGATGCCTTCTTCCCCTTGGAGACGGCCGACCGCCGTGTCGCAAGCGGACAAGACAATGAGATCGGCGTTTGTGTGCAAATGTACGATGTCGCTTGCCTCTAAGACGCCGTCGTCACCTGACGTTGAATCACTTAAAAGTATGAGCGCTGCGCGTTCAGGGTGTTTTTCGTTAGCTACGCCGTGGACAGCCAAATGAATGATTGAGTGCTGCTCTAAGCCCGAGTGTTCAAAGGCAGACTTCGTTGCGCTTGAGCCAAGCAGGACGGCATCACTGTCGCTGCGAAAAGCAGCTTGGGCTGCAAGAACCTCTTCTTTGGAAGCCGGCAAATTCACTAAGGGGCTGCTGATGTACCCACGGAGAGTCGCCAATTTGGTGAGCTCCGCATTTTGTTCGTAAGGGATTCCTCCAATTCCAAGAAGGGCGTGCTGGACAGGGTGGTGCTGAGCGGAATTAAGCAAATATAGAGAAGTCGCGGATGCGGCATACGTTATGGTGTGGGAAGAAACCAAGTAGCGTCCGGCGCCGTCAACGAGTGCATCGAAGGGGAGGAGATGTAACCGCCCGTCCGGCACAATTGTGAGCCGCTCTTTCTTAGAAACCTCCGGGATTTCCTTCAAGAGAGCCGCGTAGAGGTCGGCTCCCTGGGCCTTGGACGCCCCTTTCGTCTTTAGTGTTTTCAGATAGGTGATGACCGAGCTTTCGATGCTCTCTCGATCCGCAAGCTGCACGATGCGCGCAAAATCGCGACTAATGGCTAAACAATAGGAATGCGGTTGAGCCATGACGTACTCAAGCACAAGTTGGTTTGTGGCAACGCTATTTCGTACGCGTTCCAGCGGAATGATTTGCCAGGGCTGGGATTTCCAGGTGCCCGATGCAGGAGTGACCCATCGTGCTTCTTCTGCGAGAAAAATCTTGTCTCGAATCTGGCGAACTTGCTCAGCCGACTTTGCCTTTGCCAATTCCAGATTCAGGCGACTGATCTGCTTCTCGATTTGCAACTCCTCCTGCGATTCGGGTGGTTTTCCGCTCATCAGGAGTTCTGTCGTGACGCGACCCCGCGCGTGCTCAACAACTGAGAACGCTTTGGCGGGGTCGTTCAAGTGGTCTGCAACCAAAGCGAAGTGGTCCACGTAAATTGAGCTCATGGCGTTGACCAGGCCGATTTTGCCAGCTGCAGACCTGACGTTTCCGATCATGGCGTCCAGGACATCGGACGCGCGGTCATAGGTCTGACTTGCGTTACTGTACTTTCCTTGGCTTGCTTGCAGCTGGGCGAGCGATTGCAGGCGGACGGGAAGCAAATAGAGATCGCCGCTATTCTGCGTGGAATCTGCTGCCGCTGTCGCGAGTGACTCGGCCTTCGGTAGGTCGCCCTTCTTGCGATAAATGTCTGCCAAATAGAATTGGGCGTCGGCGAGCAAGCGTGGGAAGTGTCCTCTTTGGGCTAGGTTAATTGCCTCTTCGAAGTCGGCAATGGCTTCAGCTTCATCACCCTTCGTAGTCTCAACAGTCCCGGCTGTGATAAGGGCTTGAGTCTCCTTAACGTGTTTCTGCCTTGCTCGGGCTTCGGCGATGATCTCATTGGCGAGCTGCTCGGCGGCATCGAGTTTCCCCATTCCGCGGAATGCTTGAAGCCTGCCTTCGTTAACAACGAACTGATACCCCGCGTCAGGGTTGACCGCCGCGATTTTGAGTGCTTTGTCAAAGTAACCAAGCGCATCGTCGTACGAGCCCAAGTGCATGTAAGCGTACCCGACCGCGCCGAGGTAACGGATTTGCGCCCCTGTATCGCCAAGCATCATTGCGCCCATGAGTGCACCGGCGACTTTCTGGCGGGCTGGTGTCATGTCCCCTTCGAGGAACAGGGCGAATCCGAGTTCCCCGGACGCGCGGTTTTCCAATTTCTTGTCGCCAAGTTCCTGTGCGAGTTTAAGTGCCGCTTCCCAATCGCGGCGCATCGGCGCGGCGTCGATCTCGCCGTCGATGTCGCCAAGAACCATGAGGCAAAACAATCTGAGTTGCTTGTCAGACTGGAGCAGCGGATTCTTATCCAACTCAGCCGCGAGTTCCTGTGAAACTTCTGGTAGCGTAAGCTGCTCCATGGTTGAGCGTATGCGCCCTAGATGGGCATATAGCGCATTACGATTGTCGCCACGCGCTAAGTACAGTTGCTCAGCTTCGGTGAACATCGGCGCGGCATCTGCCCAGTTATACAAGTCACCATAATGAAGGGCTTGTTTTAGAAGCACGTCAGGGTCGTCGCTCTGCATTTGTGCTTTGGCGGTTGGGCAAAGCGCCGCGCACAAGCAAGTAGAAATTAGAATCGTCCTGAGATTCATGGCCTTTGTTCCCCACTACTGGGCTGTCCAGGTTGAACGGAAACCGGTTGAACGAGACGGATGCCCGCCTGGGAGCGGACTTCCAAGTTGTACTCGCCAGTTGGGACTTGCCGAAAATCTGCCTCGACGCGAATTAGGGTCTTGCCCTTCTGCAGATGAGCAGTGGCAGACTTCGACCAAAAAGTGCGACCGCCCGAATTCAATTTCATATCGTAGGAGCCCTCAGCACTTGCCAACGGGAGTGTCATTGTCAAATCCAGAGTTGAAGCGGGCATAGAAACCCGCCGTCCGGTTTTGGGGTTTTCACCGCCACGCACCGGCGAGAGGGTGCTCAGATCGAGGCTAAACGGCACGTAAGCCACAGTGGGAGTCTGCGACTGCGGTGGCGGCGGTTCCTTGTGCGTTTCTATCGGCGGGAGGTTTGGCTGCCTGGTCCCGCGGAGCAAAAGGCCAACGCCGATAACCAGAAGCACGGCGCAGACAAGTGCGGTCCCGACGAGCACTGGACGCGCTTTCAACCATGCGGCTACGCGACTCCAAGGCGACGCTTCGAGCTCGCGTTGTGCCTTCAGCTCCGCCAAAAATTCCGAGTACCGCTTGAAGCAAGGCGAGCAAGTGCCGATATGCTCTGTAATGGTTAGGTTGCTTGCGCGCGGGTTGAAAGCGAGCGACCGCAGTTCGGAGTCCGGTGGGCATCCGGCGCGATATGGATTCGGAAACGCTTCCGAGAGATAGGCGCGCGCGGATTCCAGGAACTTTTCGCTCATCGCTCCTGAGCCGCTCCGGTTTTTGTCCCTGAATCGCATTCGTCTGCTCGCTAGTCCTCGTCCGTTGGCCTATCCTTAGGCTTGAAGCCGAGCTTCTGTGCCAGTTTTCGGATTGCCTGCCAAAAACTCGATTCCGCAGCGTGGGCCGAAGTCCCGTAAGAAGCGGCGATCTCGTTCCAGGAAAAGCCATGAACACGGCGATAGAACATATCGCGTATTTTTGGATCACATCTGGTTATCAGCTCATCGATGAGAATCTGCACTTCAAGGTCTCCTCTGGGATTGATCGAGCGCGGAAGCTCATTGATGTAAGAGAGCAGTCGAGCTTCATGAATGACCCGTTGTCTCCTGATGCGATTTGCGCGCCGAAGGAAGGCCCGAAAGAGGTACGACGGAAGGTCGTGAACGCTGTCAGCCGGCAAAGTTCGACCTGACTGGAGTACGCGGGAAACCGCTCCAGCCGCGTCTTCGAGGAGTGTCGTCGCTATCGCCGGATCGATGAGCAAGTGCTCTGCGTGTTGAATGGCGCGGCGTACAACCTCTTCGGCAGCCGAAAGCACAGCCGGGCTGATGCTGCGGCCCTGGCGATCAACCGGGCTAATCGTTACCCTGAGCTTGGGTGGCCGTGCGCCTCCGTCCATGGTCCCTTGTTCCCACGCCGAGATTGCGCCGGCCACACCGCTACCGGCCCGGGTTCGTCCCGTACTGCGATACTGCCGAAATCCTGTTTTGGCGCCGTACTCCGGCTCCTACTTATTTAGAGTACCGGCAGAGGGCAAAACCTCAATCGCCCGGCCAAAAATTCTTCAAAAAACTTCCGCCTCGGTTCCCCTGGGCAAGGGCACGTGGTCGAAGGGCCCTTTATTGTTGGCGAAGGGTTATTGTTACATAGGAGGGCAGCTTATCGCCTGGTACCGTAGTACTAGCGAGGAGTTAACGTAGCCCCAGATAAGGCGGCCTAGCTAACGTTTCTTCGGAACCTTGTGGACGCCTTTTAACAACTCGTCGACCGTGATATGCAATCCGTCTGCAACTTTCATTAAGGAGTCGAGGCGGGGCCATCGCTTGCCGGTTTCGAGAAAACCCATGCCCGTGCGGCTGAGTCCTGAGCGATGAGCTAATTCCTCTTGGCTTATGCCCCTCGCAAGGCGCAATTCTTTGATTCGCTTTGACAGCGCAAGCAGAGTTCGGTTGGATTGCATTTTGCCGAGTGTGAAGCGAGTCCGTTGCTCCGTCCACCGACAACTGTGTGGTTAACAACAGAAGGCCATTTTATGATATGCTTTCGGCAAGCGGGACGCGCTGGTGCTGGTAACACCAACGCGCCCCTAACCACCGAGTCCCGTACAGGGAGGCTCCGATGGCTAAGGCGCATTGTGCTGTAACACCGAAAACTGAGCAAGCGGTCGCGTCCCGCTCATTTCACGAGAGGGAGCGACTTCATGCTGCAATGCCCACTTCCATATCCACCTGGCACTGAAATTCCACCACCAACCCATTTCGGACAGGTGTGTGGATTTGTTGTGCTGTATCTATTCGTCTTGACGTTGCTTTCCTTCCTGCTGCCGCGACGATGGTTCGTGGCTCTCTTCAGGATCGCGTTTCCATTTATGCCCGAAAAGCTTGATGAGAACGAGAGTGAGAGCGGCGAGCGGTGAGGCGGGGTGGTGATGCGTGGGTGAATGGAAAGCACAAGTTAGTGTGCGTGTCCGACAGGAACTTCGCCGGCAATCACACGGGAATTGATGGGCGCAGCAATTCCAACCCCGAGGAGGGCGAATGGGCACTATCGTCGCCTCTCGATTGAGGAACAAAGGGAGCGCAGGTGGACTGATGGCTAAGGACAGAGGAGAACAATATCCGGGAGTTGGAGGCAAGGTCGTTGATTTTATCGATCATAAATTCGCTGAGGGCAGGCTGTACATCCACGTTCGATTCCAAGATAAGACAGAGGTGTGCTGGCAGGTCGATTGTGCTCTAACTCTGCGGGAAGCCGATCTCTCAGATTGGAGAAGTGGAAATTTCAGGAGGATCAAGACTTTTGCCCGAAACGAACAGGATGACGAGCTATGAGCAACGCAAATTCGCACGTTCGTTGTTTTGGCCTAGCTGTGGTGCAAATGCGCGAACTGAGGAACATAAGTCGGGAACAGCTCGCAAAAAAGTCCAAGATCAAGTTGGCCGTGCTGACCGAGATCGAAGAAGGGACCATTGGTGGCGAAGAGTTCGGGCTTGATGAAATCGGTAAATTATCCGAGGCCATGGGAATCACACCATATCGGTTGATGATGGCGTACGAATCGAAATGCAAAGAGGCCGGGGAGGAATTCTGAAATGAAGTGGCGCAAAGACCCCACCGGTTATCCCGGAGACGACTGGATCAGGGTGCGCTACAACGAAATTAAGGAAATCTTTCGGAAGGAGCGCGGATTGTCAGAGGAGAAATTCGAGGGAGTACTTAAAGCGGGTTACGAGGAAACCCTGCGCGAACTTGCTCCTTTACGGAGGGCGATAGGTATTCGGTTCCGCGCTATTCGAGAGGAACGAGGGTTCAGCCGCAATCAACTCGCTGACCGGTCGAACGTGCCTGCTCGGGAGATCGGAAGGGGATAGAGCGTGGTGTCAGCGATTTCTGCATTGGTGATATGGTGCGGCTGTGCCTCGCGCTGAACTGTAAAATGGACAACCTGCTGCAGGATGTTCGCGAGATAGTTGCAGAAAGTTGAGCAACTAAATCCGCGTCTACGGGTTTGATGCGCACAGATGGAGGCCAGCAATGAGGGTGAAGTCCTTCACGTACCAAAAGAGCGTGTTCGGTACGTACTACAAACGCAGTCTTTTGAATCTTACAAAGATGGACGATCACATCGCCAAGATGCTGAGCGATGGCTGGGAAATCCTCACACAAACGTCTCATACTGGGGATCGCCGAATCCTGCGTCCCTTCGCGAAACGCGACACGATCACGGTTTCCTTCAAAAAAGCGTGAGTTCTATTGGCCGTGCTTTTGCAGGATTTCGTGAATGTCGCTCGGGTGGCGAGAGACATCCGCTGCCCATATACCGAAGCCGCCGTGTGCGTTGATGGCCCTGACCCATTCGCCTAAGAACTCTCGCTTGCTTTGCTGTTCCTGATTATCCTGGCCCTTGACTTCCAAAACGAGCGTCTTTCCACCTGCCAAGCGAACGATGTAGTCCGGGCGGAATTTGTGAATCACGCCTTTGTACGAGTACGTGATCTCGAAACCGAGATGATCGTTTTTCACCCACCCCGCAACATAGGGGTTGCGGTCAAGCTCGAAAGCCTCGCTGGCTTCCCAGCGGCTATCGAAGACGCACATGTTGATGTGTGAGTGCTTCGTGTGCTCGCAGGCTTTCCCCGTGTACCACGGCAGCATGTCTCCCGTTGAGCGGATCGGCCTTTGCGTATCGAACACGGGCTCCAGCACCAGCGAATTCTCGAAGCGAATGCGCTGCCAGATATGCTGAACCACTTTGCTCATATTCATGGTGATGACGATGCGTCGGCGAAAATCATCTCGGTCAAAAATCGGCGGATGCACCTGTATCTTGCCACTGCCGACATAGGATTCGACGAGGCGGATGAGTTGGGCAAGCAGGTATTCGCGGCTGCCTTTCCAAGTGGGTTTCATCTGGTCGAAGATTTCGCTGGATGCTTCGAAAACGATTTTCTGCATCCTGAATTTCTCGCCCAGCTCCCGAAGTGTTATTTCCGCCCGCTCGCGTTCGTGGGGCTTGCCGTCCAACATTGGGGCTAGTTCTGCCAAGGTCGCGGTTTGATAGGCATCAAGCACGAGAGGCTCAGCCTCTTGCAGGTCCAACGTCAATTGTGGCCGGTATTCGTGGTTGATTCGGATGACGTTCGGCCACACGATTTCATATATTTTTCGCTCCGCAAGTGCTTCGATTCGGGTCTTGGGCGCGGGTGGAGGTGGCGGTGGTTCGTCTCCGCCACCCTCATGCGGCAGGAATGTGAACGGAACGCCAAAGATGTTGACGTACTCGGGCTGGAAAAATCCTGTCTTCGGATCCATCTCGTAGGAGGTGCGCCGCAGCCCGCGCCCTACCACTTGCTCGCAGAGCAACTGTGACGTGAATGCGCGAAGGCCCATGATGTGCGTGACGGTTTTGGCGTCCCATCCTTCGGAGAGCATTCCAACAGAGATTACGGACTGGATTTTCTCCCCAGGCTCGCGGACACGTCCCACGGTATCGACTTTCCGTCGCAGCAACTCGGCTTGTTCCTTTTTCGATAGCTTGCGGCGTGGTGTATCGCCGTTGGACTCCTCGGTACCGTTGCCGTTTCCGGCGTCCTCATCGACAGCGGCAATACCTGCGAGTCCAAGTTGCACCGGCTCATCCTCTTCTTCAGCCTGCTTCAGCACATTCGAATCGATGTGCAAGAGTCGCTCGGGATCGCAAAGCTCATCTATGTGGATTCGCCTGTGTCGGAAGGCATACTCCACGCGAGCCGCAGTGTGCGTCGTATTCGCGACGGTTATCATCACTGGCGGGGTGGGCTGCCTTTCTTTCTTCCATCGCCTCATGGCCTCGACCCAATCTTTTCCAAGCAAATCGTAGCCGTTAACCACAAGACTCGGCAATGGGACGTGCGATTCAGCCTTACGGTTTAGGTCCGCCTTGACCTCCGGGTCACTGTAGATGTGATAGAGGCGAGATTTGTAGTTCTTGTCGTAAGCGCCGTCATCCCGCACCACCACGCGCGGCGTTTTGACTAGGCCCGACTCAATGGCATCATTCAGCCCGAAATCGCTGACGATCCAGCCGAACAGAGTCTCCTCACCGCTCTTCCTGCCCGTTGGAGCAAATGGCGTTGCCGTCAAATCGAAGGAGGTCAGAATGCCACGCGCTTTATGGATGCGATCTAATCCGCCAATCCATTTCGTCGCCTCATCTAGCTCATCTTTGGGCACACCTGCCATACGCGATTTCGGGGGTACCCGCCATGCGTGGTGCGCCTCGTCGTTGATCACAACGATGTTTTGTGCTGGAGCCATCTCCTGCAGGACATCGCGCACGTATGCCTCGTCGCTCTTTGCACCGCGTTTATCGACGCTACGCTTTTTCGCAATTTGTTCTTCGCTCTCCCAATCGAGCTTGTGCCAGTTGCGTATAAGCACGCGGCAAGTCTGTCCCTGCCGCAGCTTGTCTTCGAGGCCGGGCGGAATGACCTGAAATTCCGCATAATAGTTGCCAGGTTCACCCGGAATGAGCACGCGCAACCTGTTCTTGACCGTTAAGCCGGGTGCGATCAGGAGAATATTCTTGGAAAAACGCTTGTCTTGGGGATAGGTAACCTTGTTCAGGACCTGCCAAGCAATAAGCATGGCCATGAGGATCGTCTTGCCGGAACCTGTCGCCATCTTGCAGCAAAGCCGCGGAAACGGCCCGCCATCACCAGGAATCTCAATTCCCACGCGCTCGGACGGCGGAGCCTCTGTGAACCACATAAGTGTCTCAATGGCTTCCAACTGGCAGAAGAAGAATCGGCGGTTTGAGTCGCGCTGGTCTGGGTCACGCCAGTGCTGTAGGAGCCGCTTAGTGATTCCGCTCGCGCCCGGATAATCCGCCTCGCGCCATGCTTTCACTCGGGGCCGGATTTGGTTCACCAGCGGCAGTTCGAGGAATACGCCGGGATCGTCGAATGTGCGGGACTTCTCCGACGCGCGAACATATCCGGCCTTCCTGCGCTCAGGCTCGCGTGTGAAGAGCCTCGTTTCACGGTGATAGCGCCAGTGCTCGCCTGGCTCTTCGAAAGGTGAGTTGATGATGAGCTGGTCTATCGTTGCGGAGCCGACTTGGGCCTGAGTGCTCACTTCACATCCGCCACTTTCACGCTCTCAATTCCTCGGTCGTCAATGACCTTTACAGCCACGCGTTTGTGCGGACCGGGTTCAAAGGGCAGCGAACAAGTCCCGCGATACTTCTCGATCAGTTCGGAGTCTATTTCCGCTTTCAGATTGCGGGCGAGCCGCGCCCAACCTTCATCATCGTCAGCCATTGGGAAGAAGACCTGCCGGGGATAGAGGCTGCGACCGTCGTAGTCCGTGTCGAGCAGCCACATCGCGATCTTTGACGTGTCGCCGGATTCGATAGTGCCGGTGCGAGTGTTATAGTAGTCGAAGCCACGAACTTCCGCTTCCCATTTCCCCTTGTGGTCACCTTTGGCGACCTGGCGCAATTCGATGTCGGGCCGACCCACGAGCCAAAAACTCTGATTGGAGGCCCGCTTCTTTTTCAAGTCTTCCGTAAGCAAGTCGGCGTTCATCTGCGCCGTCAGGAAGGTCATGCCCGTCTTTTCTTTCGTAAGGCTGTCAATTTCCTTGGCTGCGTCGGGGTCAAATTCAAAGGCAGCGAAGACGATGATCGAAGGGCGCGGGCTGAGAGTTCTCGCTTCTTCCCAGGCAAGTTCCACCTGATTTCTGTCAAGCAGACTGTGTTCTGGGCCGAACGATATGACTACCCGCTCGGGCTTCACTCCCTTCGTTTCGGCATCGGCGTGCAGCCAGCGCGTTCCCGAAAGCGGCTCGACGCGAGAAAAGTCAATGTGGTGCCCACCTTTGCCGCGAAGCCCAGTCTTGAGCAGTTCGTCACGCCATTCGGCATGGCGCAGCGTTGCGCCTTTCCGCGCAACGGAGGCGTCCAGCAGCGGCGTTGCGGCCTCGCGAAAATCGGCGAGAGGCTCCTGTGCCTTTGCCGGCGAGGTTCCAACGTCAATGTCGTCCAGAGAGCGAACGGTTGGCGCGGGCACTGCTTCCACGGTGAATGGGCCAGTTACTCGAACCCGGCCCTTGTCGGAGTAGGGTTGGTCGTAGAGGGTTTCCTGTTCCGTGTATCTGGCGATGGCTGCGTCGATCTGCGCTCGCGTCATGCCTTCGCGGAGTTCGGGATTGTTGGCAATGGATTTGAGCGTTACATGCGGGACAGTCTTGTAGCGGAATCCGCTGTCCACGCCTTCTTCGGGGTGTGCAAGTTCATAGTAATCGAATTCCGCGGTCATGAGCCGCTGTTTGGCGAGAGTGACGGCCACGCGCGACGTATCGCAAGTAATCCAACGGCGACCCCACTGCTCGGCGACGTAGGCCGTTGTACCGGAGCCGCAGGTGGGGTCAAGGACGAGGTCGCCGGGGTCGGTCGTCATAAGGATGCAACGTTCGATGATGTTGGTCGGCGTCTGAACGACGAAATAGTTTTCTGGGTCACGCCCTGCGTTTGTCCAGATGCTGCCTACTTCCGTATAGGGGAAGTCTGAAAGGAACTGCCGGAATCGGACTGTGTTTCCAGCTCGCTGCACACGGCCAGCACGAACCAGCGCTTTGATACCTGACTCGGTCGTCCTCCAGGCCTTGTTACCACCCGGCAGAAATTCAGCTCCGTCCAAACGGATAGGAAACTTATTTGTTGAGCCAACACCATGGGTTTGCAAACTAACAAGTTGAAAGGCTCTCCAGTTCTCGGGGACCGAATTCGGATTCGAGCGCTCAGCCGGAGTCATCGCACGCGTGCGTCCCGTTCCTATCTCCTCAATTTGAGTGAAATGGTCACCCGTGCCAATCCCGGCAATCTGTTCCTCGAAGACTTTGTGGAATTTGTACTTCTCTTTGTTTTTCGCATACCAGACTAGATAGTGAGCCGAAGACTTCAGTTCGGAGCCGATCATGGTGCCGAGGCGGCGATAGCAGATTAAGACGCAAAAGTTTTGACTCCCAAAAACTTCATCCAGAATCTCGCGCACATGATGCACATTCTCATCAGAGATTTGGACGAAGACGGAGCCCGATTCGTGGAGGAGTTCGCGGGCGAGGAGAAGGCGGTCGCGGAGATAGGTGAGGTAAGAATGGATTCCGAGTTCCCAAGTGTCGCGGAAGGCGCGGATCATTTCTGGTTCTTGCGTCAGGTCTTCGTCCTTGCCGTCCTTCACGTCGCGCTTGTTTACGAATGGCTGGAAGTTGGACCCGTACTTGATACCGTAGGGCGGGTCTATGTAGACCATCTGGACCTGCCCAGCCATCCCTTCCTTTTCGAGCAGCGAGTTCATGATTAGAAGGGAGTCGCCGGCAATCAGGCGGTTCGACCAGCCGTGCGCGTGTTTGTAAAAATCAATGGCGTCGTGTAGCGATAACTTTTCTTCGGGCCGTTCGAACAGAGACGGCTGTACCGGCAGGCCATTGCCGTTGCGCTTGCGAACGGCCTCGACGATCGTGCGCGGGTCAATTGTTTCGTGGACGTGCAGCGAGACCGTGGGCACTTCAAACGAGGCGTGTTCTTTCTTCCCAGCCCAAACAAGCTGCGGATCGAGATGGGAGTCGTAGTTTAGTTCTTTTCCGGGCTTTACGTCGGGAACGGGCTGGATGTAGTCGTAGACTTTGTGTGTTGGAAGCGGAGGGTCTGTTTCAGGCGTGACCAATCCCACTGGCGGATTGTTGACCCGCTTCTTGCCAGTGTGCTCGTATCGGTCAATGGCCCGCTTCTTGGGGTGTGAGCCGCTGTCGCTATTGCCCTTTCCTCGCGCCATTGATCCCTTTCTGATGTGAAGAATGCGGGGTGCCTAAACGCTCCCAATTTATCTTCTAATGACTATGTGACGCAACAACCGCGCTCGTGCGCGTGAGGGAAAAAGTAGGCCGAGGGGCTGGCCACGACTGTCGAAGGAGGAGCTAGCGGACCTGTGCGGCGGTCTGCGTAGGCCAAAGCTGATTGATGATCTCGGCTGCGAGAATCAGGCCGTCAAGAGCTTGCCCCGGCGCTAGTATGTTCTGCATGTCTGGATGAGCAAAGCGGTTTCTGAGCCAAGGCGAAGCCTGAATCAGCACATCCACATAAGGAACCGGAGGGACAGACTCCGGCTCGTGACCGAGAATTTCCGCGACGTGTTGATTCAATTCGTTCGCGTTGGCGCGGCGATTCTCTAGGCCCGGAAAGCCCTCGTCGCGCAATAGCCCAGCGTCTTTGGCTTCGCTCAGTAAATCGCCAAGGCTCCTTCGGTCTCGGCCCTTCTTGTCTAGTTTCTTGGCTGGAAGGCGCTTCCTCAGAGCCATTTCGACAGCAAAGAAACTGCGCTCGGACGCCAACGTGTAAAAGGCGTAGTAAAGCCAGCCGTAGAGAAAGAGCGTGACAACCACGTGAAAATAGTCGCGAATGTCCTCCGGCACACCCTCATGCAGCGTGCAATACTGCGACACGCTGTCATACAGATGTTCGAGTCTTAGGAGCGAGAAAAAATCATTTGTTGGGTCACGCTCGAAGAATTGTTCCAGTCTTTTGACGGCAGTCATGCACTTCTCCAAGTAAAGTCAATTCATTGTGTTCTGCGCCCGGTTTGATTTCCAGCAAAGAACGAAAGCCGGGGCCTCGGAGCAGCACGAGGCCCCGGTCATGCATACACCGCTAGAACGGGATATCCTGCGCGGCGGCAGGCTGCGAGTCGTGTGGCGCGTCGGAGCCGGAAGGGAGTGCTTCCGGCTCTTTCTCGCCGCGATTCAGCTTGCGAATCGAACTAGCGCGAATCTGCCAGACCGTCTGCCTGACGGTCGTCGCCTTCTTGCCTTTGCCGATTTCGCGCTCGTACGTGCTGCTAACGAGCTTGCCGGCGACGAGGACAAGATCGCCTTTGCGAAGCGTTTCGGCGGCGCGGTCGCCGAGTGCATTCCAAACCACGACTCGGTGCCAGTCCACTTTCGAAGTCCATTCCTCATCCGCATTCTTCCATGACCGCTGTGTCGCGACGGAAAGAACGGTGAATGCCGCGCCGTTGCAGCGCGCTTCGCGCCGCTCCGGGTCTTTGCCGAGAAATCCTACGATCTGAACCGAATTGAACATTTTTAGAAAATCTCCTTTTCCGCCCCTTTTGCTTGGGGTGCCCCGAACGCGAGAGGAGACCACTCCCAATGCAAGCGGCTGCATTTCGGGAGGGGCACGAGAAATCTTCGACGCTGTTTCAGAAGATTTCTTGGGAGGAAACGGAAAAGCAGAAGCCGCGAAGCTGCCGGGCGTGGGAATTCTCCCGAAGCAGCGCCCAAGCAAGAGCGTGGCGGAAAAGCAAGATTGCCGTGAGTCAATTCGGGGAGGGTTCGAGGCGAGAACTGAGCGTGACTATGCGGCTGGCGCTGCGGGTACTTCCGTTCCTCAGCGGGTCATGGCCGAATACGGGACTTCGATCAGTGGCAGACGAGTGGGGCGACTAACGGCGCAGTTCAGCGAAGCCTTCGCCGGAATCGAGTCAGGCGTCCCGACAATGCGTGCATGACTTCGGTGCCCTGGCTCATGACCGCGCGGATTGGCTGGAGGTCAGAAGGCAGTTCGGGGGTTGGCACTGGCGGAATCGGCTTCAGAAGAGCAATAAGCCAAATGACCAGGGCCACGTGGAAGGACGTTAACCGGACAATCTTCCACCAATGGAAATAGGGCTGTAGCCATTCCTTCGAAACAGCGTTGTTAACGACTTGCGCCAACGAATACAGGAACAAACCAATCGCGATTCGCCTTTGAATTATCCCGATATTCACGTCGTAATGCAGGGTCAGCAAGAAAAGCATCAGAAGGACGGCGGCAGCCGTCAGTTCTAGATCGCGTTCCAAGCTGAGCACGAAAGCCGGCAACTGGGAGGGAGCTTGAACTGCGAACCAAAGAGCCACAGCGAGAAGTGTCGAGGAGCTCGCGGCGACGAGCCACTTCATGACAACCCGAAGTCCCAGATATGGACGCGAGGCGGTCCATGCGAGCTCGCCGATCGCTGCACCCCGCCAGACGAGAAGCGCAGCTTGCGTGGTCCAAAAAAAGTAAAAGGCCGGGCGAGACGCATAGCCCATCCGGTGGTACACCCAATAGAGCGGAAGACCGTGCACGAGGACAGCGGCGGTGTATCCACTGAAAACCGGCAGTTCGCGGTACAGCCGTCGCCGGAACGCAAGCACGCACACGATTGGTTCGAGGAGCATGCTTACGTACCACAATACGAGTTCGGCGGTTGTCAAGCCCATATGCTTAGGAAGGCGTGATGATATCACCGAGGAATAGGGGCATTGCACAAAGCCGGACGCACTTCTTTGGGCATGGATTCGCCGTACTGCGGCCTATGTATTTAGGTCGGATTCGAGAATAGGCAATCCCTGCTCCTGGGCAATCACATTCAAAAACTCGTCGGCGAGCCGCGCGAAAAATCTGACTTTCGCAGTCAACGCAGTCAAGAGTCCGGTGGGAATGATGCCGAACCGTATTTGCAGCCGAGCGAACCAGCATTGCGCCTTGAATTTGAGGGCGACAGCGAGCCGGTTACTTTCGCCGGCGAGCGTGATTTCAGGCAGGAACTTTGCTGCCCGGTTGAGCAAACGTGTGACCTGGTCGAAATCCGTTTGAATCTCAGTTAGATAAGCGAGAGCGAGCTCGCGGCGCTCGAATTGGATTTTCTTGAGCATCTCTTCGTACTCGGCCAGCCGACGATCCACTTCCTCGAAATGCTGATGTCGGACTGGCAGGAAGTCCCTGACGGTCAGAACGTGGGGCGGCTTGGACCGCTTAGGTCTCCAGAGGCTATAGATCAAGACTATGAAGAGAACCACAGTCAAGCCAAAGAAGAAGAACAAGCTGAACATGAACCTGACCCCTAGTCCGGCAATTCTGAGCCGCACGCACACAATCGCCGTCCCCCTCGCTGGGCCCGGCTTCAACGATTTTGCGACCTGTTAAAATAAGCTGGGCGTATCATAACGAGTAATTCCACAGAAGGCTATAGGCTACGACACGCCCAGCCGCTCAAACGTTACTCAGACTGTAGTACCACCGATGGTCGTTTTCTTGGGACTCGGTGGCCAGGGTGGGGGTGGCGCCCCATCCGCAACGAGGAAGCTGCTGAGCTTCGGCCACGGCGGCGGAGGAGCCCCATCCGCTACGAGATAGCCGCTCGGTTTCGGCGGCCAGGGCGGAGGTGGAGCTCCGTCGGCAACCAATCGCCCGTGCTTGCCGACTGCATGGATTAGCGCTGAAGCTGCGAACAACATAAGAGCAGCCAACGCCACAACTGACGTTGTACGTTTCATTGAACCTCTCCTTATTGGTTGGTATACGTGGCAATACTGCAAAGCCACGCTGGTTCAAAGATGCTCTAAGTCAGCGCTACTGGGCACGGTTTTCTTCGTGGCGTGAGTTTCGGCAGGGGCCGGCAAATTCCCAGACGCGGGAATTGCTCATGTCGTGGCGGAGGAGCAGCCGAACGAGCTATTGGCGAATGAAATCAGGTCAGGCAGATGTATCCGGCTAGAGCGACGACCGCCAGCGAATTGCACTGGCAGCAAAGTTTCGCACCGACATTGCGTCTCCGAAGCGATACGGCCCGGGTCCCTGCAGAGAGGGGCAGCAAGAGTCTCCTAGCTTTCTCTCGGAAACTCTCATCGAAGCGGAATGAGGCGGTACCCCATCGTGGCGTGAACGGGAGGGATGCTCATTCCGTCGCGATAACTTTCTGTTCTTCAAGTTCCTTCAACCGAGTGCGAAGTTGGTCATGGGTGTTCACAACGAAAGTCCGGGCGTCTCTGAAACCACTTTCTGCAAGGACCTGAAAGGCTTGGGAACAATAACCGTCGAGCTCCTCATCACTGCAATATTCTTTAAGCGAGTCCAGGAGTTCCGTCAATTTGTCCTCGGGAGATCGCTGCTCAGCTTGGCCCTTTATCTCCTGAATGACAGCCTTCATCTCCTCGGGATTGTTACGAGCGAGACACTCCCCTATGCGGACTCGTTTCTCTTCGTCCGGTAGGCGGCGTAGAAGGGATTCCAGGTGAGTCCGAATTGCTTCGCTCGAACGTCTGGCAATGATGGCTGCCCTGGCGTGCTCGCGTGTACGTTTTTGTTCGTCTTGGTAGACTTCGCGTGGGCGATCCGCAATCGCGATTGGGTCTTGCCTTACATAGGCGGCGAAAGTCAAAGGGTAATGATAGCGGGTGAGAAACGCTCCAAACTCCTGATACGAACGCCTCGCCTTATACCCCGCGAAAGCGATCAGCAACATGGAAGCAGCGAGCACAGCCATTAAGGCATGGTTGACAAATCCATGCCTGCGCCCCACGTCTGCTCGCAATGAGGGGAAGTCAATCTCCACGTCCAGCGAGTCGCCCGGCTCCGCCGAGGAATTGAACCACCGCTCGAACCTGGCATTAGCCGCTTGCTTGAAGCTTGAGGAATCGATCTTTGCTCGCCAGTGCAAGAGCGAAAGGTAAGCCATCGGATAGACCATTTGAAGCTGCGATACGGCCACGGCTTGCACTGGCGCGTTTAGCTTTTGCCCATAGTTCTTTCCGGTGCTCGGGTAGAGGACAAGCGAATTTGCATGGTCCCATCCTTTCGGCAGACTTGCGTACGTGATGAAGCACAACGAATGCGCCTTCTCCGAGTAAGTGATGACGTAATAGAAATCGTCCGGGTTCGGCACATTCACATCGGTTATTTGGCGGCAGTCGGTTGTTTCGTCCGGCGTGACAATAACCGCCGAATCATTGCCGAACCGTGCCGCGATGCTCCTGGCAACCCTGTCGGCAACCCAGCGCATATACTGCGGCTTCCCGGAAATCGCGTCGTTGAGGAGCGGAATAATCCCGAGGCACAGACTCAGGACGAGGAGGGACGCACCGACCAGGGTGATCGACACGAATCTCTTCTTTTGCTTTTGATAGCTCTCGGTCACCGCGAACTCCGACGAGACAAGTATCTCCATACTATCTCAGCCCAGCGGAGAAACTCACGGCTGAAGGTTGTCGCTCTAGGTGGCCCGCTAGTTAAGCGGGCGGCGCGGATGATTCACCCGCGCCGATGGCGTTCAGCATGTGAATTGCCGTTCGCTGGACGTATTCGAGGCTTTCGCTGAGGACCTTCGCGTCGCCGCCATACAAGCCAATGTAGTCTTGCGCGGCTGAGCCGGTTTCGAGTCCGATTGCGCTGCAAACGACAAACGCGACGGCCTCGGCTTCCGTTTCGCGGACACGCTTCGTCGTGCTGCTCCGGCGAGCATCGCGGTGCATGAGTTCGTGACTTACTTCGTGAGCTAGGGTCGCAAATTCCTCGGCCGGAGACTGGCCTGGCAGCAATGTGATCTTGCCGCCTAGCGACATGCCGCGCGCCGGTGCGATTTCGTCGGAATATTCCAGCGCAATGCCCTGATCGGCGACGAATTTCGCAAGCCGCTCACGATATGCGCCCGGATCGCCATCCACGCGGCCAATTTCAGGTAACGCCTGGCCGTCCGTTTGGCTAATGTCCCACACGTGCGTTCCGCGGAATCCGACAACCGTCGAGGATTCGTCCGGCGCGGTTTCGTCGTTGTTCTGGGCCTTCTTCCGAACGATAGGAGCGAGAATCAGAATGCCCTTTTCGCCCTTTTTCACGAAGCGGCCCAGCTTGTGCCACGCGTGAAACCCCGCGACATACGTCGCATTAGGCTTCTGCGAAGCGATGAGCAAGATGTTGTGGAGCGAGTAACGATGGAAGCGCGCCATCGCGGCAAGGTATTCCCGCAGTCTCCCACTGTGGCCCTCTTCGAGGGCTTGGCGAAGCTGCTCGATGGCGTTGCTTGCGATCTGTTTTGCTTGTTCGACTTTCATTTTTTCTGTCCTCCTGTTTCGGGGAGTCTGGCTCCCTTCACCCCACAGCCGAGGGAGCCAGCGACGAAACAGGGGGACACAAGCGGAGAGATTGGCGCGTCCAGGTCGGAGCGGGCCGCACGTCTGAGTGACAGGAGGTTTTGCTGGCGCGAAGCGTGCTAGTGGAGACCGGAGGCGGACGAAATCAATCGCCGGGACGGGACAATCTCGGAGCGGGGAGAAGAGCAACAGCGAAACGCGGATCAGTAGCAAGCTTTAAGAACGGGAGGGAACGGGGCGCGAGTCGGAGAGAAGTATCACTGTGCGGACCAAGCAAGCAGGTCACGCGTCGGCAGAAGTGCGACTGGTTTGCAAGCTGATTTCACATGGGCGGAGCGGTACTGCTCAGGTGAGCTTCGAGACGGCGAGCCGCATCATGGAGGTCACGCTCAGCCACGATGTTGTAGCGGTCGAATACCGAGCGTGTCTTGTGCCCTGAGATCGCCATTGCAACTCGCTCTGGAACGCCTGCGCGCACCATGTTGCGAACGGCACTGCGCCGCAGGTCATGGAACAAGCGGCCAACCAGACCAGCGCGTTTGCAGGCGGAGGTCCAAGCTCTTTGGAAGTTGCCGATCTGCTTCCCTCTCCGGCAGAAGACGAATTCACAATTTGCCGAATGTGTTTGGTTTGTGACTTCTTGGTTCCTGAGAAGCTGAAGGAGCTCATCGGTGAGCGGGATGGTTCGGGCCTGCCCGTTCTTTGTTGTCCCAGGCTCGAGATGAGCGGTGCGCGCTTCCAGGTCGATTTGGCACCATCGCAACTGTAAAAGTTCGCCCTTTCGTGCTCCCGTGAAGTAACCGAATGTCAGGAGCGGTTTTAGATAGTGGGGAAGTTCGCGTAAAAGAGCTAAATACTCCCGATGCTCGAAAAATCCCTGACGAACGTTGGACTCCTTAAGCATGGGAATAAACGGCACGCGAGTAACTTTGGGTGGCGTCATTTTGCTGGCTAGGTTGAACATTCGCTTGAGCGCTGCGAGTTCACGATTGATCGTTCCGTTCGATGCGCCTTGTTGCTGGCGAGCGATCATGTAAGTCCGAGCCCGCTCAGTTGTGATTTCGATTGCTGAGAGGCCGTTGAAGACCGGCATCAAATGGAGATCGATTCTTCGCTTGAGCCACATAAGCGATTTTCGGTCGTTGGCCCGATATTCGTTTAGCAGCTCGTCGGCCAACTGACGGAAACCGGTACCGTCAGTTTTTCGCTCGGGCGAATATGCAGTCTCGGGCGCTCCTTCGCGAGCGCGTAGCAAACGCCTGGCGTCAGCGTACTTTTCGGACTTGCTGCTTTCGCGGAAAGCTTTGCCACTCCTGTAGTATTTGATCCACCAAATGCGGCCTCGCCGGTAGAGCATTCCCATAGCGCACCATGTGCTTTCGGATGAGTTCTTAGTCGGTAACCCTAACCAGGGATTTGGATATACAATGAGGTCCCGCTTCCTGAAGGTCGGTTATGGGTGATGTCTTAGGACTGCATTCCCTGCGCGTCGGTCTGTTCCGATTCAGGCTCGTGCCCGAGCAACCGCTAGAAGTGCCGGCTCTGAATAAGGGCAACATGCTTCGCGGTGGTTTTGGCCACGGTTTTCGGAAGCTGTGCTGTATTCCCGAGTGCAGAGACGCGAGGCTTTGCCCACTTGCAGCTATTTGCCCCTACAAGGCCGTGTTCGAGCCTTCTCCGCCGCCGGGATCGGAGCGCTTGGCGAAGAATCAAGACATCCCGCGGCCCTTTGTTTTCCGCGCTCCTCACACGAACCAAACCCGTTTTCAAAAGGGCGAAGCGTTTGAGTTCGGGCTTGTTCTAATCGGACGGGCTGTTGATTACTTGCCATACTTCGTGCTGTCGTTCAGAGAACTCGCCAATGAGGGGTTAGGCCTGAATCGGGCGAAGTGCGCTTTGGAACGTGTCGAGCAAAGGCGAACCTCCGCCAATGGTCTCGGGCGTGCCACTGGTGAGGGGAGGCTGGTCTATAGCAAGGATTCTGGAGTTTTCCACTCGACTGAAAACGAGGGCGTCGACAGCTACGTGAACTCACGGCTGCGAGAATTGAGTTCTCCGAATGGCGACCAATCTCGACAGAACGTGACCATCCGGTTCCTAACACCGACATTTCTGAAAGCCAACGGGGAAGTGATCCGGCGACCGGAGTTTCATCATCTTTTTAAGCGACTCCGCGACCGGATCAATGCACTCTGCACGTTTTTTGGGGACGGCGCGCTTGATTTGGATTTTCGTGGTGTCGGCACGCGGGCCGAAAAAGTTCAGAGCGTTTCCGCCCGAACGGAGTGGGTGGAACGCTGCCGCACATCCTCGAAAACGGGGCAGCGTCATGAGCTTTCGGGCTTCATGGGCGAAGCCACTTACGAGGGCAACGTGGAGGAGTTCTTGCCGTTGCTGGCGCTTGGCGAACTGGTTCACGTCGGAAAACACACAGCCTGGGGCAACGGCCGGATCGAACTGCAGTCAGGTACGGGAGTCAAGTGCTAGAGGAGCAGTTCCAATTGGTCACTGGGCATAGCCCCGCTGAGCATCAGCGCGAGTGTGGGGAGGCACTAGCCACAGGGAAATCCGTCATTCTTCGAGCCCCTACTGGCTCAGGAAAGTCCGAGGCAGTGTGGATACCGTTCCTTCGTTGTCGGGGTAAGAGACTCCCCATGCGCATGATCCATGCGTTGCCGATGCGTGGGTTGGCGAATCAACTGGAAGAACGAATGAAGGACTATGCCGGTCCCGGCCTGCGCGTATCGGCCATGCACGGCCAGCGTCCGGAGAGTGTCTTGTTTTACGCTGACGCCATCTTTGCCACCATAGATCAGGTGGTCGCCTCTTATGCATGTGCTCCCCTCAGCTTAAGTGTACGCCATGGCAACATCCCGGCTGGCGCTGTCGCTAGCAGTTTTTTGGTTTTTGACGAAGTACACACATTTGAGCCTCGACTCGGCCTGCAATCGATTCTGGTGCTGGCTGAGCGAGCCCACCAGATGGGCATGCCTTTTGTAATCATGTCGGCAACTCTACCGAAGAATTTCATTCGAAGTTTGGCCGAACGATTGGGTGCCGCGCCAATTGAGGGCGGTCGGTTGAAAAGTAAGGAAGGAGAACCTCGCCACGTGACCCTGCGAGTGTTGCCAGAAAAACTGAGTGCTCGAACGATTTTGGACTACGCCCCAAAGGTCAATCGGACGGTCGTTGTCGTGAACACTGTGCAGCGTGCACTCGGTCTGTATGAGCAGGTGCGAGATGAATTCCGGTGTCCGGTGATTCTAGCGCACTCGCGCTTCTACGACGAAGACCGGCGGACCAAAGAGCAACAGATCGAAGCACTGTTTGGGAAGAAAGCAGCGCAAGGTCGGTGTCTGCTGATCGCCACTCAGGTCGTGGAGGTTGGACTGGACATTTCCTGCGACCTTCTGATTACAGAACTAGCTCCCGTAGACGCCCTGGTGCAGCGTGCTGGGCGCTGCGCCCGCTGGGGAGGGAAGGGTGACGTCATTGTTCTTACGGAGCTCGACACGAAGAGACCCTACGACGAGACCCTAGTGGCCGTGACGGAGCGAGCCCTCCAAGAGCACAACGTGGACGGCCAGGAACTGACATGGGAAGTTGAAACAGCCCTTGTCGACACAGTGCTTGATCCCCATTTCAAGGAATGGGCAAAGCCGGATGCGGCTGGCAAGGTTTTAGCATCGTTGGCTGAGGCTGCCTTCACAGGAAACTCAACGAAGGCAGAACAAGCGGTGCGCGAAACCCTGACCGTCGAGGTCGCTCTACACGATACTCCCCAGGCCTTGGGGCCAGCTATCCTCAGACTTCCCCGATGCCGCTTGCATCCAGGGGTTTTCCAACAGTTCGTCCGCAAGCAGAGGCCTAATGTTTGGCAAGTGGTCGTAGATCGAGACCCTGACGATGACTATCGAACCAGAATCGAGTTTCTATCTGTGAACGGGAAATCGAGACTGATACCTGGCGGCCACTATATCGTTGACCCGCAGTTTGGTTGTTACGATGCCGAGCGCGGTTTGCGTCTCGGGGTCCCCGGCCAATCAGCAGAGCCGTTTGCCCCGGGACAATCGAGAGACCGATTGAAAGGTGAGCTGCAAATCGAACTGTGGCAGGACCACATAAGAGAAGTCGTCAAGGCCTTCGAAAGGTATGTGCTTCCCAAGGAGCGAATGGCTTTTGAAGCCTTGAGTCGATGGTTGGGGAAGACTCAAGACGAACTGTTAAGCGTCGCTAGGGCTGTTCTCGTTTTACACGACCTTGGCAAGCTCGCCCGGCAATGGCAAGGAAAGATTCAGGCGGGACTGGAAGGCAAACTTTCTCAGGGGTCTTTTCTGGCACACCGCGGGGGTTCCGTCAGCGGACTCCCACCCCATGCGACTGTCTCCGCTTGGGTTGCGACCCCCTGCCTCCGCCGTCTGGCTGGTACTGACTGGGAGCAGACGTTGGCGGTGCCGGCCTTAGCGGCGATTGCCCACCACCACAGCGTGCGAGCCGATATTACTCCTGAATTTGAGATGACCGATGGATGCTTCGAAGTAGTCGCAGACTGCGCGCGAGGCGTCGCTGGCCTTGAGGTTAAACGCGACGATTTCAATACGAAACCACCGCAAGGCAGCGGCTCCTGTGGGGTTGGTTTGAACTTTCTGTTGCCTGAGGGCTACACGTCCTACGTGTTGCTTTCCCGATGGCTCCGCTTGGCGGACCGAATCGCCACGGGAGGTGGGGAAGAAACGATCTTTCAATATGAGAAATGGATGGGCGATTCCTAAGGGACAGGTTAATTATTGCGAGCCTTGCCGCTAGGATGAGAGCATGACCGGCTGCCAAGTGCGTATGCTTCTAGATCTCGCTTGGGATGTCAGCGCACGTGTCGATAATGAGCGTGTTGTTCAGTGGACGCAGCTCCAGGGATTGTCGCCTCTAGATGTTGGCTTCCGAGTGAGAATTGCTGAGAAGTTCATCTGCGGCCGACTTCTGATAGTTCCCAAGACCCTGCCTTTGTACGCAAAGAATTTCTTGCGGCTATGCGAAGGCGAAAAGAGACGTTTTGACCAGTTGGGGGAGCCACTCCCCAGCCTGAATGTCGTTGACCAGCGCCGGTACATTGAAAAACTAGTTTGGCTCGGTGGTTTGGACTCAAGGGGAAAACGCTATGTGGATCAACTGTATGGTTTCAGTCCATTCACCGCGCTGAAGCAAGTCGAATTGGCTGAGCAAGAGCATCTAAGCCCTCCCGCGATCGCCAAGAGAGTGAGTGCAATCAACAGGAGATTGGTCGCTGCTGCTCACCTAAGCCAGCTTCAGCCTATCGAACGCCTGTATGCCTTCTTGCGTTAGGAGTCGAAGCTTTGGAGTACAGACTTATAAAAAGCGGATTGGAAATGTTCGATACGGCTCGAGCTTACGGGTTGGCTCAACTTCTGCAAGTGCTGGCCGGAGGAAGGGCCGCGCCGAGAATCCTGAGTCAAGGAGGTGTTTTTACGCTGACCATTTCGACAAAGCCAAATCCCGCCACTTTGAAGAGCTCAGACCTTTGGCGCGGCGCATTTGGCGAGAGCAACTGGCAAAAGGTCTTCCTAACCTACAAGAGGGCTTGGTCAAGTCAGCGCGACAAGGTGAAGAGGAGCTTGGAAAGCCACTCGGCAGATATTTTTGGTAAGGCCGAGACAGACGGACTCGCAGTGGTCTTCGGTGGCAATTTCGCATTGCCGGGGCCGTTGGACCCAGTCGGATTCAAAGGACTGAAAGGCCTGACGGCAGGTAGCTATTCGGAAGGTCAAACCACCGTAGATGAATTCAATTGGGCTTTGGGTTGCTTGGGTGCTGCCGCGGCCCAGCGGTACAAGATCCAAAAGGCTGTAGGCAATAAGTGGGAATACTACGTGACCCTGCCTGTTCCGGAGGAAGTCCAATTTGGTGACTTCCATGCAGTTCGGCAGCTAGTCTATGACAAGGGACTCAGCTACAACGGCGTACGCAACGCCGCCGCTCACTTTTCTCTCCTCTTGGCGAGCGCCATCCGTGAAAAAGCGCAAGGCAACCCGCACTTTCCAGTGCGGTTTTCAAACGTATTGTACTTCTCTCTTTTTCAATCCGGCCAGCAATTCAAGCCCGCTATTGGAGGCGCTGTGAATGTAGGGAGACTTATCGAGATCGCTCTGGCTCGGCCAGAGGTGGCGTTGGAGATGTTCAAGACTTGGGATTACTTGTTTCGCCGGGGCAGTGCTCAAGGGAACGAAGACTTAGCTCAGGCCATTACGGAACTGGTGATGGCACCTTCGCTCGATACTTATTACCGCCACGCACGAATCTTTAATCGCTATGTAGTGGATTCGACGAAGCGCGTAAGACCCGAGTATTTGTACGACGAAACCGCACTGAAGGAGGTGCTCAACTATGCTGAGCAGTGACTCGAAATTGTCAGAGGTGTTCGCAGAAGAGAGCGTCAAGTCCTTTGGAAAATGCTTGCGATACGCACTCTGGCGTGACGAAGACTACGCTTCTCTCATAGAGTTCGAGAATGCAGAAACTCCAACTCAATTTGCCGATGCGGTGAGGAAGTTTCTTCGAAGATATCGGAGTGGCGGCTTCATGGATCAAACTCAGCGAAGCCGGGCTTCCGAGATGCGCAAGCAAAACCGCTGGGATGGACTTAAAAAGCTTCTTCGGCAGTACGAAGTGGGACCTCGACCCAGTGAGGGGCAGCTTGAGAGGTTGATGCAACTGGCGAATGACACTAACGGAGTGCGATTAGTTCAGTCGGCCATCATTTCCTATGGACTCACCAAGAGGGAGCCATATAAGGAAGTTGAGGAACTGGAGAAGGAGAACTGAAATGGCAGACAGCCCAGTTTTTGAGGTCGCGATTCTTGGACGTGTAGTTTGGAACCTACATTCACTGAATAACGAAGGCACTGTGGGCAATGTCAGTGAGCCGCGCACAGTTGTTTTGGCGGACGGGTCGAAGTCCGATGGCATCTCGGGGGAGATGCTCAAGCATATCCATGCGCAGAACGTCTGGCTGGTCGCGGAAGACAAGAGCCAACTCTGCGAACCGTGCAGAACACTGAACCCTCAGAAAGCTGACAAGAATCCGGCTGTACTAGGAGTTAAGACTGCGAAAGCGAAAGTAGCAGCAGAAAGCATGAGCGTCGCAATCTCCAGTTGTGCGCTGTGCGATTTACACGGCTTCTTGGTTCAAAGGCCCACGATAGCGCGGGCCTCTACAGTGGAATTTGGGTGGGCTGTAGCTCTGCGTGACGGGTACCATCGGGATATCCATCTTCATGCGCGTCACGCTGTTGAGGGGCGCGCCGAAACGACCGAAGGTCAGCAAGAGGGACCAGCCGAAGTATCCGGCCAGATGATTTATCACCGGCCCACGCGTTCGGGTACCTATGCCTTCGTCAGTGTCTTCCAACCCTGGCGAATCGGCTTGAACGAGGTGAACTACGAATACGTTGAGGGTGTCGATCGGGAGGCGCGCAATAAGCTGGCAATCGAAGCTTATAAGGCAACTTTTGCGCGCACTGGTGGCGCAATGACTTCCACTCGGCTGCCGCACGTGGAAGCTCTTGAGGGTGTTGTGTTGGTTTCCAGTCGCAACTTCCCGGTCCCTGTGACGAGCCCTCTTCAGGATGACTATCGAGAGAAAACTGAAAAAGTCGGGCAAGCGGTAGAGGGGTTAGAGGTTCAGCGTTTCGGTGCTCTGCCGGAACTTTACGTCATCTTAAATGCGCTTGCAAAACGACGTTTGTTCGCGTTGCAAATGGGAGGAACGTCGAAGAAAGGAAAACAGTAAACCATGGCCGAGTGGCTCCAAGCTGAAGTTGAGTTCGCCAGTTTCTACAGCTACCGAGTGCCTGACCTTTCTCCGAGTTTCGCGCTATGCTCCCCGGTGCCGAGCCCGGCAGCTATCCGGCTGGCAGTCGTAGACGCTACTATTCGGCACACTGGAGATGTTAACGAAGGCCATGCAGTTTTTGAGTTAATGAAGCGAGCCAGATTGGAACTTCAACCACCAAGCCGTGTCGCTGTGATGAAGTTTTTTATAAAGCGACTGAAGCCAGAGAAGCCGACCAAGGGAAAACGCGCGAGTGTGATCGAATCGACCGGTATTCGAGAATATTGCTTGCCATGGGGCCCGATGGTCTTTTGGATTGAGAGCGATCAGCCAGAACGCATCGCCCAATCCCTACAGTGGCTGCGCCGCCTCGGAACGACCGACTCACTTGCGAGTTGCACCGTGGGAGCAGGCACTCCAAATTTTGCGTCCTGCATTAGACCGGCGAATGGCTTGACACTTCAGACCACTAATTTCGCGCAGCGCCCGGTCTTTACCCTCCACGAGCTCAAACCAGAGACGCAATTCAATCAGGTGAATCCGTTCGCGGACGAAAGACCAGGTAAACCTTTTGAGAAGCGGCTTTATGTTCTTCCCTTGGTTCGAGAAAAGGTTGGCGAAAACTGGGTGATCTATCATCACGAGCCGTTTGCGGCTTGAAAGCAGTCCGGGCCAGGGGTGAGCCTTTTGAAAAGTGCTTGTATATTTTCCGCTAATGTTGCGATTGAATAAGCGAGAATTGGTTTATCCATCAGCGCTGACGGCTTTTTGCCAAGTGGCCAACATGAGTACCCAGTCGCTCCACTCCCAAAGGGCCCTTCGGCCTCAAGAATCAGCCGGCCAATGGAATCTGTTCACAGGCGAGCTGGAGCCAATACCTCCTCAGAATGGTGACGCCCCGGAATCTGGTTGGTTGTTCGACCCTGAATGGGGCATGGTGTTGCCAAAGAATCCTGCTGGCCAGGAAGTCGTTGTCGACGAAGGGGTTTCGATTGCCTTCCCCGATGGAGGCTCAGAAATCCCGAAAGAGCCCTTGGTCTTTGGCGTGCTGCCCAAGCGCGCAAAAGAACTACCAATGGTTGCCAAAGCAGCTGATTCGGCACAACTGATTCTGTCGGGCTTCGGAATCTTTCTGAGCAAGAAAAGTGAACGGCTGCTCGTCAAGTTGGGCGGCAAGGTGGTTTACGAATTTCCTTTCTTCCGCATAAGCGAAGTGGTGGTTGCCTCGCGAGGGGTTTCGCTGTCTTCCGATTTGATCAAAGACTTTTGTGAGCGCGGCATCCGCGTTAGTTTCGTGGAGCCATCCGGTCGGCCCTACGCAATGTTGTCCTCCCCCGTTCTGACTGCCACGGTCGAGTCCCGCCGCGAACAGCTTCTCGCCTATAACGACTCACGCGGTTTGCAGTTTGCGCGGTTGGTGGTGCGGGGCAAGGTCCGCAATCAGCGCCACGTCTTGCTGTATTTCGGAAAATACCTGAAGCAGTCGGACGCCGAGCGATTTGAATCCATTTCCGAAATAGCAAGAAAGCTTCGCACGGTCGAACTCCAAGCCCGAAGGATTGACGGTGGTTCTGTGCAAGAGAGACGCCAAGAGCTCATGGGCTTGGAAGGTGCCGCGGGACGGCTCTACTGGGATGGCATGAGAACCATAGTGGAAAGCAAAGTCGAGTTCATGGGGCGCGTCCATCGCGGTGCCACCGACATCGTGAATGCGCTTCTGAACTACGGCTATGGAATTCTATACGCTCATGTCTGGGGCGCGGTGGTTAACGCCGGCCTCGAACCGTTTGCGGGCTTTCTGCACGTGGATCGGCCTGGCAAACCATCCTTGGTTTTGGACTTGGTTGAGGAATTTCGTCAGCCTGTTGTGGACCGCACCATCATTGCGTTCATCAACCTGGGCCAGTCGATGAAAATGGAAAACGGCCTCCTGGACCAAGAAACGCGAAGAGCGATTGCAGAAAAAATTCTTGAGCGATTGGGGAGCACCGAGTCCTTTCGCGGCCAACAGTACCAGATACGGTCAATTATCCAAATGCAGGCGCGTTCTTTGGTCAGCTTCCTTCGAAACAAGAGCAAGTACAAACCGTTCAGTTTTCGGTGGTGATTGATACTGCGTCAACGGCGAAACCGATGGAACTCCATACGCTTGTTATTTACGACGTTGAAGATGATCGCGCCCGGACGCGGGTGTCAGAAGCCTGCAAGGATTTTGGGCTAGAACGAATTCAGTATAGTTGCTTCCGGGGAAGACTGTCGCAGAACAAACGCGAAGAGCTCTACGAGCGAATGCGAAAAATTCAACGCGAATGGGAAGTTCGTTGGAAGAAAGACTTCCCAGAATCGCAGGTTGAACAAAATGATGTGCCCCTTCCTCCCGATGAGAAAGCTTCGGGTAAATGGGAGCCGGCATTCAAGATCCTGATTCAGCCACTCTGCGAAAAAGATGTGAACGGCGCAACTTATGCCTATCTGTTTGTGGATGTCCCGAAACTGGCGGCCCGCGACCAGCAGCAAGCAAGCGCGTCGGAATCATGATTGAGCTTAAGGCATTGTCGGCGGGATCGACGCTGGTACCGCTTCGGGTCAATGACCTGAAACAGTTTCAGTATTGCCCTCGCATTGTATTCTACAACACGGTCATGCCGGTCGAACGGAAGAGCACAGTGAAAATGGAGCGCGGCAAAGAAGAAGAATTCAAACTGGACGCCCTGGAAAAACGGCGGACTCTAGCGCGCTATGAGCTTGGCTCTGGAGAGCGTCGCTTTCATGTTTGGATTGAATCTCCGAAGCTCGGCCTGAGCGGGAAGCTTGATCTTCTGATTGTTTCGCCTCGGGGCTATTTCCCCGTAGATTTCAAGTACACTCGGGGTCGGCCTCATCGGAATCATGTTTTTCAACTCGCGGGATATGCAATCCTCGTTGAGGAGGAATTTAAGAGCAAAGTCGAAATGGGCTTTATCTACCTGGCGCCGGTGCAAAAGGTCATCGCAATTCGCATGACGCGGCAGTTGAAAGAAAAGACGCTTGGTGTTTTGACGGAGATTCGAAATATGATCGGAGAAGGCATTCTGCCGCCTCCGACTGAGGTTCGAAGCAGATGCACTGAGTGCGAGTTTCGAAACTACTGCGGGGATGTCTTTTGATGATGCCGGTCGGGATCATGGATTCGGAGCTTGGTTTTTCGCAAACCTCGGCGGTTTTCGCGCAACCCAAACCTTTTCGTACAATTCCCAATTTGTTTGGGTATAATTCGTTGATAGAGCGAGAGATACCGAGCGGTTCCAGAGCCTTCCCCGATGAAGAGGGGACTGAAAGATCTTGGTGCGTTGGTGCGTGGTTTTCTCTGCCTAGTTCCAGAGCCTTCCCCGATGAAGAGGGGACTGAAAGCAAGGTTCGACGATCACTTTCGTGAATCAGGACGCGTTCCAGAGCCTTCCCCGATGAAGAGGGGACTGAAAGGTTCACGCTCACGTTCAAGCCTCCTGTAGTCTGTTTGTTCCAGAGCCTTCCCCGATGAAGAGGGGACTGAAAGTGGCCTTCGGTGCGGCAGGAAATTCAGCGCAGGAGCGTTCCAGAGCCTTCCCCGATGAAGAGGGGACTGAAAGCCTTAGAAGT
>Ga0070740_10001573_pt1 | contig 30516 bp, 39 predicted proteins | sample Coa_R2_FD_67286 | JGI IMG/M metagenome (GOLD analysis project Ga0070740, IMG submission 67286) | Surface soil microbial communities from Centralia Pennsylvania, which are recovering from an underground coalmine fire - Coalmine... | ecosystem: Environmental > Terrestrial > Soil > Unclassified ...
GCTCGCACGACACGCTCACGAATCGGGCTTAGGAGAACGCGATGGCGGTCATCCCGAAGTTTGTCGGAGAACGAATCAAGCGGCGCGAGGATCCGCGCCTCATTCAGGGCCAGGCCACTTACGCTGACGACGTGCGGCTGACCGGAATGCTGACGGCGGTGATTCTGCGCAGCCCGCACGCCCATGCCAAAATCAATTCGGTCGATCTGACCGCCGCGCGCAAAGCTCCCGGCGTCGTGTGCGTACTCGCCGGCGACGACGTAAGGGATTCAATCGCCACGCTGCCCTGCGTCGCTCCCGCCGAGCGTATTCCGTTCCATCCGACTTTGGCCGTGGGAAAAGTGCGCTACGTCGGCGAACCGGTCGCGGTCGCGGTCGCCGCCGACGCCTACCGCGCGCAGGACGCGCTGGACCTGGTCGAAGTCGACTACGATCCGCTCGACGCCGTGGTTGACCCGGAAAAAGCCATCGTCGACGGCGCCCCAATCCTGCACGAGGAGTTCGGCACCAATGTCGCGCTGAACATGGCGGTGCCCTCGCCGGCGATGGATGAAGCGATGCGCAATGCCGACAAGGTCGTGCGCTTCAGGATCGTCAACCAGCGCCTGGCGCCGATCCCGATGGAGCCGCGCGGCGTGGTCGCGCAATGGAACCCCGGACAGCGCCATCTCACCGTGTGGTCCTCGACCCAGATTCCGCACATGCTGCGCTCGCGCCTGGCCGAGATGCTCAAGCTCGGTGAAAACCGCATCCGCGTGATCGCGCCCGAGGTGGGCGGCGGCTTCGGCTGCAAGCTCAACGTTTACGGGGAAGAGGCGCTGGTCGCGCATCTCTCGATGAGACTTGGCCGGCCGGTCAAATGGATCGAGCGCCGGCGCGAAAACATCGCCGCCACCACCCACGGCCGCGACCAGATCACCTACCTGGAAGTTCCAATCAAAAACGACGGCACCGTGCTGGGCATCAAGGGCCGCTTCATCTGCGACATGGGCGCTTACCTGCAGCTCCTGACGCCCGCGATTCCCGGCTTCTCGGCCCTGATGATGACCGGATGCTACAAAATTCCGGCGATCAGCTTCGAGCAGGTGATGGCCTTCACCAACAAGATCGCGACCGACGCCTATCGCGGGGCCGGACGCCCCGAAGCCTGCTACATCGCCGAGCGCGTGATGGACGTCGTCGCCGGCGAGCTCGGGCTCGACCCGGCCGAGGTGCGGCGCAGGAACTTCATCCCCAAAAGCGCCTTCCCCGCGACCACGGCCGCCGGGCTGGTTTACGACTCGGGCGATTACGAGCAGGCGCTCGACAAGGCGCTGGCGATGGTCGACTACAAGACGCTGCGGGCCGAGCAGGACGCCGCCCGCAAACAGGGCCGCTACATCGGCATCGGCCTCGCGTCCTACGTCGAGATCTGCGGCATCGGGCCGTCGGCGATGCTGCCTCCGAAGGTCCAGGGATGGGAAAGCGCGACCGTGCGGGTCGAGCCCGACTCCCGCGTCACCGTGCTCACCGGCGTATCGCCGCACGGCCAGGGCCAGGAGACAACTTTCGCGCAGCTCGTCGCCGACGCGCTCGGCATCGACATCGACGACGTCAGCGTCATCCACGGCGACACCGCGATCGTGCAGTACGGCGTGGGCACCTTCGGCAGCCGCGCAACCGCGCTGGGCGGAACGGCGCTGATGATGGCGGTCGGCAAGCTGCAGGAGAAGCTCAAGAAGATCGCTTCAACCATGATGGAAGCGCCGCCGGATCAACTCGTCTTCAACCAGCGCACCATCGCGCTTGCGAGCGACATCAGCAAATCGATCCCGCTGCAGCAGGTGGTGACCGCGGCCTACGACTTCAAGCAGCCGATTCCCGGGATGGAGCCCGGTCTCGACGCGACGAGCTTCTTCGAGCCGACCGGCTGCACCTTCCCGTTCGGCACCCACGTGGCCGTGGTCGAAGTCGATCCGGAAACCGGGGTCGTGAAGTTTCTGCGCTACGTCGCGGTTGACGATTGCGGCAAAATAATCAGCCCGCTGCTGGTCGAAGGACAAATCCATGGCGGCATCGCGCAGGGCATCGCCCAGGCGCTCTACGAAGAAGTCGTGTATGACGAAAGCGGCCAGCTGGTCACCGCGACCCTGATGGATTACGCGGTGCCGCGCGCCGAGATGCTGCCGCACTACGAACTCGCTTCGACCGTGACGCCCTCGCCGCTTAATCCGCTCGGGGTCAAGGGCGTCGGCGAGGCCGGAACCATCGGTTCGACGCCGTGCGTGGTCAATGCGGTACTCGACGCGCTGCGCCCGCTGGGGGTCAAGCAGATCGATATGCCGCTTAAGCCGGAGAAGATTTGGCGCGCGATAAAGGCCGCGCACAAGGGCTAGCCCATGTATCCATCGGAGTTCGAATACCATCGCGCCGCCTCGATAAAGGAGGCGATCGGGCTGATTCGGCGCTACGGCGAAGACGCCAAGCTGCTCTCGGGCGGACACAGCCTGCTGCCGATTCTGAAGATGCGCCTGGCGCAGCCGCGCCATCTCGTGGACATCGCGCGCATCGCGGAACTCGGCCAGGTCACCGAGCAGGGCGGCCGGGTCGTGGTGGGCGCCGCCGCGCGGCATCACCAGGTGCACACCTCCGAGCTCATACGGAGCAAGCTCGGACTGCTGGCCGAATGCGCCGGCAATATCGGCGACGTGCAGGTGCGCAACCGCGGCACCATCGGCGGCAGCCTCGCTCATTCGGACCCCGCCGCCGACTATCCCGCGGCGGTGCTCGCCCTTGAGGGTGAGGTCCGGCTGGAGGGCCCTGCTGGCGCGCGCTCAGTCAAAGCGAGCGACTTCTTCGTCGATCTCATGACCACGGCGATTCAGCCGGGCGAAATCCTCACGGCCGTCAGCTTTGCCCCGCTGCCCGCAGGCGCCGGCTACGCGTACCTGAAGCATCGCCAGCCCGCGTCCGGCTTCGCGATGGTCGGCGTCGCAGCGCTGCTCACCCTCGACCAGGGCGGCAAGTGCCAGGACGCGCGCGTCGGGATTACCGGTCTCGGAGCCAAGGCGTTTCGCGCCGCGGCGGTCGAAAGCGCGATCAACGGCAAGGCGCCTGACGGCAAAGCGCTGGCGGATGCGGCCGCGCACGCGGCGGACGGCGTCGACCCGCTCGGCGACATTCATGCCTCGCCCGACTTTCGCGCGGAGCTCGCGCGCGTTTACACGCGGCGCGCGCTCGAAGCCGCGGCCGCGCGGGCGCGGCGCTGATCGCGCAACCATAAACCTGGAAACCCGCAAAGATGAAAATTGCCGGAGAGCAACCGCTGTCGGCGCCGCGCGATCGGGTGTGGGCGCTCTTCAACGATCCCGCGCGGCTGTCGCGGCTCATCCCGGGATGCGAAAAGCTCGACGTGCTGAGCCCCACCGAATTCGCGGGCACGCTCAACGTCGGGATCGCAGCCGTTAAGGGCGTCTACACCGGCAAGCTGAAGCTCGAAGAGGTCCGACCGCCGGATCATTACAAGATGATTGTCGATGGCAAGGGCAAGCAGGGCTTCATGCGCGGGTCGGGCACGATCGACCTAGTGGCCAGCAGCGCGAAAGACACCCTGGTGCGCTACGGCGGCGACATTCAGATCGGCGGCCCGCTGATGCAGGTCGGCCAGCGCGTGATCGACAGCGCGGCCAAGATGATGATTGGGCAGTTTTTCGCCGCCGCCGAGGCCGAACTGAAAGCGGAGGCGGCCGGCACAGTCGCACGCCAGGGTTTTCTGCTTAATTTCTGGCGCTACCTGGTACGGCTCTTCCGCTCGCTCTTTGCGCGCGGCTGAGACGCACCCCGGCGGCCGTTCGCGGCTCGCTATTCGCCGGCGATCATCATTTCGGAAATTTTGATGGTCGGCGCGACCGTCGAGGACCGCCACACCAGGTCATTTCCGATCATCTCGATCGACAGGTACATCTCCTTGAGATTGCCGGCGATCGTGATCTCCTGCACCGGGTAAGCAAACGCGCCGTCCTCGATCCAGATCCCGCTTGCGCCGCGCGAGTAGTCGCCGGTAACCGAATTGACGCCGAAACCGATCAGCTCGGTCACATAGAGCCCGCGTTTCACCGAACCGATTATCTCCTCGGGCGAATACGGACCCGGCTCGAGGTACAGATTTGTCGGACTCACCGAGGGCGCGTCTCCGGCCGAGCGCGCAGCATTGCCGGTTGACTTTAGTCCGAGCCGGCGCGCCGAGTACGTATCCAGCAGATAGGTCTTGAGCACACCGCGCTCGACCAGGTGCTTGCGCGTGATGGGCAGGCCTTCGCCGTCGAACGGTTTCGATCCGAGCCCCCGGCGCATCGTGCCGTCATCGACGATCGTCACATTGGACGCGGCAACTTCCGTTTCGAGCCGGCCGACCAGGAACGACGCGCTGCGATAGAGCGACGGCCCCGAGGCGGCACCGGCCAGCGAACGAATCAGCCCTGCGGCCATGTCGGGATCGAACACCACCGGCGCCCGCGTGGTCTTGATCTTGCGCGCGCCGAGCTTGCGCAGCGCGCGCCGGGCCGCGGTCGTTCCCACGGACTCGGCGTTGTCGAGCCCGCCGAAATAGCGGTTCTGCGTGTACCAATGCCCGGGCTGCATGGCGCCGTTCTCCTCCGCGATCGGCGCGACCGCCAGCCCATACGTGGTTCCCGCGTAATCGCCGGCGAAGCCCTGGCTGTTTGCAAACACCACATGGTAGCGGCCCGAGTCGAACTCGGCGCCCTCCGAATTCCTTATCCTGCCGTCGGCGCCGAGCGCGGCGCGCTCAGCCGCGCCGGCGAGCGCGAGCGCGCGGTCGGCGTCGATTATGCCGCTTGCCGGATCGGCCAAATCGAGTTCCGGCACGCCGTGCGGGTGCATCGACGCGTCGGGCAGTCCCGACCACTGATCGGGCGCGGTCAAGCGGGCGAGGCGCACCGTATCGGCGAGAAACTCGCGCAATGATTTGCGCTCGAAATCGGCGGTCGACGCCGTGGCCGACGATTTTCCGACAAAGGCGCGCACGCCCAGCCGGCGCTCGCGCGAGCTTTTGAGCTTTTCGACCTCGCCCATGCGCACGCCCGCGCTCAGCGACTCGGCGCTCACGATGATGACTTCCGCGGCGTCAGCGCCCGCGGCGCGCACCTGCTCCAGTCCCCACTGGGCGAGATCGACGCCCGGTTCTAATGACGACATTTGCGCTATGTCTCCGGCTGCGAGCGCCTCGGCGCGTCAGGCGCGCGTGCCGCCCACCGTTATTCCATCGATACGGATCGTCGGCAGGCCGACGCCCACGGGCACGGATTGCCCGTCCTTGCCGCACACGCCGACACCGGGGTCGAGTTCGAGGTCGTTGCCCACCATGGTCACGCGCGTGAGCACGTCGGGGCCGTTGCCGATTAGCGTCGCGCCCTTGACCGGGCGAGTCACTTTGCCGTCCTCGATCAGATAGGCCTCGGAAGCCGAGAAGACGAACTTGCCATTGGTGATGTCGACCTGGCCGCCGCCGAAACTGACCGCGTAGAGTCCGTTGCGCACCGATCCGAGAATCTCCTCGGGCGTGGATTCGCCGGGCAGCATGAAGGTGTTGGTCATGCGCGGCATCGGGCTGTGAGCGAAACTCTCGCGCCGGCCGTTGCCGGTGGGCTCCATTTTCATCAGCCGCGCGTTGAGCCGATCCTGCAGATAGCCGCGCAGGATGCCCTTTTCGATCAACACGGTGCGCGAGGTCGGCGTGCCCTCGTCGTCGATATTGAGGCTGCCGCGGCGGTTGGGAATCGTGCCGTCGTCCACCACCGTGCAGAACTCGCTCGCCACGCGTTCGCCGATGCGGCCGGAAAAGGCGGAAGTGCGCTTGCGGTTGAAATCGCCCTCGAGCCCGTGCCCCACCGCCTCATGCAGCAGGATCCCAGGCCATCCCGGGCCCAGCACCACCACCATCTCGCCCGCGGGCGCGTCCTCGGCGTCGAGATTGACGATCGCCTGGCGCGCGGCCTTGAGCGCATGCTCGCGCCATCGCTCGCGCTCGAAGAAGAAGCTCCATTCGACGCGCCCGCCGCCGCCGGAACTGCCGGATTGGCGGCCGCGGCCGTCCTCCGCGATCACCATCACGTTGAGGCGGCAGAGCGGCTGCACGTCGGCCGCAATCCGCCCCTCGCTGTTCACCACCATCACGATCTTCTGCTCGGCGGCAAACGACGCCATCACGCTCTTCACGCGCGGATCGACTTCGCGCGCGACGCGATCGACCTCGCTCAGCAGTTTCGCGCGCTCCTCGAGCGGCACCTCGAGCGGCGTGCTTGCAAGCTCGTACAGCGCATGCCGCGTCGCAGGTGCGCCCACCTGCACCGCCGCGGGCGCCGACCCGCCGCCGTGCGCGATCGCGCGCGCGGTCTCGGCCGCAAGCCGCATGCGGTCGACAGTGACCTCGTCCGAGTAGGCATAGCCGGTGCGGTCTTCGGCGCACACGCGCACGCCCACCCCATGGCTCAGGCTTTTGCTGGTGCGGTTGACGATCGAGTCTTCGAGACTGAGTCCTTCGGCGCTGCGGTACTCGAAATAAAGGTCAGCATAGTCCGCCTTGCGCTCGAGCGCCGCGCCAAGCGCGCTTTCCAGCGCATTTTCGCTCATCCCGAAACGGCGCAGGAAGAATTTGTCCGGCTGAATCAATTCGCTGCTCATCGCTTACCTCTTCGACCGACGATCAAGTTTACCAGAGCGACCGCGGATCGGGGACGACCGTCGGCAAATAGCGCGCGGGACGACACGCTTCGCCGCGTGCGGCGCATCGGCCTTGCGCCGTTTGCGCATGACGTCGCGGGTCTTGAGACGTTTTCCGGAGACTACGCGCCTGCAAATAAAAGCCGTCCGAGGACGGGCGGAACACCATGGCCCGAGCGCGCGATCCCGCGCCCGGCGGAAAGCGGTGAGGTCGCCGATTGCGCCGGCGTCAGCCGGCGGCCGCCGCGGCGCGGCGCTCGCCGCGCTGTTGCTCGCGCGATTCGGTCTTGCGGCGCTTCTTGCGCGGCGGGACGGATTCCGAGGCCCCGGTGAACTCGATCACCGAGATCGGCGCGGCATCGCCGCGCCGCACGCCGAATTTGACGATTCGCGTGTAACCGCCGGGACGCTCCTTGAACTGCGGCGCGATCTCGTCGAAGAGCTTCTTGACCGCGCCGTGCGACCCGAGAAAGGCATAGGCCCGCCGATGCGCCGCGAGGTCGCCGCGCTTGCCCAGCGTCACCATCCGATCCGCCCAGCGGCGCAGTTCCTTCGCCTTGGCATCGGTGGTCTTGAGACGCCCGTGCTGAATCAGGCTCAGCACCAGGTTGCGCATCAGGGCCTTGCGATGGGCCGAGGTGCGGTTGAGCTTGCGCCCTGAATTGAGATGACGCATCGAAGGATCGCTCCCGTATTCCGCCGCCGCCGGCGCTCAGGCCGACTCGCGCCGCTCCTGCTCGGCCCACATGCGGTCGAGTTCGCTGCGCGGCGGCAGATTGTCCAGGCGCATGCCCAGCGAGAGTCCCATGTCGGTGAGGACTTCCTTGATCTCGTTGAGCGACTTGCGGCCGAAGTTCTTGATCTTGAGCATGTCCTGCTCGGTGCGCTGGACCAGCTCGCCAATGTACTTGATGTCCGCGTTCTGCAGGCCGTTGAAGGCGCGCACTGAAATCGGCAGCCCTTCCACCGGCCGGTACAGATACTCGTTGAGCAGCGGGCGCTGCTCGGCACCCTCGATCGCGACCGGCGCCTCGGCCTCTTCTTCCACGCCCGCGAAGATGGTCATCTGGTCGCGCGCCACACGCGCCGCATAGGTCAGCGCGTCGCGCGGCGAGATCGATCCGTCGGTCCAGATTTCCAGGGCCAGGCGGTCGTAGTCGGTGCGCTGACCGACGCGCGCGTTGGTCACGGTGAAGTTGACCTTCTTGATCGGCGAATAGACTGCGTCGAGCCGGATCGTGCCGATCGGCTCCTCGTCCTCGGTGCGCTCGGCGGGCGCATAGCCGCGGCCGCGCCGGATCACCAGTTCCATCTCGAGCTCGGCGCCCTTCTCCAGCGTGGCGATATGCTGGTCTGGCGTCAGCACCTCGAGGCTGGGACCGCCGGTGATGTCGCGCGCCGACACCGTCCCCTCGCCGCGCGCCTTGAGCGTCGCGGTCAGATGCTCGCCCTCGTGCAGACGCAGGCGAACCTCCTTGAGGTTGAGGATGATGTCGGTCACGTCCTCTTTGACCCCGGGGATGGTCGAAAACTCGTGCAGCACGTTTTTGATCCGTACCGCGGTGATCGCAAAACCAGGCAGCGAGGACAACAGGATGCGGCGCAGGCCGTTGCCGATGGTGATGCCGTAGCCGCGCTCGAGCGGCTCGGCGAAGAACCGCCCGTAGGTCGGGGTCAGTTCCTTTTCGTCGAACTCGACAGCCTTGGGCTTGATTAAATCGCGCCAATCAGTATGCATGTCCGATCGCTCTTCTCCAAAAATTTTTCTGTTCCGCTGCGAACTCCCCGCCGGTCGCGCCGCGTCAGCGCGAGTAATGCTCGACGATCAGCTTCTCGCTCACCGGCATCGTCAGGTCGGCACGCACCGGCAGCGAACGCAAGGAGCCGCGGAACTGGTCGCGCTCGAGCGCGATCCAGCCCGGCGTCCCGCGCCGCTGCGACATCTCGATCGCTTCCGCGATCACTTTCTTGGTGCGGCTGCCCGCGGCCACGCTCACCATCTCGCCCACCTCGAGCAGGTAGGAGGGCACCGTCACCGTCCTGCCGTCCACCTGGATATGGCCGTGGCGCACGACCTGGCGCGCCTGGGCGAGCGAACTGGCGAAGCCCAGCCGATAGACCACGCTGTCCAGCCGCCGCTCGAGCAGCACCAGCAGGTTCTCGCCGGTGATTCCGGGCATCCGCTCCGCCATCTCGAAATAGTGCTTGAACTGCGTTTCCATCAGGCCGTAGATGCGCCTGACTTTCTGCTTCTCGCGCAGCCGGATCGCGAATTCGGAAAATCGCGTGCGCGCCTGTCCATGCGCCCCGGGCGGATAGTTGCGCCGCTCGATCGCGCACTTGTCAGTGTAGCAGCGCTCGCCCTTTAAAAAGAGCTTGAGCCCCTCGCGCCGGCACAGCCGGCATACCGGACCTAGATACCTTGCCACTCTTGTTCTGCGCTCCTAAACGCGGCGCCGCTTGGGCGGCCGGCATCCGTTGTGCGGAATCGGCGTTACATCCTTGATCGAAATCACCGACAGGCCCGCCGCCTGCAACGCGCGCACCGCCGACTCGCGTCCGCCGCCCGGCCCCTTGACGAACACGATCACCGCGCGCATCCCGACGTCGCTCACCTTGCGCGCCGCCGCCTCCGCCGCCATCTGCGCGGCGAACGGCGTGCCCTTGCGCGAGCCCTTGAAGCCCACCGAGCCTGCGCTCGACCACGCCACCACCAGCCCCTGAGGATCGGTGATGGTCACGATGGTGTTGTTGAAGGTCGCATGCACGTGCGCAACACCCTCAGGCACCGTGCGGCGCACGCGCCTGCGCCGGGGTGCCGGCGCGGCCGCACCCGCTGCGCCGGCCGGCGTCGCGCCGGGCGTCCCCGACGCGGCGGCTCCCGCGGCGGGGGCGCCGGCAGCCGCGGCCTTGTCGCCGCCGCCCTGGGCCTTGCCCGCGGCGGGCTTGGATTCCTTGTTCTCGTCAGCCATCAGGCTCGCCTTCTTTTCCGTCCGTCGGCGGCGGATTCATGCCGCCGACTCATCGACCTCGTAAATGAACTTTCCCTCAAGCAGCCGCATCAGCCCTTGGGCGGCGCCTGCTTCTTGCCCGCCACCACCTTGCGCGGGCCCTTGCGCGTGCGCGCATTGGTATGCGTGCGCTGGCCGCGTACCGGAAGGCCGCGGCGATGGCGGATGCCGCGATAGCATCCGAGGTCCATCAGGCGCTTGATCGACTGCTGCACCTCGCGGCGCAAATCGCCCTCGACCTTGTACTTCTCGTCGATCACGTTGCGGATATGGACCTGCTCCTCGGCCGTCAGCTCGTCGCTGTTGCGCGCCGGATCGACCTTGGCCTCGGCAAGAATCTTCAGCGCCGCGCTGCGCCCGATTCCATAGATATAGGTCAGCGCGATTTCCATCCGCTTGTGATGCGGCAACTCGACTCCGGCGATACGTGCCATGCGGCGATTCTCCTGTTCTCGCGGCTCAACCCTGGCGCTGCTTGTGACGCGGATTGGAACACAGGATGCGCACCACGCCCTGGCGGCGCACAACCTTGCAGTTCTTGCAGATTTTCTTGACCGAAGCCCTGACCTTCATGGTATCCGCCCGTGTTCGTACTTGCGATTCCTGCCCATCGTCCGGCTAGCGCATCCTGTAAGTGATGCGGCCGCGCGTCAGATCGTACGGCGACAACTCGACCGTGACCCGATCGCCGGGCAGGATCTTGATGTAATGCATGCGCATTTTGCCCGAAATATGCGCAAGCACGCGATGACCGTTCTCCAGCGAGACCCGGAACATCGCGTTCGGCAGGGCCTCAAGCACCGTGCCCTGCACCTCGATTGCGTCACCCTTGGACATTTGCCACTTCGCTCAAAATCTTCGGCCCGCTGGACGTGATTGCGATCGAATGCTCGAAATGGGCCGACAGCTTGCCGTCCGCGGTAACCGCGGTCCAGCCGTCGTCGAGGATCCTCAATTCCGGCATGCCCTCGTTGATCATCGGCTCGATCGCCAGCGCCATCCCCTCCTGCAGCCGCGGATTCGGCATCCCGCGCCTGACGTAATTGGGCACCTGCGGGTCCTCGTGCAGGCTGCGTCCGATGCCATGGCCGGCGAAATCGGTCACCACCGAAAAGCCCGCGTTCTCGGCCGTGCGCTGCACGGCGCCGGCGATGTCGCTGATGCGATTGCCGACCTGCGCCTGCTCGATTCCCGCGTAAAGCGCCTCGCGCGTGACGCGCAGCAGGCGCTCGGCATGCCCGGATATTTTACCAACCGGAACCGTCCGCGCGGCATCGCCGTAAAAGCCCTTGTACACCACGCCGAAATCGAGGCCCACGATATCGCCCGCCTTAAGCCGCCGCGCCGACGGAATCCCGTGCACGATTTCCTCGTTCACCGACACGCACAGGCTCTTCGGATAAACCACGTTGTGCGGCTTGTAGCCCTTGAACGCGGGACGCGCGCCCTTGCGATAGGTCAGCTCCTCGGCCAGCCGATCGAGCTCGTCGGTCGCGATCCCCGGCCTGACCGCGGCCGCCAGCTCGTCAAGGATCTCGGCCACGATGACGCTCGCCTTGCGCATCAGTTCAAGCTCTTCGGCGCTCTTGAGCAGGATCACGCGGGCTTATCCTTGGACGCCGGAGCCGCGATCGGCCCCAGCGCATTCAAGATGCGCCGCTGGATTTCCTCCGGGCGGCCGATGCCGTCGACCTCGCTGAGTACTCCCGCGCGTCCGTAATAGTCCAGCAACGGCCGCGTCGCCGCCGCATACACCTCCAGGCGCATGCGCACGGTATCCTCGGCGTCGTCGTCGCGCTGGTAGAGCTCGCCGTTGCAGTTGTTGCACAGGTTGTGGTTGCGCGGCGGATCGTAAATCAGATGGTACATCGCGCCGCAGTTCTTGCACGTGCGGCGCCCGGAAATGCGCTTCACGATCTCTTCGTCGGGAACGCTTATAGCGATTACCTTCTCGAGCCGCCGCGCCTCGTCCAGCATCGCGCCCAGCGTCTCGGCCTGCGCCACCGTGCGCGGAAACCCGTCGAGGATAAATCCGCCGGCGGCATCGGGCTGCGCCAGCCGCTGCTCGATGAGCTTCAGCACGAGTTCGTCGGGCACCAGCGCGCCCTTGTCCATGTAGCGCTTGGCCTCGACGCCGAGCGCCGACCGATTACGCACGGCGGCGCGCAGCAGATCGCCGCTCGCCACCTGCGGCGCGCCCGTGCTCTTCTCGAGCATGCGCGCCTGCGTACCCTTGCCCGCGCCGGGCGGGCCCAGCAGAACCAGCCGCATCGGGCCTTCACCCTCCCCTGCGGGACTTGACGCGGCCGCGCCGCATGAAGCCCTCGTAGTTGCGGGTCAGCAGATGGGTCTCCATCTGCGCCACCGTGTCCAGCGCGACGCCGACCACGATGAGCAGCGCCGTGCCGCCGAAATAAAAGGGCACGTTGAAGCGCTGGATCAGAAGCGTCGGCAACACGCACACCAGGCTCACGTAGATCGCGCCGAACAGCGTGATCCGCGACAGCACCCGGTCGATATATTCGGCGGTGAAACGCCCGGGCCGGATGCCGGGAATGAACCCGCCGTACTTCTTGAGATTGTCGGCCACGTCGACCGGGTTGAACGTCACCGCGGTGTAGAAATAACAGAAAAACACGATGAGCCCGACGTACACCACGTCGTAAACCCATCCGCCCGGCGTCAGCAGCGACGAGTAATTCTTGGCCGCGGGCAGAAACGTCGCCACGGTTGCCGGAAACACCAGGATCGAAGAGGCGAAGATCGGCGGGATCACCCCCGCCGTATTGATCTTGAGCGGCAGATGCGAACTCTGCCCGCCGTAAACCCGCCGCCCGACCACGCGCCGCGCGTACTGGATCGGAATCCGCCGCTGCCCGGTCTCGACATAGACGATCCCGCCGGTCACGGCGATCGCAATGATCAGGATCAGGATCAGCACGAACAGGCTCATTTCGCCCTCGCGCACGAACTGGAAGGTGGTCGACAGCGCGCTCGGCAGACGCGCCACGATGCCCGCCATGATGATCAGCGAAATGCCGTTGCCGATCCCGCGCTCGGTGATCTGCTCGCCGATCCACATCACGAACATCGAGCCCGCGGTCACCGTGACCACGGTGATGATGCGAAAGCTCCAGCCCGGCGCGTAAACCACCGAGCCGCCGCCCGGCGCCTGGATATGCTCGAGCGAAACCGCGATCATGAATCCCTGAACGATCGACAGACCCACCGTGCCGTAGCGCGTATACTGGCTGATCTTGCGCCGACCGGCCTCGCCCTCCTTGTAGAGTTCGTCCAGGTAGGGCCACGCGACCTTGAGCAAATCCAGGATGATCGCGACCGAGATGTACGGCATGATGCCGAGCGCAAAGACCGAAAACCGCTCCAGCGCACCGCCCGAGAACAGGTTGACCCATCCGAACAGCGTGCTCGAAGCCGCATCGAAGAAGGCGGCCAGCGCCTGCCCGTCGATTCCCGGCGTGGGCACGGCTACGCCCATGCGGTACACGACCAGCATCATGGCCGTGAACCACAGCCTGCGGCGCAACTCCGGGATGCGCGAGGCGTTTGAGAACCCGTCAAGCATTAAGCTTTGGGTTGTCCCTCGATTAGCTCAGCCACTCCTCCGGCCGCCGCGATCTTTTCCCGCGCGCGCGCCGAAAACGCGTGCGCCCGGATCGTGATCCGCCCGGCAAGCTCACCGTCGCCCAGCACCTTGACCTGGTCGGCGGCACGGATGATCCCGCGCGCCGCCATCAGCGCCGGATCGATGTTGTCCACGCCGAGCGCGGCCAGGCGCTTGAGATTCACCACTACGAATCCTTCGCGCCGATCGGCCGCTTTCTGCAAGCGCCGAAACCCGCGCTTGGGGACGCGCCGCTTGAGCGGCATCTGCCCGCCTTCATAACCCGGCGGCGTGTTGCCGCCCGAGCGCGAGCCCTTGCCCTTGTGGCCGCGGCCGGCGGTCTTGCCGCTGCCCGACCCGATTCCGCGTCCGACGCGGGCGGCGCGCCGCTTGGACCCGGGCGCCGGCTTGAGTGTGCCTAAATCCGCTGCCATTACTTCTTCACTTCGACCACCAGGTGCGATACCCGGCGCAACATGCCGTCGACCGATGGGGTGCGCGCGAGCTCGCGCTCGCTACCCACGCGGCGCAAACCCAGCCCTTTGAGCGTCTCGTGCACGCGCTGATTGGTGCCGATGGGACTGCGCACCAGCTTGATTCTGATTGATTCCGCCATCGCGTCTCCGTCCTAGGCCGCAGCCGGACGATTGGTTCCATTCTCGCGTGTGCGCGCGATCTCCTGCGGGCTGCGCAACTCGGCGAGCGCCTCGAGCGTGGCCTTGACCAGGTTGTGCGGATTGGACGAGCCCAGCCGCTTGGTCAGGATGTTTCGAATGCCCGCCAGCTCGACCACCGCGCGCACGCCGCCGGCCGCGATCACGCCCGTGCCCTCGGCCGCGGGTTTGAGGATGACCTTGCCCGCGCCGAAACGGCCCAGCACTTCATGCGGAATCGTTCCCTCGCGCAGCGGCACCCGCATCAGGCTCTTCTTGGCGCGCTCGACGCCCTTGCGAATCGCTTCCGGCACCTCGTTGGCCTTGCCCAGGCCGAAACCGACCAGGCCGTTCTGATCGCCCGCGACCACCAGCGCGCTGAAGCTGAAGCGCCGTCCACCCTTGACCACCTTGGCCACGCGGTTGATATGGACGACCTTCTCCTTGATATCCAGGCCTTGCGTTTCTATGCGTTGTGCCACGATTCTCCCGTTTGGATCCTAAAACTTGAGACCCGCCGCGCGCGCCGCATCCGCCAGCGCCTTGACGCGGCCATGGTAGAGGAAACCGTTGCGGTCGAAGATCACCTGGCTGATGCCCTTGCTGAGGCAGCGCTCGGCGATGGTTTTGCCGACCACCCTGGCCGCCTGCAGATTGCGCCGGCTCTTCAATTCCTCGCGCAGCTCGGCGGTCAGCGTGGACGCCGCCGCCAGCGTCCGGCCCGAATCGTCCGACACCACCTGCGCGTAAATATGATTGAGCGAGCGGTAAACCGAGAGCCGCGGCCGCTGGTCGCTGCCCCTCACGCTCCGGCGCACGCGCCGGCGCCGCTCCGTCCGTTTTGCGAATCGATCCGCTGCCATCTGATACGTTCCCCGCCTTAACCCGCCGCCGCGCCGGCCGCCGCCTTGCCGGCCTTGCGGCGAATCTTCTCGGTCGCGTACTTGATGCCCTTGCCCTTGTACGGCTCGGGCGGCCGCAATTCGCGCACCTGCGCCGCCACCGATCCGATGAGCTGGCGGTCCGCGCTCTCCAGCGTGATCGTCACCTGGCGATCGACCTTGGCCGTCACGCCCGGCGGCAACTGATAAACGATCGGATGCGAATAGCCGAGGCTCAGATGGATGTTGCTGCCGCGCACCTCGGCGCGGTAACCGACGCCGTTGATCTCGAGCACGCGGGTGAATCCCTTGCCCACGCCCTCGGCCATGTTGGCGATGAGCTTGCGCACCAGCCCATGGAGCGCGCGCTCGCGCTGCGAGTCCCCCGGCCGTTTTACTTCGATTCGCGAATCTTTCATTTCGATCGCGAACCCGTTTGGAATCTTCATCTCGAGCTTGCCCTTGGGACCCTCGACCTTGAGCAGGTCGCCCGCAAGCTGGGCCTTCACGCCCTTTTCCAGGGGAATCGGCAATTTGCCTATGCGCGACATCGCTCTCTTACCAGACCCTAAGCAGGACCTACCAAACTCTCAGCAGAACTTCGCCGCCGACCTTTTTGCGCCGCGCCTCGCGATCCGTCATCACGCCGAGCGGCGTGGTCACCACCTGCACGCCCATCCCGTGCGGCACGCGCGGCATCGTCTTGGCCCCCGCGTAGCGCCTGAGGCTCGGGCGGCTCACGCGCTCAAGACCACGGATGACCGGCTCACGCTCGCCCGCGTAGCGCAAGGCGATGAGCAGCCTCTTGCGCGGCGCTTCGCCCGCCACCTCGACGCCGCCCAGAAAACCCTCGGCCGCGAGCGTGCGGCAGATGGCCTCGCGCATGCGCGAGTGCGGAACCTCGACCTGGCTGAAACGCGCGTGCATCGCGTTGCGAATCCGGGTCAGCAACTCAGCGATAGGATCGGTCTGCGACATTCAGCCTCGTTTGATGCCTTTTCTCAGTGAATTAAACCGCTGTCTTGCGGGATGCGCCCGTCCTACCAGCTGGCCTTGACCACGCCCGGCAGCGCGCCGCGCAGCGCGTTCTTGCGCAGGCACAGCCGACACATCTTGAAGCGCCGATAATAGGCGCGCGCCCGGCCGCACAGCGGACATCGGTTATGCCGGCGCGTCTTGAACTTCGGCGTGCGCGCGGCCTTCACCCGCAGACAGGTCTTCGCCATCTCTCTCCCGCCTATGCCCTATGCGGCGCGCGCCGCGGCCTCGCGCTCGAGCGCGCCGCGGAACGGCATTCCCAGCGCGCGCAGCAGCGTGTAGCCCTCGAAGTCGCTGCGCGCCGTCGTGTTGATCGTCACCGTCAAACCCTTGACCCGCTCGACCTTGTCGAGGTTGAGCTCGGGGAAAATCGTATGCTCGCGCAGGCCGAGCGAATAGTTGCCGCGGCCGTCGAAGGCCTTGTCGCTGATACCGCGAAAGTCGCGCACGCGCGGCAGCGCGACGTTGACCAGCCGATCGAAGAACTCGTACATGCGCTCGCGCCGCAGCGTGACCATCACGCCGATCGGCATGCCTTCGCGCAGCTTGAAATTCGAGATCGCCTTGCGCGCCCGCGTGATTACCGGCTTCTGCCCGGTCACCACCTTCAGCTCCTCGATCGCCGCATCGAGGATCTTCGCGTTGTCCCGCGCCTCGTTGAGCGCCATGTTGATGACGATCTTCTCGAGCCGCGGCGCGCGCATCGGATTGTCGATCTTGAGCTCGCGCATCAGCGCGGGCCGGAGCTCCTGCTCGTAGCGCACCTTGAGGCGCGCCGGCACCTTGGGCTCGGGCTCGCGCGGTTTGGCCTCGGCCTTGGGCTCGGCTGCGGCCTGCGCCGGGCCGCTGCCCTTCCTGCCCTGGCCTTCGCCCTTGGGCTCTTTTTTCGGCCTCGCCGGTTTTTCCTTTTCGTCCGCCATTATTCGTTACCCAGCGCTTCTCCGCAGCGGCGGCAGACGCGCGTGCGCGCGCCGTCGGCGGCGAGTTTGATGCCGACCCGCACCGGAGCGTTACACTTTTCGCAGAACACCATCACGTTGGAGATCGCGATCGGCGCTTCCTTTTCGACGATTCCGCCGGGACTGGCCGCGCCGCGCGGCTTGGAATGGCGCTTCACGATATTCATGCGCTCGACGATCACGCGCGCGCGGTCGGGAATCACCTTGAGCACCTTGCCGGTCTTGCCGCGCTCGCGCCCCGCGATCACCATGACCATGTCGTTCTTGCGAATCGGATACTTGACCGCGCCGCCCCGCGAAGCCATCACAGCACCTCCGGCGCGAGCGAGATAATCTTGAGAAACCGCTTGGCGCGCAGCTCGCGCGCGACCGGGCCGAAAATGCGCGTGCCGATCGGCTCGTGCTGGTTGTCCACCAGCACCGCCGAGTTGTCGTCGAAGCGGATATAGCTGCCGTCGTTGCGGCTGATCTCCTTGCTCGTGCGCACGATCACCGCGCGCGCGACGTCGCCCTTTTTGACCTTGGCGTTGGGAATCGCCTCGCGCACCGCGACCACGATCACGTCGCCGATGGTGGCGTAGCGCCGCCGCGACCCGCCCAGCACCTTGATACACATAACCTTGCGCGCGCCCGAATTGTCGGCCACATCCAGCACCGTTCGCATCTGCACCATGACGCCCGCGCTCCTCTATCCCGCCGCGCGCGCCAGCACCTTGCTGACGCGCCAGCGCTTGCGTCGCGACAGCGGCGGCGATTCGATGATCAGCACGCGATCGCCCTCGCGGCACTCGCCGCGCTCGTCGTGCGCCATGAAACGCGCGCGCTGGCGCACCCGCTTGCCGTAGAGCGGGTGCTGCACCAGCCGGGCCACCCGCACCACGACCGTCTTGGCCGCCTTGGCCGAGACGACGATCCCCACGCGCTGTTTAACTCGCTCGCGCATTGCTCGCCTTCGTCTGCGCCGCGCGTCCGCGCGCCGGCGTTTCGCTCTTGTGCCGCAGTATGGTCATGATCCGCGCCAGCTCCTTGCGCGCGCGCCGATAGTTCGCCGGATTGTCGAGCTGATTGGTGCGCAGCTTGAGCCGCAGGCGGAAAATCTCTTCGCGCGCCTCGCGCTCCTTGACCCGCAGGTCACCGACGTTCATCTGCCTGAGTTCGTCAAGCTCCAAGGCCTTCGCCTCCCCGCTCGACCACGATCGTCTTGATCGGCAGCTTGTGCGACGCCAGACGCATCGCCTCCTGCGCGGTCGCCCGATCGACGCCTTCCATCTCGAACAAAATCCGTCCCGGCCGCACCACCGCGGTCCATCCCTCGGGTCCGCCCTTGCCCTTGCCCATGCGGGTCTCGGCCGGCTTCTTGGTGAACGGCTTGTCGGGGAACACGCGAATCCACACGCGTCCGCCGCGCTTGATATGGCGCGTGAGCGCGATACGAGCGGCCTCGAGCGCGCGCGTATCGACCCGCGCGGTCTCGACGCTCTTGAGCCCATAGTCGCCGAAGGCCAGCTCCAGTCCGCGCGATTCGGCGCCGCGCACGCGGCCCTTCTGAATCTTGCGATGTTTTACTTTTTTGGGCTGAAGCATCGTCAGCTATGCCGTTCCTACTGCTGATGCGCGGCGCTCATCCCCGCGCGACGCATATCCTCTTCGCGGCGCGTCAGCACTTCGCCGCGGAAAATCCATACCTTGACGCCGATCACGCCGTAAGTGGTCCGCGCTTCGGCAAAACCGTAAGCCACGTCGGCGCGCAGCGTCTGCAAGGGCACCCGGCCTTCGCGATACCATTCCACGCGCGCGATCTCGGCGCCGCCCAGGCGTCCGGCCACGTGCACCTTCACGCCCTGCGCGCCCATGCGCATCGCGCGCAGCACCGCCTCCTTCATCGCGCGGCGAAACGCCACGCGGCGTTCGAGCTGCAGCGCGATATTCTCGGCCACGAGCTGCGGATCGAGGTCGGGCCGGCGCACTTCGTGGATATTGATGAAGGCCTCTTTGCCCTTCATCAGCTTCTGGATGTCGCCCTTGAGCTTGTCGATCTCGGCGCCCTTCTTGCCGATCACGATTCCGGGCCGCGCGGTGTGGATGTTAATCTTGGCCTTGTTGGCCATGCGCTCGATCTCGATACGCGAGATGCCAGCGTGATAGAGGCGGCGCTTGATGAAGTCGCGCAGCTTCAAGTCCTCGTGCAGCAGCGCCGCGTAATTGTGCGCCGCGTACCATCGCGAGTCCCAACCCTCGATAATGCCCAGGCGCAGGCCGCGCGGATGCGATTTCTGTCCCATACTTCCTCTACGAAGCGCGCTCGTCCACGACCACCGTCAGATGGCTGGTGCGTTTGAGGATCGGCGTCGAATGCATGTGCGCGCGGGCGATCGAGCGCTTCCAGGTCGGCCCGGTATCGGCCGTCGCACGCTTCACATACAGGCGGTCTTCGTCCACGCTCTGTTGATCGCGCGCGTTGGCCACCGCCGCCAGCAGCGTCTTCGAAACCACCTTGGCGCCGCGCTTGGGCGTGAATTCCAGCACCGAGAGCGCGAGATCGATTTTCTTGCCCACGATCAGCTCGCACACCAGACGCAGCTTTTGCGGCGAGATACGCACGTGTCGAGTCCTGGCTACCGATTCCATCGCACGTCGCCCTCTTAACCGGCCGCCGGCTTGGGCGCCGCCGCCGCCGCAGCCGCCGCGGGCGCCGCCGCTGCCGGCGCCGCCGCGCTTTTGACCTCGCCCTTGCGATCGCCCGCATGCCCATGGAACGTGCGCGTCGGCGAGAACTCACCCAGCTTGTGACCGACCATGTTCTCCGTGCAATACACCGGCACGAACTTCTGGCCGTTATGCACCGCGAAGGTCATCCCGACCATGTCCGGCACGATCATCGAGCGGCGCGACCAGGTGCGGATGATCCGCTTGTCGCCCGAGGCAAGGGCCGCCGCCACCTTGCGCTCCAGATGACCGTCAATGAACGGACCCTTCTTAAGCGATCTCATCTTCTGCTCCGCCTAACGCTTGCCCTTGGGCCGCCGGCTCACGATGTAATGGTCGGATGGCTTCTTGCCGCGGGTCTTATAGCCCTTGGCCGGCTGACCCCAGGGCGATTGCGGATGATTTCCCTTGGAGCGGCCCTCGCCGCCGCCGTGCGGATGGTCCACCGGGTTCATCGCCATTCCGCGCACGTGCGGCCGCTTGCCCAGATGACGCGTGCGGCCCGCCTTGCCGATCGAAATGTTCTCGTGCTCGAGGTTGCCGACCTGCCCGATGGTCGCGCGGCATTCGGCGAGCACCATGCGCTGTTCGCCCGAGGGCAGCTTGAGCAGCGCGAACTTGCCTTCCTTGGCCATCAACTGCGCCGCCGTTCCCGCGCCGCGCACCAGTTGCGCGCCGGCGCCCGGCTTGAGCTCGATCCCGTGCACCATCGTGCCCAGCGGGATGTTGCGCAGCGCGAGCGCGTTGCCCGGCTTGATGTCCGCCTGCGGGCCGGACTCGACCTTGTCGCCCGGCTTGAGCCCTTCGGGCGCGAGGATATAGCGCTTGGCGCCGTCGGCATAGCTGAGCAGCGCGATATTGGCCGAGCGATTGGGATCGTACTCGAGCGCAGCGACGGTCGCCGGCACGCCGTCATGGTTGCGCTTGAAATCGATCAGGCGCAGGCGGCGCTTATGGCCGCCGCCGCGATGGCGCGAGGTCATGCGCCCGCGGTTGTTGCGACCGCCGGAGTGCTTGAGCGGAGCGAGCAGGCCCTTCTCGGGCGGTTTCGCCGTCAGGCCGGAGAAGTCCGCCACCTGCATGAAGCGCTGGCCCGGGGTCCGCGGATTGAGTTGAATTACCGCCATCGCAAATTCATTCGGCGTGCGAAAGCGCGCCGATCCCTACATGCCCTCGAAAAATTCGATGCGATCGCCCTGCTTGAGGGTGACGTAGGCCTTCTTCCAGTCCGGACGCGAGCCGACCACGCGCCCGCGCCGGCGTTTCTTGCCCAGCACGCGCAGCGTGCGCACGCGCAGCACCGTGACCTTAAACAGCCGCTCGACCACCTCGCGAATCGCGTCCTTGCTCGCCCCCGGGCGCACGCGGAAGATCACCTGGTTGGCTTTCTCTCCCGCCGCGGTGCCCTTTTCCGTGATCAGCGGCGCGAGGATGATATCGTCGGCGGTCATCGCCCGTCGCTCCCGAGCCGCGCTTCGATCGCCCGCGCGACCGGCTCGCTCATCAGCAGCTCGTCGTAATTCAGCACGTCGTAAACGTTGAGTCCCGCAAGCGGCAGCACCTTGTGTGCCGCAAGGTTGCGCGCCGCGCGGAAGAACTTCTCCTCGCCCTCGCCGATCAGGATCAGCGCATGCTTGAGCCCGAGCCCATCGAGCATCGCCTTGGCCGCCCTGGTCTTCGGCTCGGCCAGGTCGAGCGACTGCGCCACCACCAGCTTGCCGCTGGCCGCGCGGTCCGAAAGCGCCAGGCAGAGCGCGCGCCGCCACGCCCGCCGCGGCATCTGGTACGAATAGTCGCGCGGCTGCGGCCCGAAAATCGTGCCGCCGTGGCGCCACAGCGGCGAACGAATCGAGCCGGCGCGCGCGCGTCCGGTTCCCTTCTGCCGCCAGGGCTTCTTGCCGCCGCCCGAGATGAAGCCGCGGGTCTTGGTCGCGGCAGTACCGGCGCGCCGGTTCGCCATCTGCATCTTGACCGCCTCGTGCAGCAGCGAACGGTCGCCGGCGCGGCCGAAAACCGCGCCCGCCACCTCGATCTCGCCCACGCGCTCGCGCGCGCTCGAGAACAGCGGCACCTTGACCGGGGCCGTGGCCTCGGCCGCCGCGCGAAATTTCCGCTCAGCCATTGGCCGACTCCCGCTTCAGCCGCTCTTCCTTGGCCGAGTGGTACACGGTGACCAATCCGCCGTCGGCGCCCGGCACCGCGCCCGAGACCAGGATGGCGTTGTCGTCCGCCAGGATTTCGAGCACCCGCAAATTGAGCACGGTCGCCCCCTCGTTGCCCAGCTGCCCCGCCATCCGCATTCCCTTGCGCACGCGCCCGGGAAACGAGCGATTGCCGATCGAACCGCCGTGACGAAAGTACTCGTGGGTGCCGCGCGAGCCTGGGAAACCGGCGAAGTGATGGCGCTTGATCACGCCGGCGTAGCCGCGCCCCTTGGACGTGCCCGAGACGTCGACCAGGTCGCCCGGTTTGAACACGTCGGCGGCCGCGATGCTCTGGCCGAGCTTCAGCTCCGCCTCGCCGCGCCGCTCGAACTCGCCGAGCTTGAGCCCCGGGGCGACCTCGGCCTTGGCGTAATGGCCGCGCAACGCCGAGGACACGCGCGAGGCGCGCCGGCGTCCGAAGCCCACCTGGACCGCGTCGTAACCGTCACTTGCGGCGGTCTTCAACTGGGTCACCGCGCACGGGCCGAGCTGAATCACGGTCGCCGCGCGCACCTTGCCGGTGGCTTCGGTCACCTGGGTCATGCCCAGCTTTATTCCGATGAGTCCGCTAAGCACGACGCGCCTACTCGAGCTTGATCTCGACGTCGACGCCCGCGGCCAGGTCGAGCTTGCCGAGCGCGTCGATCGTCTGCTGGGTCGGTTCGAGCACGTCGAGCAACCGCTTGTGCGTGCGAATCTCGAAATGCTCGCGCGACTTCTTGTCCACGTGCGGCGAACGATTGACGGTGAAGCGCTCGACGCGCGTGGGCAGCGGGATCGGTCCCGCCACGCGCCCGCCGGTGCGCCGGATCGTATCCACGATTTCGCGCACCGACTGGTCGAGCAGCCGGTAATCGTACGCCTTGAGGCGTATGCGGATCTTCTCGTTCATCCCTGACCCGCCTTCACGTCAACCGTCGCAGCAGCATTCATCCCGGCCGATCCTACTTGAGCACCTTGGAGACCACGCCCGCGCCGACCGTGCGGCCGCCCTCGCGGATGGCAAACCGCAGGCCCTCGTCCATCGCCACCGGCGTGATCAGCTCGCCGGTGATCTTGATGTTGTCGCCGGGCATCACCATCTCGGTGCCCTGCGGCAGATTGAGCACGCCGGTCACGTCGGTGGTGCGGAAGTAGAACTGCGGGCGATAGCCGGTGAAGAACGGCGTATGCCGTCCGCCCTCTTCCTTGGTCAGGATGTAGGCCTCGGCCTCGAAGTTGGTGTGCGGCGTGATGCTGCCGGGCTTGGCCAGCACCTGTCCGCGCTCGACGTCCTCGCGCTTGAGTCCGCGCAGCAGCACTCCGATATTGTCGCCCGCCTGGCCCTCGTCGAGGATCTTGCGGAACATCTCGACGCCGGTGACCACGGTCTTGCTGGTGTCGCGGAAGCCGACGATCTCGACTTCCTCGCCGACCTTGACCTTGCCGCGCTCGACGCGTCCGGTCACCACCGTGCCGCGGCCGGAGATGGAGAACACGTCCTCGACCGGCATCAGGAAGGGCTTTTCGGTCTCGCGCGTGGGCTGCGGGATGTAGCTGTCCACCGCCGCCATCAGGTCGAGGATCGGCTTGCAGTTGGCGCAGTCGTCCTTGCCGCATCCGCAATTGAGCGCCTTGAGCGCGCTGCCGCGGATGACCGGAATGTCGTCGCCGGGGAATTCGTACTTCTTGAGCAGGTCGCGCACTTCCAGCTCGACCAGGTCGAGCAGCTCGGGATCGTCGACCATGTCGACCTTGTTCATGAAGACCACGATCGACGGCACGCCGACCTGGCGCGCGAGCAGGATGTGCTCGCGGGTCTGCGGCATCGGTCCGTCGTTGGCGCCGACCACCAGGATTGCGCCGTCCATCTGGGCGGCGCCGGTGATCATGTTCTTGATGTAGTCGGCGTGGCCCGGGCAATCGACGTGCGCGTAGTGGCGGTTGGCGGTCTCGTACTCGACGTGCGCGATCGCGATCGTGATGCCGCGCTCGCGCTCCTCGGGCGCCTTGTCGATCTGGTCGAAGGCGATGAACTGGGCAAGCTTGCGCGCCGCGAGCACCTTGGTAATCGCCGCGGTGAGCGTGGTTTTGCCGTGGTCGATATGGCCGATCGTGCCCACGTTCGCGTGCGGCTTGTTGCGTTCGAATTTAGCCTTGCCCATGGTTCGTACCTCCGCTGAAATCCTCCCTGCTCTAGGCGCGCGGGCGTTCGTCGTTATCGCCGCCGCGCTCCATCAGTTCCGTGTAGATCTGCTGCGGCACCGGTTCATAGGCGCCGAACTGCATCGTGTAGGTCGCCCGCCCCTGGGTCATCGAGCGCAGGCGCGTGGCATAACCGAACATCGTGGCCAGCGGCACGCGCGCCTCGACCACCTGGGCGCCGGCGCGGTTCTCCATGTTGAGGATCTTGCCGCGCCGCCCGTTGAGGTCGCCGATCACCTCGCCCATGAACTCCTGCGGCATCACCACTTCGACTTCCATCACCGGCTCGAGCAGCACCGGGTCGGCGCGCCCGACCGCCTCGCGCAGCGCCATCGAAGCCGCGATCTTGAACGCCAGCTCCGAGGAGTCGACCTCGTGATACTTGCCGTCGAGCAGCACCGCGCGCACGTCCACCATCGGGTAGCCCGCGAGCACGCCGGTCTCCATCGCCTCTTTCACGCCGTCCTCGACCGAGGGGATAAAGTTGCGCGGGATCGAGCCGCCCTTGGTGGCGTCGACGAACTCGAAGCCGCCGCCCTTCTCGAGCGGCTCGATACGCATATCGACCACGCCGAACTGGCCGTGGCCGCCGCTCTGGCGCACGAAACGGCCCTCGGCCTCGGCCGGCTTGCGGATGGTCTCGCGATAGGCGACCTGCGGCTTGCCGACGTTGGCGTCGACCTTGAACTCGCGCAGCAGCCGGTCGACGATGATCTCGAGGTGCAGCTCGCCCATGCCGGCGATCAGCGTCTGCCCGGTCTCGCGGTTGACGCTCACGCGGAAGGACGGATCCTCGCGCGCGAGCTTGGAGAGCGACTCGCCCAGCCGATCCTGGTCGGCCTTGGTCTTGGGCTCGATCGCGATCTGGATCACCGGGTCGGGAAATTCGATCGACTCGAGCACGATCGGATGCGCGGGGTCGCACAGCGTGTCGCCGGTGGTGGTGTCGCGCAGGCCGACCGCGCAGATGTCGCCGGCGAAGACCTCCGAGATCTCCTCGCGCTTGTTCGCATGCATCTTGACCAGCCGCCCGATGCGCTCGCGCTTCTGCTTGGTCGAATTCAGCACCGAGGACCCGCTCTCGAGCCGCCCCGAATAGACGCGCAGGAAGGTCAGCGTGCCGACGTACGGGTCGGTCATGATCTTGAACGCGAGCGCGCTGAACGGCGCGTCGTCGCGCGGCCAGCGCTCCTCGACCTTGTCGCCGACCTTGCCGATGACCGGCGGCACGTCGAGCGGCGACGGCAGGTAGTCGACCACCGCGTCGAGCATCGGCTGCACGCCCTTGTTGCGAAACGCCGACCCCATCAGCACCGGCACCGCCTCGATATTGAGCGTGGCGCGACGAATCGCCTGGCGCAGCTGCTCGGCCGAGGGCTCTTCCTTGCCCTCGAGGAACATCTCCATGATGCGCTCGTCGTGGTCGGCCAGCGCCTCGATCATCTTCTCGCGCCACCCGCGCGCGCTCTCTTCGAGCGCGGCCGGAATCTTCTCGACCCGGTAGTTCGCGCCCAGGCGGTCCTCGTCCCAGATGAGCGCGCGCATCTCGATCAGATCGACCACGCCGGTGAACTTGTCCTCGCTGCCGATCGGCAGCTGCAGCAGCAGCGGGCGGGCCTTGAGCTTGTCGCGGATCTCGCCCACCACGCGCTCGTACTCGGCGCCCACCCGGTCCATCTTGTTGATGAACGCGATGCGCGGCACGCGGTACTTGTCAGCCTGGCGCCACACGGTCTCCGATTGCGGCTCGACTCCGCCGACCGCGCAGAATACCGCCACCGCGCCGTCGAGCACGCGCAGGCTGCGCTCGACCTCGATCGTGAAATCGACGTGGCCCGGCGTGTCGATGATATTGATGCGATGGTCGCGCCAGAAACAGGTGGTCGCGGCCGAGGTGATGGTGATGCCGCGCTCCTGCTCCTGCACCATCCAGTCCATGGTCGCGGTGCCCTCGTGCACCTCGCCGATCTTGTAGTTGATGCCGGTGTAGAACAGCACCCGCTCGGTGGTCGTGGTCTTGCCGGCATCGATGTGCGCCATGATGCCGATGTTGCGCACATCCTGAATTGGAGTTTGACGCGCCATGTTGCTGATTCCGCCTCGTCCGCCCCTGCCTGACCGGCCTGCCGATCACCCCCCAGGGAATGCGACCTCTTGCTTACCTCTGCGCTGCCGTTACCACCGGTAATGAGCGAAGGCCTTGTTGGCCTCGGCCATGCGATGAGTATCCTCACGCTTCTTGACCGCGCCGCCGCGGTTGGCGGCGGCCTCGAGGATTTCCGCGGCCAGCCGCTCTTCCATCGATTTCTCGCCGCGCGCGCGCGCCGCCGTCACCAGCCAGCGCATCGCGAGCGAATTGCGCCGCAGCGGCCGCACCTCGACCGGCACCTGGTAGTTGGCGCCGCCGACCCGGCGCGAGCGCACCTCGACCGCGGGCCGGATATTGTCCAGCGCCCGCTTGAACACGACCAGACCGTCCTCGCGCGAGCGCTCGGCGATGGTGTCGAGCGCGCGATAGAGAATCTGCTCGGCGAGCGATTTCTTGCCCTGCAGCATCACCACGTTGACGAACTTGGCGAGCGTGCGATCGTGGAACTTGGGGTCCGGGGTCACCTCCCGGACGCGGGCCTGACCTTTACGCGACATGGATGTTACTTGGGCTTCTTGGAGCCGTATTTGGATCGGCCCTTGCGCCGATCCTGAACGCCAATCGAATCGAGCGTGCCGCGGATCACGTGATAGCGCACGCCGGGCAGATCCTTCACCCGGCCGCCGCGGATCAGCACCACCGAATGTTCCTGCAAGTTGTGGCCGACCCCGGGAATATAGGTATTGACCTCGTAGCCGTTGGAGAGCCGCACCCGCGCGACCTTGCGCAGCGCCGAATTGGGCTTCTTGGGCGTCGTGGTCTTGACCTGCGTGCACACGCCGCGCTTCTGCGGCGAGCCCTGCAGCGCCGGCGCACTCATCTTGTAGCGCTTCTTGACGCGCGCCGCGCGTATCAGTTGATTTATGGTCGGCACGTTGTTTCCCGGGACAGAATCATCGCGATCCGCTCGCGCGCCGGACGGCGTCCCTTGCCGTCTCCGGCCCGTGCAATCCGCTCTCGAAAAAACCCGGCTCGAAGCGCCTCTCCGAGCCGGATTTTTGCCCGCCCGCGGCGGGGAAACCGCTCCTCAAACAAACCCCCCAAGGGCGGGTTCGCCCTTGGGGTGAACACAATTATTTAAATCATCTTAGTCCGACTGTCAATCTCCGCGTCTGGCTCCGGCTCTGGCCGTCAATCTCCGGCCGCCACCGAGGCTTCGCCCATCTCGCCCTTCTCCTCCTCTTCGCCCGGCGGCAGCGCCTCGGCCGCGACCTCGACGCGGTTGTAAGTCGGCAGGCCTGTTCCGGCCGGGATCAACCGGCCCATGATGACGTTTTCCTTGAGCCCGACCAGCCGATCCACCTTGCCGTTGATCGCCGCCTCGGTCAGCACCCGCGTCGTCTCCTGGAACGAAGCGGCCGAGATGAAGCTCTCGGTCGAGAGCGACGCCTTGGTGATGCCCAGCAGGAGCGGCTCGGCGATTGCCGGCTCGCCGCCCTTGGTCAGCACGCGCGCGTTCTCCTCGTCGAAGCGCCATTTCTCGGTCTGGTCGCCGACCAGGAAGTCGGTGTCGCCAACCTCCTTGATCCGCACCCGCCGCAGCATCTGGCGCACGATCACCTCGATATGCTTGTCGTTGATGCGCACGCCCTGCAGCCGGTAGATCTCCTGGATTTCGTCGACCAGGTACTTGGCCAGCGCCTTTTCGCCGAGGATGGTCAGGATGTCGTGCGGATTCGACGAACCCTCCATCAGCGGTTCGCCGGCGCGGATCATGTCGCCCTCGTGCACGCCGATATGCTTGCCCTTGGCGATCAGGTACTCGCGCGGCTCGCCGACCTCGGGCGTGACCACCACCTTGCGCTTGCCCTTGGTGTCCTTGCCGAAGGAGACCTGGCCGTCGATCTCGGAGATGACCGCGAACTCCTTGGGCTTGCGCGCCTCGAACAGCTCGGCCACGCGCGGCAGACCGCCGGTGATGTCCTTGGTCTTGGTGGTCTCGCGCGGGATCTTCGCGATCACGTCGCCCGCGTGCACCTCCGCGCCTTCGGCGACGTTGATATACGCCCCGACCGGCAGGAAGTAGCGCGCCTGCTGCTCGCTCGACGGCAGCTTCACCGTCTTGCCGCTCGCATCCTTGATCGAGATACGCGGGCGCACGTCAACCAGATCGCGCGGCGGCTCGACGATGACGTTGGAACGCGCGCCGGTGCGCTCGTCCACCCGCTCTTCCATCGTCTTGCCCTCGATGATGTCGCCGTATTTAACCGCGCCCTCGACCTCGGTGATGATCGGCGTGGTGTACGGATCCCATTCGGCGATCAGCTCGCCGCCCTTGACCCGCTCGCCGTCGCCCTTGCGCAGCTTGGCGCCGTACACCAGCGGATAGCGTTCGCGCTCGCGCTCGCGCACGGCGCCCGGTTCGCTGCCGGTCACCTGGGTCGCGATCGCCACCTCGCCGTGGCGCGACATCACGATCAGGCTGCCCTCGCGGCTGGGCACGGTCTTGACGTTGTGCAGGCGCACGATGCCCTCGTTGCGCGCCTCCAGCGTGGTCTGCTCGGCGCGCCGGCTCGCGGTGCCGCCGATATGGAACGTGCGCATCGTGAGCTGCGTGCCCGGCTCGCCAATCGACTGCGCGGCCATGATGCCGATCGCCTCGCCCATGTTGACCTGATGCCCGCGGCCGAGGTCGCGCCCGTAGCACTTGACGCACACGCCCTGGCGCGACTGGCAGGTCAGCACCGAGCGGATCTTCACCCGCTCCAGGCCCGCGTCCTCGATCGCCGCGACCTTGTCCTCGTCGATCATCTCGTTGGCGCGCACCAGCACGGTGTTGTTGAACGGGTCGTGGATGTCCTCGAGCGCGACCCGGCCGAGCACGCGGTCGCCGAGGCCCTCGATCACCTCGCCGCCTTCGACCAGCGGCGTCATCTCGATTCCGTCAAGCGTGCCGCAGTCATCCTCGGTGATGATCGAGTCCTGCGCCACGTCGACCAGGCGGCGCGTCAGGTAGCCCGAGTTGGCGGTCTTGAGCGCCGTGTCGGCCAGCCCCTTGCGCGCGCCGTGGGTCGAGATGAAGTACTGCAGCACGGTCAGCCCTTCGCGGAAGTTGGCCGTGATCGGAGTTTCGATGATCTCGCCCGACGGCTTGGCCATCAGGCCGCGCAGGCCGGCGAGCTGACGAATCTGCTGCTCCGACCCGCGCGCGCCCGAATCGGCCATGATGAAGATCGGATTGAACGAGGCGCCCTTCTCCTCGCGCTCCTTGCCTTCGCGGTCGCGGCCGCGGAAGGTCTCGGTCGCCAGCCCCTTGAGCACGGCCGAGCCGATCTCGTCCTGGACCTCGGCCCAGATGTCGACCACCTTGTTGTAACGCTCGCCGTCGGTGATCACGCCGTTGTTGTACTGCTTCTGGATGTCGCTGACTTCCTTCTGCGCCCGCTCGAGCAGCTCGGCCTTGCGCCCCGGAATGGTCATGTCCTTGATCGAGATGGAAATGCCCGCGCGCGTGGCAAACTCGAAGCCTACGTCCTTGAGCCGGTCGGCAAAGATGACCGTGGCCTTGTTGCCGGCGCGCCGGTAGGTCAGGTCGATCAGGTTGCCGAGCTCCTTCTTCTTCATGGTCCGGTTGACTTCGGCGAACGGCACCACCGGCGGCACGATCTCGTAGAGCAGCACGCGCCCGACCGTGGTCTCGACGCGCTCGTATTCGCCCGCCGAGCCCGAGCCCATCGACGGCCCCGCGCCGCGCCGATGCTCATCCTCCTCGTCGCTCGCCTGCACCGCGACCCGCACCGACGGCATGCGCACCGTGATCCGCGCATGCAGATCGACCTCGCCGTGGTCGTAGGCGATGCGCACCTCGGCCGGGCTCGCGAAGCGCCGGCCCTCGCCGCGCGCCAGCGGCCGCTCGCGCGTCATGTAGTAGAGCCCGAGCACCATGTCCTGGGTCGGCACGATGATCGGCTTGCCGCTCGCCGGCGACAGGATGTTGTTGGTCGACATCATCAGGGCGCGCGACTCGACCTGCGCCTCGATCGACAGCGGCACGTGCACCGCCATCTGGTCGCCGTCGAAATCGGCGTTGTAGGCGACGCAGACCAGCGGATGGAGCTGAATTGCCTTGCCCTCGATCAGCACCGGCTCGAAGGCCTGGATGCCGAGGCGATGGAGCGTCGGCGCGCGGTTGAGCAGCACCGGATGCTCGCGGATGACGTCGTCGAGGATGTCCCAGACGTCCTTGCCTTCCTTCTCGACCATCTTCTTGGCGCTCTTGATGGTCGTGACGTAGCCCTTCTCCTCGAGCTTCGAGTAGATGAACGGCTTGAACAGCTCGAGCGCCATCTTCTTGGGCAGGCCGCACTGATGCAGCCGCAGCTCGGGGCCGACCACGATCACCGAGCGGCCCGAATAATCGACGCGCTTGCCGAGCAGGTTCTGCCG
>Ga0070740_10001575_pt1 | contig 30489 bp, 24 predicted proteins | sample Coa_R2_FD_67286 | JGI IMG/M metagenome (GOLD analysis project Ga0070740, IMG submission 67286) | Surface soil microbial communities from Centralia Pennsylvania, which are recovering from an underground coalmine fire - Coalmine... | ecosystem: Environmental > Terrestrial > Soil > Unclassified ...
TGGACGACCGCCTGACCAAGCCGCTGACGCGGGAGCGGCTGGCCGCCGTGCTCGAGCGCCGGATCACGCCGGGCACCGAGCCGGCGTAGCGCGGCGTCCGCGGTTTGGTGCAGTGTAGAATAGAGTGAAATAGAGAGGAATCGCGAATGCCAACCTTGTCCCCCGCCCGTGCCGGCCGGCGCGGCGGCTCACCGGCGCGCCATTTCATCGCCACAACCCTGGTCTGCAGCCTCGCGCTCGTCGCTCCGCACGTCGCCTCGGCCCGGACCCAGGCCCCCGCTCCTTTTGTCGACGCCGGGACGCTGACCACGGCGGACCCGTCCAGTGTCTCCGACATCGACCCGGCCTCCGCCGAAAGCAGCGACGGGGCCAACGTCGAGCGCAATATCGATGGGACGCTGATCGCACTGGCCGGCTCGAGTATGGTGCGCTTCCAGCCCGCGCTGGCCACGTCATGGAGCGCCAATGCCGACCAATCGGTCTACATCTTTCACCTGCGCCACGGCGTGCGCTTCCACACCGGCCGCTGCTGCCTGACCGCGGACGACGTCAAGTACTCCATCGCGCGCACCATGCTGGCGCAACTCGCCAACGCCTATCTGTTCAGTCGCTTCCTGTCCAACCCGCTCAAGCAGATCAAAGTCCTGGACCCCTACACCGTCGAGTTCGATCTGGGCCGCCGGCAACTCTTTTTCCTCAACGCCCTCGCGTCTATCTATATTGCCCAGATCCTCGATGCGCGGGCGCTCAAGGCGCACGCCACCAAGAGCGATCCGTACGCCCACAATTGGGCGACGGATCACGATCTGGGCACGGGGCCCTACATGATCCAGAGCTGGCAGCGCGGCCAGCAACTGGTGCTGACGCGCTTCCCCGCCTACTGGGGCGGCTGGAGCGGCCCCCACTTCAGCAAGATCGTCGTGCGCACTGTGCCCGACTCGACCACGCGCCGCGAGCTACTGGAGCGCGGCCAGGTCGACCTCACCGGTTACCTCACCCCACAGGACTACGACGCGCTCAAGCAGAACCCCAAGGTCCGGGTCTCCGCCCCCTACGGCGCGGAGATCGACTACATCATCATGACCGAGGCGGGGCCGCTGGCTAGCCCGTATGCCCGGCAGGCGCTCTCCTATGCCTTCCCCTACCAGGCGCTGATCCAGGGCATTTACCATGGCTACGCCCGGCGCGCCTACGGGCCGCTGGCCAGCACGCTACTGGGCTACGACCCCCACCAGTTTCACTACCAGACCGATCTGGCCAAAGCCCGGGAGTTGCTGCGCAAGGCGGGCGTCAAGCCCGGCACGGTGCTCACCTTCGCCTATTCCGGCCCCTTCGGCGCGGCGGCCCCCCTCCTGCAAGCCCAGCTCGCGCAACTCGGCATCACCGTGAAGATCCAGCAACTGGACTCCGGCGCCTTCGATACCATCTTCTTCGGCACCGAACCGGCCAGTCGGCGCCCCAACCTGATGGGCTATGGCTGGTATCCCGACTACGATGATCCCTATGACGCCGCCGTCCCGCTCGTCGCCTCGTACTCGGCCGGCCCTAATGGGGTCAATGGGGGCTACTACCACAACCGGGAGGTCGATGCGCTGCTCGCCCAGATGCAGAATGCCGACCGCGACACGCTGGTCCGCGACGCCTACAAGCTGCAGGACATCACCGGTCGCCTGGATCCGCCGGCCATCTGGACCGATGAGCGGGCCGATGTGGTCGTCCTGTCCAGCGCGGTGCAGGGCTACTTCGACAACCCGGTCGAGGCGTACACCGTCGACTATTACGCGCTGCACCGCTAAGCCCAGGGACGTGCGTCCGGCGTGCGGCACAGTGGCGGAGGGGCCTGGCACGTCCGGGGTGCGGGCAGAGTAGATAGAAAAGGAACGATCGGGGGCATGGCCCATAGCATCGATCACATCCTGGTCCTCGTGCGCGACCTCGCCGCGGCGTCGGCGGATTACGCCGCGGCGGGCTTCACGGTCACGCCCGGCGGTGTCCATGCCGACGGCACCACGCACAATGCGCTCATCCCGTTCGCGGATGGCACGTATCTGGAGCTGATTGCCCCCACGCGCGGCGACCGTCTGCCGGACGAGGTGTTTGGGCCGCGGCTCCAGAGGGGTGAAGGGTTGGTGGACTACGCCCTGGGAGCCGCTGACCTCGACGTGGAGGCCGCACGGTTGCGTTCCATGGGCGTGCCAACCACCGGGCCCGTCGATGGGGGGCGTGAGCGTCCGGATGGGCAGCGGGTGCGGTGGCGCACGCTGACGGTCCATCCGGAGGGCGTTACGTTGCCCTTCCTCATTGCGGACGTGACGCCCCGCTCGCTGCGCGTGCCGGGGGAGGCGGCGGCACGCCATGCCCTTGGGATCACGCGCCTGGTCGGGCTGACCATCGTGGTGGCGGATCTCGCGGCCAGCGCACAAGCTCTGGGCGACCTGCTCGGCACCGCGGGACAGGCGCTGGATCCGCCCGAGGGCGGATCGACCGTACAGTTCGCCGTGGGGCCGCAGTGGGTGGTGCTCGCGCAGCCCGGCGGCGAGGCGAGCGTGGCGCGGCGCTATCTCGAGACGTGGGGCGAGGGTCCCTATGAGGTGACGTTGAGTGCGGGACCTGACGCGGCACCGGCCGCCGGGACGGCGCTGTCGGCCGGGCGACTGCACGGTGCGCGGTTCCGCCTCGTGCGCTGACGGTCGTGTCGTATGGAAGACATGGACGTCGCGGGAAGGGAACTCGGCCGTGAAGATTGGTTGGACGTTGCCGAACCGTGGCGTTCCTTCGGCGTCACGACCGCGGCGCAGATGCTCGAGATGGCCGAGATCGCGGATCGCTCGAGGCAGTTCCACTCCGTCTGGGCAAGCCTCGCCTGGAATCCATCGCGCTGCTCTCGGCCATCTCGGCTCGCACCAGCCGGTGCGGCTTGGTCCCGCATGCATGGCCAGCTTCACGCTGCGCGATCCGGTCTAGCTGGCCTACCAGTGGGCCAGCTCAAGCGCGTGATGGACGAAGTGCTGCCCCATTTTCAATAGAGGGCAGTCGACAGGAGCAAGGACGATGAGCGCTACCGACGGTGCGGCCGCGGGCCCCAGCATCACCGGGGTCCCCGCAACTGCTCTGATCGACGAACGCGTGGAGATAGGTCTCACGGGTGTCAGGCCGCATGGCGCCGTGACGATCCGTGCCCAGATGCGGGATGATGATAATCGGTCCTGGAGATCCCACGCCACCTTTCGCGCGGACGCGCAAGGTGGCGTGGCCGTTGCGGCCCAGGCGCCGCTTGCCGGCACCTATACGGACGTCGATGCCATGGGGCTGTTCTGGTCCATGGGCCCGGAGACAACGGCAGAAGCCGCCCCCTTCGCCAAGAGCGGGCTGGCCCCCACGCTCATGACGATCACGGCGGAGGTGGACGGCCAGCCCTGCGCCATGGCCACGCTGGAGCGATTGTTTGTGGCGCCCAATGTGCGGGCGGAGCAGGTCCGGGCGCAGGGACTGGCCGGGACTCTGTTCCGCCCCCCCGGTAGGGGGCCGCATCCCGGCGTGATCGTGCTGAGTGGCTCGGGCGGCGGGTTGCCGCAGGGGCTGGCGGCCCTGCTGGCGTCGCACGGCTACGCGGCGCTGGCCCTGGCCTACTTCAGCTATGAGCACCTGCCGGCCGAGTTGGTCACCATCCCGTTGGAGTATTTTGAGACGGGCATGCGCTGGCTGCAGGCCCAGCAGGGCGTGCGGGACGATCGCCTGGGGGTCGTGGGCACCTCGCGCGGCGGCGAGCTGGCGCTGCTGCTCGGGGCCACATTCCCGCGGGTGACGGCGGTAGTGGGCTACGTCCCCAGCGGCATTGTCTGGGGTGGCATCGCCGAGGGTGAAGAGCGGTCCGCGTGGACCTATCGCGGCAGGCCGCTGCCGTTCGCTCCCGGTCTGTCCCCGGCCGAGATGGAAGAGGTCTATCGCCATGAGCCCATCCCGTTGACGCCGACGTTTCTGGCCTGCCTGCGGAACCCTGCCGTTGGGGAGGCCGTCACCATTCCCGTGGAACGGACGCGGGGAGCGATTCTGCTCATCTCCGGCCAGGACGATCAGATGTGGCCGTCGACGCTGTTCTCCGAGATGGTGATCGCGCGGCTGCGCCGGCAGGCCTTTGCGCACCCCTACAGGCACCTGAGTTACACAGGGGCGGGCCATGACATCGCCAGGCCCTATCTACCGACGACGGTGCGGCAGGCGCGCCATCCCTTTGATGAGCGTCTGTTTGCATATGGAGGTAACGCGCAGGATCATGCCGCGGCGCAGGCGGCGTCGTGGCTACAGGTACTCAGCTTTCTCGGCGAGCAGCTAGGGCCGGCCTGATCGTGCGCCCTCACGCTAGCCCATCTCCTAGATGATCCGCTCCATCTCACTCTCGGTGAACGCCCGCGGCGTCTCGTTCGCGAAGAAACCCTGACTCGCCGAGCTCAGCGTCGTTGCGGACAGGGTCTCCTCGTCGGGCGCCTCGACCGTGAACTGTGTCGGCCGGAGCCCCTGGGCAAGGTGGGCGGAGCGGTGCAGGCGCGGCCGATCTTAGGCGGCCTACATCACGCCTACCACCGTGCGGCATAGGGCGTTAACAGGGCTTGGATAGACCAAACGGCCAGGACAGCTACCTCTCGCCTTGCGATCATCGCCCGGTGGCCGATCTGACGATCCGATCGCGCCTATGCTACCATGAGCGTAGACCGCGGCGAGAGACGCTTCGCTATCCGAGGAGGACAGTCGCCATGCACTTTGGCCTCCAGCAGAGTAATCTGCGCTCCAGCGCGACCGGCAACCGCTGGGATGCGGTACACGCCGTGGCCCAGGTGTGCGACGAGGAGGGCTTCGACAGCTTCTGGATCCCCGACCACTTCCAATACGGCACGACGCCGGTGCTGGAGTGCTGGGTGACCCTGGGCGCCCTGGCCGCGACGACCGGCCACATCCAACTGGGCGCGCTGGTCAGCGGAGTGCCCTACCGCAATCCCGCCTTGCTGGCCAAGATGGGGACCACCCTGGATGTGATCTCGCATGGCCGGGCCATCCTCGGCATCGGCTCGGCCTGGCACCGCGAGGAGTTCGACGCCTATGGCTTCGACTTCGGGACCACCGCCGAGCGGGGAGGCCGTCTGGACGAAGCGGCGCAGATCATCCGCTCCATGCTCAGCCAGCAGCGCACCTCGTTTGTCGGGCGCTATTATCGCGTGCACGAGGCGATCAACGAGCCGCAGCCCCTGCGGCAACCGCATCCTCCGCTCCTGATCGGGGGCAACGGCGAACGCGTGACCTTGCGGCTGGTCGCGCGCTACGCGGACATGTGCAATGTCACCGGCACACCCGAGGAGGCGCGGCGCCTCTTCGCGGTGCTCCGGCAGCATTGCGCCGAGGCGGGGCGGGCGTACGAGGAGATCACGCGTACGACCCTCGGCTGGTGCCTGATCGGTCGAACGGACGCCGAGGTCGCTGCCAAACGGGAGCGCTTCATGGCGCAGGAGGACTTTCCCGGGATTGCGGGGACACCGCAGCAGATCGTGGCCCGCCTGCGTGAGTATGCCGCGGCGGGATCCCAAGGGTTCCTCTTCAGCATGCCCGATGGTCCCGACCTTGAGCCGCTCCGTCTCTTCGCGCGCGAGGTCATCCCCGCCCTGCACACCCTCTGAATCCGCACGAGACGGTCATGGCACAGCCCGTCCGCGCGGGCACGGAGACGCCGCCTGGCCACGATGTCGGTCTCCATGATCTGAATGAGTGGGCTGCCCCCCTCGGACCGGACCGTTTCTGATCCTCAGAGCGCCTGATAGGCTGAGGAGAAGAGAGGAACGAGACCGATGGGACCGCAACGCTATAGTCCGGAGTTCAAGCAAGCGGTGGTCGAGGAGTTGCTCGCGGGGGGCCAAGCGTCCGGGGCAGCTCTGCCGCGAGCACGCCATCGACATTTCCACGCTGCGCCAGTGGCGCGAGCAGTACGCGCAGTGGGGTGTGGCGGCCGGGAGCGCCGTGGCGGTCAAGGCCGCCACCGCACAGGAGGACAAGATCGCCGAGCTGGAGCGCATCGTCGGTCAGCTCACGGTGGAGAATATGGTCCTAAAAAGGGCCTTGCAGCGAGCGCAGTGCCCCTCGCCGTCACGCACGCCCTCATTGAGGAGTTGAAGGCGATGGTGCCGGTCCGTCAGCTCTGCGCGATCCTGGGCGTCAGCCGCAGTTGGTACTATGCGGCGCCGGAGGCGGGGCCCGCGGAGGCCGACGTAGCCCTACGCGACGCCATCGAGCGGGTGGTGCTGCGATTCCCCGGCTACGGCTATCGGCGCGTGACTAAGCCCTTGCAGCGGGAGGGCTGGACGGTCAACCACAAGCGGGCCTTGCGGATCATGCGCGCGGAGGCCCTGCTCCGCCACCTCAAGCGGCGCTGGGGTCCCACGACAGACTCGCGGCACAGCCTGACGGCCTATCCCAACCTGCTGCCGCAGACGCCGCTCAGCGGGCTCAACCAAATCCGGATCGCCGACATCACTTGCATTCGGTTGCCCCGCGGCTTCGCCTACCTGGCGGCGCTCCGCGATGCCTACAGCCGGCGCGTCATCGGCTGGGCGCTCTCGCGCTGGATCGACACCGCGCTGACCTTAGCCGCCCTCGATCACGACTTGGCCTGCCGCCCGCGCTCGTCGCGACCTGTGGTTGGGAACCCGAGGCGGCGTACGGAGCCGTCTCGTCCGTGCTGCGCGCACAGCCACACCTCGATGCGATCATCGCGGTCAACGACGTGATGGCCCTGGCCGCCATGAAGGCGGTACAGACTGCGGGCCGGGCCGTGCCCGCAGACGTGGCCGTGGCCGGGTTCGACGACTTTGCCTTCTCGGCCTTCCTCCAGCCCGCCCTGACGACGGTCCGCGTGTCCGGGTACGACATGGGCCGTACCGCCGCCGAACTGTTGCTGGCCAGGCTGAAGGACGGGGCGTTCCCGTCGCATGAGGTAGTCTTCCCGACCACCCTGATCGTCCGCGATTCGACCTGAGGGGGCGATGAGAGAGGCACGCATCCGGCTGGGCCCGGAGCAGCCGGATCTGGTGGTCGCGGCGATCGCGCGGGCCGGCGGGACGCTCACGGAGCCGCAAGACGCCAACGCCATCATCTGGTCGAGCCGCGAGCATGCCCGACCCACCGCGGTCGCGGCCCTGCGCGATCTGCTGCACCCGGGCATCCGCTGGGTTCAGCTCGACTCGGCCGGGATCGAGCAATGGGTGCGGGCCGGGATGCTGGACCGGCAGCGCGTCTGGACGTCGGCGAAAGGGGCCTATGCCCCACAGGTCGCCGAGTTGGTGGTCGCTTTTGTGCTGGCCGCGGCCAAGAGACTGCCGCACCTGGCCCGGGCCCGCTCCTGGAGCGAGGGAAGCGGAGACCGGCTGCAGGGCAAAGTCGTGGGCATCGTCGGCGCCGGGGCCATCGGCCGTGAAACGATCCGCCGGCTCAAGCCCTTCGGCGTGCGGGCGACGGCGCTGACTGGCTCAAGGCAACGGGTTCCCGGCGCCGATCACTCGGTCGGCCCCGAAGGCCTGTCAGACCTACTGGCCGAGAGCGATTATGTCGTGCTGGCCGCCCCGTTGACCGCGGCGGCGCACGGCCTGTTCGGCGAGCGGGAGCTCACCCGGCTCGGGCCGTCCGGCTGGCTGATCAATGTCGGCCGTGGGGCCCTGGTCGATACCGGAGCGCTCGCGTCGGCGCTGGTGCACGGACACATCGCTGGCGCCTGTCTCGACGTCACCGACCCGGAACCGCTGCCGGGCGAACACGTCTTATGGACCCTGCCCAATGTACTCATCACGCCGCACGTGGCGAACCATTGGGGCCCGCTATACCCCGCCTTCGCCGAGCTCGTCGCCAGGAACATCGCGCGTTTTCGGGCGGGACGGACGTTGTGCGGCGTCGTGGGCGTCGGCGCCGGGTACTGACGAGGCCAACGGCGGTTGCTTGTGGGTCCGGTTAACCGGCGTTCGTGATCGTCGGCGTCGATTTGCTGACCGCCATGGTACCCGCTGCCGGATCGGCGGACGGCTGTAATGGCCGGCCAACGGGTGTCGTTGGGTCGTGAAAGAATGGTGTGCTGGGCACTCGGTGCTGTTGGGGCCCGCCGACCTCCGGAATGATACGGCCTGAAGGACAGGCGGAGGGAGCGGGCGATGCGGTGTGATCGGTGTGGCGGGGACCATGCGGCTGAGGCGGGGTGCGTCGCGCCGGACGCTAGTAGTATCGCTGCCGCCCGTGTCGGCATCGCTTCACTGAACGCACTTCCTCGGCCTTCGGTGGCTTTCGCTTCCCTGATGATGTCATCGCCCTGGCCGTGCGCTGCTATATCCGGTTCCGTTTGCCGTACGCCCACGTGGTCGAACTCCTGGCCGAACGCGGCGTGCAGGTTGTCCGCTCGAGCGTGTTCGACTGGATACGGCGCTTCGCATACCGCTACATGGAGGCCTGTGTTGGCTGTAAAGTGCATCCGAGTGTCGTCACGCCGCGTGACGTTAGTTATTGATGGAGGCCACCCAACACCGGTCGGCAGTTCTGCTAACGCTGGTTGGTCAGGTTGAGGCGTAAACCGAGGGTAGGGCATGGATGCGGGAAAGGAGGCAGGCTATGGCAACACCGCGCAAACCAACGCCACCGACCACCACGGCGATTGATGCCTTCTGTGCGCGGTTCGACGATCTGTTCTGCCGGCGCGCCGAGCGCCTCGCGCTGCGCCCCTACCGTATAGGATTGCTGTTGCCGCGCGAGCACAACATGACGTTGAGCGCGCTGGCGGCGTTGGTCCCCGGCACGACGGGCCAGCGCTTGCACCACTTCGGGCACGATGCGCCCTGGGATCTCGACGCCCTCAACCGGCGGCGTCTGGCGTTGTGGCAGGCGCATCCCACGCTGGGGCCGCACGCGGCGGGCGTGCTCATCGTCGACGAGACGGGGGACCGCAAACGCGGCCACCGCATCCCCTTCGCCGCGCAGCAGTACACCGGCAAGCTGGGCCATACGGCCAACGGGGTCGTCTCGGTCACCAGCCAGTGGGCCGACGGCACGCGGCACGTGCCGCTGGGGGTGTGCCCCTACGTCCCCGCCGCGCGCCTGCCGGGCAAGAAGGCCGACCCCGCCTTCCGCACCAAGCCGGCGTTGGCCTGGGAACTCATCCAGGAAGCCCGGGCCGCCGATATCCCCTTCCGCATGGTGGCCGATTGCATCTACGGCGAGCATCCGCAGTTGGAGGCGCACCTCTGGGCGGCCAAGATCCCCTACGTGCTGGCGCTGCAGCCGCACCACGGGTCCTGGCAGGTCATCGAGGATGAGGCCCATCCGCCGCCCTTCACCCCGGCGGAGTCGGCGCGGCGCGTCCCGGCCGAAGGTTGGCAGCGTCGCGTGCGCACCGATAGCCACGGCCAGGAGCTGGTGCGCTATGTGGCCGCGCTGGACCTGGGCTCGCCTACGGCCCGGCCCGACCGGTGCGCCTGATCGCCGCGACCGCCGCTCCGGACGTGCCCAAGGACGACGCGACGTGGTACATGATCACCGACCTGCCGCTGAGCGCCGTCTCGGCCGTCGAGGTGTATGAGCTGTATGGTCAGCGCGACTGGATCGAGAACCGTCCAGCCACACTACCCCGATACGAGGCAGCAGATGGGTGTGGCATAGACTGTCTCCTCTCCTGTGTCCATTGTAGCGCGCCTCAAGAAGGCGACGGACCTTCCTCCGGCGACGGCTGCGCGGCCAGGATGCGCTCCAGCAGGGTCGCGGCGATGGCCCTAGCCGTTCCGGGGTGAGCTCGGGCGAGCGCCCCACATAGACTTTGCGCAGACGCCGCCCGACGTGCGAATGGGCGGTCCAGTAGGCCCCACCGCGCCGGCGCTGTTCCTTGCACACGGTCATGAAGGCCGCGATGTACCCCTGGGGGGCGTTGTAGATCGGATAGGCAAAACTGCGCGTGGTGTGCGCGTCCAGCCAGGCGAACCAGGCGGGCGTGTCCAGGCGGGGGCCGCCCGCGAGCGCCGCGGTCCCCTGGGCCCCATCCTCCCAGACCGTCGCTGTTTTGGTGCGCATCGTGTCCCACCTTTCGGCTGTTTGGTTACCCAACAGGATCGGCATCGGTCGTGCTCCCCGGCGGCTGCACCGCCGCCAGCCAGCGCTGGCGGGTGGCCGCGCCCGCCGGGCGCTACTGGCGTGCCCGCAAGCGCGCCACCTCGGCGACTTCGGCCCAGACGATCCAGCGGTGCGGGACGTGCTGTTCTTGCCGGGCGCGCAGGCCGCCCCGACGCAACCAGTGATACAGCGTCACTGGGGGCATCTCCAGATGGTGGGCGAGATCGACCAACCACCACTCGTCGACACCCGGACCATCCGGCACGGGTGGTAGAGGCCGCCGTCCGCGGTGCTGGATCTGACGCAGCAAGGTCTGGACAATGGGGCGCTGAACCGCGCACAGCGCTTGGGCGGCCGATGGCCGGCTGTGCGGCCAACGACAAGTCCGGCGCTGCCGGTTCCAGGTCGGTGAGGGCCTGCGCGCTGACGAAGGCATCCACACAGGCCCCGGCCGGCGTTTGGCTGCGCAGCAGCGCATGCACGGTGCCCAGCTCGGCGAACTTGCGGAAGACCAGCCGGATCACGCCCTGGACTTGCTCATCGGGGTCCAGGACGATCTCCCCTGAGGAGCGCGCCACGTAGCCCATCGGCGGCACCAGGCGCAAGGCCCCGCGGCGCGCCTTGGCCAGCAGCCCCTGGCGTAGGCGCTGCTGCGTCACATGGAGCTCTACCTCGGACATGGTCCCTTCAAGCCCAGGCGGAGCCTGTCAGTGTACTGAGAAGGATCGTAGATCCCATCGAGATCGGCGAGCAGTGTCCCGTAGAGCGCGCAGATTTCCAGGAGATGATACCAATCCTTGCAGGAGCGCGCCAGGCGCGACACCTCCACGCCCAGGATGATGCCCACATGGTCCAGGCTGACTTCGGATACCAGACGCTGGAAGCCGGGGCGGCCCGCGCTGCTTGTGCCCGACTTGCCCAAATCGTCGTCGATCACCAGCACCCGCTCGGCGACCCAGCCCAAAGCCGTGGCCCGAGCGGCCAGGCCATATTGCAGCCGGGTCGATTCCTGATGCTGGCGCACCTGCTGGGGGCCGGATTGGCGGACGTAGACCACCGCCAAGCGTTCGTACTGCCACTCCTGAATCTTCTCAGCCGCTCTGCCCTCGCCCAGCACCACGCCGGGCGGCACCGCCGCGGTTCCTCCTGGTCCTGGGTCGTCAGGCCATCGGTGCGGCGGCCAGCATCCAGACCCTCTTGCTTGAGCCACAACCGCAAGGTCTCGGCGGTCATGCCGAGTTCCCGCGCGATCTCGGCGTGGGGTCGTCCGCTGGTTCGCACCAGCCGGATGGCTTCGGCGCGGAACTCCGCCGGGTAAGGCGGCCTCCTCTTGGGCATTGTGACACCTCCGCATTTACCGTACCACCAAGTCTCGAGGTGTCCACGGAACCGGGGCAGGTCCAACAAGGAAGTCGAATCTGTTAGCCCCATCCCAGCGCCCGCGCGCGCTATGATAGCCGCCGTCAGTGCGTGGCTTATCAGCGGGTCGTGTCCGCAACACGACAGCCGCGGTGTCGCCCACGTGACAGCCCGCGCCGGCATCCTGGCCCATACTGGGACCTGTAGGGAGCGACAACCGCTCCAACCAGCAACGACAACGAAAGGTAGAACACCATGAAGAAGCACCTCTACGGCCACATGACCACCAGTTCGCCCGCGCGCCCGCCCGCCCGTGTCACCCGGCCTCAGCCTGCTGCCCAGGGCACCGAACGTCCGCTGCTGCCGCTGTTGCCGCCGTGGCGGCCTCAGGCACGTTGAGTGCCCGTCGTTATCGGTCTGGTTGGGTCAGCCCTCAACGAGGCATGGAAAGGCGAGGCGCGATGGCCGGGGATAGGGCCTACCGGGATACCCTGCACACCCTCATGGCAGCCCACCGCACCGCCCTGGCTGCGGCCCGCGCGCAACTGGCGGCGTGTGAGCGGCGCCGTGCGGAGGCAGAGCGGGCGCTAGCATGGGAGAGGGCCGCCGGCCGCCAACCGCCCTCACCGGCCGAGCGGGACGGGGCCGACGATCTCACAGAGCTCTCCCACGACTTGCGCACGCCCCTCACCGTCATCGTGGGCTACGTCGAGTTGCTGCAAGGGCGCCTGGATCGGATGGTCGCGTCGGCGGACATGTGTCTGTGGCTGGCCCAGGTGCGCGACGCGGCCCGTCGCCTGGAGGGGACCATCGACCAGTTGACGGAGGCGCCGACGGCGGTCCGGGTCCCACCCACGTCGGCCCCGGAAGTGCCGGCCCTGGTGGGCGGCGCGGGCCCGGCTGTGGGCCGCGAGCGCCTCCAGATCGGACCTCAGCCTGTCCGCTGCCGCCAGCCCTTGCGGCGCGCGAAGCACTCCGCGCAGGGCGGCGGCCCCCCTCTCGCTCGCTGACCACGCCGGGCCGCTTGCAGCAGCGCGGACATGGCGGCAACGGCCCGACACCGCAGGGCTCCTCGCCTTCGTCCATCATGGCCCGTCCCTCATCGGTCACATGTCCTCGCCGTTCCCGGTCATAGTACTGACCGGCGGGACGCGGCCGGTGTGACACCTCAAGGGTAGCAAGTGAGAGGAACCCACCATGGCGGACACGCAGCAGGCGGCCAAGAGCACCACCGGCCAGGCGGCCCAGGGCTTCACGCACGAGGAACGCGCCGCGCTGCGGGAGCGCGCCCAGGAGCAGAGGGCGGCCACGCGCCGCGGCCCGCGCGAGCCAGGCGGACGGGCTGTGTAGCCAGGGCAACCACACGCGACCCAACGGTACCCAGGCGTGTGGCCATGGCCGCGCAAGCACCTGTCCGCCGCTTAGTGGCTTCTTCCCGTTGAGTCCCTCAGCGCTTCGCTGCCATCCCATAGACCCGCTCGGCTAGCGCGTCCACGGCGCCCATCACCTCCTTGAGCACCGGCTTGTGCTTGAAGTACACCACTTCGCCGGGGACATCGCGCAGCCGCTCCGCCGAGAGATTCACCCTTTCAGACACCAGCAACAACAGGTGCTGGCATCCGGCGGCGCGCACCTTCTCCACCTTGCGGCGCAGGTAGTCGGGATGCCAGAACCCCGCGATCTCGATGAGCACGCGCTGCCCCAGCCGTTTGTGGGTCAGCGCGAAATCGGGGATCATCACGGTGTCGCCTAAGAGCAGCACTTCGTCCTCACGGCTCAGCAGCCAGGTTCCGCGCTGGCCGCCAAACGTCTGCGCGAACTCCCGCGCGAAATCCGCCTCCAGGCGGCTATCGAAGGGGCCGCTGCGCGCAAAATGGCTGCGCAAGGGCGCACTGTCGTCCAGCCGATAGGTCGCCGGAGTGCCCAGCGGCGGGCGCACGTCCGCCACCAGGCGCCACCGCTCGCACAGCAGGAGCGCGGGCAAAAACGCCGCGAACTGCCGCCCGTAGCGCGTTGTGGCCTGCACGAACGGCGAGAGGGGGCCGTCCAGGTCGATCGCATAGCCCCCGCCCGGCAGGGGCCGCGCCCAGAACATCAACTTGAACAACTTCAAGTACTTCCACAGATCCTTGTAGCTGCCCTGCACCTCGAGGTGCAGGGCACTGGCCCAATAGAGCACGCCCCGGGCCAGCTCCAGATTATAGCGGGCCAGCAGGCCGGCGGGGGTCCACGGCGGTCCCGCATCCTGGAGGATGGACGCGGCGGGCCGGTCGGCGAAGAGCGTAGTCGCGACCTGTTCCACGTCGAGGCCCAGCTCCGCGGCCACGCGCGCCACCACCGCGTCGCGGGTCTGTGGGTGCAGCACCTGGGGCGTCGGGAAGGCGGGACCGTGGGCAAAGAGCCGCTCGCGCAACGCGGCGGGCGGCAGCGGCGTCGGCGGGGGCGTGAAGGTGGCCGCGTCGCTGAGCACTTTGGCCAGGCCCCGCACCACCACATAGTCCACGCGCGGGCCCGTATAGGCGTCCACGGCGCACTCCCACTCGGCCTGCGTGTGCCCCGCCTGGCCGCGCAGCAGGGCGATCAGCTCGCTGGCCGTCTGCAGCCAGGACCGCTTGCGCTCATCGAGCAGGGCGATCGTCAGCTCACCGGCGTTGCAGCGCAGGCGGGGCCGGACGAGATCGGCGGTGAGCATCACAGGGCCTCCGGGCGGGGCTGGCGTCGGTGCGCCCGGCCTTCGTCGAGGGTCGCGCGCGCGACCACCTCAAACAGCACGGCCTCCTGATTCTCCACCTTGCGCAGCACCCGCCCCAGGCGCTGGATGTATTCGCGGGCGCTCGCTCCGCCCCCCAGCACGATGGCCACCTTGGCCTCCGGCACATCGACGCCCTCATTCAGCACGCGCGAGGTGACGAGCGCGCGGTAGCGCCCCTCCCGAAAGCCGTCCAGGATCTGCTTGCGTTCCGCCGCGCGCGTCTCATGCGTGATCGCGGGGATGAGATAGCGCGCGGCGATGGCGTAGACCATGGCGAGGTGCTCGGTGAAGACGAGCACGCGTCCGGCGGCGTATTCCCGCAGCAGCGCCTCCAGGGCGCCGAACTTGCCCGCGCAGCTGCCCACGAGCTGCAGGAGCCGCTGCCGCGCCAGCAGGGCGCCGCGCGCCTGCGGATCGCGGCTGGACCGGCGCAGCAATTCCCGGAACCAGTCGCGACCATAGCGCCCGAGCAACTGCCGGGAGCGAATGTACCCGCTATAGATCGCGTAGTCGGCGTCATAGCGGTCGCGTTCGTCAGGCGTGAGGTCGACCTGCACGCGCTGCGTCCGGTAGGTGGCGAGCTGCTGCCCGACCAGTTCGCCGATGCGCTTGGTATAGACAATCGGCCCGATCAGATCCTCCACGCGCCAGCGCCCATTGCTCTGTTCCTGCTCGTCGGGATACGTCGCGGTCAGCCCCAGCCGCAGGGGCGCGGGCGCCATGAGCGCCGTCTCCCCCCAGGTGGGCGCCGGCAGGTGATGTACTTCATCGAAGATCAGCAGCTTGAAGGCATTGCCCCAGGCGGCCACCAGGTCGCCCGCCGAGTGATAGGTGGTGACGGTCAGCGGCCGGACCTGCTTCTCGCCGCCGTAATAGATGCCCACGTCCCGCGCGAAGGCGGTGACCAGCCGGGCGTACCACTGGTGCAGCAGATCGATCGTCGGGGCGACCACCAGCGTCGAACGGTTCACGCGGCTGATGGCCTGAATGGCCACGTAGGTCTTGCCCGCGCCCGTGGGCAGAATGATGCTCCCGCGCCGCCCCGCCTGCTCCCAGGCCGCCAACGCGTCCAGTTGATAGGCGTGGGGCTCGCGCGTCTCCTGCAGCGGCAGATCCAGACGCTGCCAGCGCGGGACGGTGTCGCGCAGGTCCCGCACCGTCAGTTCAGGCTGCAGCGGCCCATAATGGTAGGCCTCGCAGCGCCACCGCCCCTTGATCAGGCGGAAGGGCGCCGGCACCGGCTCGTGAGCGTCGACGTCGTATAAGACCAGGGTGCCGCCCTGAAAGGAGATAGATCGGCTCATGGCCAGCCGTTTCTAGGGTCCGGGTGCCCCCGGGCCGGCCCTGCCCCGCGCCCACTCCCCGTCCCGGCGGGACATCATCCGTGGCGGAGGGGGAGACTCGCGGTCAAGCCCCTCGCCCCCGCTCCTCTTTGTGCCTCTATTGTAAACCAAGATTACCAACCCCGGCGTGAGGGACACCGAGCACCTGTGCCGGCTACAAAGGTCATCCGCCGACATGTGGACGGGCTTTGTAGCCGGCACACCCCATCGCTGGTGAGCTGCGGACCGTCGAAGCTGACGTGGCGCGGCGCGGGGGGCCGGCGAAAGCCGATAGACTGACTCATGAGGCATCTCCTTGGGCAGGCGGTCGTTGGTCACTTCAGCCTACCCCGTCCGGAGATGCCTCGTCCGCTTTCGCATCCTCATGAATAAGAAGGGTTAGAAGGGCGTGAGCCACTCTTGCGGTATCTCGAGTCCGAAGCCGGGCGCGTCGCGCGGGATGAGCCAACCATCTTGGGGCACTGCCACGCCGGGGAGCGCCCGGCTCTCCGCCAGGGGCACGCCGGGCGGTGTCCCCACGAAGTACTCGCACCAGGGCACCGCCGCCGTCGCGGATCTGAAGTGCTGGCCGAAGGCGGTGTTGCCCCCCCCGCGTGTAGGATGACGGGTGCTGTTGGGTTCTGCTGATCTGCAGGGATCGTTCGCGGTCAGAGGGTGTGTGCGCCCGCGGTCTTGCAGGGACAGCTACGCCGCTCGCTCAGGTACACATCGACCACATGGCCGTACTCATCAATCGCCCGATAGACGTAGCGCCACACCCCGGCCACCTTGGCGTAGGTCTCATCCGTGCTCCAACGGCTCCCCACCGGACGCCGCTTGCACCGCGCGACCTCCATATGTAGAGGAGCGAAGCGCTGCACCCAGTCGAACACCGTCGATCGGTCCACCTGTATGCCCCGTTCGGCCAACAGCTCCGCGACGTCGGCGAAGGGCAGGTGCAGGCGGAGGTACCAGCGCACGGCCACGGCGATGATATCGTCGGGGAAGCGGAAGCCACAGAAAGCCGAGATGGTGCGCTCGGTCAGGCGGCGCCGGGCGGCAGCAGTATCGCTGCCGCCCGGCGCGATCGCGCCCCGCTTGGGTCAATTGCTCGCCGCCACATCGATCGCACTGCATCACTCGCGCCCTCTCCCCCTCCCCCTCATTCAGGCTGTAGCATAGCGCAGATCAGCAGGCCCCAACTGAACCCGTACTCCAAGGGACCGAGGGCGTAGTTACCTGCACGGTTGACAAGGCCGGACGATATATTAATATAATGAACTATGCTAAACGCTCCGGCCGGTCGAACTACGTTGGCGTTGAACCGCCAGAGTGCGGTTCCCATTTATCACCAGTTCAAGCGCATGGTGCTTGACCAGATCATCTCCGGGGACTTGCCGCCTGGCGCACGTTTGCCCACGGAACACGAGTATGCCCGGCAACTCGGAGTTAGCCTGGCGCCCATTCGCCAGGCCTTGCGCGAGCTCGCCCAGCTAGGGTACGTCGAGCGCGTGAAGAGCCGCGGCACTTTCGTGCGCCAGCGCAAGATCGAGCAAAAGATCACCGTGCTATCCAGCTTCACCGACAGCATGCACCAGATGGGGCTACCTGTTCGCCTGGAGGTACGGCGTCTGGAGCGCTGTCGCCCGAGTACAGAGGTCGCGACGCAGCTCAATCTCACCGGTCGTGACATGGTGGTCGTCCTGCAACGCCGCTGCTTCCTCGAGCAAGAACCCCTCGCCCTGTTGCAATCCTATCTGCCGGCAGCCATTTTCCCGCATCTGGAGCAGCACGATTTTGGCGCGCGGTCGCTCTATCATCTGCTCGAGGAGGAATATGGTTGCGTGCTCACGCGTGCCGAAAGCTGTATCGACGTCTGCCCAGCGGACGAGGAGAGGAGCGCGCTCCTTGCGGTTAGCCTTGGAGCTCCGTTGATCCGTGTCGAAAGCCTGACGCACCGGCACGATGACCAAGTGGTGGAATATGTCGAGGTGCTGTATCGCGCCGATCGCTATCGGTTGTTCATCGAGAGCCGCAGAGAGGAGGATGGCATCATCACGAGCAACGGCTACTTCGGACAGGCGTTTACCAAGCTGGTTGGCTGAGTTCCTAGCGTTTCCACTTGCGCGTCTACACGGCGAGCGCTGAGGCGGCATATGATACAGTTCATCCTGCGCCGGTTGGTCTTCTTGATCGTCGTGGTACTTGTGACCACCATCCTCACCTTCGTGCTGGCGCATTCGTCGGGAGTGGACCCTGCACGCCTGATGGCCGGCGCGCATGCCACGCCGGAGCAGCTCACGGAGCTGCGCCGCCGCTTCGGCCTGGATCGCCCCTGGCCGGTCCAATACATCCTGTACCTCAATGGTTTGGTACACGGCGATTTCGGGCAATCCTTGCACACCCAGCGGGCTATTAACCTCGATCTGCTGCAGTATCTCCCGGCCACGGTAGAATTGGTGATCGCCGCGATGGCCATCGCCGTCGTGGGCGGAGTCAGCCTGGGCGCGCTTGCCGGCGTCTTCCGGGATGGCCCTATCGATGCCGCGGCGCGGCTGCTCTCGCTCTCGGGCCTGACCGTGCCCGTCTTCTGGCTGGGTCTGCTGTGCCAGTGGCTCTTCTACGACGTGCTGGGCTGGTTGCCGTCGGGTGGCCAGCTCGACATAGGCTTGACCGGGCCACCCACGGTCACGGGCTTTGTGTTGATCGATAGTCTGCTGGCCGGGCGGCTGGATCTCTTCGGCAACGCATGCCTGCACCTCCTGTTACCGGCGCTGGTCTTGAGCTTTGCGGCCCTAGCGTCTATCACCCGCATGATGCGAAACAACCTGATCGACGTCCTACGGCTGGACTATGTACGGACCGCCCGCTCCAAGGGAGTGCCCCAACGGGTTGTGGTCGTGCGCCACGCGATGCGTAACGCCATGTTACCCACCTTGACCACCATCGGCCTGCAGTTCGGCGCCCTGCTGGGCGGCACGATCCTGGTCGAGATCGTGTTCTCCTGGCCGGGGATCGGACTCTATCTACAGCAATCCATCATCGCGGCCGATTACAACCCGGTTCTGGCGGTGACGGTCGTGATCGCGGCGTTCTATGTGCTGACGAACCTGGTTGTCGACGTGAGCTACGTGGTAGCAGACCCGCGGATTCGCGCCCGTTAAGCGCGACCTGCCGGCCGCAGCGTGAGTCGGTCTGGTTCTCGTGCGAAGGGGGAAGGTGCAGGAATGGTGACACGACCCGGCGCAGCCGGAGAGCTCGCCGTCGTCGATGATGCCGAGGCCCGGGCACCATCACGATCTCACTGGCGAAGCATGCTCCCGGTCTGCTGGTCGACACCGCTCAACGCCCTGGGCACCCTCCTGGTCCTGGCGGTCGTGGTTGATGCGCTGGCGGGCCGGACGTTCGCGCCCTATTCGCCGACCGCGCCGGATTACGGTGCCACGTTCAGCCCTCCCTCCCTCCAGCACTTCTTCGGCACCGATGAGGTCGGACGTGACATCTTCAGCCGTATTCTGTCCGGTGCGAGTCTAGCGTTGCAGGTGGCCGTGATCGTGGTGGGCATCGGCGCCGCCGTGGGCACGACCCTCGGATTGATCTCGGGTTATATAGGAGGATGGGTCGATGAGTTATTGATGCGTCTCACCGATGTGTTCCTGGCGCTACCGCCGTTGGTACTGGCTATCTCCATCGCGGCCATGCTGGGCCCCAGCCTGGGCCACATGATCCTGGCGCTCACCGTCCTGTGGTGGCCCTGGTATGCGCGTTTGATCCGGGGGCAGGTGCTGGCGCTGCGTGAGCGGGAGTATATCGAGGCAGCGCGGGCGGTGGGGGTACCGCCGCTACGCGTGATGTTCCGCCATTTGCTACCCAACGCGCTGGCCACGCTCTTGGTCCAGATTAGCCTTGACTTCGGCTTCGCCATTCTGGCGGCGTCGAGCCTCAGCTTCATCGGCCTCGGCGTGCAGCAACCGGAGCCGGATTGGGGCCTGATGATCGCCGACGCGCAGGCCAACATCAAGACGGTCTGGTGGGCAGGTGTCTTCCCCGGCTTGGCCATCGTCCTCGCGGTGCTGGGCTTTAATCTGTTTGGGGACGTCCTGAACGATATGTTAGACCCAGGCCACCTCACCTGAGCGTCCCTTCTTGCTATCGTAACGATCTGTGAAAGGAGTAGTGTCGATGATTCCCGCACGATCGGCACGCACGATCCTGTTAGCTATGGCGTTGGCGATCGGCGTAGTCGTGGCCCCGCTGCGTGCCGGTGCGCAGCACCCAGGTGCGACGCCGGACGCGCAGACATTGGTCGTCGCCTACAATTACAATCCGACCAGTCTCGATCCGGGGATTGCCTACGACGGGGTAGGGCCGACGCTCTTCCGCGCCTGCTACGAGCAACTCGTGCGCCTGAAGGGTTCCAGCACCACGCAGTACGAGGGCGAGCTGGCCACCCACTGGACCTCCAACGCCGCCAAGTCCGTCTGGACATTCTACCTGCGCCACGGCGTCCTGTTCCACGATGGCACGCCGCTCACCGCCGATGCCGTGCGCTTCTCCATCAACCGCACCCTGTCCCTGAACCAGGCTCCGGCCTTTATCATGGGCCAGTTCATGACGGCCAAAGACGTCAAGGTCATCGACCCTTACACGGTCCAATTCAACCTCAAGAAGCCCGCGCCAGATTTGCTGGCCGCCATGGCGTCGCAGTGGGGCAACTGGATCGTCAGCCCCACGACCATCAAGGCGCATACCGTCAAGCACGACTGGGGACAGGCCTGGCTGGCTAACCATGACGCGGGCAGCGGCCCCTACATGCTCAGCCACTACGTCCCCAACAGCAGCTTCACACTGGTCAAGTTCCCACGGTATTGGCGCGGCTGGAGCGGTCGCCATATCAGCCGCATCATCGTGACTTTCGTGATCCCGGAGGCAACGCGGCGCAGCCTGATCGAGAAAGGCGACGCCGACATCAGTCTGACCTTCTCGCCGGAGAACCTGCGGGCCATGGCCTCGAACCCGCAGCTTAAGGAGGACGTTACCCCGGGCGTGCTCCAGGAGGTGCTGGTCCCCACCGTAGCCGGCCCCTTTGCCAGTCCCAAGGCGCGCCTGGCCCTGGCCTACGCCTTCGATTACGATGCCATGAACAAACAATTCCTCAAAGGCCTCGCCGTACAGGCCCAGGGGCCGGTCGCGCACGGCATCTACGGTCACGATTTCTCGCTGCCGCTCCCGCACACAGACCTGGCCAAGGCGCGACAGCTCTTTGCGCAGGCTGGGGTCAAGCCCGGCACGACGCTATCGGCCTGGTACATCTCCAACGACCCGCTGGCGCGCGAGATCGCCTTGATCACGCAGGGACAGCTCGGCCAACTTGGCTTTAATGTGAAGCTCACTCAGCGCGACGGCGCGGCCTACATCAACGAGCAAGGCGCCCCGCCCAGCTCCGAGCCGATTTCCCAGCGCCCCAATCTGTGGGTCAGCAACTGGTTCCCGGACTACAGCGACCCGATCGACGTGATTACCCCGCTCTATCACACCAGGGCTGGGCTTGCCGGTAGCGTCAACATGGGCCTGTATAGCAATAAGGAGGTGGACCAACTGCTCGCCCAGGCCGCCGTGACGGCGGATGCGGCCAAGCAACTGCAGATGTTCTACCGGATACAGTATATCCTGACCTACGCGGACCCCGCGGCCGTGTACATCTCGGACGCCAGCAACGAGTACGTCTATCGCGCCAGCCTGCACGGGTATTACTCCAACCCGATCTATGGCTACACATTCGATTTCTACACGATGTACAAGTGAATCGGCACAACCGCTTCTCTACGCCTGACCTCCGTCCGCTCTTCGCGCCGCGGTCCATCGCCATTATTGGGGCAAGCGAGAAACCGGGCAAGCGCGGGTACGAGGTGCTCGACAACCTGCGTCGCGTGGGTTACCGCGGTGACGTCTATCCGGTGAACCCACGCTACGATCAGGTAGCCGGGTTGCGCTGTTACGCCAGCGTGTGTGACATCCCGTTTCTCGTTGAATCCGCGGCCATCGCCCTGCCGGCGGAGGCGGCCGTCGAAGCCGCCCGGGCGTGCGCGCGCAAGGGGGTGCGGGCCATCGCCGTCGTCGCCGCGGGCTTCGCGGAAGCGGGGCCGCAGGGCGCCCGGCTGCAAGAGGAGCTTGTTCGTTGCTCGCGCGAAGCCGGTATGCTCCTCTGTGGGCCCAACTGCCTGGGCGTCTGGAGCCTGGCCGGCCACACAGCCTATTGGGAGCGGAGCCCACGGCTGGATCAACCCTCACACGTCGGCGCAATCCTGCAGAGCGGCGCATTGGTCGTGTCGCTTACCGATCCGGCCGCCGAGCGTGGCCTGGCCTTCGCGGCGCTGGCCACGCTCGGCAATCAGGCCGTGCTCACGGCCGCGGACTATCTGGCGTATCTGGTGGAAGATCCGCTCATCAGGACAATCGCCCTGGTGGTCGAGGACCTGCGCCGTCCCGCCACCTTCTTGCACGCGCTCGACCGCGCCGCCGAGCTACGCAAGCCGGTCGTCGTTCTCAAGTTGGGCCGATCGGAGATGGGGCGGCGGGCGGCCCTCGCACACACGGCCTCGCTCGCGGGATCACACGCCGTGGTCAGCGCCGCGCTGCGCCAGCATGGTGCGATCCTGGTCGACGACCTCGACGAGCTGTTGGAGGTGGTGATCTTGAGCGAGGCGGGTCGGCTACCGCGAGGCAACCGTCTGGTCGCGGTGACCGTGTCGGGGGCCGGCTGCGGGCTGCTCGCGGACCTTGCCGCCGAGGCCGGCCTGGACCTGCCACCGCTCAGCGCGCGGAGCCAGGCCGCGCTCTCGGCATTGCTGCCCGGCCTCACGGTCGGCAATCCCGTCGACGTGGCGCGAGCGGGCGATAGTCCAGGGTTGTATCGGCGCTGCGTCGCGGCGCTCGCGTCCGACCCGCTGATCGACGTGCTGGCTATTGCTCAGAACACGCCCTGGGGCCGCACGCCGGAGGCGACCGCGTTCTACGTCGACCATGCGACCGCCGCGGTCTCCGCGGCGGAGAGCACCGACAAACTGGTGTTTGCGTTTGCCCTGACGTCGGGAGAGCTGGACCCGGAGGTGGCGGCGACGCTCAAGGCAGGTGGCGTCCCATTCTTGCAAGGGGCCCGTGAAAGCCTGAAGGCAGCGGCCTTGCTGGCACGATACGCCACGCGGCAGGCGCAGCATACACCACCACCGCACGAGGTCCGGAGCCTGCGAGAGCAAGCGCTTCCGGCGCTCCGCCAGGTCCGGCAGGAGAAGGGCCTAACGCAGATACTACCCTATGGCGCCACGGCTGAGCTGCTGGCGTGCTACGGGATCCCGTTGGCACACGGCATAGTGGTGGAGTCGGCGGCGGCGGCGGCGGCGACGGTATCCGCCTGGAAGCGGCCCGTCGCCCTCAAGCTGCTGTCGCCCCAACTCCCCCACAAGACCGAACACCAGCTCATCGCGCTAGGCGTTACGTCTCCGGCGCACGCCGAGAGGGAGGCATATCGTCTGTTCGCCCAAGCGGCCATGCTCGCCGGCGAGCGATCTGCCCAGGTCGAGGGGTTGCTCGTCCAGGAGATGGTGGGCGGCGGGCCGGAGTTGATCGCCGGTCTGGCGCGCGACGCGCAGTTTGGGCCCTGTATCGCCCTCGGATGGGGCGGCGTGTTCGTGGAACTGCAGCGCGCGTTTACGCTGCGCCTACCGCCGCTGACACTCCGCGACGCACACGAGATGGTGGCCGAGTTACCGTATCAGCAACTGCTGCATGGCTTTAGGGGGCTGGCGCCGGTTGACGTCGACGCCATCACCTCTCTGCTGCTGGCATGCTCCGCCATCGCACAGGATCTGGGGGATGAGATTGACCAACTCGACTTGAATCCCATCATCAATCTTGGCCCTGGGCAAGGAGTCGTGGCCGTCGACGCGCTTGTCGTGCTGAGGAACGTCACATGCGATGGGTGATCGGCGCTACCACGGTCACCCTTATCAGTGCGGGGGCCTTCGTGGATGACGCCTCTCTCTTTTTTCCGGGTGCCATATCTCCGGCCGAGGCGGCTTGCGACAAAGTGACGCTGGCGCTCAATTGCCTGCTGCTCGAGTCGGGAGGGAAGCGGATTCTGGTCGACACGGGTTTTGGGGACAAGCCGGGCGATGCCGACGGCGTGGATTTTGTGGCCGGCACACCTCGCCTCAGCGAAGAGTTGCACAGGTACAGATCGTCCGAGGAGATCGATGTCGTCATCAACACGCATCTGCACGCCGACCACTGCGGCGGCAACACAACGGCCGTGCGCGGCGTCGTACGGCCGGCCTTTCCCAGGGCCGAGTACTGGATGCAGCGTGGTGAGTGGGCCGAAGCATGCAGCGTCGGCGGCTGGCAGCGCACGCTCTATCGGCCTGACAACGTCGTTCCGCTAGAACAGGCCGGCCGGGTAGTCTGGATGCACGGCGACGCACGGGTGACCGATGATGTGCAGTGTATGGTCGCCCCCGGGCACACGTCATGGCACCAGTATGTCGAGGTGAACGACGGGCAGCGCTCGCTCCTTTTCCTGGGCGACGTAGCGCCGACACGCCGGCACCTGGAGAGCCCATCGTTACGCTCCGGCGTGGACCTCGACCCGGCGACGTCGGCGCGCACGCGCCGGAGTATCTGCCAGAAGGCCGTCGAGCAGCACAGCATCGTTATCCTGACGCACGACGCCACGCCCGGCTGGGTCGTCAGAGCAGAGGGCACAGAACAGGAGTTTCGCTTTGTACCCATCGCCGCGAGCGTCACGACAAGGCAGCTCGCCTAACCATCCCGCGAGCGTGGATTACAGCGCCGTGTTGTATCGCCGGCACGGGCCGGTCGCGGAGATCAGTCTCAACCGGCCGCACGTGCTCAATGCGCTGAATCGGCAGACAGACCTGGATCTCGCCGCCGCTCTGTCGTTAGCCGCGGCGGATGACACGGTCCGCGCCGTCGTGCTGGCGGGCGAGGGGCGAGCGTTCTGCGCCGGGGCGGACCTGAAGGAGCGCGCCGCCGAGCCGCCGGCCGCCGTCGAGACCATCATGGAGGAAGGGCGTCGCGGACTGGTCTTCACGCGGCTCTGGCAGATGGACAAGCCAACAATCGCCGCCATCCACGGGTACTGCCTCGCCGGCGGGCACCACCTGGCCGCCATGTGCGACGCGATCGTGGCGGGAGAGGGCGCCCGGTTCGGCGAGCCGGAGGTGCGCTTTGGCAACCCGCTGCTAATGCCCGCCATTCCCCTGCGGCTCGGACACAAACGGGCGCGTGAGCTGCTCTACACCGGCGATATGATCACGGCCGAGCAAGCCCTTGAGCTCGGGCTGGTCGAGCGCGTCGTGCCGGACGAGCGGGTACGGGAGGAAGCGCGCACCCTGGCCCTGATACTCGCAGGAGTGCCCGGACCGGCGATCCAGGCCCAGAAGCGCGCATTGCGGTTCGCCGACGACCGGCGTGGCTTCAAGACGGGGGTACGATCAAACCTGGAGATACTCGCGCTCACCTTGGCCTTGCAGCCACACCTGGCCGGCGACACGGCAGAGGTCTTTCTGCGCACGGCACGCGAGCAGGGGCTGAAGGCGGCGGTGCAGCAGCGGGATGCTCCGTTCGAGGAGGCGAGGGCGACTAGTCAGCCGGGACACCGCGGGGAGGCGGCGAGAGACATGCAGACCTATCGATGGCTCACCTACCAGCCGGCGGCAGACGGCATTATCGAGATCACCCTTAACCGCCCGGGGGTGCTCAACGCCCTGAATCGGGAGCTATGCGCCGAGTTGGACGATGCACTGGAGCGCGCCGCGGCTACGCCGGATCTGCGAGCCGTGATCCTGGCCGGCAATGGCCGGGCGTTCTCGGCGGGCATGGACCTGAAGGAGCCCGACGAGGAGCCGATGTCTGAGCAGCGGGAGCGGCGTCACCTGCGCCGTCTGATGGAGCGCTGTGTGACGCTGTGGGACTACCCCGTGCCGGTGATTGCCGCCGTGCACGGCTATGTGCTCGGCCACGCCTGTGACCTGGCGGCGGCGGCCGACTTTACGATTGCTGCCGAGGGCACGATGTTCGGCGTGCCGGAGATCCGTCACGGCGGAGGTGTCGCGGGAATGTTCTATCCGTACACCGGCGGCATGAAGGGGATGCGGCTCTTCCTGCTCACGGGGCAGCCCGTCGATGCGGCCGAGGCACAGCGCCTGGGGCTGGTGAGCCAGGTGGTGGCGGCCGATCAGTTGCGATCAACAGCCCGGCTCCTGGCGGAGCGCCTTGCCGCGATCCCGCCCGATGCGCTGCGGCAGATGAAACGGGCCATCAACCGGTCGTACGAGATGATGGGCCTGCGCGAATCGCTGGAATACAATCTGGAGGCGTTGATCCTTTCCCACCTGGCGCAGCCGGCGTCTCACTGGGAGGCGCAGGAGAACCTGATCGCGACGCAGGGCCTGAAGGCCTTTCTGCGGCAGCGCGACCAATCGGCGAACGAGGGGCGGCGCTGAGATGGCGATCCGCTACTTCGTCATCGGCGGCTTCAGCATCGACACGCTACTCTTTCCGGGGTGGAGCGAGCCCCAGACCCTCTGCGGGGGTAATGCGCCCTACGCCGCGATCGGTGCGGCCATCTGGGCAAGCCGCCCGGGTGACATCGGGATCGTGGGGGCCGTCGGAACGACGTATCCGCGATCGTGGCTCGGGGCGCTGCGAGCGACGGGGATCGACTTGACGGGTCTGGAGGAGACCGCCGGGGAGCACCGGCTGACCTTTCGCGCCACGTACGATACCGCGGGGCGCCGTCACGTCGACATCGACACCGACAGGTTGGCCCCGCGCGGTGTACATGCCCAACCCGCGATGGAGCGGCTCCCCACGGCCTACCTGCTAGCCGAAGCCGTGCTCTGCTGCCAGTATAGCCTGGAAGCGCAACGCGACCATGCCCGCCATCTGCATCAGGGCGGCATGCGTGTCTTCCTCGACCCCAGCGAAGAAGAGAGCGCCGGTCTCTCTGAGCCCGCTCTGCGCGAACTGGTGCAGCCGGTCGAGGTGTTCCTGCCGTCGGAGATGGAGGTGCCCGCATTCTTGTCGATAGGCCGATCACCGCCGGAGATGGGAGAGGTCGCGCGCACGCTAGGTGGGTATGGACCGCGGGTGGTGGCGATCAAGCTCGGAGGGCGGGGCAGCGTGATCTACGATCAGGCCGGCGCCGCTGTCCTGGCGGTGCCGGCCTATCCGGCCGACGTGGTTGACCCCACGGGCGCGGGAGATGCGTATGCCGGCGGGTTCATGGTGTCGTATATCGAGACAGGAGACCCGCTGGAAGCTGCGCTGCGGGCCACGGTGTCGGCCTCGCTGGTTATCGAGCGGGCGGGCGCTCTGCCCGCTCTGCAGGACTTGGCGCTGTTCCGTCGGGAGGCACGCGTCAGATTGGAAGAGTTGAGGAGGTTGAGGTATGACGGACTATCCGCCGGAAGTCTGGGAGCGACAAGCTGATCCCTTGGGCATCGTCGAGGCCCAGGGGGCACTGGTGCCGCTCATTCTCGATACGGTCATGCCGCAGGTTGCGCGCTCATTTACGCCCGATGCGGTCCGCGCGATCCCGCGCATCTACCTCGTCGGGTGTGGCGACTCGCTGTACGCGGGCATGGCCGCGCGGCTGATCTTCGAGCGGTTGACCCATATCCCGACCGAGGCCGTCCCGGCGCTCGAATTCTCGCGTTATCTCGTGGACTATGTCCCGGCCGGCTCGCTGGTCATCACGATCTCGGTGTCCGGTGGCGTCAGTCGCAGCTTGGAGGCGGCCGAGTGGGCCAAGCGGCGCGGGTGCTGGGTTGTGGGGCTGACCGGACGGGCGGACAGCAGGCTGACCCAGGTCGCGCCGACCAGCATCGTGCACTACGCCGAATTGGGCGGGGATGAGCAGCGGCTGAGCACCCGCGGCCTGGCGAACTACCAGGCCAGCCTGATCACGCTCCACCTGGTCGCGGCCCGGATCGCCGTGGGCCTGGGGTTGCTGCGGGAAGCGGAGGCGGAGGGGCTCCGGCAGGAATTGCGCGCCCTCGCCGGCGTCATGGATGAGACGGTCGCGGCGACCATGCAGCCGACGCGGGCCTACGCCGAGGAAGCCCGTGACGCACAGGCGTTCTTCCTCCTGGGAGCCGGGCCGAACTATGCGACCGCGCTGTTCGGAGCCGCCAAGCTCCTGGAGGGGCCGAATCTCAATGGCGTGCCGCAGGAGCTCGAGGAGTGGGCGCACGAGCAGTATTTCCTCACGCGCCAGGGTACGCAGGTCCTTATCGTCGCCCCACCGGGCAAGAGCGCAGATCGGGCCCTGGAGATCGTGCGGTCGGCGCGGGCGGTCGGGGCACGAGCGGTCCTCCTGACCGCGCCGTCCGAGGGAGACCTCGTCGCCGAGGCCGACGTGCTGTTTCCGGTCGCGGCTGGGATCGATGAGATGCTCACGCCCCTGGTCTATGCGCTCCCACTGGAGCTGCTCGCGATGCACCTTCAAGCGATCCGGGGCAGACTGCCAGTAGTCGACGCGGCGGAGGAACAGAAGCGGCAGCAGGTCGTCAGGCAATCGATCCGGCAGAGTGCGCTGCGCCGCGAGGAATAAGAGCGGTGGTGGTCGAAGCTACCTCCGGTACCGGCAATAGTGCGCATCCGACATTCGCTGCGATGGTTGTGAGGTTGAGGCGTGTCGGTAGCGGCCCAGCGGTGGTATGCCGCCATCTCCGTATGTACGGGCAGCGGGGACACACCGCCGCGCGCTTAACAGCAAGAGCCAGCCGTTGACCACACGTGGTCGGCCAAATGCGCGTAGCTGGACCTCTCCTCTGCCGCAACCCGCGCTGCCTGGGCTGTTCCTACTCAGTGCCATGGCTACGGGAGTTATGACTGCGGTGATCGGCCCAACGGTGCCGACCCTTGCGGCACGGCTGCACGCGCACGAGAGCGACATGGGCATCATAAACCGGTTCGGTGCCAACTTTCTGGCCGCCACACTGGCAACACCTGTGGCCGGACGAGCCCTCAATGGGCTTGGGCCACGCCGGCTGGTAGCGCTCGGACCATGAGGGGAAGGAGGTGCCCAGGTCGCATGATCTGGTAATGCCGGAAAGGCAGTCTGGGCGGACTCAAGGAGGCCGGATAGTACGCGTACAAAGCATCACAGAAACCTCACGGGCAGCCCGAAACTGGTATGTTGTGTAGCATCATGCGGCGACACAAAGCACCATGAGAGGTGGCTAATTGAGCCTGGATTGGGGAGTCTACCGTCACGTGGCGGTGCGTACCGAGACCGTCTCTCGCGCCTTCCAAGCAAGATGTCGCGGGTCCGAGTCCCGTCTCCCGCTCTCACCAATGCGACCGATTCACGCCCGAATTGGGCGGTCGAGACGGTCGCCTTTTCTCATCGATGCGAATTGGTGGCCATCTGGTGGCCAGAAATCCCGTAATCCCAGCGGGCACGGGCAAAAAGCGCGGTCATCCTTTGTATCCGTTCGGATGTAGACGCGCAGGAGGCGTGGGTATACGATGAGCAGCGCAACGCATCTCTGATATCCCGGACCGGTGCCCGTCCCTACCTCGGGTAGGCTGGGAGGGGACGGTCCGGACCGGTGGGGGTGCGGCGCAGGGGGCAGGCACGGCCCGGCGTCGCTGGCTGAGCGCCGCAAGTTCGGCCTGCCCCGAACGCGTTACGGATACCGGCGGGCCCTTCCTTTTTATCCGCTGGGATATAGACGCGTGGGAGGCGTTGGTGTACGATGACCAACGCAACACCATCAGCCCGGCCCATGCCCTCGGTGCCCGCGCTAGGGTCGTCGGTTGCGGTACACGTCGCATAACAACGACGGCCCCCTCTCCCATTGATGTAGAATGGTATGTCATATATAAGACAGCGAGCTGAACAGCGCACTGGAGGACTCACACCCATGTACGATGCTCAGGTCAGACGAGCGGCGGATCGGCCGCTTCATGCTCCCGCCGGCGTTAGAGGGATCGAGGAGCGGCGTCGCTCCGCCCGGCGCCGCAGCGATTTGGAGCTGCTCGACGCCCTGCCGGTTGGCGTGCTGCTGCTCGATGCCGCCGGCACCATCCTGCTCGGCAACCCCATGGCCCAGCAGGTCTTCGGCTCCCCCGCGCCGTTGCACGGCCGCTCGCTGTTCGATCCCGCCTTCGCCCCCGTGGGGCCGGACGGCCGGCCGCTGCCGGAAGCGGAGTGGCCGTTTGAGCGCGCTGTGCGGAACGGAGTCCCGGTGCGGGACGTGGTGCTGGGGCTGCGCCGCCCTGACGGTGCCCGCGTCTGGCTGCTGGAGACGGCCCACCCCCTGCACAATGACGCGGGCACCGTCACGCAGGTGATCCTGACCTTCATGGACATCACAGACCGCCAGCAGGCGGAGGAGGCGCTGCGGCGAGGCGAGAGCCGCTGGCGTGCGCTGATCGCGGCCGCGCCCATCGGCATCTGTACGTCGGACGCGCGGGGCCGCATCGGGGCGGTCAACGATGCCTACTGTGCCCTACTCGGCTACGCGCCGGAGGAGTTGATCGGGCGGGAGGTCCTGTGCCTGCATCCGGCCGAGCAGCGGGAGGCGCTGCGGGCCGAGTTCGACCGCCGGTGGCGCGCGGATGTGTGCGAGCCGAGGGAATACACGCTGCTTACCAAGGGCGGCGAGCGGCGCACGATTCTGTGCAAAGGCGTGACGGTCGCCGGACCGGAGGGGCAGCCGGAGCGTCTGTGCTTCGTGGTGGATATCACCGGGCGGGTGCAGATGGAGGAGGACCTCCGCCAAGCCAACGCCGAGCTGGAGAAGGCCAGCCGGGCCAAGTCGGAGTTCCTGGCCACCATGAGCCACGAGATCCGCACCCCCCTCAACGGCGTCATCGGCCTGACCAGCCTGCTCCAGTCCACCGCCCTCA
>Ga0070740_10001576_pt1 | contig 30455 bp, 22 predicted proteins | sample Coa_R2_FD_67286 | JGI IMG/M metagenome (GOLD analysis project Ga0070740, IMG submission 67286) | Surface soil microbial communities from Centralia Pennsylvania, which are recovering from an underground coalmine fire - Coalmine... | ecosystem: Environmental > Terrestrial > Soil > Unclassified ...
CCGTCGCGCTCGTGCAAGCCATGAGCCGCGGTGAGCACCAAGCGCGCCCCCGACATGCCGAGCGGATGGCCGAGCGCGATGGCACCGCCATGCGGATTGACGTGCTCGGCGTCATCGGCAAGGCCGAGCTGGCGCAGGCAGGCGAGCGACTGCGAGGCGAAGGCTTCGTTGATCTCGATCACATCGTAGTCGCCGATCTTGTGACCCAGGCGCTGCATCAGCTTGCGGCTCGCCGGCACCGGACCGATGCCCATGATACGCGGCGGCACGCCGGCCGACGCCATGCCCAACACGCGTGCCCGTGGCGTGAGCCGGTGCTCCTTCACCGCGTCCTCCGAGGCGACGATCATCGCCGCGGCGCCGTCATTGACACCGGACGCGTTGCCCGCGGTCACCGTGCCGTCCTTGCGAAACGGGGTTTTCAGCTTGGCCAATTGCTCAATCGAGGTGTCCGGACGCGGATGCTCGTCGCGGTCGACCAGCACCGGACCATTTTTGCCCCCTGGCGCCTCCACCGCCACGATTTCGGTGGTGAAATAGCCGCGCCCTTCGGCGGCGCCGGCGCGTTGCTGCGAGCGCAACGCGAACGCGTCCTGGTCGGCGCGGCTGATCTGGAATTCCTCGGCGACGTTTTCTCCGGTCTCCGGCATCGAATCGACGCCGTATTGGGCTTTCATCAACGGATTGACGAAGCGCCAGCCGATGGTGGTGTCGAAAATCTCCGCCTTGCGTGAAAACGCCTCTTCGCTTTTGCCTTGTACAAAGGGCGCGCGCGTCATCGACTCGACGCCGCCGGCAATGGCAAACTCGATTTCGCCGGCCTTGATCGCGCGCGCGGCCGCGCCGACCGCCTCCATGCCCGACGCGCAAAGCCGGTTGAGTGTAACGCCGGGAATACTCGGCGGCAGGCCGGCGAGCAGCAGCGCCATGCGCGCCACGTTGCGGTTGTCTTCACCGGCCTGATTGGCGCAGCCGAAGAACACGTCGTCGAGCTTTTCCCAATCGACGTGGGTGTTACGCTTCATCAGCGCCTTGATCGGCACGGCGGCGAGATCGTCGGTGCGCACTTTGGCGAGGGCGCCGCCGAAGCGGCCGATCGGCGTGCGCGCGGCGTCGCAAATGAAGACTTCGCGCGCCATCACGCCGCCTCCGCATGGGCGCGATTGGTGCGCGCGTGCAGATCGCGAAGCACGTCAAGTTCTTTGGCTCCGGGCGGCGGCGTCTCCGCGACTTTAGCCGCGAACTTCACGGGCCAGCCGGTGTTCTCCTGGATCTGCTCGCGCGTGATGCCGGGATGGATGGAAACGACCGTCATTTCCTTGGTCTCTGGGTCTGGCTCGAACAGGCACAGATCAGTGATCAGTCTGGTCGGACCCTTGGTCTTGACGCCCAGCTTGGCGCGCGAATCGCCGCCACAGGCGTGACCGATGGAGGTGACGAAATCGATTTTATCGACAAAGCCTCGCTTGCTTTGCGCCATGATGATGAAAATTTCACCACAGGAGGTGGCGATCTCCGGCGCGCCGCCGCCGCCGGGCAGCCGCACCTTCGGCTTCTCATAAGCACCGACGACCGTGGTGTTGAGATTGGCATATTTGTCGATCTGCGCGCCGCCGAGAAAGCCGATATTGATGCGTCCGCCTTGCAGCCAATAGCGGAACATCTCCGGCACCGAGACAGTGGTCAGCGCCGTCTCGCACAACTCGCCGTCGCCGATCGACAGCGGCAGCACGTTCGGCTTGGTAGCGAGCGTGCCCGACTCGTAGATCAGCGTGATGCCGGGCGCATGAGTGAGGCGGGCGAGGTTGCAGGCCGCGGATGGCTGCCCGATGCCGACGAAGCACACGTCGCTGCTCTTAAGCGCGCGCGCCGCGGCGATGGTCATCATTTCGTTCGGCTTGTAGTCGGGCATCGTCCTCACTCTGCCGCTGCGCGGAACCTGCGGACGTGTTCGGCAAACACCTCAGGGCCTTTTTCCAGGACGTTCTCTTTCATCCATGTAAGAAAGCTGTCGCGCTCGCGCGAGATCTCGTCCCATTTCTTGTAGTAGCTATTGTTGCGCGGATAGTAGCCCTGCGCATAAGACGGAAAGGCGCCTCCCGGCACTTCGGCGATGTAACCGACGGTCCAGTGCGGCAGCACCACGGCATTAAGACTGCGGTCGCGCGGCAATTCGTCGACGATCTCCTCGACGGTCACCACCGAACGCTTCGATGCCAGCACCGCTTCCTTCTGCACGCCGAGCACGCCTTCGATCATGACATTGCCGGCGCGGTCAGCGCGCTGGGCGTGGATCACCGCAACATCGGGGCGATGGGCCGGGATGGCCGCAAGCTTCTCGCCGGTAAAGGGACACGTGATCGATTTGATTCTGGCATTCACTTTCGGCAGGTCGGTCCCGATGTAGCCGCGGAACACGGCGCACGGCAGTCCCGCTGCGCCGGCCTCATAGGCATTGGCCATCGCAGCATGCGAATGCTCCTCGATCTCCAGCTTGTGCGGCCAGCCGTTCTCGACCGCGTCGCGAAAGCGGTGCAGCGAACCGACGCCCGGGTTGCCGCCCCAAGAAAAGACGAGCTTATCGGCGCAGCCCATGCCGATAAGCTGGTCGTAGACCAGGTCCGGCGTCATGCGGATCAAAGTCAGGTGCTTGCGCTTTTGCCGGATGATCTCGTGGCCGGCGGCGTGCGGGATCAGATGCGTGAAGCCTTCCACGGCCACCGTGTCGCCGTCGCGGACGGTAGCCTCCACGGCCTCGGCGAGAGACGAAATACGCGCCATGCGGACTGCTTCCCGGTTCGGCTTTCGTATTTACGGCCGGGCACAGGCAGGGTCAAATGGGTGCGAGGTCATCCATCGCGCTTTCAGCCATGATTGGACAACAGCCGATCTTCACTGTCGCCGCGGAGCTCGAAGCAACTTTGTCGATCGGCCGCACGCCTTATGGCGAACGCCGCTGCGTCGGTATCACCGGGGGCACAGTAAGCGGGCCCAGGCTCACGGGCCGCATTCTGCCCGGCGGCGCCGACTGGCAGATCGTGCGCAGCGACGGCGCCGCCGACATCCAGGCGCGCTACATCATCGAGGCGCAGAACGGGGCGCGGATCCTGGTCGACAGCAAAGGCCTGCGCCACGGACCGTCCGAAATCCTGGAAAAGCTCGCGCGCGGCGAACCGGTCGACCCCTCTCTATATTATTTCCGCACCGTCATGCGCTTCGAGACCGCCGACCCGGCGCTCGATTGGCTCAACCGCATTCTGGCGCTGGCACGCGGTGCACGCGCCGCCCGCAACGTCCGGCTCGATGTGTTCGAGGTGCTTTAAGCGAGGGCCGAAGGAAATGACGATGGGACGCGCCAATGAAGACAGCGTGCTCCTCGTTGTCGACGTACAGAACGATTTCTGCAGCGGCGGCGCGCTTGCCGTGCCGCAGGGCGAGACGGTCGTGCCGTTGATCAACCGGCTGGCCGAACGCTTCGCACACGTGGTGCTGACGCAGGATTGGCATCCGCGCGGACATCAGTCGTTCGCCTCGTCGCATCCCGGCAAGGCGCCGTTCGAGCAGATCGCCGTCGCCTATGGCCCACAGGTGCTGTGGCCCGACCACTGCATCCAAGACACCGCAGGCGCCGACCTCCATCCGGACTTGCGCATTCCGCATGCCGAACTCGTTCTGCGCAAGGGCTTTCGCCCAGCAATCGACTCCTATTCCGCCTTTTATGAGAACGATCATGTGACGCCGACAGGCCTGGGCGGCTACCTGCGCGAGCGGGGTTTGACTCGCGTGGTCCTCGCCGGCCTGGCGTTCGACTTCTGCGTCCGCTATTCCGCCGAGGACGCCCGTCGCGAAGGGTTCGATGCGACCGTCGTCGAAGACGCCTGCCGTGCCATCGACCTTGCCGGCTCGGCGGCAAAAGCGCGCGCAAGCTTGTCCCAATGCGGCGTCACGTTGGCCAGCGCCGCGCACTTGACGGCGGCCTGAGCGCTCTTGACCCGCGGCCGGCGGCAAGCCGTACTGTCATCGACAAGGATCGAGACGACAGGGGAGGACATGCCGAGCGTGAGCCGCAAGAGCGAGCCGGCCACCGCGCCGTTGCGCGCCGTGCGACTGAGCGCGCCCGATGCCGTCATCGAACGCAAGGGCAACGGCGTTATCTACATCCGTTGCGGGCAGCCGCTCGGCCCATATCACGGCAAGCTTTCCGAGGCGCTGGAGCGCTGGGCGCGCGAGGCACCTGACCGTGTCTTCCTCGCGCAACGCGGAGAATCCGAACAATGGCGCAAGCTGACCTATGCGCAGGTGCTCGACAGCGTGCGGCGCATCGGCGCGGCGCTGCTGCGGCGCGGACTGTCGGCGGAGCGGCCGGTTGCCATCCTCTCCGGCAACGGTATCGAGCACGCGCTGCTCGCGCTCGGCGCGATGTATGTCGGCATTCCCTACGCGCCGATCTCGCCGGCCTATTCGCTGATGTCGGCCGACTTCGGCAAATTGCGGCTGACGCTGGAACTACTCACGCCGGGCCTGGTGTTCGCCGCCGACGGCATGCCGTTCGGCAAGGCCATTGCCGCCGCCGTGCCCGCCGACGCCGAGCTTGTGGTGGATCGCAATGCGCCGCCGGAACGTAAAGCGACCGCTTTCGCCGATTTATTGGGCGCTGAGGACATAGCCGGCGTTGCCGCGGCGCATGCAGCGGTCACACCCGACACCGTTGCCAAATTCCTGTTTACCTCGGGATCGACCGGGACACCGAAGGGCGTCATCAACACGCAGCGCATGCTGTGCGCCAACCAGGCGATGATCGGCGCCGGCTTTGCGTTCGTCGCCGACGAGCCGCCGGTGGTCGTCGACTGGCTTCCCTGGAGCCACACCTTCGGCAGCAATCACAATTTCAATCTGGTGCTGGTCAACGGCGGCTCGCTCTATATCGACGACGGCAATCCGACGCCGGCAGGCGCGGTCAAGACCGCGCGCAATCTTCGCGAGATCGCGCCCACCATCTATTTCAACGTACCGAAGGGCTACGAGGCGCTCATCCCGCATTTCCGGGCGGACGAGACGCTGCGCCGCAATTTCTTCTCACGGCTGAAGGTGCTGTTCTATGCCGGCGCCGGCCTCAACCAGACCACCTGGGACGAACTCACTCGGCTGGCGGTGGAGACGACCGGCGAGCGCATCGTTTTTCTCTCCTCGCTCGGCTCGACCGAAACCTCGCCGCTCGCGCTTGCCTGCACCTGGGACTTCGACCGCGCTGGAAATATCGGCCTGCCCGCTCCCGGCGTCGAACTCAAGCTGGTGCCCAACGAAGGCAAGCTCGAGGCGCGGCTGCGCGGGCCGCACATCACGCCGGGCTACTGGCGGCAGGAGCAACTCACGCGCGAGGCCTTCGATGCGGAGGGCTTTTATAAGATCGGGGACGCGCTCAAATTCGCCGACCCCGGCGACCCTCTTAAGGGCCTGCTGTTCGATGGCCGCATCGCCGAGGACTTCAAACTGGCGACCGGCACCTGGGCAAGCGTCGGCCCTTTGCGCGCGCGCTTCATCGATTTTTGCGCGCCTTACGTGCGCGACGTCGTCTTCGCCGGCCCCGACCGCGAAGACATCGCCGCACTGGTATTCCCCGATCTCGACGCCTGCCGCAAGCTTGCCGCTTTAGGTCCGGAAGCAACGGCGGCGGCCGTCGTCGCGCATGAAAAGGTGCGCGCGACCTTCGCAACGCTGCTGCACCGGCTGGCGGCCTTGAGCCCCGGCTCCTCCACGCGAGTCATGCGCGCGCTGCTGATGGCAGAGCCGGCGTCGATGGACAAAGGCGAGGCGACCGACAAGGGCTCAATCAACCAGCGCGCGGTGTTGACGAACCGTGCCGCCCTGGTGGACGAACTCTACACACGGCCGCTATCGTCGCGTGTCATTACCGCAGGGGGCTGAACACCATGGACGTGAAAGGACAAGCGGCGATCGTCACCGGCGGCGCCTCCGGCCTCGGTGCCGCCTGTGCGCGCACGCTCGCCGCCGGCGGCGCCAAAGTGGCTGTCTTCGACGTGAACGAGAAGACAGGGAGCGAGATCGCCGCCGAGCTCAAGGGCATTGCCGTTGCCTGCGACGTGTCCGAAGGCACTTCGGCGCAGGCCGCCGTGCAAAAGGCCGCCGCCGCGCACGGTCCCGCGCGCATTCTGGTCAACTGCGCCGGCATCGGCCCGGCCAAGCGTATCGTCGGCAAGGACGGCCCGATGCCGCTCGCCGACTATGAACGCGTCATCAAGGTCAACCTGATCGGCACCTTCAACATGATGCGGCTGGTCGCCGCCGGCATGCAGCCGCTGCCGCCGCTCGCGGACGGCGAGCGCGGCGTCATTGTGTCGACCGCCTCGGTTGCTGCCTTCGAAGGCCAGATCGGCCAGGCAGCCTATTCGTCGTCGAAGGGCGGCGTCGCCGCGCTCACCATGCCGGCGGCGCGCGAATTCGCGCAATTCGGCATTCGCGTGCTGGCGATCGCGCCGGGCATCTTCGCAACGCCCATGCTCAAAGCGCTGCCGCAGGAGGCGCAGGATTCGCTCGGCGCGTCCGTGCCCTTCCCGAAGCGGCTCGGCGAGCCGCGCGAGTTCGCCGCGCTGGTGATGCACTGCATCCACAACGGCTATTTGAACGGCGAAGTGATCCGCCTCGACGGCGCCTTGCGCATGGCGCCGCGGTGATTGTGCCGACTGCGCCGCTCCATACTTCGTCCATTCCGGCGCAAGCGGAATCCAGAACCCAGATGTGCGAACGAGAATATGATGATCGGCCTGGGTGCCCGCTTCCACGCGCACGAGCGGAGTCCTAAATGCCTTTCACCAATACGCGCAAGGTTCGCATCGAGTGGGGTGACTGCGACCCCGCGGGCATCATCTTCTACCCACGCTATTTCGAGATCTTCGACGCCTCGACCGCGGCGCTGTTCGAGCGCGCGTTGGGGCTCACCAAGTTCGAACAGCTCAGGCGTTTCGATTTTGCCGGCTATCCGCTGGCGCGCACGCGCGCCAAGTTCATGCGGCCGACGCGGTTCGGCGACGATGTGACGGTGGACAGCGCGATCACGTTCGGTCGCTCCAGTTTCGAGGTCGAACATCGATTGACGCTCGATGGTGCGATCTGCGTCGAATGCGCGGAGACGCGTGTGTGGGTGGTGCGCGACCTCGCGACCGGCGGCATCCGGCCGCAGCCGGTGCCGGAGGCAGTACGGGATAAGTTTGGGGCCTAGCCGTGGCGCCGAGGATCTCGGCGCGCCCCACACAAGTCATCACTCCATTTCCGCCGCGATCTTCTTCAGAATCGCCAGGAAGCGCGTGCGCTCGGCCCGGCCGATCACACGGTCGAGATTGCGCTCGTGTCCGCGGGCACAGCGGTTGAGTTCGGCGAGCGTCCGCTTGCCGGCTGCCGTCAGGTTGAGCCGATAGGTGCGGCGGTCGTGGTTCTCGCGCTTGCGCTCCACCAGGCCGCGGCGCACCAAGTCCTCGACGACCGGCGTGACGCTCGACTTGTCGCGACCGTTGGCATGCGACAATTCAGTTTGGCTGATCCCCGGGTTGCGCGCGATCAGCGTCAGGGTGGCGAAGCGGCCGGGACTCTCGCCGATTTCCTTGGAGCGGCGCGAAAACGCCTCGAAGGTGGCCTCCTGCGCCATGCGCAAGTTGAAGCCGATCCAGTTCGCCAGCGGGCCGAAATTGACCGGCGCCGCGCCGCTTCCGCCGTTGCTTCCGTGCCGATATCGCTGTTTGCGCGGCCTCACGCGTTCCCCCAAGCGCCACTCACCGGAGCCATTTAGTTGGACCCCAAACCAACTTTACAATCGCGCCGTTATCCGGCTCAATTACCGCAAAAGATGGCACGGCTGCCATCACAAAACCAAGGGAGGATGCCATGAAACGCCGTCTCGCGGTGATCGCTGCCGCGCTTACCGCGCTTGTCTGTGCCGCGGGCGCGCAGGCTCAGGAAAAGACCTTCGACTTGAAGATTTCGCATTGGGTGCCGCCGTCGCACCCGCTGCAAAAGGCGCTGGAGCAATGGGGCGCCGACGTGGAAAAGGAGTCGGGCGGTACGATCCACTATAAGGTCTATCCTTCGCAGCAGCTCGGCAAGGCCTTCGATCACTACGACATGGCGCGCGACGGCATCGCCGACTTGACCTATATCAATCCCGGCTATCAACCCGGCCGCTTTCCCGTGATTGCGGCGGGTGAGCTGCCGTTCCTGATCTCCAACGCCAAAGGCGGCAGTGAGGCGATCGACGCCTGGTATCGCAAATACGCGGCGAAGGAGATGAAGGACGTCAAGTTCTGCCTGGCTTTCGTGCACGACCCCGGCACATTCCACTCGACCAAGAAGAAGATTCTGGTCCCCGACGACATCAAGGGCATGAAGATCAGGCCGGCGCACGCGACGGTCGCCACGTGGGTTACCCAACTCGGCGGCACCAACGTCAATGCTGCGGCGCCGGAAGTGCGCGACGTGCTCGAGCGCGGCGTTGCCGATGCGGTCACGTTTCCCTGGGGCTCGGTACCGCTGTTCGGCATCGACAAGGTCACCAAGTATCACATGAACGCGCCGCTCTACGTCACCACCTTTGCGCTCGTCTTCAACAAGGCGAAATATGAGGAGATGTCGGCGAAGCAGAAAAAAGCGATCGACGATCACTGCACGACCGAATGGGCGCTCAAAGTCGCGGGGCCTTGGGCCGATTTCGAGCACGCCGGCATCGCCAAGATCAAGGTGGAGGCCGGCCACGAGGTCTACGACCTGACGCCGGCACAGCTTGCCGCGTGGAAGAAATCGGCCGAACCGTTGCACAAGACCTGGGCCGACAACGTCAAGAAAGCCGGTGTCGATGCCGATGCGGCGATGAAAGAACTCGTCGCTTCGCTGAAGAAGTACGACGCCCTGGCGAAGTAACACTTTCCCGAGGCGCGTACGTGTTGACCGCTCGTTTCGGCGAAAACGGGGGTCCAGGGGCCAAAGTTGAAGAATCAAAGCGTCTGGCCCCTGGATTCCCGTCCCGCCTTCGGCGGCGCTTCGGCGGGCTCGTAAATTGCCCGTCGAAGCCTTGCCCTAGATCGGTGCGCGGGAATGAGCGTCTTCAGGTCATTTCGGGACACCATCTGTTCTAAGCGCGTTGGAGCAGGCATGAAACGCGTCTACATGGATCGTTTCATCGACACGATTGAATGGATCGCGGCAGGCTTCGTCGGCATCGTCGCCGCGAATATTTTTCTCGCCGTCCTGCTGCGCAACCTGTTCTCCTATTCCATTCCGGACTCCTACGACTTTGGCCGCATGTTGCTCGGCATCCTCATTTTCTGGGGCATCGCGGCGACCTCCTATCGCGGCACGCACATCACTGTCGACCTCATTTGGGCGAACGCCAGCCCGCGCTACCAGCGCCTCATCGACGTGTTCGCCACGCTGGTGCTGTTGTTCGTCGTCACGGTTCAGACTTACACCCTGTTCGATAAGGTGCGGGGCACTTATTACGACCACGTGCTCACCTTCGATTTGCGGCTGCCGACCTGGCCGTTCTTCGCCGTGGCTTGGGCCGGCGATGTCTCGGCGGTGCTGCTGATCGCCATCCGCACGTACCGGCTGATCGTGCGCCCGGAGCTGATGCGCGAACAAAAAATCAAAACGGTGGAATGAGCGCGATGAGCACCGACGCCGTCGCCGTCATCGGATTCGTCGTCTTGTTTGCGCTGATGCTGCTGCGCGTCCCCGTCGGCATGGCCATGGGCTTGGTCGGCGTGTCCGGCTTCGGCTATCTCGTTGGCGGCACGCCGGCGCTCAAGCTCGTCGGTCAGACCTCGATGCGCACGGTGACCGACTACACGTTCGGCGTCATTCCCATGTTCCTGCTGATGGGCACCTTCGTTTCCAACTCGGGAATGAGCCGCGATCTGTTCAAGGCGGCGAACGGCTTTGTCGGCCATCTGCGCGGCGGCCTCGGCCTTGCCACCATTGCCGCCTGCGGCGGCTTTGCCGCCATCTGCGGCTCGTCGGTTGCAACCGCTGCCACCTTCTCCGCCGTCGCTTATCCGGAAATGCGACGCTTCGGCTATCCGCAGAGCTTCGCCACCGGCGTGATCGCCGCCGGCGGCACCCTCGGCGCCATGCTGCCGCCGTCCACGGTACTCGCTGTCTACGGCATCATCACCGAGCAGGACATCGGCAAGCTGTTCATCGCCGGTATCTTGCCCGGCACGCTGGCGATCACGATGTATCTCGTTACCATTGCGCTGATCGGCCGGTTGCGGCCGAAATTCCTACCATCCGGCCCGCGCACGAGCTGGCGCGAGCGTGCCGCCGGGCTGAAGGACATCTGGGCGCCGCTCCTGCTTTTCGTCTTCGTTATCGGCGGGCTTTACGGCCTGCCGTTCCTGCCGCGCTTCACGCCGACCGAGGCTGGCGGGGTCGGCGCTACCGGGGCCTTTCTTATCGGCGTATTCACTCGCCGGCTAGACAAGGAGAAGATCCTCGCCTCGCTCTTGCAGGCGACGCGCACCGCGGCGGCCGTGTTCACGGTGCTCATCGGCGCGCTGCTGTTCGGCTATTTCCTCACCATCACGCAGACGCCGCAAAAGGTCACCGCCTTTCTCACCGGCCTCGGGGTCGGTCCCTACGGCGTGCTCGCGCTCATCATGCTGATGTATGTGGCGCTCGGCTGCCTGATGGACGCCATGGCGATGATCATCCTCACCGTGCCGATCATCTTTCCGGTTATCACCCATCTCGGCTTCAATCCGATCTGGTTCGGCGTCATCATCGTCATGACCGTGGAACTCGGGTTGATCCATCCGCCGGTCGGCATGAACGTCTTCGTGATTAAAAGCGTCATAAAAGACGTGAGCTTTTCGACCATATTCAAAGGCGTGGTGCCGTTCATCGTGACCGATTTGGTGCGGCTGGTCATCCTGATCGCCTTTCCCATCATCGCCTTGTGGCTACCCTCGCACATGTAGGCGGAGCGCTGTATATTAGTTTGAGCCCCAACTATTGAGTTGCGCATGGAACGCTCGTTCAAGAAAGAAGTGCAGGCGCTCAAGCTCGGCGACGGCGAGACCTTCCGCGGCGAAGGCATTCTCGCGGTGACGAAGGCGCTGCTGCAGTCGGGCGTCTCCTATGTCGGCGGCTATCAGGGCGCGCCGGTGTCGCACCTGCTCGACGTGCTGGTGGATGCCGAGGACATCATGAGCGAGCTTGGCGTCCATTTGGAGACCTGCTCGAACGAAGCGTCTGCCGCCGCCATGCTCGGGGCCTCCATCAATTACCCCTTGCGCGGCGCGGTGACCTGGAAATCGATCGTCGGCACCAACGTCGCGGCCGACGCCCTCTCCAATCTTGCCTCGCCCGGCGTCGTCGGCGGCGCCATGATCATTCTTGGGGAGGATTATGGCGAAGGCGCGAGCGTCATCCAGGAGCGCTCCTATGCCTACGCGTTGAAGTCATCGATGTGGCTGCTCGATCCGCGTCCCGATCTGCCGTCGGTCGTGCGCACTGTGGAAAAAGGCTTCGAGCTCTCGGAGGCGAGCCATGCGCCGGTGATGTTGGAATTGCGTATTCGTGCGTGCCACGCGACCGGCGAGTTCGCCGCCAAGAACAACCGCAAGGGCGCGGTATCCGGGTTGAGCAAATTGCCCGGCCCGCCGCGCTTCGAATATGGGCGGCTAGCGCACCCGCCGGTGATCTTCACGCAGGAGAAATTAAAGGTCGAGGAGCGGCTCCCGGCCGCGCGCAGGTTTATCCGCGAGCACAAGCTCAACGAGATCATCGACGGCGACGTTAAAGATGTCGGCATTGTCGTGATGGGCGGGCTGACCAATTCCGTGTTGCGCGCGCTCGAGCGCATCGGTCTCGCCGACGTGTTCGGCGCCTCGCGCATTCCTCTCTTGGTGCTCAACGTCGTCTATCCGCTGGTGCCGGAGGAAATCCGCGAATTCTGCGCCGGCAAGCACGCAGTCCTTGTCGTCGAGGAAGGCAATCCCGCCTATATCGAGGACGCCATTAACGTCGAATTGCGCCGCGCCGACATGCAGACCAAGGTGCTCGGCAAAGGACCGTTGCCGGTCGCCGGTGAATATTCGTCCGACGCGCTGCTCGAAGGTCTCGCGGCGTTCCTGCAAGCCACCAAGCCGAATGGCCTCGATGCCGAGACGCTGGCGGAGAAAGCTCGTGGCCTGATCGCCCACAAAGCCAAAGCCGCCGCGGCGCTCGGGCCGCTGCCGCCGCGGCCGCCCGCCTTCTGCACCGGCTGCCCGGAGCGCCCGGTGTTCTCGGCGATCAAGCTGATGCAGCGCGAACTGGGGCCGACGCACATCTCCGCCGATATCGGCTGTCATTCTTTTGCGACCTTCGCGCCGTTCTCGCTCGGGAATTCCATTCTCGGCTACGGCATGTCGCTCGCCAGCGCTGCTGCGGTTGCGCCTAATATGGAGAAGCGGCCGATCGCGGTGATGGGCGACGGGGGCTTCTGGCACAACGGCCTGATCACCGGCGTCGCTTCCAACTTGTTCAATAAAGGCGACGGCGTGCTGATCGTGATGCAGAACGGCTACGCCTCGGCGACTGGCCAGCAGTTCATCCCTTCGAGCGCGGCGAGCAGGGAAGGCCCGGCACCGGGCATGAACATCGAGCAGACGCTGCGCGCCATGGGCGTGAAATGGCTGCGTACGGTGCGCACTTATAGCGTCAGCAAGATGGTGCAGACGCTGAAGGAAGCGATGCGCACCGCCGAAAAGGGCCTGAAAGTCATCATCGCCGATGGCGAATGCCAACTGGCGCGGCAACGCCGCGTACGTGCCGAAGATGCCGAGAAGCTCAAGCGCGGGATGCGCGTCACGCGCGCGCGCTATGGTGTCGACGACGAAATCTGCACCGGCGACCACTCGTGCATCCGGCTCTCCGGCTGTCCGTCTTTGACGGTGAAGCCCTCGCCCGATCCGCTGCGTACCGATCCGGTGGCGACGGTAGTCGAGAGCTGCGTCGGTTGCGGCCTCTGCGGCGAGGTCGCGCACGCCGCCGTTCTGTGTCCATCCTTCTACCGGGCCGAGATCGTGCGCAACGCAAACTGGCGCGACCGTTTCATGCACCGCCTGCGGCTAAAAGTGATCGGCTGGCTCGGCGGCTATGACGGCAGGGTCGCCGCATGAGCGGCCCACGTCCCATGACCATGCTCATCGCCGCGCTCGGCGGCGAAGGCGGTGGCGTGCTCACCGGCTGGATTGTGGAAGCGGCCGCGCAGGCGGGCTTTCCCGTGCAATCGACCTCGATTCCCGGCGTCGCGCAGCGCACTGGCGCTACCACATACTACATTGAGATTCTGCCGGTGCCCGCTCGCGAGCTCGACGGTAAGCGGCCGGTGCTGGCGCTCACGCCCGGCGTTGGCGACATCGACGTGGCGGTAACCAGCGAATTGCTCGAAGCGGGGCGCACCGTGGCGAACGGCTTCGTCACCCCGGAGCGCACCTTCGTCATCGCCTCGACCAGCCGCTTCTATGCCATGGACGAGAAGATCGCCATGGGCGACGGCCGGCTCGATCAGGACAAGCTCATCCGTGTCATCAAAGAGCATGCACGCGACTGCATGCTCATCGACATGGCGCGGCTGGCGCAGCAGAGCGGCTCGATCGTCAATGCAGTGATGCTGGGCGTCATCGCCGGCAGCGGCGTTCTTCCGCTCACGGCCGAGCAGCTTGAAGCCGCCATCCGCGCCGACGGCAAGCAGGTCGACGCCAATGTGCGCGGCTTCCGTGCCGGACTCGACGTCGCGCGCGCCAAGGTGGAGCTGGCGAAAACGCCGGACAAGAAGAGAAGCGCGGCGGTCACACGGCAATCGCTCGAGCAAGCGGTGGCCTGGACCTTCCCGGCACTGGCGCAGGCCACCGCGCTTGAAGGCGTGCGCCGTCTCGTGCCGTATCAGAGTCCGGCCTACGCGCGGCTCTATCTCGAGCGGTTGCGAGCGGTCATGGAAGCCGACGAGGCCGCCGGCGCGCACGGCAAGCTGCTTAAGGAAGCCGCACGCCATCTCGCGGTGCGCATGTCATACGAGGATGTGGTGCGCGTCGCCCAAGCCAAGATCGCGCCCGCGCGCATGGCACGCATCGCCCGCGAGGAATTGCGCGCCGGCAACGAGCCATTTTCCGTGCACGACTTCCTCAAACCGGGCATCGAGGAAATGTGTCAGCTGCTGCCTCCATTGCTCGCCCGCCCGATTCTGCGTGTCGCGGCAAAACGCGGCTGGCTCGGCCGCGTTTATTTCGGCATGACGATCAAGACGACTTCGATCTTTGGCTATTTGCGCTTTCTTTTTCTCGCCAAAATGCGGCCGTTGCGGCCGTTCGGGCACCGCTACAAGCAAGAGCAAAATGCGATTGAAGCGTGGCTGGCGCTGGTTGTCGCGGCGGCGGCACAGTCGACGGAACTGGCACTGGAAGTCGTCGAATGTGCCCGCTTGATCAAGGGTTACGGCGACACGCATGCGCGTGGCACGGCGAACTACACCGCCATCGAGACGCGCGTGATCCGCCCTGCGCTCGCCGGCGCCATCCCGCGCGAGCGCGCGGCGGACGCAGTGGCGAGCGCGCGCGTCGCCGCCCTAAAAGACCCCGACGGCGAAAGCCTCGCCAAGTGCATCGCCGATATCGAGGGTCTGCCCCACTTGCCCGTGGCTGCCGAATAGCCTCGTTGTCAGCCCTACCCTCGTCGAGTAAAACTCCCGCCAACAGCCGATCAACAGACCTGTGCTGGGGGCGAACGCCATGGCCGCACCGACCGGACAACGGCCGACGATCGCCGCCGAGGCCTTTCTGCGCGCGCTCGCCGATCATGGCGCCGACTATTTCTTCTGCAATCCCGGCACCGATTTTCCGCCCATCGTCGAAGCCTTCAGCCGCGCCAAGAAGACAAACGCCAAGGTGCCGAAGCCCATTTTGGTGCCGCATGAAAATCTCGCCGTCGCTATGGCGCACGGCGTCTACCTGATGAACGGCCGTCCGCAGGCGGTGATGGTGCACACCACGCCGGGCACCGCGAACATCCTCAACAATCTGCTCAACCTCGCGCGCGACCGCGTGCCGGCCATTATCGCCGCTGGACGCACCCCGATCACCGAAAAAGGCTCCTTCGGGTCGCGCTCGCGTCCGATCCAGTGGGGCCAGGAGATGTTCGACCAAGCCGGCATGCTGCGCGAGCTGGTGAAGTGGGATTACGAGCTGCGCCAGCCCGCGCAAGCCGTCGACGTCGTCGCGCGCGCGTTCGAAGTGGCCATGGCGCATCCGCGCGGGCCTGTGTACATCATGCTGCCGCGTGAGCCGCTCGCCGCGCCGCTTGCCGAGCCGACAGCGCCGGCAAAGCCGCGTCCGCTCGCTGCCGAAACGCATCCTGATCCGCGCCCCATCGCAACACTCGCCGAATGGATTGCCGCTGCCGAGCGTCCGCTCATCCTGACCGCAACATTGCCGGCCGCCGCGGTCCCGGCGCTGGAGCGTTTGGCCGAGCGCTGCGCCATCCCGGTGATCGCGCATGCGCCGCGCACAATGTGCCTGCCGTCGAGCCATCCCATGCATTTCGGCTTCGAGCCCGGCGCGCTGCTCGCCGATGCCGATCTGGTGATCGCCTTGGACAGCGATGTCCCGTGGATTTCGCATTTGCAGCACCCCCCCGCCGGCTGCCGAGTCGTGCATATCGGCGAGGACCCGTTCTTCGTGCGCTATCCGATGCGCTCGTTCCCGAGCGACCTCGCCATACAAGCCGGCGTCACCAATGCGCTGCAGGCGCTGATCTCGGCAGTGGAGCAACGCCTGCAAATGGCGGAGGCGCGCATCGCGGCGCGACGCGCAAGACTAACCGAGCGCATGCGTACGCGCCGCGCTCAGCTGGCGAAGGACTCCGCACCGGGACAGACGATTTCGCCGGAATATTTGTCGCGCGCCATCGGCGAGGCGGTCGGACCTGAGGCCATCATCTTCAACGAATATCCATTGCGTGCCGATCATTGCGCGCGCGAGAAGCCAGGCACATTTTTCTCGCTTGGGCCTGCCGGGGGGCTTGGCTGGGGCTTCGGCGCCGCGCTCGGCGCCAAGCTCGCCGCGCCCGATGCTTTTGTCGTCGCCACGCTCGGCGACGGTGCCTATATGTTCGGCAATCCGACGGTCGGCCATTGGGTCGCCGCCAAGAACCAACTTCCCATTCTCACCGTCGTGTTCAACAACACGCGCTACGGCGCGGTGCGTCGCGCCACCATGTCGATGTTCAAGGAGGGCGCGGCCGGTGAGGCCGATGGCCGGTTCCTCGCCGACCTCGATCCGGCCCCGCCTTACGACGAGATCGCTCGCACTCACGGCGCCTATGCCGAACGCGTGGAGAAGCCGTCCGACCTGCCCGATGCGCTCGCGCGCGCTCGCGAAGCCGTCATCAGCGGCAAACGGCAAGCGCTGCTCAACGTCATCACCCCTTACTGAGACACGCCAACCGGAGAAGCGTACATGCGTATCGACGCCTACACTCATTTCATCCCGCAGAAATTTTTCGCCAAGATCGTAGAGAGCGGCCACGCCGACATCGGCAAACGCGTGCGCGAAATCCCCTGCATTCACGACCTCGACGAGCGCAAGCGAGTCGTCGACCAATTCAAGGATTACGCGCAGATCCTCTCCTATCCGATGCCGCCTCTGGAAGTGATGCTCAAGGGCGATGGCGCCAAGATCGAGGAATTCACCAGGCTGGTGAACGACGGTTTTGCCGACATCTGCAAGAACGATCCCGACCGTTTTCCCGGCTGGGTCGCGCAGGCGGCGCTCGGAGCTCCCGATGCCGGCGTACGCGAGGCGGAACGCGCAATCAAAATGGGCGCGCTCGGCGTTCAGATCTACACAAACATCGCCGGCAAGCCGCTCGACGATCCGGCCTTCGAGCCATTCTTCGAGACCATGAACAGGCTGAAGAAGCCGGTCTGGATGCACCCCGCACGCGCCGCTAATTTTCCCGACTATCTCACCGAGAAAAAATCGAAATATGAAATCTGGTGGACCTTCGGTTGGTCCTACGAGACCGCCGCCGCGATGGCGCGTCTGGTGTTCTCGAAGACGCTCGACAAGTACCCGAACCTGAAGATCATCACGCACCACTTCGGCGGCATCGTGCCGATGCTCGAAGGCCGCATCGGCCCCGGCTGGGATCAGCTCGGCGCGCGCACCTCTGACGAGGACCTGCACGCGCTGCTCGGCCAACTGAAGAAGCGGCCGCTCGACTATTTCAAGCACGACTTCTATGCCGACACCGCGGTATTCGGCGGCGAACCGGCGACGCGCTGCGGGCTGGCCTTCTACGATCTCGGCCGCATCGTCTTCGCCTCAGACTGCCCGTTCGATCCGGAGAAAGGCACGATGTACACGCGCGAGACGCTGCGCATCCTTGAGGGCATCGACATGCCCAAGCCCGACAAGGAGAAGATCTGGCACGGCAATCTTGAGGCGCTCTGCGGGGTGACGTTCAAGAGTTAGTCTGCAAGCATCTCATAATCCGCTCGTCCCCACGAGCCGCGTGCGCCCGCTTTGCGAGATTTGGCGCGCTTTGAGTCCGCCGCCGCGCGGAATGCAAAGGCGCGCGGCCGCTTGCGCTGGATTCCTGTTCAACGGGGAATGAGAGATGTGAGTTGCGTGCCATTCCGCTTTAGACCTCTTCGTCCGTTCTGCTAACCTCCGCGCCCATGGCGCTGACGCGACCCATCAGCCTATCCGAAGCGGAATCGCGGCAAGGCGAAGAGCGCCTGACGCTCGGCGAAACCGGCCGCGTCACCCCGATGATGGAACAATACAGCGAAATCAAGCGTGCCAATCCGGACTATCTTTTGTTTTACCGGATGGGCGATTTCTATGAACTATTCTTCGCGGACGCGGAGGTCGCCTCGCGCGCGCTGGGAATCGTGCTCACCAAGCGGGGCAAGCATCTTGGCGCCGACATCCCGATGTGCGGCGTGCCCATCGAGCGCGCCGACGAATACCTGCACAGGCTGATCGCGCTCGGCCACCGTGTCGCCGTCTGCGAGCAGCTCGAGGATCCCGCCGAAGCGAGAAAGCGCGGACCGAAAAGCGTCGTGCGCCGCGATGTTGTGCGCCTGGTGACGGCCGGCACGCTCACGGAAGACACCCTGCTCGATGCGCGGCGCAACAACTACCTGCTCGCGGTCGCGCGTGCCCGACTCTCGTCAGCGGAGGAGGACGCACGCTTCGCGCTCGCCTGGATCGACATTTCGACCGGCGAGTTCCGTATCACCGAGTGCGACCATGGACAGCTGCCAGCGGAGATCGCGCGGTTGGAGCCGAGCGAGATCATCGTCTCCGACACGCTCTACAGCGAAAGCGATCTTGCGGCCTATTGGCGTTCCCTGCCGGCGGTGACGCCGCTCACCCGGGACCTCTTCGATGCGGCCACCGCCGAACGGCGGCTCACGTCCTACTTCGCGGTCGCGAGCAGTGACGCCTTCGGCGCGCTCACGCGGCTTGAATTGACGGCGGCTGCGGCCTGCGTCTCTTACGTCGAGCGCACACAGATCGGCAAACGGCCGCCGCTATCGCCGCCCTTGCACGAGAGCGCAGGCGCGACCATGGCAATCGACCAGGCGACGCGCGGCAACCTCGAGCTGATGCGCACGCTTGCCGGCGAACGCCGCGGCTCGCTGCTCGACGCCATCGACCGCACCGTCACCGCCGCCGGCGCGCGGCTGCTGGCGCAGCGCTTGTCGGCACCGCTCACCGATCCGGCGGCCATCGCGCAGCGGCTCGATGCGGTCGGCGCTTTCGTCGATGACGCGGGCCTGCGCACGGAAACGCGCTCGCGGTTGGCTGCAACGCCCGATCTTGCGCGTGCGCTAGCGCGCATCTCCCTCCAGCGCGGGGGCCCCCGCGATCTCGCGTGCATCCGCGACGGCATTCTCGCGGCGGCCGACCTCGCCCGCGTGCTCGGCGGGTTGAAGGACCCGCCGGCCGAAATCGCGCAGGCGATGCAGGCCGCGCGCGGGCCCGATGGCATGCTCGCTGCGGAATTGTCCGCCGCGCTGGCCGCGGAATTACCGGCATTCAAGCGCGACGGCGACTTCGTCCGCGTGGGCTACGACAAGGCGCTCGACGAGCTGCGCGCGTTGCGCGATGAATCGCGACGCGTTATCGCTGGGCTGCAGGCGCGCTATGCCGACGAGACCGGGGTACGCGGCCTGAAGATCCGCCACAACAACGTGCTCGGCTATTTCATCGAAGTCACGGCGCAGCACGGCGACAAGCTGATGGCGGCACCGCTCAACGCCACATTCATCCATCGGCAGACGCTCGCCGGGCAAGTGCGCTTCACCACGACGGAACTCGGCGAGTTGGAAGCGAAGATCGCCAGCGCCGCCGACCGCGCGCTCGGCCTCGAGCTCGAAATATTCGAGCGCCTGGCCGCCGCAGTGGTCGCCGAGTCCGTCACCATCAAGGGCTGCGCCGAAGCACTGAGTATTCTCGATGTGGACAGCGCGCTCGCCCATCTCGCCGCGGAACGCAATTACGTGCGGCCGCACGTCGACGATTCGCTCGAATTCGCGGTCGAAGCCGGCCGTCATGCCGTGGTCGAACAGGCGCTGGCGAAAGACGGCACGCCATTCGTTGCCAACGACTGCGATCTTTCCCCGGCCACCGACGAGGACACGGGCCGCATATGGCTTCTCACCGGACCGAACATGGCCGGCAAGTCCACCTTTCTGCGGCAGAATGCGCTGATCGCTATTCTCGCGCAGACGGGCTCCTTCGTCCCGGCGAAAGCGGCGCGCATAGGCGTTATCGATCGTCTGTTTTCGCGCGTCGGAGCCGCGGACGACCTCGCCCGCGGACGCTCGACGTTCATGGTCGAGATGGTGGAAACCGCTGCCATCCTCAACCAGGCGGGACCGCGCTCGCTGGTCATTCTTGACGAGATCGGCCGCGGCACTGCAACTTTCGACGGCCTCTCAATTGCCTGGGCCACTGTCGAGCATCTGCACGACGTCAACAAATGCCGCGCGCTCTTCGCCACGCACTTCCATGAGCTCACTGCGCTGTCCGCGCGGCTTTCGCGCTTGCATAACGCCACCGTGCGGGTGAAGGAGTGGCAGGGCGAGGTCGTCTTCCTGCACGAGGTCGTCGCCGGCGCCGCCGACCGCTCCTACGGCATCCAGGTAGCCAAGCTCGCGGGATTGCCGCGGAATGTGATCGAGCGCGCCAAAGTTGTTCTTGCTAAGCTCGAGCAGGAGGAGCGTGCCGCGCCCAAGGGCTTCGAGGATCTGCCGTTATTCGCCGCCGCACCGGAGCTGCTGGCAGCGAAGGACGGCCCGCTTGATGCGCTGATCGCGGCGCTCGCCGCGCTCAATCCCGACGACTTGTCGCCGCGCGAAGCGATGGACGCTCTCTATGCACTGAAGGGGCAATTGGCGGGACTCCGCAAGGACACGTGATGAACGTCGCCGAGCGAAAACAAGCGAGCGCGCAGAGCGAAGCGCAGGCCTGGCTCGATGCTTTCGCGGCCGCGTTACAGGCGCACGACGGATCCAAGGCGGCGTCGTTGTTCCTCGCAGATGGGCTGTGGCGCGACATCCTCGCCTTCACCTGGAATATCGAAACCGAGTTCGGACGCGAGGCGATTGCGAGCACGCTGGCCAGGACGCTGGCACGCACGCTGGCGAAAAACTTCCGCATCCCGGAGAAGCGCACGCCGCCGCGTTGGATCACCCGGGCCGGCCGCGATTGCATCGAAACCATCTTCGAGTTCGAAACAGCGTTCGGCTCCTGCCACGGCATCTTGCGGCTGGTGCCCGAGAGCGACGGCCGCATGCGCGCCTGGACCATGAATACGAACTTGCAGGAGCTGCGCGGGCACGAGGAGTTGTTCAAAAGGCGCGGCCCACCGGATTCGACGCGCGACTTCGGCGCCGAAAACTGGCTCGACCGCCGCAACAAGCAGCGCGCTTATGCCGACCGCGACCCGGCTGTGCTGGTGGTCGGCGGCGGCCAGGCAGGGCTGTCCATCGCTGCGCGTCTCACCCAGCTCGGTATCGATACGCTGATCGTCGACCGACACGCTCGCATCGGCGACAACTGGCGCCGGCGTTATCACTCGCTGACGCTGCACAACGAGGTCTTCGTCAATCACCTGCCCTATATGCCCTTCCCGCCGAATTTTCCCGTCTACATTCCGAAGGACATGCTGGCGAACTGGTTCGAGGCCTACGTCGAGGCGCTGGAGCTGAACTACTGGACGGGCACCGAACTCGTCTCCGGCGGCTACGACGAGGCACGCAAGCAATGGACGGTGACGCTCGATCGCAACGGCACGATGCGCATCATGCACCCGCGCCATGTGATCTTCGCCACCGGCGTCAGCAGCATTCCCAAATACCCGGATCTGCCGGGGCTGAACGACTTCGCCGGCACCGTCGTCCATTCCGGCGACTTCAAGAACGCCGCGGCGTGGAAAGGCCGCAACGCGATCGTGCTCGGCAGCGGCACCAGCGGCCACGATGTCGCCCAGGAGCTGCAGGCACACGGCGCCGACGTCACCATCGTTCAGCGCAGCAAGACCTATGTAGTGAGCTTAAAGGAAGCGCAGAGCGTCTATGCCGTTTATTCCGAGGGCATTCCGTTCGAGGACTGCGACCTGCTCGCCACATCGCTTCCCTATCCGGTGCTGCAGAAATCCTATCAGCTGTCCACCGCGAAGGGCCGCATGGTCGACCGCCATTTACTGGAAAAACTAGAGAACGCCGGCTTCAAGCTTTGGTTTGGCGAGGACGAGACCGGCTTCCAGATGATGTATCTGCGTTACGGCGGCGGCTACTACTTCAATGTCGGCTGCTCCGAGCTGATTATCGAGGGCAAGGTCAAGCTGCTGCAATTCGCCGATATCGACAAATTTGTCGCGCAAGGCGCGCGCCTGAAAGACGGCAGCGTGCGCGAGGCGGAACTGCTCGTGCTGGCCACCGGCTACAAGAACCAGCAGGAAGCCGTGCGGCTCTATCTCGGTGAGGCGATCGCCGACAAGATCGGGCCGGTATGGGGCTTCGACGAAGGTGGTGAGCTGCGCAACATGTGGCGACGGACGCCGCAGCCTGGCCTGTGGTTCACCGCCGGCTCCTTAGCGCAATGCCGCATCTTCTCCCGCTATTTGGCGCTGCAGATCAAGGCAGTGGAAGAAGGGCTAATCTAACTTGCCTATGGCCGTGCCGGATCAGAGTGCGCGGCGTCTCCCCTACTCGATCACTTGGTCGGCGCGGGCCAGAATCCCAGGCGGCACCTCGATCCCAAGTGTTTTTGCAGCCTTAGCATTGATGACCAGTTCGATCTTGGTCGGCTGCTGGACCGGCAGTCCGGCCGGTTCCGCCCCCTGCAGAATACGGCCGATATAAATGCCGACCTGCTTGGACATTTCATCGAAACTCGGTCCATAACTGATCAGCCCGCCCGTGAGGACAAAATCGCGCACGTAATACATGGTAGGCATTCGGTAGCGCGTGGCTGTGTCGACCATCTGTTGATTGATGGTGTCGAACAACGGATCGTCGCCGACCAGCAAAGCCCTCACGCCTTTTTTCCGAGCGGCGGCGAAAGCGGCATCCAGGTCTTCCAGCCGGCCCACCGTCAGAATGCTCAGTTGTAGATTCAGCAAGGCGGCTGCGCGAACAGCATGTTCCCGGTGCGACGCGGCATTTTGATTGTTCGGGTTGATCAATAGCCCAACGGATGCAGCGGGGATGATCTCGTGCAGCAACTCGAGCTTTTTAGGCGTCAGGGGATCGAACAGCATGGTCACACCGGTGACGTTGCTGCCGGGATGATCGAGGCTCTGCACGAGTCCGAACGCCACCGGGTCCACCGCCAGCCTGAACACGACCGGAATTCTGGATGTTGCAGCCTTCGCCGCCAAAGCTGCCGGCAAGCCTGACGCGGCAATGACATTGACTTCTCTATCGACCAGATCGGCGGCGAATTGCGGCAGACGCGTATAGTCGCCCTCGCTCCATCGATAGGTAAATACGACAGCTCGATCGCCCAGAAAGCCTTGCTCCGCCAAGCCCCGACGAATGGCCGCGGTTATGCCCGCTTCGGCCGCCTCATTTTTGCTGCTGAGATAGCCAACCACGGGAATCGCCGACTGCTGCGCACGCGCCGTCAACGACCATGCCGCCGCCGCGCCCGCGAGCGCGATAACCTCCCGCCGCCGCATTGCACCCCCTAGAGGCTCAGCGCAGGCAATCGTACCGGCTCGCCTTCTCGCAGGGAATAGGCTGGAGGAACTATTCGCTAGGGTAAGACGCGGGCCGCACGTCGGCGGACAAAATAAATGATCATGTTGCAGCCGATCGACACCGCGAGCGCAAGGCTTAGGGCCATCGCGGAACCAAGCCGCTCCGCCGTCAAGTAAAGCGCAACGACGGCGATCCCAAAGCCGCCGAGGCCGATCACGGCGTTCGCCATAATCGCGGCGGTCGCCGGGCCGCCAATGCGTCTGTGTAAAATGATGATGATGCTCGTTAGGACGATCGGGAATACTGCGAGGCTGCCGCTCGCCGCCGGCCCGATGGTGAAGCTCAGCGTCACCACGACTCCGACCAGGATGGCGACCATTAAAGCGCGCAGAAGCAGGTCATACCAGCGCGCCGGCACAGCCGTGACACGCACATGGCGCAATGGATGCACGACCCAAAGAGATAACGCGATCACCCCCACGTTAAACGCGATCGCGAGTGACAAAGTCCAACCTATGGTTTTGGCCGCGAAAGACGACACGATCCAAACGACAAAGGCGCCGGCAAGACTCACGGCCAAAGAGCGCTTCTGTGCCAACAGCGCATAAGTGACGGCAAACAGCACGTTCACTGCATTGGTGACCAGGCTCGCCAGCGCGCTTTGCGCGATAAAATGCGCGTCATGATCGAGCGCCAGAAATATGTAGACCGGTCCCGCACTGATCGGCAGCGTCGCCACCAGCCCGCCGACCAGCGGCCCGGCGCGCTCGGCGGTGACCGTCGCCGCCAGCAGAAAGGCGGCGGTCACGGCCATTTTCAAAATGAGAGTGAAAGCGAAGTAAAGGTCGGGGGACATGCGCGCGGACAGAACACGTTGTCATGCCTCACGCAAGCAGGCCTTACCGCTATCACAGCCGTTCGCGCTTGCGACGACTCGTTTGGATCGCCGCGCGCTGCGTTTAGGCGGCCGGCGTCAGCACCACGCGGCCGACCACTTTGCCGGCGCGCAATTCGCCCATCACCGCGTTAACGTGGTCGAGCGGGCGCGTCGCTACCGGCACCGGCGGCAGACCCTTGGCCTTGACCAGATCCATCAGCTCCTTCATCTCGGGCAGGCTGCCGACATAAGAGCCCTGGATGGTCAATGCGCGCATGGGAATCGGCGGCAACGACACGGTGAGGTCCCCACCGTACAGACCGACCACGATGTATTTGCCGCCTTTGATCAGCGAATCGTAGCCGAGCCGCGCGGTCTGCGAGGAGCCGACGAGATCAATCGCCGCCCAGGCGCCCCCGTTGGTGATGTCGATGATTTGCTGCACGGCATCGGGCGCGGCGCCGTCGACCACGTGTGCGGCGCCCGCTTTTTTCGCCGCTTCGCGCTTGATCGGGTCAATGTCGACGACGATCGCCGAATGGCCGCCCATCATCTTGTGCAGGGCCTGGCACATGAGCCCAAGGCCGCCGGCGCCGATGATGACAGTCGGCTCGGTCTTGATGGTCGCCACCTTCTTCAAGGCGCCGAAGGTGGTGACGCCGGAGCAGGCGAGCGGCGCCACGCGCGCAGGGTCCAGATCACCAATGTCGAACAGATAGCGCGGGTGCGGCACCAGCAGATAATCGGCATAGCCGCCGTTGGTGAAGACGCCGAGGCTTTTCATGGTGCGGCAAAGATTTTCCTCGCCGCGCCGGCATGGCCCACATTGGCCGCAGCCGATCCAAGGATGCGCGAGCACGCGCGCGCCTATCTTTATGCCTTTGGCCTCGGGACCGGCCTTCACCACCTCGCCCACGTTCTCGTGGCCAAGCGTCACCGGCAGCACCATGCCGCGGTCGGCGAGGCTGAGCTTCTTGCCGCCGCCGAGATCGAACCAGCCGTCGGCGAGATGCAGATCGCTGTGGCAGACGCCCGCCGCCAAGACCTTGAGCAGCACCTCGGTGCCTTTCGGCTCCGGCGTCGGCGCCTCGTTGAGCTGCAACGGCTGCCCGCAGACGCAGACCTGGAACATGCGCATGTGTTCTCCCCCTGCTCAATTTACCGCCGCGAGCACCCGGCGAAGCGGGCGCCTGTAGCATCAAAGCGGATGGCAGAAACGAGCCGCCATGACGAGAAAGCATAGCGCGCCTGTCAAATCATCGCAAAATTTCCCCTCACATTACATGCGCGCCGCGGCAAAGCCGTGACTTGCACGCCAGCGTCCGCTATCTCGACGGCATGGCCTCTTTTGCCCTGACTAGCGACAGGCGCGCCGCCACCGAGCCCTCTGCACGCGGCGCGGGCGAGCTGCTCGATGCGCGCACCATTGGTGCCGATCTCGAACAGCTCGCCGCCACCCATAGCGGCAACGATCGCGAGCTGCGCACGGCGGTCGCCCAGCGCCTCAAGGCAGCGCTCGCCGAAGGCCGCGCCAAGGCCGAGCAACTCCTGCTCGACGATCGCCACGGCCGCCGCTGCGCCGAGCGGCTGTGCCGTATGGAAGACGAGATCATCCGCATCCTTTTCGACTTTGCGCGTCGTCATCTTTATCCCTCCGAGAATCGCTCCGAGGCCGAGCGTATGGCAATCGTCGCCACCGGCGGCTACGGCCGCGGCCTGCAGGCGCCTGGCTCCGACATCGACCTGCTGTTTTTGCTGCCGTACAAGCAGACTGCATGGGGCGAGCAGGTCGCCGAGAGCATCCTGTATTGTCTCTGGGACACCGGCCTCAAAGTCGGGCACGCCACGCGCTCAGTGGATGAATGCATCCGCCAGGCCAAGGCGGACATGACCATCCGCACCGCCATTCTGGAAGCGCGCTTTCTGCTCGGCGACCGCAAATTGTTCGATGAGCTTATCAGCCGCTTCGACAGCGAAGTGGTGCGCAACACGGCACAGCAATTCGTCGCCGCCAAGCTCGCCGAACGCGAAGAGCGTCACCGGCGTGCCGGCCAGTCGCGGTACCTGGTCGAGCCGAACGTGAAAGACGGCAAAGGCGGACTGCGCGACCTGCACACGCTGTTCTGGATCGCGAAATACGTCTACCGCGTGCGCGAGCCCGACGAGCTGATTAAATGCGGCGTGTTCGACAAGCAGGAATATCAGCTGTTCCGCCGCTGCGAGGATTTTCTCTGGTCGGTGCGCTGTCACATGCATTTCGTGACCGGCCGCGCCGAGGAGCGGCTATCCTTCGATATCCAGCGCGAGATCGCGGTTCGGCTCGGCTACACGGAGCACCCGGGCCTGAAAGAGGTCGAGCGCTTCATGAAGCACTACTTCCTCATCGCCAAGGACGTCGGCGACTTGACGGCGATCCTTTGCGCCGAGTTGGAAGACAGCCACGCCAAAAGCGTGCCGGTGCTCAGCCGGCTGATGGCGCGTCTGCGGCCAGCCAAACGCGTGCGTCTTGCCGGCAGCGAAGATTTCCACGTCGACAAGAATCGCATCACCGTCGCCAATCCGAGCATCTTCAAACGCGACCCGGTCAATCTCATCCGCATCTTCCATCTGGCGCAGAAGCACAATCTTGCATTCCATCCGGATGCGCTGCGCGCCATCACCCGCTCGCTGAAGCTGATCGACGCTAGACTGCGGGAGAACAAAGAAGCGATCGCGCTGTTCCTCGACATTCTCACCTCGAAGAATGATCCGGAAACGGTGCTGCGGCGCATGAACGAATCCGGCGTGCTCGGCAAGTTCGTGCCAGCCTTCGGCAAGATTGTCTCCATGATGCAGTTCAACATGTACCACCACTACACGGTCGACGAACACCTGGTGCGCTGCATCGGCGTGCTGGCGGAGATCGATCGCGGCGGCGGCGGGGACACGCCGCTCGCCGACGAGCTGATCCACAAGATCCAGCCGCAGAACCGCAAAGTGCTCTATGTCGCGTTGTTCCTGCACGATATTGCCAAGGGCCGGCCGGAGGACCATTCGCTTGCCGGCGCCCGCGTCGCCAGGCGCTTCTGTCCGCGCATCGGCTTTACCAGCGCCGAAAGCGAGCTCGTATCATGGCTGGTGGCCAATCACCTGGTGATGTCGAGCGTTGCGCAGTCACGCGACCTCTCCGACCGCAAGACCATCGAGAATTTCGCCGCGCTGGTGCAGTCGGCGGAGCGGCTGAAGCTGCTCACCATCCTCACTACCGCCGATATCAAGGCCGTCGGTCCCGGCGTGTGGAACGGCTGGAAGGCGCAGCTCATCCGCACGCTTTACTTCGAGACCGAGCCGGTGCTCACCGGCGGCTTCTCCGAGGTCAACCGCGCCCAGCGCGTGGCGCAGGCGCAACGGGAGTTTCGCGAGGCCATGGCGGACTGGCCGGCCGACGAGATCGAGACTTACATCGCCAAACACTATCCTGCCTATTGGCTCAAGGTCGATCTGCCGCACAAGGTCGCACACGCCAATTTCCTGCGCGCGGCCGATGCCGGTGGCAAGAATTTGGCCACCGCTATCACTTATGACGCCGAGCGCGCGGTCACCGAGCTCACGGTGATCGCGCCCGACCATCCATGGCTGCTTTCGATCATCGCCGGTGCCTGCGCCATGGCCGGCGCCAACATCGTCGATGCGCAGATTTACACGACGACCGACGGCCGCGCCCTCGACACCATCTCACTGTCGCGCGAGTTCGACCGCGACGAGGACGAAGAGCGGCGCGCCAAGCGCATTGCCGATTCGATCGAAAAGGCTTTGCGCGGCGAATTGCGCCTGCCCGATCTGGTTAGCAAGCGCGCGGCGCCCAAGGGGCGCATTAGGGCCTTCGCGCTCGAGCCGTCCGTCACCATCAATAACCAATGGTCGCACCGCTACACCATGGTCGAGATCACCGGGCTCGACCGCACAGGCCTGCTCTATGAGCTGACGGCGACGCTGTCGAAGCTCAATCTCAACATCGGCAGCGCGCACGTCGCCACCTTTGGCGAGCGTGTGGTCGACGTCTTCTATGTCACCGACCTGATGGGCGCGCAGATCACCTCGCCGACGCGGCAGGCCGCGATCAAGCGCGCGCTGATCGCACTGTTCGCCGGGGCGTCCGAAGCCAAGGCCGGGAAGACGACAGGCTAGCAAGGCCTAGGCGTTTGCGAGCCCAAGGTTCTTCCATCGTCTGCGAAAGCGCACGATTCATACCCGGCTTGCGCGCCAGGGGCGCCGCTAGGACAATGCGGCGGAGCGTCGGTGAACAGACCGCCAATGGAGGGGCCCATGGCAATGACCGCGGCGCAGCGCACCGTATCGAACGCGGGCGAAATGACGGCTGCCCAGCGCAGTGCGGTCAAGAAAGCGGCGTGGCGGCTGCTGCCGCTCCTCACCGTCGCTTATCTCTTCAATTATTTCGACCGCACCGTCGTCGGCTTTGCGGCGCTGACCATGAACGCCGACATCGGTTTGACCTCCAGCCAGTTCGGGTTCGGCGCCGGCCTGCTGTTCATTACCTATTGTCTGTTTGAAATTCCCAGCAACCTCGCGCTCTACCACATCGGCCCCCGCCGCTGGCTCGCGCGCATCATGATCAGCTGGGGCATTGTCTCGGCAGCGACTGCATTTGTCGTCGGACCCTACAGCTTCTACACGGTGCGCTTGCTGCTCGGCGCCGCCGAAGCCGGCTATTTCGTCGGCGTCACCTATTATCTCGCCGCCTGGTTTCCGGTGCAGGTGCGCACGCGCATGCTGGCCTGGTTTCTCGTCGGCATTCCGCTGTCGACGCTCATCGGCGGACCGCTCGCCGGATTGCTGCTGCAGCTCAATGGCGTGTGGGGCTTCGCCGGCTGGCAATGGCTGTTCTTCGGCGTCAGCCTTCCCTGCGTCGTTTTTGGCGTGATCGTTTACGTTGCCTTGAGCGATCGGCCGCAGGACGCGCGTTGGCTTGCCCCCGAGGAGCGCGAAGCGCTCGTCGGCATGCTTACGGCGGAGAAGCGGGAGCGGCAGCGGTCGGAATTTTGGGCAGCGGTGCGCGATCCGCGCGTTCTCATCCTCGCCGGCGTGCAATTCTGCTTCACGCTCGGTTCCTACGGCATCGGCATCTGGCTGCCGCAGATCGTCAAGGCCTACAAATTTTCCAACCTTCAGGTCAGTCTGATCGTCGCCGTGCCGTACCTCTTCGCCTCGGCGGCGATGATTTTATGGGCTTGGCACATCGACCGTACCGGCAAGAAGGTCGCCAACCTTGCCATCGCGTGTTTCCTTGGCGCCATCGGCTTGGTCGCCTCGGTCGTGCTCACCGGCTCGCTGCTGATCGCGCTCGTCGGCCTGACCGTTGCGCTCATCGGCGTCACCTCGGCGCGCGCCATTTTCTGGAACGTGCCGACGCGGTTCTTGACCGGCATCGGCGCTGCCGGCGGCTTGGCCTTCATCAACACCATCGGCGTCTTCGGCGGCTTTGTCGGTCCCAGCATGATGGGCTGGCTCAAGGATTGGACCGGCTCGTTCACCACCGGCCTCATCGCGATGGCGGCGATCATGCTGGCGGCAACGTTGCTGGCCGCCTCGCTCAAGCTCATCGTCGAGCAGGAGTGACGCATACAGCCTTGAGTTCGGGCGCAAGCCCGCCTTAACGACCCCTTAAACCGCTGGTTCTAGCGTCGCGACCGGGAACGGCGGCCTATCGGCTCGCCGGCTCGTATGGGTCGGATGATGGCGTCAGGGCGGGGACAAGCAGACGGACGCCGCGAGCCGGTTTTCGACGTCAGCCCGCCCTTGCGCGTGTCCGCGGGCGAGCGCGCCGGCGGCAAGCCGCCGCGGCGGCGCAAGCGCAAGGCGCGCAGCGAGCGGCGCCAACGATCCCTTCTCGGACGGCTCGTCTACTGGAGTCTGGTGCTGGCGCTGTGGCTCGGCATCGCCGGCACCGGCGTCATCGCCTGGACCGGCGCGCATTTGCCGCCGATCCAATCGCTGGAAATTCCGAAGCGGCCGCCGTCCATTCAGATCGTCGACGGCTCCGGCCGCGTGCTCGCGGTGCGCGGCGACATGGGCGGCGAGGTCATCCCGCTGAAAGAGCTGCCGAACTACGTCCCCAAGGCTTTCATCGCCATCGAGGATCGGCGTTTTTATCAGCATTACGGCGTCGATCCTCGGGGCATATTGCGCGCGGCGCTGTCCAACATGCTGCATCGCGGCATCAGCCAAGGCGGCTCCACCATCACCCAGCAGCTGGCGAAGAATCTCTTTTTGACGCAAGAGCGCACCATTCACCGCAAGCTGCAGGAGGCGCTG
>Ga0070740_10001581_pt1 | contig 30327 bp, 24 predicted proteins | sample Coa_R2_FD_67286 | JGI IMG/M metagenome (GOLD analysis project Ga0070740, IMG submission 67286) | Surface soil microbial communities from Centralia Pennsylvania, which are recovering from an underground coalmine fire - Coalmine... | ecosystem: Environmental > Terrestrial > Soil > Unclassified ...
AATGATTAGAGCGATGAGGACTCCCATCCCGCACTCTAATTATCGCAAGCTGGAGTTGAGGCTCCGTTAAGGGGCGGAGTGACATTTCAGTGACGTGGGCCTGCATCACGTCCGCCAGACGTTAAGGTTGGTTAACCGCTGGGCGCGCTACGGCGACGATTCCCTCCCAGTGGGCCGCTCCTGCGGGACCACAGTCGGCCCGCTCTGCGTTCGGCTGAGAACGCCGGCCCGACACCTGCGGGGGGGTACGAGCGTTCGGAATGCGCGCTGGGATCGGGGCGATGAGTCTCTCGTCTGCTAATCTGCAGTCAGCACACCGAGCAGGCACGGATGAATGGGCTCACGGCACGTGGGGCAGTTAACCCGCCTTAACGTCCAGAGTGCATGATGCGCGCCCGCGTCACCAAAAGGTCACCACGCCCCTTAACACCGCCTCAACTCCGGCCTGACATAATGAGGGAGTTCGACAGAAGATCGACGTGCGTCCCCTGATCTGCTTCGTGGCCTCGGTGTGCAGGGGCCTTGCGTGGCGCTGGAAGCAGGAGGCGGGGCTATCCAACTTGCCACCTTATCTAGCGCGTGCTCGGGTCACCTAATGAGCAGCGGGCCGAACGCGTGACCCCTTAGGACGAGTTCGTCCTGATGCCGTGTGCACCCGCGTCGCGTTGCTGCTCTGTTTCCCCGTGAGGCAATATATCTGCTGCCCTGTGTGGTTGTGACGCGTTCTAAACCAGAGTAGGAGATACCACATGAAAAACCTCCAGCTCAGTTCTGGCATGCTGCCGCTTCTTCTCGCCTGGATTCTGCTGCCGGTGCCTCTCCTGGCATCCGGGCATGAGCCAGCACGCGAGGCTGCCCGCATCCTCCCACATCCTCCCCAGGCGCAGGATACAGCGACTCCCACGCCGTCGGCGACCCTCGATCAGCAGCAGCCCATCTACACGGGCGGCCTGAGTGTGCGGTCGTCCGCCACGCAGACAGTTGTGATGGGAGGTGCCGGCTTGCTCGTCCGCATCGACCTGGCCCTGTGTTCCCCCAGTAAGAACAGCGACATCGAGTTGACGGCGGTTGATACGACGGCCAACGGGCCGTCCGCCACCGCCTCGCTCAAGTTCAAGGCCAGCTACTCCGACTGCGCGTGGTACGAGCTCGACCTTAGCCAGCCCATCAGCGTGGCCGCGGGCGACACCGTACTCCTCACCGCCAGGACGAAGAATCACAAGGCCGTGCTGTGGGGGTTCGATGGGCAGGGCGGCGACCCGTATCCGCCTGGGGTCGGCACCTGGCGCGGCCAGACGATCAACGATTTTGCGTTTCGCACGTACCTGGGATGACTGGGCCGACCGAGTGCAGCTAGAGCGGTAGACCGGAGACCCAAAATGAACTTTGGACGATCCCATGCATCCTGCAAACGGCTGCTGCTCCTGCCGTGCCTGGTCGTCGCGGCCCTCCTGACCACGGCGGGCGACTGGCCCTCCTACCTGCATGACGGCGCGCGCACCGCGTCGAGCGGGGACGAGACGATCCTCTCCCCCGCCAACGCGGGGCGGCTCACACCCCTCTGGACCTATACGACGGGCGGCGTCATCGCGGCGTCGCCCACCGTGGTGGGCGGCGTCGCCTACGTCGGCTCGTGGGACGGCTACGAGTATGCCCTCGACGCCACCAACGGGACGCTCAGGTGGAAGACGTATCTGGGCACGACATCATCCCCCAACTGCGATCCCTCGCACCTGGGCATCACCTCGGGGGCGACGGTGCAGAACGGCGTGGTCTACGTGGGCGGCGGCGACGCCTACTGGTACGCGCTCGATGCGACCACGGGCGCCGTGCTGTGGAAGGTCTTCACGGGCGATAACAGCGCCGGCGGCGGCCACTACAACTGGTCCAGCCCCCTGCTCTACAACGGCTACGCCTACATCGGCGTGGCCAGCCTGGGCGACTGCCCGCTGGTGCAGGGGCAGCTCCTGCAGGTGAGCCTGAGCACGCATCAGGTCGTCCACACCTTCAACGCGGTCCCCGCCGGGCAGGTGGGCGGCGGCATCTGGACCTCGCCCAGCGTCGACGCCGCCACCAACACCATCTACGTGACCACCGGCACCACCGGTGCGGCGGACGAGACCACCCAACCCCAAACCCAGGCCATGGTCGCGCTGGACGCCGCGACGCTGGCCGTCAAGGGCGTCTGGCAGATCCCGCCGGCGCAGCTTGTCGCCGATTCCGACTGGGGGACGACGCCGACCGTCTTCGACGATGCATCAGGGACTCACCTCGTGGCGGCGGCCGACAAGAACGGGTACCTGTATACCTTCGATCGCACCGACGTGGCGGCCGGCCCGCTCTGGCAGCAGAAGATCGGCAATGGCGGGTCGTGCCCGCAATGCGGCGACGGAATGATCTCATCGGGCACGTATGCCGGGGGTCAGCTCTACTTTGCCAGCGGGACCACGACCATCAGTGGCACGACCTACGCCGGATCTGTGGTGGCGCTAGACCCGGCGACCGGGAGCTCCCTGTGGACGCACAGGACATCGGGCGCCGTGCTGCCCGCGCTGGCGGCGGCCGACGGCCTGATCATTGACGGCGAGGGCCCCACGCTGGAGGTGCTCAACGCGGCCAGCGGGGCGCCCCTCTACAGCTACACGACCGGCGGCACGCTCTACGGAGCGCCGTCGGTAGCGAACGGTATGATTTTCGAGGGCTCGACCAACGACACCGTGTACGCATTCGGCGTTCCCGGGGCGACGCCTCCCACCAACACCCCGGCGAGCACGACCACGGCGACCAGTACGCCATCGTCGCCCACGGCGACTAGCACGCCGGCGGTGGGTACGGCCACGGCCACCAACACCCCATCGCCGACCAACATGCCGGGGACCGCGACGCCCACGGCCACGCCCACCTCCCCGGCGAGCACGGCCACCGCGACTAACACGACCGCGCCGGCAACGTCTACGCCCACGCCGACCAACACTCGGGCGGCCGCGACGCCAACCAACACTCCATCGCCGCCCACGGCGACCAACACGAACACCCCGGCGCCGGCCACGTCCACCCCGACCAACACGGCCGCGCCGGCCACCACCACGCCGAGCGCAACCAGCACCCCGTCGGCCACCGCGCAGGCCGCCACATCGACCCCGACCACCACCGCGCAACCCGCCACCGCGACCAACACGCCCCGGCCCGCCACCGCCACCCCGACCGGCACCGCCGGGCCGGCCACCGCCACGCCGACGCCGGTGGCCACCACCACGCTCTTCGCCACCGGCTTCGAGGCCGGCGACCCCCAGCCCACCTGGGCCGACACCGTGGACCAAGCCGCCGGCGGCCTGCTCAACGTCGGCGGCATCTGCTGCGGGCTGAGCGGCCCCCAGGCCGGCGTGCGCACCGGCGAGACCGCCCACGCCGGCTCAGCCGCCCTGATGTACTCGGGCATGGACGCCAGCGCGAGCGCCTCCTACGCCTACCTCAAGTCCTTCGACCTGAGCGCCCAGGGCCTCACCGTGGGCCCCTCCACCACGCTGTCCTACTGGATCTACCCCCAGAGCCACTACAACACCGTGCCCATCAGCGGCGCCAACAGCTCCTGCGTGGCCCTCGACCTGGTCTTCACCGACGGCAGCACCCTGCACGCCGCCGGCGCCGTCGACCAGGCCGGCAACCCGCTCAGCCCGTCGGGCCAGTGCGGCCACCTGGCCCTGGACACCTGGGACCGCGTCACCTCCGCCATCGGCGCGGTGGCCGCCGGCAAGGCCATCGCCCGGCTCAACGTGGGCTACGACCAGGCCCCCAACACCGGCGGCTTCCGCGGCTACATCGACGACGTCAGCATCGTCAAATAGCCGGGGGCGCTACCAACAAGCGCTGTATTACGCGATGGTAGCGCCCCTCCATGGTTGCCAGGCCTGACGCCATTGGACCGGCACATCAGTGCGATCGTGCCAGTTATACATGGAGATGATCGTGGGGAGCGCTGCTGCAGGGCTCCCCCGAAAGGCGTGCTGGCAGATTCTATTGGGACCGGTGCTTCCCGAGCCTCCTAATTCGACCGCAACATATAACCGGAGCGCGGTACGGTGCAGATGAGTTGCGCGCCCTCGGGAAGGTCCCTCATCTTCTGCCTCAGGTGGCTGACATGCGTCTTGACGCTGCCGATATTGCCATCACCGTCAGAGCCCCGAATTTGGTCGAGAATCTGTGCCTTGGAGAGCACCTTGCCCTGGTGCAGGAATAGCAGGCGAAGGATCTGGCGTTCCGTGGGAGTGACTTTGACGCGTACGCCCCGTTCGACAATCTCGCTCGACGACAGGTCGAAGAGAAAATCGCGCCTGCGGTAGGCCATCTGATGGTTGGGCCGCGTTTCGGTGAGACCCGCTGCGCGACGCAGCACCGCGGCAACGCGCTTCATCAAGACCTGCATGTTGAAGGGCTTGACCACGTAATCGTCGGCATCTCGTTGAAAGCTAGCATTCTCGTCTTCCTCTTGCTCTTGCACACGCGCCGCGAGCATGATGACGGGGACCTGCGAGAAGCTGCGGAGCCGGTCGAGCACCTGCCGGCCGGACAGGTCCGGCATGGTTGTGCCGAGAAGAACCAGATCCACCCTTGTCGCACGAAGCACGCGCAGGGTCTCAGACCCAGTATGCGCCGATAGCGCCTTGAACCCCTCGCGCTCCAGCGCGTACCGCAATAGCTTGATCAGGTATTGGTCGTCGTCGGCGCACAAGATCGTCAGCATAGAGAGCCTCTTCTGTTGTCGAATTCCAAGATAAGTCCGAGCGCGGAGATCCGCCGTTGGGTGAAAGGACGCAAGAGGTATCCGTCGTTGCCGGCGATCTCCACCACGCACCTTCGGCTGTCTGGATTGAGACGCCGGCTAATCATCGCGGTATCGTCGAGCGTTGGCCGGCCCCAACCCTCCGAATAGCATGCTCCATCGGCATGCTTACGCTGGGAGATTAGCAGCACCGACCGCTGCACGCGAAGACTCTAAGGGATACAAGTGGGTATACGTTCGTATCTAATCGCGCGACGCGCTTGTCCGCGACGTCGTGCGCGACGTCGCGACACGTCAGCGATGTCGCGCGCGACGTCGCGACACAAACCACGTTTGTCCCCGGTTCGAACGCGATGCCACCCGGTGCGCGCCGCCGATCCCACGCAGCACCCAGATACGAAGGGATACACGTTCAGTATCCATTTGGGTGTTACTTCCGCGCCCAGCCTGATGCTATGATCCCTGGTGTCCCCTTTTCGCTTGATACTCTCGCTCTCCCGGTACTACTCGTCAGGCGTGACGCGGTGACGACCAGGTGGGACAGCCACGGGACGATGCAGAGCCGCACTTTCAGCGTAGGAGCCGTCCCTTTTCCGATCTGCTTTACCGTCGTCGCCAGGGTACCGGCGATCATCTTACGTCTGAACTCAGGCCTGGAGTTCATGGACATATCTCAGATAGACATAAAGGTAGGCGGCCATAAAGCGCAGGGGACGGCAAAGCGACCGAAGCGCATGGTCTCGTATAGCATCCTGGCGCAGCGGTCCCTTTCGAGAGAGTGAGGCAGGTGATGAGTAGTGCGGTTTTCCTGGATCGTGACGGCGTTATCAATGAGAATCGCGCGGACTACATCCTTCATCCCGACGAGGTAGAGTTCGTGCCGCGCGTTTTGCGCGGGCTGGCTTTGCTGGCCGCGGCGCATCTGCCCTGTTACGTCGTGACCAACCAGGCGGCCGTCGGGCGCGGTCTGCTCAGCGAAGCCGGGCTCGCGGCCATCCATGAGCGGATCGCGGCCGAGGCGCAGAAGGCCGGCGCGCGCCTGGCCGGCTTCTATCACTGCCCGCATCGCGCGGATGAGCGCTGCCGCTGTCGCAAGCCACGCATAGGGCTGTTTGAGCAGGCGGCGGCCGAGCACGGCATCACGCTGGAGCGCTCATACTACATCGGCGACGCGCTGACCGATATCCAGGCCGGGCAGGCGGCGGGCTGTACCACGATCCTGGTAAGCACCGGGCGCGGACGCAGCCAGATACTCGACGAAGAAGCGCGCCGTTTGCGCGGGTTCTACGTGGCGCGGAATCTGGAGCAGGCCGCCGCCTGGATCATCGGGCGCGAACAGGCCCTTCAAGCGCAGCGTCGTCGTCCTGGTCACGCCCGCCGGTGGTGGAGCACGCGGACGCCACGTCTGGAGTTTGTGTGATGCGGCCGCCAGTGCTCATCGCTCGCGCGCCATTTCGGGTGAGCTTCGCCGGCGGTGGGACCGATCTGGCCGCCTACTACCGGTCCTTTGGCGGGCTTGTGGTCAGCACGGCCATCAGCCGCCACATCTACGTCATGTTGCGCCCGGGCCGCGCGCGATCTCCCGTCCATCTCATAACGGTGGATGGAGGCACATACACGCACGTACACGTGCGGGACACAGCCGAGCCCGACGGGGCGACACATTTGCCCCGGGCGGTGTTGCGCTACTTCGGTGTCACCGGGGGGATCGAGCTCTTTATTGCCTCGGAAATCCCGTCAGGAACCGGGTTAGGCTCTTCGAGCGCGCTGGTCGTCGCCCTCATCCACGCCGTCTCCGCCTATCTGGGCCGGTCGCTGCGTCCTGCCGACGTCGCCGAACTGGCCTGCGCGATAGAGATTGAGCATCTGGGCTTGCCCATCGGTAAACAGGATCAATACGCCAGCGCTATCGGCGGCCTGAACGCCATCACCTTCAGCGCCACTGGCGTGCGCTGTCGCCCGCTCCGGCTGGCGCGGGCGACGCGTGAGCGCCTCGAGGACCGGCTACAGTTGTTCTATACGGGTACCCGTCGTGACGCGAACACAATTTTGGGCCACCAGACGCGGGCGAGCGAAGAGCGCAAGCCACAGACCCTGGCCGCTCTCCACGCCCTCAAACATATCGCGGAGCAGACCATCGTGGCGCTGGAACGTGGCGACCTGGACGCATTTGGAGACCTTCTGCACGAGGGATGGATGCACAAGCAGCGCCTGACCCACGGTATCTCCAATCCGTTCATCGACCAGTGCTATGAGACGGCGCGCTCCGCCGGCGCGCGCGGTGGCAAGATTACGGGCGCCGGAGGAGGCGGCTTTCTGTTGCTCGACTGTCCCCCGGAACGGACCGAAGCCGTGACCAACTCCCTGCTCCCTCTGGGGCTGCAGCATTTTCCCTTTGTCCTGGAGGACGAGCCGGCCGGCATCGTCGCCGGCGCGGGAATGGCGGCTGGAGCGCAGCGGGAGGAGATGTTCCCGCCCGTGATGGTAGAAGCGCTGACAACTGAGGACAAGAATGGTAGCGGGCGAAGCTCCCAGCTCTCCCTCTAGTGCACCCCTGACACTGGATACGCCGGCGCAGGCCAGATCCTGGGCCGTACATCGTGGCCGGTCTCTGGCTATCGCGGCCGTGGCGCTGGCCGATCTGGTCACCCTGGTCGCGGCGTCCTGGCTGAGTTTTCACGCTTTCCCGCGATGGGTTGTCCAATTGGGAGTGGCCGGGCCCCTGGCACAGCCGGCCCTGGATTTTGTCCCGCTGCAGGTGGCATTGGCCATAGCGCTGTTGTGGTGTTATCGCGCCTATAATTGGCCTGAGCTTGTCTACGGCTTGGGCCAGTATACGGCGGTCATCACGGCCACGGCGCTGGCCACGCTCGCCACGGATTTCGCCGCTGCCCTGACCCATGATTGGCAGGGCACGGGCCGGCGCTTGCTCCTGTTCGGTTATATCGCCACGGTCATCCTGCTGTGTGGCGAGCGGTTTATCGTCCGCCGCGCCGTGTACGCGTTGCGCCGCCACGGGATGCTGCTGGAGCGCGCACTGATCGTCGGCACCTCAACCGAGGCGCAGCTATTCGAGTGGACGCTGCGCCGGCAACCGGGACTGGGGTACAGGGTCGTCGGCTTCATCGACGATCAACCGCCCGGCACAGAGGTGCAGGCCGGTCTGGCCGTGCTCGGGCCGGCGGCCGACCTCGGGACGCTGGTCCCGCGGCACAACATCCAGCACATCTTCGTTGCACGCTCCTCGCTAACGCAGGAAGAGACGCTGGAAGCCCTCCAGCACGCCATCGTGACCGTCGCCGAGGTCGCGATCTCATCGGACTACTTCCAGGTCCTGGCCACCGGTGCCCGCATGGTCATGCTTCCGGCCATGCCGCTGCTGGCCATCGAAAAGGTACGCCTGACCGGGGGCAACAAACTGCTGAAGACGGCGCTGGATCTGAGTCTGGCCCTGGTGCTTCTGGTGCTCCTCTCCCCCCTCCTGCTGGCCATCGCCGCACTGATCCGGCGGCACATGGGCGCCCCTGTGCTCGACCATGTACCCGCGATCGGGGCGCAAGGCCGGCCCTTCATCGCGCTAAAGTTTCGCACCACGGAGCAGGGTGAGGCGGCCTCGCGCCGCCAACCGCAGGTGCAAGAGCGTCTCGTGCGCGGCTTGCCCGTCCGGGAGTACCCGCAGGTCACGGCGCTTGGCCGGGTCCTGCGCCGCTACAGCCTGGACGAACTGCCGCAGTTGTTCAACGTGCTGCGCGGCGAGATGAGCATGGTCGGACCCTACAAGATGTACCCGGATCAAACCCTGCTGTACGGGCGACGCTGGCTGATGGTGACGGCCATGAAACCGGGCATTACGGGCATCTGCCAGATTAGCGGCCGCGGCGAGTTGACCCCTGAAGAGCGTGCGCTCCTCGATACCGAATATGTGCGCAACTATACGATCTGGCGCGACCTGGTGCTGCTCGCGCGCACGATACGCGCTGTGCTCGGAGGCCGCGGTGCCTATTAAGTTACCTCGGCCATGCAACGCCGCCGGGCCTACGACGGCCGCGACGGCAAGTTCCATGGGTGTCGGCTATAACAACAAGCATTGCGGGAGTGAGATAGCTTATGGCCAGGATTCTTTGCGTCGACGATGATTCATACCTGAGCGACCTGTTGCGCTTCGCGCTCGAATCCGAGGGCTTCGACGTGCTGATAGGGAGCACAGGGAGTGAGGCTCAGCGCCTCATTCGCGCGAAACAGCCAGACCTCGTCTTATTGGACATCAGCCTTCCGGACGGCGACGGCACCGACGTGCTCAGATGGCTCCGCCGCTTCTCGCAGATTCCGGTGGTGGTGCTTTCGGCGAGGCGGGACGATGGGGACATCATTGCCAGTCTGGAGCAGGGCGCCGACCTGTACCTGGTCAAGCCGGTCAGCATGCAGGTACTTGTCAGCCACATAAAGGCCGTGCTGCGGCGGGTCGAATTGGCGGTGCGGCCGCCCAGGCCAACCCCAAAGCCGTTGCCGGCACGCAACGTGAGCTATCGTTTCGACGGCTATCTCTTCAATCCGGGAAGGCATGAGATCGTGGGCCGCGATGCGCGCATCCTGCTCACCGTGACCGAGAGTTATATCCTGCACCTGCTCTTCCGGCACGAGGGCCGGCCGGTCCCCGCAAAGTCCATCCTGGCGCACCTGTTCGGTGACGACGTCAACAGAGACGTCCGCGGCATCAAGGCGCACATTCGACGCCTGCGCCGGAAGATCGCCGACCTGCCCAACAGCCCGCAACCGATCCGTACCGTGGCACACCACGGGTACATGGTGCTCCAGACCGACGACAAGGGTAAGGCGCTACCCCGCCCCCCGGGGAAACGCAATCTTCGCCTGCTGGCCATTGACAGATCAGATCAAGGGGCCAGGCTGTCGCGGCTGGTGAGAAGGGCCACGGCCGCACGACATGAAATCGCATAAGGTCCGGCTCGGCGCCCTGCGCTAGCGCGCCGCGCCCAGCGTGCGCCGTACGGTCCCCGTCCGCAGCATCACCCGTTCCGCCTCACTGTAGCTATCGCACAGGTCGGGGTGATTCGCCGCCCACGCCACGTACTCGTCCACGACCTCCTGCGGCGTCTTGGTCGTTGTCCAGCCCAACGAACGGATCGCGGCCGTCTCGGAGAGCACGTGCCGCGTGTCCCCGAAGCGATACAGCCCGGGCAACTCCGGCCGGATCTGCGTGCCCACGGCGCGCGCTACCATTTCCCCGAATTGCAGCACCGTGATGGCGCGTCCGCCGCCGACATTGAAACACCGGAAGTCCGCCTCCGGGTTCTCCAGTACCAGCAGGTTGGCGGCGGCCACGTCGCCGACATAGACGTAATCGCGCAACTGGCCACCATCTTCATAGGCGACCGGCGCCTTCCCGAGCAACATCCGCGTGGCAAAGATCCGCAGCACACCCGAGTAGGCGTTGGTGAAACTCTGCCGCGGCCCCTGGACGATAGAATAGCGCAGGCCGACGCTCGGGATGCGATAGCGCCGGCCCAGGTTGATCGCGATCATCTCCTGGGTATACTTGCTGATCGCATATTGATTGTGGGGATTGACCTGCGCCTCATCCGTCCAGGCGGGCGTCAGCGGTGCCCCACAACCCGGGCAGAGGGGCGTCCACTGGTGCACGCGGAGTTGTCGCTCCGGCCGCAGATCGGGATAGCGGACGGTGCCATCCGGCCCCGGGTGGCCGTCCGTTTTGGGGCAGTCCGGGTTGTGGCAGTGATATTTGGCCTCGCCGTACACCGCCTGCGACGAGGCCAGCACGACTTTCTGGATGGGCAACCGGTGCTCCACGATCAGCTCATAGAGCAGGGCGGTGCCGACGGTGTTGATATGAAAGAAGGTTGAGAAGTCGGTGAGATAGTCCTGATAGGCCGCCAGGTGGATAACGGTGTCCATCCCACGCAGCGCAGACAGGAGGTCCTCCGGGTTGCGCATATCGCCGTGGCGGAACTCCGCCTCCGGCGGCAAGTAGGCCGGCTTCTTCCCTTGCGGGTGGACGGGCGGACGCAGGGCATCCAGGATGCGCACGGTGTAGCCTCGTGCCAGCAGCAGATCGACGGTGTGTGAGCCGATGAAGCCGGCGCCGCCGATGACCAATACGCTCGTGGGCATGTCTCATTCTCCCCGGAACAGTACCCGAGCCGTGGCGGCCATGATCTTCAGGTCCAGCAGCAGTGATTGTCGCCGGATGTACTCCAGATCCAGGGCCACCATCTCGGCAAAAGAGAGGTGTCCGCGTCCGCGCACTTGAGCCAGGCCGGTGAGGCCGGGCAAGACGGCCAGCCGCGCTTTCGTCGCCTCGTCGTAGAGTTGATACTCGAACTCGATGGGAGGGCGCGGACCGACCAGGCTCATCTCCCCGCGCAGCACGTTGAGCAACTGGGGGACCTCGTCCAGGCTCCAGCGGCGCAGCAGCCGTCCCACGGCGGTGATGCGCGGGTCCTGCACGACCTTGAAGATTGGCCGCTCCACCCCGGTTATCGGATCGCGCTCGACGCGATACGGCTTGTTTTCCGTCACATACCGCTCAAGAAAGGCACGATGGGCGCTGTCGTCGTTGCGATGCTGCATCGTGCGGAATTTGTAATACACGAAGCTACGGCCATGCCGTCCGACCACGGTGCGGGTGAAGAAGACGGGCCCCGGCGAGGTGAGCTTGATCGCCGCCGCGATGGCCAGCCAGAGCGGACTGAGCACCAACAGAACGCCACCGGCCATCGCGCAGTTGAGCCAGCGGCTGGCTCGATCGTACAGCGGTCGCGCCGGAGCCATGGCCGCGCCAGCGCCCGTGGCCGAGACTGGCCCGGCCACCGCCGCGATTTCATCGTCCTCCACCCTGCCAGGAGCGGCGGCCCGGTCGGGACCGAGCGCCGGCTGGTCGATTGCAGTGAGGCTATCCCACAGCATTGAGCCACCACCTCCTCCCTCACGTCGGGCCCCAGGCGCCGGCTCATAACCGAGAGCGATGAATGTCCGGGGGCGAACCGCGCCTTCACGCATGCATTGTCACACACGGCCGTTGAGATTGGGTTAAGGGGTGGGGGTACTCTTTGGTGACCGCGACCTTTCATCGCGCCACGCCCGGTTAAGAGCGGTTAACACATTGCTGCTGTTGTTCCAGGAAACACGCCTTGAAATACGCCGTGAAGAGGTGATTGAGCGCCATATGCGCGTCTTCCAGATACCCGTAGTTGGCGCTGTTGACGACAATGGCACAGTCTAGCAATTCCCGCACGACGCCACCGTCGAAGCCGAGCAGGCCAAGCGATTTCAGCCCCAGTTCGTTCGCCGCCTTAACGGCCTCTACAATGTTTGGTGAGTTGCCACTTCCCGTGATGACGACGAGTAGATCATCCCTGCTGGCCAGGTTTCGTAGCTGCTGCGCAAAGATAGTCTCGTAGCTCGCATCATTCCCCCACGCCGTGATCAACGGGACGTTGTCGGTGAGCGCGGTTACCTTGAACCTCCTGACCGGTGATATCGCGGTATGGCCGAGGACGGTCTTGGCCAGGTCGCAGGCCATATGCGACGCAGTCGCGGCGCTCCCACCATTTCCGGCAACGAAGATACGCCTGTCGTGCCTGTACGCATCGGACAGATACTCGACTACAGTTTGTATGCTATCAAGTGATAGGGAGTCGAGAACTGCCTTCAGGCCTGCCAGGTACTCTGGTGCGAAGTCACGAATGGCTACGCTGGTGTGCTCCATGGGTCAAGAGCCTCCTTCCTCGATGTGGATAATCGAGGCCTGGTGACAAGTCGTTCCATCGGCCGGTTGCCGGTATCGGTGCGTCGTGTCTTGGCTCTGGCAGAGCGATCCGAGCTCTTCCAGGTATGCGCCTCTCGGCGTGCAGGATCAGTCCATCAGGCCGAATCGCGTGGCTACTGAGACTGCTTGCGTGCGGTTCGACGCATGCAGCTTGGAGAGTATAACCTGGACATGCTTCTTAACCGTCACCTCCGCGTAGCCCAGGGCATTGCCGATCTCCTTGTTGGTATAGCCCGCCGACAAACGCTGCAACACGATCCGTTCGCGCTCGGTAAGTGGCTCGATCAAGCCCATGTGCTCCATGTCCGCCTCGGCCCTACTGGAGCTTTCACCCATCGCCTGGCGAAGAAGCCTTGGGTTGAGCAATATGCCGCCGCTGGCAACCGCGGTGATGGTGCTGATGACCAGGTCCCTGCAGGCGTCTTTAAGCAGGTAGCCGCTCGCACCGGCACGCAGCGCGTCCGTGACAAGGACGTCGTCTCCAAAGCCGGTCATGATCACGACGTGTACCTCGGGATGCTCTTGCTTCACGCGCTTGGTCGCCTTGAGGCCGTCCATGACGGGCATCTTGATGTCCATCAGAACGACGTTCGGCGAGTGCCTGGCCACGGCCTCCAATGCTTCCATACCATTGGCCGCCTCTCCGACCAGGCGCACGCGCGAATCCGCCTCTAGCATCCAGCGCAACCCATCACGCACGATCTCATGATCATCGACTATCACCACAGCAATCTGGTCCATAGCTTTCCCCCTCTGAGTGCTACGGGGCTCTCCTCGATTCGATATGGCACGACATTCGCATCCTGTCACGACAAGATGAGGTATGTCTTCGAGTGGATATCAATGCCTGATCGTACTGAGGTTAGATCCCCGACAGGGCTCGCGCGACCGGGTGCAAATACGCGGCGCCGGGCTGAAGGCGTATCTCCGCAACGCAACTTCCGTCCGCAGAATGAGCGGGCCGGCCCTCCGCCTCGGCTATCAGTCCGCGCACACCGGAACGATCGCAGACGGCGTGTCCGCGTGGATTGGAGCTGACGTGGGGGACATCAGGTCATTAGGCCCCAAGCGGTTGCTTTGTCGCCCCGATCAATCCGGCTCAATACTTTATACGCGTCGACCCGTCATAGTACCGCGTGGGACGCATCGGACAAACGTAGTTTGTATCCTTCCCAGTGATCTCGTGCTTGCTACGGAGACCGTTTGATGCTGTCCCCTATTTACTATACACGAGTGCCGATGGTAAGAGAGCGACCAGGACGCCCTATGCTCGTACCGGGTATGGCGGTCTTGGTCGACCGTGAAGAGCCCTCTGGCGCTCCCAGACGCCTTGCCACACCGGGTAGGTGTACCCATATGATCACCGCCTCTCGGTCAACAACCATTGGGCGACGCCCGCTAAGAGGCCCAACACATACAAGGGATCGCGGCACTCCGGGCGCGGGCGATTCCACCATGGGACGATAGGCGCCACGATGCGAGCGGCAGGTATGAGCCCCAGCATGTACACCACGTCGCGGCCCGCTTGCGTCGGATGGCGCCCCCAGCGGCGGGCGAACCGGCGCACATGCCGCAGTATGTCCCAACGCAGTCGCCCAAGCATGTAGCGGTCGCGCAGATTGAGATGCTTGGCATAAAAGGCGCCCTGCCCGCGCCCGTAGCTCCAGCGCAACGGCAAGGCGTCGCGCTCGGTCCGCCAGGCGCGATGGTAGAGCACCGCCTCTGGCACATACACGATGCGATACCCTGCCTCGAGCAGCCTGAACCCCAGGTCATTGTCCTCGGCGGCGGGAAAGGGCGTCCCCGGACCGAGCCGGACGTCGAAAGGGCCTACCTCGGCGATGGCCGAGCGATACATCGCCATGTTGAGCGGGAACAGCACGTCTTTGCCGACGCGTCCCCGGTAGACGGCAGGCGCCTCGTCTACCTTGATGGTGGGGGCAAAGCCTCCGGGTGTCTCGGGCGTCGTCGGCGGGACCTTGCCGGTGACCACGCTGCGTGGCCCGGCTGCCACGAGGGCGCCGACCAGTGTGCCAAACCACGCCGGGTCGGCCAGGATATCGTCGTGCGTGAAGACGAGGATGTCGTGCCGCGCCGCGGCGATGCCCGCATTGTTGGCCCGGCATAGGCCGACGGACCGCGTCCAGAGATAGCGAATAGCGCAAGGACGGTCGGTGGTCAAGGTGGGGAGGGTGCGATGCGGATTGCTACTCTGGTCCACGATGATGAGCTCACTTGGCACCGTGTCCCCTTGCAGGATTGACTCGACGCTCTCCAGCAGGAGCTGCGGCCGGTTGCGCGAGCAGATGATGAGCGAGGTGGCCGGAATACCGACCTGATCTGAGGGTTCTCGTTCACTCTCCACAGCTATGTCCTATTGGTACGCCACCAAAGCCAGCCGCGCCGGCCATCAGGTAGCGTGAATGCTTTGACGGGGATGAAGTTGAGGGATCTAGCGGCCTCCTCTACCGTCGACCGGGTAATGAGAAGGTCTTCTCGCGGTGCCCGATCCGCTGTCACGAGGAAGTTATTGCGCGCGCTGCTCATTTGCGCCCGGTAACTTTGCGCGCCGTTTCCTCCGGAGTAGGGTTTCAGAAAGCCTCCTTGGAGTGAGCGGCGGTACCACAGGGCAGCGGCAAGCTCGATGCGCGTGTCATTGAACAGCAGATCGCCCGAGCCGAAGAGAACGACAGGGCGCTGCCGGTGGGCATCGGCGTAGTGAACGATCCAACCGGTCACGAGGTGGAAGAAGGGCAGCCACTGGCGCTGAAGCCGCGGGAGAGGAGTGGTAGGAGAGCCCGTTGGATAGCCTGCCGCGAGTACCTGCAACTGGATGATACCCCGCCCATCGGTGACAGTTGTCTGCCCGACCGAAGGCAGTGCGACAGATCGCGGCGTGGCCAGCAGTGGAACAAAGCCACTCTTCGATAAGAGATCGCCCATGCTCACGAGGACGAAGAGCACAGCCAGAACGACGCGCACTGAAGGAAGCCGGACGTTCGCGGCGGCCACGACCGCCAGGACGACAAGCGCCGGGAGCCAGGGCAGCGAAAACGCGGTGCCTTCGTTCCTCGAAGAAGTGAGCACCAGATATCCCTCCACAACGACGACGATCAGCACGAAGATATCCTGGTTTGCCCACGAGCGCAAAAGCGTCCGCCACGATCGTTCCGACGCAGGACGGGGGCGATGCAGGAACAATGCCGCCAGGAAGCACAGGCCGATCAATCCGGCTAAAGGAAGATAGAGCGAATCGAGCATAAGGGCGAGTTCCTTGGTCCAGAATCTCCACGACATAATGGAACTCCCCGCGCCATAACTCGCTGCCTGTGCTCCGTACCCGGAGTGAATGAGATACGACGCCACTCCTTTCCCGTTTCGCAGATACCAGACGCTGACCACCGCTATAGCTATAACGGTGCCCAGGCCAAGATTAATCGTTCGCTGCCTCCGCGCCCCGCAGCGCGCGAGCACCTGTACGATGGCCGCCAAGGCGAAGCCCGGCAGGTAAGCGACCGTCATCGTGCGCGCCAGCAGCATCAGCCCGATAAAGATGCCCCACACGGCCGACCAGTTTCTGCGCTCGAATCCATCTGACCGCAGTTGAGCCCATAGCGCCGCGGTCAGGAGCGCGGCGGCCGGGACGGCGAAGTGATAAAGCCTGGTGTAGTCCGTCACGCCCGGCATAGCGGCGACCGACAGGGCTGCCAGCGCTGCCCATCCCGGCGTACTGACACACCGAGCGAGACCATACGTTGCCAGGACGAGCACGGCGAAAAAAATAAGGAGGATGAGCAGGCTTTGGGCGATCCCACTGCCAAAGACGAGGTGCATGGGTACCGTAACCAGCGGCACAAGGGGCGCTTCGGAACTCTGGTGCTCGACGGCTGAAAGCAGCCCTGGCAGTCCGTCGGAGCGAAGCGCGTTCGTGTCGTTGAGGGCTATGGCCATATAGCCCGACTCGTCCCATTCGGTGACATAGCCCAAGCGGAAACGGTAGAGCCAGGCGAGATGGAGGGCAACACCAAGGACGACGCTCGTGCCAAGCACAAGCCACGACAACGTCGGCACACGCATTTGCCAGGCTCGCATGTCTCTTCCTTTCCCTTAGTCCCTTACATCTAACATTGATCGCAGGAGGCGCAGGAGTTTAAGCGGCGGCGGGGAGCAGCCCTGCCAAAGCGGGAATCACGACGAGTTCGCGCAGCTTCAAGGCGGTCAAAACGAGCCGTTGTCCGGCTTGAGTCAGATAGTATTTGTAGGTGTGTCCGATCTTCTTGATACGGCCATGGACGTGCAAGCGTTTGAGCAGGCGCGAGAGTTGCGGAGCGGAGTAGTGGGGCAAGACGCGGCGCAGGCTGCTGTTGCGGAAGCCGCTGATCTGCCATTCGCCACGGGCCAGGGTGGTGAAGAGCGCCACGTCGTCCGCGCTGAAGAGATTGAAGCCGCGATAGCTGCGGTCGTCCTGGCGGACCGGCTCGGCCACCTGCTCTATGCGCGTGACCCCCGCACTGGGATCGCTCAGGTCGGAGAGGAAGGCCAGATAGCGCCGATTGGCGGCGAGGAGCACCTCACGCAGGGGCGCCAGACTGTAGATCGTGCGCCGCATCGGCGCCAGTTTCATCTCGGTGGTGCCATCGCGATGTTCCACCCGGCGGTGGTGACGAAAAAAGGAGACATCGTTGACCGTTGTCTCGATACGCAGAACCAGGGCCTGCTTGTCATAGAGCTTGAGAGCCACCGGTCCCATGTGGTGTTTCAGGCGCGCCCCTTCGACGCGCGTGTGAAAGTCGTTGCCCAGCTCATCGGTGTAGTTCCCCGTCAGCTTGCGGCCCAGGAAGGTAGCGACATCCGCGGGCTTGACGGCGTGGATGGCGGTGCGGACCAACGTGTCATACAGCGGACGCAGGTCGTTCTGACGGTGGAAGATGAGGTCGGTGGCATACTCGACCTGCATCAGGCTCCAGTGATAGGTGACGCCAAACTGCGCCGCGACGGGGCAATAGCAGGCGACCAAGCGGTCGAGGGCCAAATGAAGCCGCTCGACGGGGAAGGCATCAGCCAAGGCTTGCGCTTGGGCACTGTCGCCGATCAAGCGGAACGTATTGTCCATCTGCTCCACAGCGATGCCGGCTTGGCGGAGTTGCCCCGCCAGCCAGTTGTGCCCGTTGCAGTAGAACTGCAAGCGGAACGGCGCCCAGGTCGGCACCCGCAGATAGCACAAACCGAATTCCTCATCAAGGACATAGAAGTAGTAGTGCAGGCACTTGCCGTCCTTGTAGCGCAGCGTCGTCTTCCCGCTTGCTTTATCGTGCCAGGGGGCGAAGGCACCACAGGGCTCCATCGCCGAGAAAATGTGCACCAGGCCGGGGTGGTCGCCCCGCTGCGCGAGGATCGCCCGCATGCGCTCTTCCTTGCGGAAGGCCTTGGCCGAACGGACGAACTCAATCTCCAGACCGTGCTCCTGTGCCAGCCGCTCGGCGTTCTGCCGGATCTCCTCCCGCAACGGTTCGGCAAAGCGCGGATAGTCAAAGAGCCGGATGCCCTGACCGCGCAGATACTTGGCCATCCCCTCGGCGTAACAGACACCGGGCAGTGTCCCCATCAGCACCAAGCGGTCGTAGCAGGAGATGACGCCGGCGATCTGGTCGGCGTAGCGTTCGGTAAGCGGGGTCATGGCGGCACACTCCCTTCCGCATCTGCTGTCCTCAACAGGCGATCAACAATGCCCCAGCATACACCCTTTTTGGTTTCGGCTTTGCCGAGTTAGGTTAGAACACGGAGGGTGCCGTGATCGCACCGCTCGGATACGCGCTAGCGAAGGCAGGACCGGCATTGTCCGGCCTGCACGGCGTCGATATGCTCCCAGTGGTAGGGGAGGTAGACGGTAGCGTCGACGCGCATGTGCGCTATACCGGCATTGTCCGCCACGGGCATATACGCGCTGTCCACGTCGACGACGCGGAACCTCCCCCGAACATGCCAGGGTACCAGCAGGCCCCACCCATGCTGTGCGCTGCGTACTTCGCACCATACGTGGTACGTTTTGGGGAGCAGTGCCAGGGTGTCGAACCGGCAGCGCATCACCCCTTGCCCCTCTATCCGCTCGGGCGCGCAGCCATCGACGAGCATGCTCGCCAGGGCTATGTAGCCCCCTCGCCCATCGCCTATCCCGATGACAAAGCTGGGGCGCTCAATGGGCTTATGCGCCACGTATTCGAGATCGATGATGAGCGGTTTACCGGTGGTGAACTTGCCCGTCTCATCGCCATACTCGTCGCGACAGACAACCCGTGTGATATCTACATCACGGGGTGGAGGTGATCCCTGCGGCCATTCCACGCGGCTCTGGGCCGCGTCGACATCGTCCAGATAGCGGTGGATGGCCTCCTGTACGGAGCCGTCCACAACGATGCGGCCATGGCGCAAGTAGATGCCCCTGCCGCACAGGCCCTGGACGGCGTTTAGATCATGGGAAATGAAGATGACGGTAGCGCCCGAATTGGCGACTTCGTGCATGCGCTGCACCGACTTTGCCTGAAAGCTGCGGTCTCCGACGGCCAATACCTCGTCGACCAGCAGCACGTCGGGCTCCAGTTGTGCCGCGACGGAGAACCCAAGGCGCATGTACATGCCGGATGAATAGCGTTTGACCGGCACATCGATGAAGTCTGCCAGCTCGGCGAACTCCACGATCTGGTCGAACTTGCGCTTGATCTCGGCGCGGCTCATACCCATGATGGCGCCGTTGAGATAGACATTCTGGCGTCCGGTGAGGTCGGGATGAAAACCGGCGCCAACCTCGATCAGCGAAGCCACACGGCCACGGACCTCGACGAGGCCTGTACTCGGCCTCGCGATGCCCGCCAGGAGTTTGAGCACGGTGCTCTTGCCGGCTCCATTGGGGCCGATAATCCCAAGCGTCTCACCGCGCTCCAGCGCAAAACTGACGTCATCCAAGGCCCAGAAGGAATCGGAAGCACGCGACGCGCGGCTGCTGTTCCCCCTGAAAAGTCCGCTCAGTCGACCGTTGCCGCGTCTGCGGTAGCGTTTGCTCGTGTGCTCGAAGCGCACGCATACATCGGCACTCATGTGTCAGATCACGTCTGCGAAGCGTAGCTCCGCCCATTTGAAAAACCTGAATCCGATAAACAGGAGGATTAGCGACGTAAGCAGAGTAAGGCCAAGGAGTTGCCAGTCGGGAGCACGACCATAGAGAACGGTCTGGCGGTACGCGTCGACCAGTCCAACCATGGGATTGAGCGCGAATACTGTGCGCAACCGCGCCGGAACCGCGGTTGCGGGATAGAACACGGGCGTAGCGTATAGCCATAGTTGAGTCAGCAAAGGTATTGCGAAGCGCAGGTCGCGAAAAAACACCACAACCGCGGACATGATCATACCAATGGCCCCGGAAAGGGCAATCTGGACGGCCAGGATTACCGGCAAAGCCAGTAGCCAGGCTGTCGGGGCAATGCCGTAGTATAGCATCATGCCGGCGGCGATAAGAGCCCCGATCAGGAAGTCGAACAGGCAAGCGCCCATAGCAGCAATGGGAAAGTGCTCGCGCGGGAAGTATACCTTCGTCAGCAAGCCGCTGTTGTTTATGAGGCTGGTCGAGCTAAAGCTGAGGCTGTTGGCGAAAAAGGTCCAGGGCAACATCGCAATGTAGGTGAAGACAGGATAGGCGACCTGGCCGGTCTTTACGTGCAGGAAGAGGGAGAAGACCAGGGTAGAGAGGAGCGTGAGCGACAGCGGTTGCAGGATAGCCCAGGCAATGCCGAGCCATGATTGCGCGTATCGCACTTTGATGTCGCGTTGCGCCAGCATCCAGAGCAGTTCGCGACTCTGCCACAGCGCGCGCAGGTCGTCGAGCGTGGAGGCGCGGCCACTAGCGGTGTAGATCTTGACCTGCGCCCGCCGCTCGGGCACTGCGGTGGCGAGGGCACTGTGTGGATCAGGCGTATGGCGGACGGTCGTGGCCATGGCGTTTCGGACTTTTTCCCTCCCGCTAGATTACGGATGCACCAGAACCGTGCGTGCCGCGCACACACCCGTTGTCGGGAACTCGATCGAAGGTCTGGAAATAGGAGCGCGCTGCGGCCTCGTCCGGCACTCGGTAGGCTAGTCTGCGGCCAAAGTGGTAGATGATGAGATTCTTGTAAGGATAGCGATACTCAACGCCATAAAAGGATGTATACACGCCATCCTGCCTCACCTTCAAGCCGGGCCGAACGACATCTGCGCGAAGCGTTTCGTCAGCATAGTACACCCACATCGCGCCCTGGAAATCCCACGTGGAGTCGAAGATAATGGCAGGCCCGTCGTACGGACAGACCCCGTCTAGCAGCACGGTACTGCCGGCGGGAAGAGTTGGCATCTGCCCATGCATGGCAGCGACAATGCGCTGCTCCTGCCGATAGGCCGCTATCCAGAATCGGGCGAGAGTGTTGTTTATCAAGAAACTGCTTGTTGCGATAGCCGTTATGATCAGACAGAAGAGGGCTCTGCCCCATCGGCATGACGGTACCAGCCGGCACGCCAAGGCGACGCCCCCCACCATAGAGAGCGCGACGCCCGCTGCGGCTGCGATCGCGACACGATTGTCGATCCCAGTGCTCGTGAATCCTATTGGAATATACAGGAAGACGGCATAGCCGAGCCCGAAGACGATTGCACCCGCAACGACAAACCGCAGCGCCACGGCGACCATAGGCCGATCTCGTTGCGCTTGACCGGCTATTCGGTACACGTAGACGAAGATCACAAGGCCAAGCGCGGCCCCCAGTGTAAGGCCGACAGCGCTGGGGTAGCGAGGCACAATCCTGCCCAGGGTACGAAGTTCGTAGATCCCATACACCCCGTAGTTCACGCTAAGTGCCTGCCTCACGGTCGCCATGATATGCCCAACGCCAAGAGAGCCGGTCTCATGTCCCAGACGTGTGGTCGCACGTACTTTGACAATGAGCACTAAGACCAGCGCCATGGCGTTGGTGAGCAACAGAATGGCGACGCGCATGCCAGATCTGCCGCGATGCAAGGCCGGCGTGCGGATCTGGCGAGATCGATACCATACAAGAGCCAGGTTAAGGATAAACAGAGGAAGGACAACCTCGTACGCGAATATGCTCAGTATCAGGGTCAGGACGCTGAGCGCCTGCCAGCCCCACACCCCAAGGCAGGCACGCACTGCGCGCAGACCGGCGTATAGGCTCAGGAGGTACAGAGCCATACTCAGCGTAGCCTGAAAGGCCGCATACCAGAAGCGATCGGTCGAGTAATTCGGCAGCAGCGCATACACGAGCGGACCGGCCAGAGCAAGGGCGCGTGGTTGGCCTAGTTCGCGGAGCACCATATAGGACAGCGTGCCGATGGACACGAGCACCGCGGCGTTGACGGCGTGGTAACCGAACGGTTGAAGCCCAAACAGCCAGTATAGGGCTGTAAGATAGAGCGCGTGAACTGGACGCATCCACATATTGGGCGTATAGACGGCCGCGAAGAGTCCGGCGAAGGATTGATCTCTGGATTCGTGAAGCAATCCCAAGAAAGCCCAGTCATCGCTATAGAAACCGAGAGAGTGAACGTACAAAGCGAGCGAGGCTACGATGACGAGACCGAGGAACAGGCAATCCTGGACCGCGTCGCTACAGATCAAACGTTGCAAGCACCCTATCTGCCTGACTTGAGGCATGGAAGTCCACATGTTAGCCGGAACCTCCCGCCTGTGCCCTGTCAGCCAGCGGCACAGCCATGGCGTAACTGAATGGCCCTTAGATCCGGATGCCATTCTGTAACTCCTCCTCCCACAAGCTAAAGAATAGACTCTGGCGCAGCGTTTCTCTGTCCGGTTCCCCTGCGATATCGGCCACGAAGTGGCGATAGTCCGAGCGGCAGTGGAGCATCCAGGTGAGAAGGCGGAGTGGGCGGAGCGCGCTAGGATCAAGGTCCGTGCGCTGTGTGTAGCGATTCACGCTTTCATAGAGGACGCGACCTGTAAAGGTCGACGGATCGAGAGCTGTCCGGTACGACTCCCGGCGTTGTTCTAGCGAAACCGCTCCGTCGAGAGCGAAAGCCAAATAGGCCAGGAAATAGGTGAGGTCTGTGAGCGGCAGACCGCGCACCTCGGCGGACTCCCAATCGAGAACTATAAGCCGGTGATCGGCGGCAAGGAGCACGTTCCAGGGCCCGAGATCGCGCTGCTCGCAGACGAGTGGCAGGGCGGGTAAGGTCGCAAGGATGGCCCTGGTCTCGTCCAACATGAGGGGATCTAGGATAGACTCAAACAACGCCTGGAAATCGGCGAACACCGGCTGCACCAGGCGGGCCCACCATCCCTCCCTGGGATGGCGCTCCGCGTATCCCGGCAACTCCGCCAGCCAGTCCACCACCTTCAACGCGAGCAGGCGGTAGTTCTCCCGCACAAGTACCGCCCCGAGCGGCACCCCTGTCAGCGCCGTCTCTCCCAGCGTCAAGAGGCCGCCGTGCTCCCGGCAAAACAAGACGCGCGGAACCCCCGGCACGCCCGACGGGCGTGCCGCGTGAATGGCTTGAAGCGTGGCCGCCTCTTTGGCCAGGACAGGAACGGACTCGGGTACGCGAGGCATCTTGACGGCCAGGCGAGGCCGACAGTCCGGTTCGCCAAATACCAGGCCGACAATCTTGTTAATACTGCGCTCGCCACCGGTTACCATGAGCCATGAAAGATAATCGGGCAATGGGCCGCATCGCCACGTACCCCAGCCGGCACGAATCGCGGCGCCCAGCTCCGTATTCGGGCTAAGCAGAGCATGCGAAGATTGGCCGGGTAGAGTATGGCCTGCAGCCGGGTGAGAGGGATCGGCGGGCACGGTTTGAGGATTGAGTGAGACGATTGGCTTGTAGGCAACCGCGCACACCGGGCGCGCGATCCGCAGGCGCAACCAGGCCCATACTCTGAAGCCAACGGCCCGACCTATCCGGCGCATGGCGCCGCCGGCCGCGGCGCGATTGCCCAGGAAGTAGCGCACAGCGCCTGGAGCGTCGAGGGGAATCCACAACCGCGCACCCGAAAACGAGGGCCGCGGCATGTAGCAGGTCACGCCCTCAAAGCCTGCCGCTTCCAGTCGCCGCCGGATGCCGGCGGCTCCGCCAACCCGCACGGAGTCCCACTCCGTGTAGCACGAGCCGCCTTGACGGAGCGCCTCCCACGCCACGCGGAGCGCCGTGCGATCGGGGGCGACGGCAACCGCCAAGTCACAATCACCGCGGGGGTCAAGCCGCGCATCGGCCATGTGGTCGGAGATCAGGCCGACCGCTTCGGCCAGCAGGCCGTCGGCCAGGCAGATGCTTTTGGCCGGCCTGGGATTGGCCAGCAAGAACCGCCAGTCCGCGCGTCGCAGCACCTGGTTGCGAATCTCCTCGCGCTGCACGTCAGTGCCGGCCATCGGGCACCGTCCGTGAGTCGAGGAGCTCGTCGTAGATGCGCATCACATGGTGGGCCATGGTCTGCGCGGAGAAGTGTTCCTGTACCCGCTCTTTACCCGCCCGTGCCAGCCGCCGCGCGAGAGCTCGATCCGATAGGATCGTGGTGATCGCCGTGGCCAGCGCCGCTGGATCGGCGGGGGGAACAAGGAGGCCGGTTTCGCCGTGTATGACGGCCTCATCGATCCCGCCTATGGCCGATGCAACCACGGGTATCTCGGCGGCCATCGCTTCCAGGACGGCGAGTGGGAATCCCTCGTAGAGCGAGGGCAGGACGCATAGATCGCAATGTGCCAGCAGATCTGGAATATCGTCGCGCCATCCGAGAAAGGTAACCCGGTCAGCCACACCTAGCGCCCGGGCCTCCGCGGCGAGCGCCGCTCGCTCAGGGCCATCGCCGGCCAGGACGAACATGGCGTCAGGTACCAGGGCCGCGGCCCGCAGCAGGTAACAGTGCCCCTTCTGTGGATGCAGGCGCGCAGGAGTCAGCACAAGCGCTCGCCGGCGCTCTGCGCCTTGCGTACGCGGAGGCCATACATCTGCGCCGGCCGGGCACCTGCGTGGCGCTAGCGGCGCTAGAGGTATGCCGTTGTAGACGACATCGACCTTTCGAGCCGGTAACCGCAGCGTCCGGCGCACGTCTCGTGCCGATGCCTGTGAGACGGCGATGTAGCGATGGACGCCCAGGGCTACTAGCCGCTGCATTCGGGTATTCCGCCGCCCTGTCAACGTGGTGAATAGCTGCTCGCTGGTTACAATTGCCGGTACACGGGCGAGGGCGGCGGCGATCAAACCGTATGTGCAGGCCACCGAGGTAGTGCGGTAGGCGTGGAAGATGGCGGGCCGCTCGACCAGGAGATCCCGGACAAACCGAAGCACCCGCGTGAGATGCCGCCGGCCGCCCATGCGCGGTACCGCACGTCGCTCGACACCCAGCGTCCGCGCTCCGTCCAGCAACGGCGCAATCCCCGGCGCCGCGTGATGAACCAGCACGGGGTGCCACCGCCGCCGGTCCAACCCGGCCAACATGTGCAGCAGAGCCAGTTCGGCGCCGCCGAAGCCGACGCTGTCGGTGTAATACAGGACGGTACGTCTCATGCTTGAGAGGCTCCAAGCCCGACCAACTCAGCCAGGGAAGCCGGCTTCCGGCCGGCGGCGCGGTTCTCACGCAGCGCGGCCTGTACGCCCAGCCAGTAAAAGTAATCGAGCGCCAGGGCATAGTACAGGGGCAGCCGCGCGGGCCGCCGCCGGCCCACCCACATCATGACCAGGATCACGTGTTCCGGCATCCGCGCCCATAGTCTGCTCAGCCCCAGCAGCGCTATGCGCAGGCAGCGTCGCTTCCAGGAGTCTCGGCGGTATTGGCCGAGCCTGAGATCCGGAATGACGCTGGGGTGCTTGATGGCGAAGAGGACGGCTGTCCGGCCTTTGGCGATGTGATCGCGGGCCAGAGCTGCGACGTCTTTCGTGTAGGCTTGCTCGGCGACCGCCTCGGGGCTGTACACCAACTGCACGCCGGCCCTCAGCAGGCGCAAGGCCAACTCACTGTCCTCGTGGCCATAAATCTTGAAGTCTTCGTCGAACAGGCCAACCTCAAGAAGGAGATCCCGGCGTATCGAGAAGTTGTTGCTAACAAAGTCTTTCACCCCCATGTGGTAGCCGGGTTGTGCTAGTTTCTCTAAGTGGCAGTTGAATTTTTGTCCGTAGTATTGGGCGGCGGGCGGCGACGATGGATCGATGGGAATCGGGACAGCACCCACTACGCCGCGGCGGGAGCCGCCGGCATGGGCCTGTTGATGGGCCACCAGCAGCCCTGGCCGCGGCGTCATGTCATCATCCAGGATCACCAGCACCTCACCCGTAGCTAGACGAATGCCCGCATTACAGGCGGCGGCCCGGCCCCGATTGGGTTGCCAGATGGCACGGAGCGTGTAGGGCGCCGGGAAGTGCGCGACCATCTCACGCGTACCGTCCACCGAACCATCGATGGACACAATGACCTCATACCGGTCGGGCGCAAGGGTCTGCCGCGCCAGCGCCTCCAACGCGCGTTGCACCTGGACGCATCGCCCGTAGGTGGGGATGATGACGCTGATGCTGGACGGAATCGTCAAGATGCGCCTCGCTTGGCGAGCGTTGTATACAGTTCGTACAGCCTAGCCGCCGCGACATTCCAGTCATAGCGGGCGACAACCACCCTCCTCCCCGCTTCACCAAGTTGCCGTCGCTTAGATGAATCGGCCAGGAGCTCGATGACCGCGGTGGCGAAAGCGCGCGGCGTGTCGGCTTGCACAATTTCGGATGGATCAAGATGCAATCCTTCGGCCCCTACCGCCGTCGATACGACAGCTTTCTCCATCGCCAGCGCCTGCAGGATCTTCAGGCGCGTACCGGAGCCATAGCGTAGGGGGACGACGACAACGGTCGCCCGGGCCAGATATGGCCGCACGTCATCAACGGCTCCGAGCACGTCGACATGTGGGTCAGCGGCTAGAGCGACAACCTCAGGAGGTGGCGACATCCCGACTATTTGCAGTCGTGTCTTCGGACAGACACTGCGGATCAAAGGCAAAATACTGCGAACGAAAAAGCGCGCGGCGTCGGCATTGGGCCCGTAGTGCATGGTTCCTACAAACAGAAGAGTAGCGCAGTCGGGTGCCAGGTGTGGCAGCGGGCGAAAGTACTCTGTGTCCACACCATTTGGGACCTCACCCGTTCTCGCACCGGGCAACACACGCCGAAGGAACAGGCTATCCATCTCCGACGCCGTGATGCAGAGGTGGCCGACGGCCGCTGCCGCCCGATCGTAGCGGAGTTGCTTATAGGCATTCACCCGCCCTAAAAAGCGGCCGTACATGGAACGGTCGAGCCGTGCCTCCCTGTGCGCGAACACGGAATTGATGTCGTCGAACTCGACCGCGAGCGGCATGCTCATGCTAGCACCATGCAGCCAGTGTACTAGGGTATCCTCGACATGAACGACGTCAAATCCTTTGTGCCCGACTAACCGTCGCAACGGAGCGACGCAACCGTTCATCGAGAGATCCTGTGCGTGTATCAGCCGGGGCTTGGCGCATCCGAAAGCAAGCCAAGTCGGCTGCAACTTATCGATCCAGGCATGCCGCTGGCGAAGCCTGAAGACAGCCCGCCCCTTCCGCAATGTGTATGCATGGACATCGACGCCGCGATCTTGTAGCACCTGTATCTGGCGCATGTCGCTGTCCTCCTCGATGCCACCAAAGAGAGTGATGGCGCACGACTGCGCCAGGCGGCTGATGAGTTCAAAGTGACGCTGCGCTATGGCGGGTGGCTCCGGCAATCGGGGCATAGCAACCAGGATATTCGGCTTGTGTTTCGCTAACATACTCTCATCGTGGGGCCACCGCACCCACACGGCTGCGCTCGTAGGTATAGAGGCCGGTGCCTACACGTAGCTGATGTTGCCCATTCCCGCCAGCGCGTAGCGGCGGATCGCGGCGCGGGTGCATGCCGCAATCCGCACATGGCCGCCCTGGCGGGAGCTGCAGCCCGGTCGGACCCGAGGCGCTAACTCATAGCCGAGAGCCGATGGACATCTCGGGTCGAACCGACCCTCCATTGGTCACGCACGCATTGTCACACACGGCATGTTGAGATTGGGTTAAGGGGTGGGGGTACTCTTTGGTAACCGCGACTTTTCATCGCACGGCGGCCGGTTAAGAACGCTTAACACATCGCCGGCCGGCGCGATACAATGAGCGGCGTAGCCGACGGGAAGTAATGGTTGTAACCCTCCCGCATACAGCCGATTGCCGCGCACGACCTCGTGCAACACCTTCAGAATGAGGTGACGTACCCTGCGGCGAACAGGCTTGCGCGTCCAGCCAGCGACGTACGTATAGCGCTCCAGCAGCATGACCAACGTCGTGATATCCCTTTCACGGGGCAAGATTGATACATCCTGGAAACCAGCATCGACAAGCAGCCGCTCAAGAGAAAATGGTGTGTAGCGGTAAAAGTCATAGGGTTGCTCGTGCAGAAACCACACAAATGGGGTCGTGACGAACAGGTGGCCACCGGGGACGAGTAGCCGGCGGAACTCGCTAAGCGCCACATCCGGCTCTGGCACATGCTCCAGAACCTCAGTACACAGGATCGCATCCTGCGAAGCATCGGGGAGCGGGATCGCGGTGATGTCGCAGACGATATCCGGGGGATGCGCGGAAAAATCGTGATACTCTGTCGCCGCCAAGTCTGCTGTGACGTACTCGCAATGGGCGAACAATTCACGGTAGGGCGCCTCGGCGGCGCCAACATCAAGCACACGGCTGCCCGGCGGCAGGCACCGCGCGGCATCTTGCACGAAGCGTAGGATACTGCGCCGCATCAATGGATTGCGTGCCACGAAGGCACGCAGCTCCGGCGAGAGCGATGTCATTATTGAGCCGGATCCTTGTCGCTCGCGGCTAGAAGGCCGCCGGCGATATCAGCACATGACACGGCGTCGCCTCCAATGTCTCACATGCGCGCTTCAGCGGCCAGGAAGCCCGCAGGCACTTTCGCAACTCCCACCAATGTGCGGCGTTCGCGAGCGTTCATACGGTGCACGCGCCCCACGCCGGCCCACTGACCTCGCACGAAGCTCGCGCGGATGGCGACTTCCTCGGTCGTCCCACGGCCTAGGGCGGCTCTTGACGCCTGAATCAGTACGCGGGTGGACGCGCGAAGAACGTCGCCGGCCGAAGTAAGTAACCAGGCCGGATATGAACGCGGCCAGAGCATGGCCTCGCCGAGTATGTGCGAGACGCCCAGGCCATAATTGACGTCGATGAGGTAGCGCAGCGACATGCGCCCCGAGCAAATCATATGTCGCAGGCTACATGCCGGGTTATACCACAGTTCGTAACCGGCGCCGTGAATACGCAAAGCAATCTCCACATCGCCGCCAAATACAGGTTGCAGACCCACCCGATCTTCGAGCAACGGCTTGCCAATCCATCCGCTGTCCGCAAGCGCAGACCTCTTGACAATCATTCCGGCACCGACCAAACAAGACACCTGTCTTGCTGTCGTCCCGTATTCCTGTTGGGCAAACGAGTACTTAAACTGCAGCGCAAAGGCGGGAGGTGGTACCTCCCAATCCAGGATGACCCTGCCCCCGAGCGCTCCGCATCTGAGGTGTGCCCGTGCAAAGGCGATCGCTTGTTCCACCCAATCCTCAGCCAACAAACAGTCATCGTCGACGAAAGCAATCCAATCGCCCGTGGTACGCAGGACACCGCGGCGCCGCGCCTGGGTCAGGCCCTGCCGCGGTTCTGAGACTATCGCCAGATCCGGAATTTTGCCGGAGCGAATATGTTCCTCCACGACCGCCCGCGTGTCATCGGTGCAGTTATTGTCGACGACCAAGACCTTGCACGTCACGTCAGGCGGCACGCGTAGTTTTGCGATGGCGGCTAGGGTGCGGTCGAGGAGCGCGCAATTATTGTAGGTACAGATGATCACGTCGATAGACAGATGGTCGCTCAGAGCATCGTTGGCTCTCATCGGGAACCGTCTCCGCATCTAGATCTATCAGCACAAACGTAGTTTGTAGGACGGAGTCCACGCGGCAACGGAATCTGATATCCTCGTAGCAGCGGGCGCTCATCCGGGCCAACCGCGCATGCAGCGCGCCCTAGTGTGCAGCGCCGTCGCGAACGTTTCTGGGCCTTGCAACCCCAGTTGCCAATCCTGCCAGGTCAGCCCGAGGCAATGCCTCGCTCATCGGTGTTATAGCCATAATTGTAGACAATATGGGCACGGCGTACAACGATCCGTCTATCTCGTGCACACAGACCCCTCCCCGGCCGACGATCGCTCTCCTACCGTACTTTGATCTGTTCGAAGACTTTCACGACAGGGTGGGAATCTCTATCGAGTCGTATCGTGATGAGTATACCGGCGGTTGGCTGTTCAACTACATCGATGCTCTGCGCCTGGCAGGAGTGCGCACCGTCGTGTTCTACGTGTCGGCGCGCGTCATAACGCCGCTCCGCTTCACACATGCGCCTACCGGCGCTACGGTGTGCATATTGCCGGCACCGGCCATCTACCGCGCCTGTCTTGCCCTCAGACAATGGAGAGGCAGGCGGGAAACAAGGAAGATAGCAGACGATGTCCAGCATCGGCATCTGCCCTTCACCCGGCTCAATGTCGTGTTGCGGGGCATGGGCGAGGGTCTGCAATCCTACCTTGCTACGCCCTACGGGTTGCTAGCGCGCGAGCTGCGAGGCGAAGGTTGCGCTGCGATCCTATGTCA
>Ga0070740_10001583_pt1 | contig 30301 bp, 36 predicted proteins | sample Coa_R2_FD_67286 | JGI IMG/M metagenome (GOLD analysis project Ga0070740, IMG submission 67286) | Surface soil microbial communities from Centralia Pennsylvania, which are recovering from an underground coalmine fire - Coalmine... | ecosystem: Environmental > Terrestrial > Soil > Unclassified ...
ACCTGCCAATTGTAGCCGATGGTTCCGCCGACCAGGCCACCATTGACATCGAAGTCGCCGCTCGAGCCGAGCACATTGCTCAGACTCGACTGGCCGAAGGCACCGCCGCCGTTCACTCCGAGGTAAAAGCCGGTCCAGTTGTAGTACGGCTCGACATAGGCCGGCGCCTTGGTCGGCATCGCTTGACGGCGGGCAAGATCTGCCGCCTGGGCCGCCGTGTTCACAGCAGCGAGCGCAACGACGCCCGCCAGAAACGCACGCTTCATTACCAAACCTCCGTCACAGGCCCCCAGCCCGAACGGTACGGGCAAATTATTGCCAATTGCCTGAGCGTCTAGTGCACGAAGGACACAGCACGTGAGAACTTCCGCGGCACTCGCCGCAATGATGACGAGCGTTTGCCACGATGGCGCCGGATTCCAAAATGACGCGCGGACTCTTTTTTCTTTTTCGTTCTTTTAGTCGGTGACGTTTAGCAAACGAAAACCCCGGGCAACATGCCCGGGGTTTTCAGCCACGCATGATGCGCCGCTCAGAAATGATAGTTGATGCCGAAACGCAGCAGATTGCTTTGCAGCCCGTTGTTCACGCCGGTGATCGTGTAACTGCGGTCTCCGAGATCCATGTAGAGATACTCGGCCTTAGCCGACCAGTGCGGATTGAAACCCACTTCCATGCCGACGCCGCCCGTCCAGCCGACCAAGGTCTTGTTCTCTTGCAGCGAATTGAGCTGGCCCGACAACTCGCCATAGGCGAGGCCGACAGTTCCGTAGAACAAGATATTATTCATGGCGAAGCCGGCACGGCCGCGCAGCGTGCCGAACCACGGATTGGAGAATTTGTAGGGGGCGAAGGTGTCGTCGGCCGCGGATGCCTGAATGTCGGTCTCGCCGCCGAGGACGAACTGGCCGCTCTGCCAATTATAGCCGACCTGTCCGCCGCCCATAATGCCGGCCGGATCGACGGAGGAGCCGGTGACGTGAGCCCATTCGTAGCCGGCGTTCACGCCGGCATAGAAGCCGCTCCAGTTATAGTAGCTCGCCGGCGGTGCGTAATAGGGCGTCGGGCCGCGCGGAAGATCGGCTGCGGCGGCTGCCCCCGCAGCGCTCGCAACAAACGCGACCGTCATCGCGCGCATGGTGTTTTTCATCTTAACCCTCCACTTGCCTGGCTTTGCGCCTGCAGGGCTCGGCGTTTTTTGCGCGACTTGAATGCGCAATCATGGAGTTGCCGAGCCGCGCGACCGGCGAAAGTTCGACATTTTCGTGAAGGATTTATCGGGCCTTTTAAGTTAAACGCTTATGAATAGCTAAGCATCAGCAGCCGTTATCCCTAAGGGATTCTGAACTGGCGAGACGGCGCCGGTGAGCGCGGCACGTTGGCCGTTCAGCGCCGGTTAACTATAACCCTGTGGCTGCGCGGCGAGGCGCCCGCCGCATTATGTGACAGCCATGAACGGCACCAAGAGCGACATCGATCCGGCCAGTGAACTCCGCGACGATGAGGAGCAGGACGCGGGGCTGCCCGAGCTTGAGCTCGACGAGGGCGCGCCTATCGGAACGCTGAAGGCCGGGCGCGCCGCGATCGCGCGTTTTGCCAAACTGGCGCCGTCCGCACCCGGCGTCTACCGCATGGTCGATAGCAACGGCGAGGTGCTCTATGTCGGCAAAGCCAAGAACATCAAGAAGCGGGTGAGCAACTACGCGCGGCCGACAGCCTATGACGCGCGCATCGCGCGCATGATTGCAGCCACCGTCGGCCTGGAATTCGTCACCACCAAGACAGAAACCGAAGCGCTGTTGCTCGAGGCGAACCTGATCAAGCGCCTGCGACCGCGCTTCAACGTACTGCTGCGCGACGACAAGTCGTTTCCGTATATTCTGATCACGTCCGATCACTGGGCCCCGCAGATTCTGAAGCACCGCGGCGCGCGCACGCGCGCCGGGAATTACTACGGCCCCTTCGCCAATGCCGGGGCCGTCAACCGCACCATCAACGCGCTGGAGCGCGCCTTCCTCTTACGCTCGTGCTCGGATTCGTACTTCGAAGCGCGCACGCGACCTTGCTTGCTCTATCAAATCAAGCGCTGTTCGGCGCCGTGCACCGGTGAGATCGATTTTGCCGGCTATTCGCAGCTTGTGCGCGAAGCCAACGAATTTCTCTCCGGCCGCAGCCGCTCGGTGCAGCGACAGCTTGCCGATGCGATGGACCAGGCGTCGACCGCGATGGATTTCGAGCGCGCCGCTGTTTATCGCGATCGCCTCGCGGCGCTCTCGGCGGTGCAGTCGCACCAAGGCATCAATCCGCGCACGCTCGAGGAGGCGGACGTATTCGCGACGCATCAGGCGGGCGGCTACACCTGCGTCGAGGTTTTCTTCTTCCGCACCGGACAGAATTGGGGCAACCGCGCCTATTTTCCGAAGGCCGACCGCGCGCTGGGTCCGGCTGACATCCTGTCGGCCTTTCTTGCGCAGTTCTACGACGACAAACCGCCACCGCGTTGTATTCTCGTCTCTCACGAGTTCGAGGAACGCGACCTGCTGGCCGAAGCGCTTACGGCCAAAAGCGGCCATAAGGTCGAGGTGTCGGTGCCACAACGCGGGGAGCGCAAGGAACTGATGATGCATGCGCTCGCCAATGCGCGCGAGGCACTGGCGCGCAAGCTCGCGGACACCTCCTCACAGCAGAAGTTGCTTGCGGCCATGACCGAAACATTCGGTCTGCCGCGCGCGCCGCGCCGCATCGAGGTTTACGACAACAGCCATATCGCGGGCGCCAATCCGGTCGGCGCAATGATCGTGGCGGGAGCCGAGGGCTTCCGTAAGAATCAGTACCGTAAGTTCAACATTCGCTCCGAAGAGCTGACGCCCGGCGACGACTACGGCATGATGCGTGAGGTGCTACAACGCCGCTTTAAGCGGCTCATCGCCGAGACGCCGCGCCCGAGTCCCGACGAGGCGTCGGAGCAGGGCGCCCGCCTGCACGCGGATGACGAGCAGCCCTGGCCTGACCTGCTGCTCATCGATGGCGGTCAGGGCCAACTCGCTGCCGCGCAAGAAACGCTCGGCGCTCTGGGCGTGAACGACGTGCCGATCGTGGCCATTGCCAAAGGGCCGGATCGTGATGCCGGCCGCGAAACTTTCTTCATGCCTGGCCGGACGCCGTTCAAGCTGCCGCCGCGCGATCCTTTGCTGTATTTCATCGAGCGGCTGCGCGACGAGGCCCACCGCTTTGCCGTCGGCTCGCACCGCACGCGGCGCAAGAAAGACATTCGCGAGGCTGGCCTGCAGGAGATTCCGGGAATTGGTCCCACGCGCAAACGCGCTTTGCTGCGCCATTTCGGCACGCTGAAGGCGATCGAGCGTGCGAGCCTGCCCGACCTTGCGCAAGTGCCGGGAATCAATGCGGAGACGGCGCGAAAGATATATGAGTTCTTCCACGAGCAGAGGGCATCCTAAGCGCCGCCGGGCGGAGGGGTAAGCGCGGTGCGAGGCTCGAAAGCGAACCAGGACAAGAGGAGCGAGGAAGGGAATGATCATCCGTACGCAAGAAGACGTCACGCCGGCGGTGATCGACGCCTACAAGGACATTGAGGACCCGCGTTTGCGCGAGATTATTGCATCGCTGGTGAAGCACCTGCATGCATTTGCTCGCGAGGTGCACCTGACGGAAGAGGAATTCCAAAAGGGCACTGAAATCCTGGCGCGGCTCGGCCAGATGACCACCGAAAAGCACAATGAGGTGGTGTTGATGTCCGGTTCGCTCGGCTTCTCGACGCTGATCTGTTTGCTCAACAACGGCAACAAGGGGCAAACCGAGACCACCGCCAATCTGCTTGGCCCGTTTTGGCGTATGAATTCGCCGCGGACCGAGAACGATGGCTCGATCGTACGTTCGCCGACACCGGGCCCCGCGCTCTTCGTGAGGTGCTGGGTCAAAGATCAGGATGGAACGCCAATCGAGGGAGCCGAAGTCGACGTTTGGCATTCTTCGCCGGAAGGCTTCTATGAGCAGCAGGACCCAAAGCAAGCGCCGATGAATCTCCGCGGCAAATTCACCACCGGCAAAGACGGTTATTTCGGCTTTCGCAGCGTCAAGCCGGCGGGCTATCCGATCCCGGTTGATGGTCCGGTGGGCGACCTTGTCCGTGCCGGCAAGCGGCACAATTTTCGTCCGGCGCACCTGCACTTCTTGATTTTCAAAGACGGATTCAAAACGTTGATCTCGCAGATCTATGTCAATGACGACGAGAAGCTCGATAGCGATGTGCAATTCGGCGTCACCCGCGCGCTCATCGGTGATTACGTGCGCCACAGCGGCCGGGCGCCGGCGCCTGACGTCGATGGGGAGTGGTATTCGCTCGATCAGACCTTTGTGATGGAGCCGGGCAAAGCTAAGCTGCCGAAACCGCCGATCCAGTAAGACTCTGACCGCCGGTTGACCTTCAGACAGGGCGGGTGTTCCTTTGGGCGCCATGAATTCCGTCACCTCCTCGCGGTTGCCGGCGCGTCCGCTCGCGCTGCCGAACATTTTGACATATGGACGCATTGCCGCCGTGCCGGTGGTTGTGGGGCTGCTCTATTGGCAGAGCATCGAAGGCGGCGGGTTGTGGTTGCGTTGGCTCGCCCTGATTGTCTTCGTCACCGCGGGGGTGACCGATTTCCTCGACGGTTACTTCGCCCGCACCTGGGGTCAGATGTCCTCGCTCGGCCGCATGCTCGACCCCATCGCCGATAAGCTCCTGGTCGCTTCGGCTCTGCTCATGCTGGCCGCCGAGGAAATCATCCGCGGCTGGTCGCTGCTTGCGGCCGTCGTCATTCTTTGTCGGGAGATTTTGGTCTCAGGGCTGCGCGAATACCTGGCCGAACTGCGGGTCAGCGTCCCGGTGACGCGGCTCGCCAAATGGAAGACGATTCTGCAAATGGTCGCCGTTGGCTTTCTGATCGCCGGTCCGGCCGGCGACCGCATTGTTCCGGTGGTGACGGAAGTCGGCATTCTTCTGCTTTGGGCTTCTGCGATCCTCACGCTTTATACCGGGTACGACTATATGCGGGCCGGGCTGCGCTACGTCATCGAGGAGTGAGTCCCGTGAAGCTGCGGTATTTTGCGTGGGTGCGGGAGCGCGTCGGCAAACCCGAGGAAGACATCGCCGTTCCGGCGGACGTGCGCACGGCAGCCGACCTTATGCATTGGCTCGCCGGCCGCGGAGAAGAATATGCGCACGCCTTCGCCAATCCGAAGGTGATCCGCATTGCCATCGATCGTGCGCATGTGCAGGCGAGTGCATCCATCGCCGCGGCCAGCGAAATCGCGTTTTTCCCGCCGATGACGGGCGGGTAGTCACCCCTCCCGCGTGCGCGGCACCGGAGTTAGATTACGCGCATGACGATACCTTCCACCATTCGGCTGCAGCGCGAGCCGTTCGATGTTGCTGAAGAGGCCGCGAAGCTCACCCATGGGCATGTCGGTATCGGGGCGGTGGTGACGTTCACCGGTATCTGCCGCGGCAGCGAAGGCGGCGAGCGAATCGACGCGCTCACGCTAGAGCACTATCCCGGAATGGCGGAGGCCGAAATCGAGCGGCATGTCGAGGAAGCGAAGCAGCGGTGGCCTCTCGCCGGCGTCACTGTCATTCATCGGTATGGCCGCATCAAGCCCGGTGAAAACATCGTGGTGGTGATCACCGCGTCGGCGCACCGCCAGGCGGCTTTCGCCGCCGCCGAATTTCTCATGGACTATCTCAAAACACGCGCCCCGTTCTGGAAACAGGTGGAGGCCGCCGGCGGTAGGACATGGGTGGAAGCAAAAAGCACAGATGATGAAGCGGCTGGGCGCTGGCGCCGCAAACAGGCGGCAGAATGACGCGCCTCGCCGTTACAGCCGCATTCCTCGTGCTGATGTTTCCGGCAGCGGCGGCCGAGATATCTTATTTTCCCGTACCGCGCGGCGCTCATCCGCACGATGTTGCACCAGGACCCGATGGGACCGTGTGGTACACGGCGCAAGCGCAGGGCGCCGTCGGCGTGCTCGATCCGAAGACCGGCGCCACCAAACAATTCTCACTGGGGACGGATTCGGCGCCGCACGGCGTGATCGTCGGTCCCGACCGCGCGGCCTGGGTGACCGACGGCGGGCAGAATGCGATCGCGCGAGTCGATCCGGCGACCAAGGCCGTTAAGCTCTATCCGTTGCCGAAAAATTTCTCCGACGCCAATCTCAACACCGCCACGTTCGATCGCAAAGGCGTGCTCTGGTTCACCGGACAGAACGGCATCTACGGCCGCGTCGATCCGGCGACCGGAAAGGTCGATGCCTGGAAAGCGCCGAAGGGCGTCGGACCTTATGGCATCACCACCACGCCTGGCGGCGATGTGTGGTACGCCTCGCTCGCCGGCGACCACATTGCCAAGATCGACACGGTCAGCGGCGACGCCCTGATGATCCCGCCCCCTAGGCCGAACGTTGGCCCGCGTCGCATCTGGTCCGATTCCAAGGGCCTGCTGTGGGTAAGCTTCTGGAATACCGGCGAGGTCGCCCGCTACGATCCGCTCAACAAAGCCTGGAAGGTATGGGCGGTGCCGAACAGCGGTTCGGGCTGTTATGCGGTCTATGTCGATGAGAAGGACAAGGTCTGGCTCTCCGACTGGACCACGAATGCGATCGTCCGCTTCGATCCTGTGACCGAGGCGTTTCAGAGCTTCCCGAGCAACAAGCCGCGGGCTGACGTGCGCCAGATTAGTGGCCGGCCAGGCGAGGTCTGGGCGGGGGAATCAGGAGCCGATCGCTTGGTGGTTATCCGGGATTGACCGTGCTCTTCGCTGGGTCAGGATGCGGCGATGGGGGACGATTCGCCAAGGACACGACGGGCCTTGCTGCACCTGTTTGGCGGCGCCGCTGCGCTGTTGATAACGGCTAGCAAAAGCTCGGGTCGCGAAGCGCTTATCGCCAAGCTGATCGAGGAAGCGCGCGCGCATGGCGCGATTTCGGAGCGTATTGCCTTCATTTCTGCGGCGCTGCGCGGCACACGCTATCTCGGCTATACGCTCATCGGCGGGCCGCGCCGGCCTGAGGTGTTCGTCGTTCGCGACGACGGCTTCGATTGCGTCACATATTGTGAGACCGTCCTCGCCGCGGCGATTGCGCGCAATATCCCGGAATTCGAAAGCGTCCTCCGCGAAATTCGCTATCAGAACGGCGTCGTCAGCTGGGCGCAGCGCAACCATTATTTTTTCGAATGGGGCGAACACAACACCGCCAACAACATCTGCAAGCCGGTGATCATGGACGGCTCGATCGAAATCGAGAAAACCGTCTATTGGCAAAAAGAGCTCGGCCGCCGCCGCTTCGTGATGACGGTCATCCCGCACGCCGTCTTTCTATCCAACAAAGCCAAGCTCAGGGACGGCGATATCGTCGGCTTTGTGACGCATCGACCAGACCTCGATTATTTTCATGTCGGCTTCGTTATGTTCGGCGATCGCGGCGAATTGCTGTTGCGCCATGCCGCCAAAAGCCGGCATCGCGTGCTCGACGAGCGCATGGACCGGTTCATCGCCCTCAATGGCGTCGGCTATGTAACGTTGCTGCGCCCGCAGGAGCCCAGGCAGGAAGCGTGAGGCAAGCGCGCACTCGCTCTTCCGAGAAACGCCGGCGGGGCTGGCGATGAGCCGTTATGCCGCCGCCGCTTTCGGCTTCACTTCCGCGGTGTAGTCGTCCATGAGCTGTTTGGTCAGGCCGCCGGGATTAAAATTCCAGTGGGCGATCTCGGACACGGCAGTGACTTCCGCGGCTGACCCGGTGATGAAGCACTCGGACATTTCGGTGAGTTCGTCCGGCATGATGCGCCGCTCGATGACCTCGATGCCGCGTTTGCGGGCAAGCGCGATAACGGTCGAGCGCGTGATGCCGGCGAGGAAGCAGTCGGCAATAGGCGTGTGGATCTTCCCGTCTTTGACAAAAAAGATGTTGGCGCCGGTGCATTCGGCGACACGGCCCTGCCAGTCGAGCATCATGGCGTCGGCGTAGCCTTTGCGCTCCGCCTTATGCTTGGAGACGGTGCAGATCATGTAGAGGCCGGCGGCTTTGGCCAGACAGGGCGCGGTCTTCGGATCGGGGCGGCGATAATCGGCGAGGTCGAGCCGGATGCCTTTGAGCCGCTGCTCGGGGTCGAAGTAGCTCGGCCACTCCCATGAGGCGATGGCAAGGTGGATGGTGTTGCTCTGGGCCGAGACGCCCATCATCTCGGACCCGCGCCAGGCGACCGGGCGGACATAGGCTTCGGATTTGCCATTCTTCTCGACCACCAGTTTCTTGGCGGCGTCGATCTCGGCCACCGAGTAGGGGATGTCGAAATCGAGGATCTGCGCCGAGCGCTTCAATCGCTCCGAATGCTCCGTGCTCTTGAATATCCGCCCCCCATAGGCCCGCTCGCCCTCGAACACGCAACTGGCATAGTGCAGGCCATGGCTGAGGACGTGCAGGTTGGCCTCGTTCCAGGGCACCAGCTTGCCGTCGTACCAGATGACTCCCGAAAGCCGGTCGTAGGACTGCGCAGCCATCGTCTTCTCCTTCGGGCCGTGCGGATGCCGCCGTGATGGCGCAATTTCCGCGACTATTCCAACACTTTGCGTCAGGCCGCGACACCGGGTATCAATGGGTCCGGATCGGACCCATTTCGCTGTCGGCGTCTGGCGCAAGGCGAAAAGACAGCTTTGTACGATCCTTTCGCGCAACGTCGTCTTTTTGTAACATAAATCCAAAATACGTCAACATGGCTGACATAACCGCCACCGCCAAAGTCGCCGACCGGGTGTCAACCGAGCGTACGGCAGCAGCCGAGCCAGTGTGGGACATCATCGAGCTTTTGTTCTTTGCCTACCGTGACTTTGTCGGGGACCCAGACGAGGTGTTGCTCAAGCTCGGTTTTGGACGCGCCCACCACCGCGTGCTCCATTTCGTCAATCGCAATCCCGGCATGAAGGTTGCCGACCTGCTCGAAATCCTCAACATCACCAAGCAGTCCCTCGGGCGTGTCCTCAAGCAACTGGTCGAGCAGGGCTATGTTGTGCAGAAGGAGGGCGCATTGGATCGCCGCCAGCGCCTCCTGTACGTCACCGGCAAAGGCGAAGCATTGGCCCTTAAGCTCGCGGGCCTGCAAACAGAGCGCATCAGGCGCGCATTCGGTGAACTGGGTCCGAATGCGCACGAGGCCGCCCGGCGCTTTCTCACCGCCATGATCGACATCGACAATCGCGAAGGCGTATTGCGGCTGATCGCGCGCGCCGATCGGGCAAAGCGGGGCTAGCGCATGGCGCTGCCGGAGATCCTCCCGGATGATGCGCCACACTTGTTGGTCGTCGACGACGATCGGCGCATTCGGGATCTGCTCTCGCGCTTTCTTACCAGCGAAGGCTACCGCGTCACCACCGCCGAAACCGCCGCTGAAGCCCGTGCCAAGCTCAGGAGCCTGAGCTTCGACCTGCTGATCCTCGACGTGATGATGCCTGGCGAGTCCGGCTTCGATTTTGCCAAGGCGATGAGGGCCGACGACGACGAAGTGCCCATTCTGATGCTGACGGCACGCGACGGCGCTGAAAGCCGCATCCGCGGCCTCGAAATCGGTGCCGACGACTACATGTCGAAGCCCTTCGAGCCGCGCGAGCTGTCGTTACGCGTTGCCAACATCCTCAAGCGCGCACAGCCGGCCGAGACCCCGCCCGCTGAACAGGTCGGTTTCGGGCCATTCGTCTTTCATCTGACCCGGGGGGAGCTGCGCAAGAGTGACGAGATCATCAAGCTCACCGATCGCGAGCGCGAGATGCTGCGCATTCTCGCTGCGACGCCCGGCGAGACCGTCTCGCGCATGGCGCTCGCCGGCAACGGCGAAAGCGTGAGCGAACGCGCCGTCGACGTACTGGTCAACCGCCTGCGCCGAAAAATCGAGCGTGATCCAGCCAATCCTCTCTACGTGCAGACCGTACGCGGCATCGGCTATCGGCTGGTGATCACGACATGACCAGTCTGGACACGAGCATCGCTGCTGTTCGCTCGGCGCTCACGCGGATCGGCGACGAATGGCGGCGGGTCAGCGAAGTCCCGGCCCTGCGTGCCGCGCGAACGGGCGCGGGGCAAGTGCGAGACGGCTGGCGGCGTATGAGCCGGTGGCTCAACACCATCATGCCGAAGGGCCTCTATGCCCGCGCGCTGCTCATCATCATCATGCCCATGGTAATTCTGCAGTCGGTGCTCGCGTTCATTTTCGTCGAGCGACAGTGGAACGAAGTCACCCAGCGTCTTTCGGCGGCTGTGGTGCAGGACATCGCATCCTTGATCGACGTTTATCGCGGTTATCCGCAGGAGGCCGACCGCGCCCGCATCAGGCGCATCGCGCAGGAGCGGATGGGTCTCGTGGTCGATTTTCTGCCGATTGGCGACTTGCCGCCGCCCGGCCCAAAGCCGTTCTTTTCGCTGCTCGACTCCTCATTGTCGAACGAATTGCGCAAGCAGATTGGCCGGCCGTTCTGGATCGATACCGTCGGCAAATCGGCACTGGTAGAAATCCGCGTGCAACTCGACGACGCCGTCATGCGCATTTTCGCTCGGCGAAACGCCGCTTATGCGTCGAACGCCCAGATATTCCTCATCTGGATGGTTGGGACTTCACTGGTGCTGCTCGTCGTTGCCATCATTTTTTTGCGCAATCAGATCAAGCCGATCCTGCGGCTGGCGGATGCCGCCGAAAGCTTCGGCAAGGGCCGCGAGGTGCCGAACTTCCGTCCGCGCGGCGCGCGAGAGGTGCGGCGCGCGGCGCAGGCCTTTATCGAAATGAAGACCCGTGTCGAGCGCATGATGGAGCAGCGCACAGCCATGCTCGCGGGTGTGTCGCACGATCTGCGGACTGTGCTCACGCGCTTCAAGCTCGAGCTCGCGCTCACCAAGAAGAAAACGCCGCAGGTTGAGGCGATGCAGAAGGACATCGATGAGATGGCGCGCATGCTTGAGGCCTATCTGGCCTTCGCGCGCGGAGATACAGGAGAACAGGCGGCGCCGACCGACATGGCCGAGTTCCTGGAGGAACTCAAGCTCGACGCCGAACGCCACGGTCACACGACCAGCGTAGTATTCCACGGTCCGCCGATCGTTACCGTGCGCTCGGCCGCCTTCAAACGCTGCCTCGCCAATCTCACGTCAAATGCGGCACGTTTTGCCGACACCATCGCCATTACTGGTCACCGCGATCACCGCTGGCTCACCGTCACCGTCGACGACGATGGGCCCGGGATTCCTCCGCATATGCGCGAAGAGGTCTTCAAACCGTTCCTCAGGCTCGATGACGCGCGCAATCAGGACGAGGGCGGCACCGGCCTGGGCCTTGCCATTGCCCGCGATATTGCCCGGTCGCACGGCGGCGACATCACGCTCGGCGACAGCCCGATGGGCGGCTTGAGAGCGACAGTCCGAGTGCCGGTTTAGTCCGCTTCGATTTGCCGCAGCGGCTTTGGCTCGCCGCACACTCGGTTTGGTCTTCGCCGCACAAGCGGCGGCCCGAGGCGATCCTACATAATCAAGAAAACCGCAGCCGATCTCAAGGCATCGCGGGGCGGCAGTCGAGGATATTTTGGAGGAAATTCCATGACCCGCACGATTGCAGCGGCCGTTGCGGCCGCAGCATTGCTGGCTGCTCCGCCGGCGCTCGCGAAAACCATCAAAATCGGCGTGGTGTTGCCCTATTCCGGCGTCAATGCCGCGCTGGGCAACCAGGTCGACAAGGCGTTTGATCTCTATGTCAAACTGCACGCGAAGGATCTCGGCAACGACCGGGTCGAACTCGTCAAGCGCGATGAAGGCCCGCCTTCAGGGGCGCAGGCGCGCACAGACATCACTGAACTGGTCACGCGCGACCAAGTGAAAATGCTGACCGGATTTGTGTTCTCCCCGTCGCTGATCGCGGCGGCGCCGTTGATTACTCAGGCCAAGATACCGACTCTCGATGCCAATGCCGGAACCGCGTGGATCACCGATCTCTCGCCTTACATCGTACGCTTCTCATTCAGCATGTGGCACACGGCCTATCCGATGGGTAGCTACGCGGCCAACGACCTCGGCTGCAAGACCACGGCCATCGGTTACACGGATTTTCCGCCGGGACAGGACAGCGCGCTCGCCTTCAAGACCGCCTATGAGAAAGCGGGCGGCAAAATCGTCGATCAAGTAAAGATGGGCAACCCCGCACAGGTTCCGGATTTCACGCCCTTCTTTCAACGCGTGAAGGATGAACACCCGAATTGCTTTTACGTCTTTGTGCCCTCCGGCGCGCATGCGGCCGCGGTAATGAAGACTTATGGCGATCTCAAAATGCGCCAGGCGGGCATCAAGCTGATCGGGCCCATGGACCTCATTCCCGATTACGAACTCGCGCACATGAGCGATGCCGCCATCGGCCTCATCGTGATGGGCTCATATGCAGACGATTACGACAATCCGGCAAACAAAGAGTTCGTCAAGGAATGGCACCAAGCCTACGGTCCCGACTCTTATCCGGATTTCATGTCGGCGGCGGGCTGGGATACCATGGCCGGCATATTTCACGTCATCAAGACATTGCATGGCAATGTTGATGACGGCGCCAAGGTGGTGAAGGCGCTGGAAGGCTGGACCTATAGCGGCCCGCGCGGGCCGATCGAGATCGATCCACAGACCCGCGACATCATCGTCAACGAGCACGCCGAGGAGGTTTACAAAAAGCCGAACGGCAAACTCGGCGTCAAGGTCATCGCAACGTTCCCCAAGGTGAAAGACGAGTGCAAGGTGTTGAAAGTGGGACGCTGCGGAAAACCGGCCCCGCAGCTCAACGGTTGATCCGCGCCCGGCCGCGTGGCATTGCGCTCATGCCGCCTCGACTTTGTCCGCCCCGCGCGAGCGGCGATGCCGGCGTGGAGCGCGGCAGATTACAGCCGGAATGCAGCAGAGATCGCCGATAAAGCCGTCCCAGCGTTCCGCGGCAGCGAGGCCGCGGTCGAGCGCAGCCATTGTGCGGTCGAGCGCGGGATCGTCCTCGTCGAGCCAAACGCCGAGCACGCGGCCGAACAGCAAGGCGGCGCCTTGCGCGCGCAGTGCGCCGCGCGGGCCGTGCGCGGCGATGCCGGCGGCTTCCAGCATCCAGCGCTGCGAGCGCACTGCCATCGCGTTGAGTGCAAAGGCGAGGCCGGGATTGCGCCGCGCCGAGCGCAGCATTGAGCGCACCGCGTCCTTGTAGGGCGCTATCGCCTCAATCCGCCGCATGAGCACGTCGAAGAGCCGCTCGCGCGGCGTCTCCTCGGTCATGTCCTGGCCGTCGGAAAGCACCAGGCGGTCAATGTCTTTGATGTGCGCAGCGTAGATCGCGAGCGTTGAGCCGAACTCGGCGCGCAGTTGCGAAAGCTTCAGGCCGGCGCGGCCAGCGACTTCGGCCAAGCCAATGTCCTCGAAGCTGCGCTCGGCGAGCAGCGCCATCAGCGCGTCGATCGCCTTGTCGCGATCGGAGGTGCCGCGCGGCGCCGGCGGCGGAGCAGAAGGGGTGCGTTCGCGTTTGGGCCTACGGGCCATGACGGCCTCCCGTTTTGATGCGTCCTCAAAATCTAGGGTGGCAAATGCGACCCTTCTAGGACGGTTCCCTATCCGGCCAGTTCGCGCCCGCGGCGCGTGGCGGCAGCGATGGCCCTTGTGAGCAATTCATCGAAGCCACCGGGCCCTATCAGCACCTCCAATGCGGCGGCCGTCGTGCCGCCGGGGGAGGTCACGTTCTGCCGCAATGCCGCCGCGTCGAGATCGGAGCGGTGCAGCAGTTCGCCCGAACCGGCGACGGTCTCGCGCGTCAGTTTCGCCGCCAATGCCTGGGGCAGCCCGGCGGCAATGCCAGCCTTCGTCATTGCCTCGGCCAAGAGGAAGACATAAGCGGGCCCCGAGCCGGATACCGCGGTTACCGCGTCCATCACGCCTTCATCGCTCGCCCATTCGACCGCGCCGATGGCGGCAAGTAGATCCGTCGCCTGTTTGCGCTGCTTCGGCGAAACTTTGTTGTTACCAACGGCGACCGTGATGCCGCGGCCGATGGCGGCGGGCGTGTTGGGCATGGCGCGCACGATCGCCGCTCCAGGCAGCGCACCTTCGAGAAAGCGGATCGTCCGGCCTGCCATGATCGAGACCACCAGCGTGCTTTTTCCGGTGAAAGGGCGCACAGTCGGGATTGCCTCAGGTGCGGTCTGCGGTTTCACGGCAATGACGATGGCTGCGGCCGGTTTCGCCTGTTTTGGGTTCAGCACGAGGCCGCGCCGCGCCAGCGCCTTCACGGCCTTGCTCGGCTGCGGTTCGATGACGACAATCTTCTTTGCGCTCAGTCCGCGCGCTAACCAACCGTCGAGCATGGCTTGGCCCATCTTCCCGGCGCCGAGCAGAACGAGCGGGCCGGGGAATCCGGCAAGCGTGCGCCGATTGGATCTTTGCGCGGCCATGGCAATCTCTAGGTCATCGTGCGCGGGAGAACGATCAGTCCCCACCGGGGCGTAGCGGCTCGTCTCGGTGTTTTCAGATTACTGGATGCCCCGCTTTTGCGGGGCATGACAAGGGGGCAGGCGATTACGCCTCGCCCGAGGTCTCGAACATGGCAGCGTCGAGCGCCTCACGCGCGTTTTTGCCAGCCCAGACCACGAACTGGAAAGCGGTGAAGTAGCGCTCGCAGGCGTCAAGCGCGGTGCCGAGCAGCGCTTGGCATTGCTGGCCCGAGGCTTCCGTGCCGCCCGCCAGCACCAAAGCGTGACGAAACATCACGATTCCTTCCTTCACCCACAGGTCGAAATGGCCGACCCACATGCGTTCGTTGATCAACGAGATCAGCGCCTGCACTTCTGCACAGCGTCGTTGAGGGATGCGCAGATCGAAAGCGCAGGCGAGGTGCAACGCCTCGATATCGCCCATCCAAGTGTAGGAAAGCTGATAGTCGGTCCAGCGCCCGGTCACCAAAATGGTGATCTCGTCTTCGCTCGCGCGCTCGAAGGACCAGTCGTTGCCGGCGGCGAGCCGCTCCACCACGTCGAGGGGATTTAACCGCGGGTCGTCCGCATAGTTGCCGAGGGACATGACGTCTCCGCTTTGCCGGATTGAGCGAGTGGAAACGCACGCCACCGCACGCGCACGGCACCGTCGCCCGGCAAGCCGGGCCTTCATCGACGCAGGGAATACGAGCAACCGCCCTTGACGACAGGAACGAATCACAGGGCCGATCGACTATAGCTCGGTCGATTCCGCCCGCCAAAGGCATCATCGGCTGCTAATACGTTGTGATTTGCGACTCGCTGGCAACCGGCGCGACTCGACTCTCCACAGCCAAAGCGGAGTCAAGATCAATCTGCTGGGGATAATTGCGTTGCGTTTTTTGCGATCGACGGCGGGTGTTCCGCGGCGCGGCCCTGTTCCACGCCGATGAGCGGTGGCCGTCACTGTTGCGGCGCAAACAGGCGGCCGATTGCTCGTGGCGGTCTGCCGCCGAGCGGCCCGCAACGTTCGTTTGCCTGCCGCCTCGCCGCGGCGCTAATGTTATCCCAGCTCATTCCAATCATCGCCGGCGTGCGACTACGTCCGTGGCCACGGGTCCGCACGCGGGGCGAACCTATCGGGAGCACATCACATGACCATCGGCGAGTTTCTCAAGCGAACGCGTCAACGCCTCATCACTTGCCTTCCGGATGATACGCTGAACGCTGTCGCAAAGCTCATGTACGCGCACAACATCGGGGCGCTGCCGGTCTGCGAACTCGGAACGCGGATGGTCGGCATCATCTCCGAGCGCGACCTCGTGCGCGCGTTTGCACGGACGGACTTGAGCGAACTCCAATACTTGCGCGCCCGCGATGTCATGACCACGCGCGTGGTCAGCTGCGGCCCGGACGCGGATATCCGCGACGCGCAGGAGCTGATGCGAACCAACGGCTTTCGTCATCTCCCCGTCATGATAGATGGCCGCGTGCAAGGAATGCTGTCGATTCGCGATACGCTGGCGGTGCGCCTCCAAGAAACGGAAGCGGAGACCAAGGTTCTGCGCGACGTGGTCGCCGCCTCGCGTTATTGAGCGGCGCTAATCGAACAGGCTCGACACCGATTCTTCCGCAGCAGTCCGTCCGATCGCCTCGGCGATCAGCGGACCGATCGGCAGCACGCGGATATTCCCCGCGGCGAGCACGTCTTTGGTCGGCTGAATCGAGTCGGTGATGACCAGTTCCTTGAGCTTGGACCTGGCGATGCGGGAGACGGCGCCATTGGAGAGCACGCCGTGGCTGATATAGGCATACACGGCCTTTGCCTTTTGATCGAGCAGCGCTGCGGCGGCGTTCACCAACGTTCCGCCGGAGTCCACGATGTCGTCCACCAGCACGCACGTGAAGCCGGCAACTTCGCCGATCACGTTCATGACCTCCGATTCGCCCGGCCGCTCGCGCCGCTTGTCGACGATGGCGAGAGGCGCATTGATGCGCTTGGCGAGGCCGCGCGCGCGGGCGACACCGCCGACGTCGGGGGAAACAACCATTACGTTGTCGAGCTGGAAGCGCTCGCGAATGTCGCGGACCATCAGCGGCGAGGCGTAAAGATTATCCGTCGGTATGTCGAAGAAGCCCTGGATTTGGCCGGCGTGTAGGTCGAGCGTCATCACGCGGTCAGCGCCCGCGCGCGTGATCAGATTGGCGACGAGCTTGGCCGAGATCGGCGCGCGCGGCCCAGGTTTGCGGTCCTGGCGGGCATAGCCGAAATAGGGGATCACCGCGGTGATGCGGCGCGCCGACGCGCGGCGCAGCGCGTCGATGATGATCAGCAGCTCCATCAAATGGTCGTTGGCTGGAAACGAGGTCGACTGGATGACGAAAACGTCGGCGCCGCGGACGTTCTCTTGGATCTCGACGAAAATTTCCATATCGGCGAAACGCTTCACCACCGCCTGGGTGAGCGGGGTCTGCAGATAATCGCCAATCGCTCGGGCCAGTGCGGGGTTTGAGTTGCCGGCGACGAGCTTGATCGCTCCATTGTTGCCAGGCATCCCGGTGGCCCTCGTGTCAGCCGCGCTGCGGCGGCGTGGTCATAACAAGGCGGGCGCCAGGCGGCAATATGCGCGAGACGTTCATCCCCGCCGCATTTCGCCACCTTGAATGCGAGGTTTTCAGCGGCGGACAGCGGCGACCGTCAAGGCCCCGCGTGCCGAAACTGCCGACGCTGTGCTTGGCCGCGGCCGTGGCAGCGGTACGGCATCGCTTTCGGACAACGAAGCGCCGGCCGTTTCCGCCACTGGATCTGCCTGCGGTTTGAAAATGCGGAAAATGCCCTCAGCCTCAGGCGAGGCATCGCTGCCGCCGATAGCGGCGACTTGCGCCGGTGCGGGGGCACTCGGCGCAATATCCGGCGACGTCAGGAACGCGGCAAGCTGATCCATGCTGCTGCTGGCAATTTTGTGCAGCATGGCATCGTCAGCGGCGGTCCATGCGCGATGCTGGCCGCCCCTCGCCGAGTCAGAGCCGGTGATGCGCAGCGCACGATGATCGTTGCGGTCGAACACGTCCCAGACCCACGACACCGTGGTTTGGCCCTTGCCCATTTTGGCGGCGAAATAGCCTCGCACGCGATAGGCCGACGGGCTATCGCGTGACGTCACAGCTAAACGTCGCGTCTGCGCCTCTTCGTTGAGATTGGCGACCAGCTTCTTGAACTGCTCGGGCGGCAAGCCGTCGATGGATTCGAAAGCCACGGTCGCGCCGCGTGGCGCGGCTGCGTTGAGATTGGGCTGATCGTCGGGACCGCAGCCGGCCAGCACCACGAGGCCCGCGGCCGCAAACAGCGGACAAACGAAACGACCTGCTGCCGCGCGCGGAACACGCGTACGCAACCACGACGCCATAAAGGCCCCTGTCGAACTTTTGTCTTGGGTCCCCGAGACCGACATCGACGGTAGCGGTTTTGCGGTCGTCCTGTCCAGCAAGCCGCGCGAGCACGGGTGGAAAAATCAGTCGGCGAGCACGATCGCGTTGACGTGACGTCCGTAGTCCGGCTCGCCAAGCTTGCTCATGCGCCTGTAGCTGAAGAAGCGCGCAGGCTCAGCATAGGTGCACAGCCCGAGATCCTCGAAATTATCGACGCCGGCGCGGTGCACCCGCTCGGCAATGTAGCCGGGCAGGTCGAACATGGCATGACCTTCGCGCGCAGACGGCGCGAAGAAGCGGGCGTTGGCCGGGTCGGCGGCGGTAAAGCGCGCCACGAGTTCCGGACCGACCTCGTAGTTTGGCTGCCGGATGGTAGGACCCAGTGCCGCCGCGATGCGCGCGCGCTTGGCGCCGAGCTTCTCCATCGCCGCGACGGCTGCTCCGATTACGCCCGTGAGCGCACCCCGCCAGCCCGCATGCGCGACGCCAATGACGCCGGTTTCGGCATCGGCGAGCAGCAATGGCCCGCAGTCGGCAGTCGACACACCTATGGCGAGGTTTGGTACCCCGGTCACGATTGCATCGGCGCGTGGGCGCGTCTCGTGAGTCCACGGCTCTTGCGCCACCACCACGTCGGGCGAATGGACCTGATACGCGGTGAGGAAACGGTGCGCCGCGACGGCCAGCGATGCCGCCATGCGCGCGCGATTCTCGGCGACTCTTTCCGGCGCGTCATTGGAACCGATGCCGCCGTTGAGCGTCGCATAGACGCCGGATGAGACGCCGCCCGCACGCGTAAAGAAGCCATGACGCAGCCGGGGCAGCTTGGCGAGATTGGCGGCTTGCAGCATCGATCGGGTTTATCCGAAACCCGGGGGCGTGCCCAGGTTCGGGTGCGCGTAGGCGGCGGCCTTGAACAGCGTGCCCATGCCGGTGCGGCCATGGCCGGTAAGGCGGGCCAACGCCGCATCGATTTTGGCCGCGGTCGCCGGCGGCGCGCTCGCTTTCAGCTTTGCCGCGCGCGTTTCGATACCGAGGCGCCGCAGGAAATCGGCCTGATCGACGGGCCCGTAGGCGATCGCGCCCATGGCCTCGACGGCGCGCGCCAGCGCCTGGAAATCGACATGCGCGGTCAGGTCGACAGTGCCTGGCGCGGCGAGGGGGCTGACATAAACGTGGCGGCCAACCGCCTGCAGCGTCTCGCCCGGTGCACTCTGGGCGTGGCCATAGTCGATGACCAGGGCCGCGCCACCCTCGCGAGCGATCCGCCGGCCGATCTCCATCGCAACCGCGTCGCTCCGCCACTCGAAGATTGCGCCTTCAGCCGCGGCGCGCACCCGGTCCGGTAGCAGCCGCTCGAATTGCGCCAAGGCCTCCGCGGCTGCTGTGAAGATAAGACGTTCGCTATCGTCGATCGCGACTTGGCGCTCGTGCCACCCCCCGGCGTCCTTGACGGCTTGGTGCACCGGTAGCGCGTCGAAGAATTCGTTGGCGACAATGATCGCCGGCCCAGCTGGTACCTCCCTGAGTGCCGCGTGCCAGAACATCGGCACCGGGATTTGTTCGAGACGTTTTTCCTGCTCGCCCTGCAATGCCGGGCTGATCTCGACGAGATGCAGTACCAGCGCGTCGCGGAACGCGGGCATGACTTTGATCGCGCGTAGCGCATCCGCCATCATAGTGCCGCGGCCGGGGCCGAGTTCGACGACGCGCACATTCGCGGGCTCGCCCATCTGCTTCCACACCGCCGCCATCCACAGCCCGATCAGCTCACCGAACATTTGGCTAATTTCCGGCGATGTGACGAAGTCGCCACGCTCGCCCAATGGATCGCGTGTGACGTAGTAGCCGTGGATCGGATGTGTGAGGCAGAGCGCCATGAACTCGGCGACCGGCATCGGCCCTGCCGCGGCGATACGGCGGCGGATCTCCGTCTCCAGCGGCGTCGTCTCCTCCATGGCGACCTCGTTGTCCGGCATGAGCGCTCCCGCCTGCTCCTGTCACCGCGGAGAAATTGTGCTCCGCGTCAACTCCGCAGCGGCGGCCGCTTCAGCGCATAAAGAATGAACGCCAGCCCGGCGAGAAATAAAGGGATCGACAACAGCTGTCCCATCGTCGCGCCGCCCCAGAGGAAGCCGAGTTGTGCGTCCGGTTCGCGAAAAAATTCGCAAAACGAGCGCGCCAGCGCATAGCCGGCGGCGAAGCAGCCGATAATCAAGCCCGGCCGCTTGAGCGCGCCGGCGCGGATCAAGAGGGCGAGCACGGCCAAGAGCACCAACCCTTCCAATCCCGCTTCGTAGAGTTGGCTCGGGTGCCGCGGTACCGGCCCGCCGCTGGGGAACACGATGGCCCAGGGCACGTCCGTCGCACGCCCCCACAGTTCGTCATTGATGAAATTGGCGAGACGGCCGAGAAACAATCCCACCGGCCCAACCGCGCAGGTGATGTCGCCGAGCGACAGCACGGGAATGCCGCGCGTCTGCGCGAACAGGAACACCGCGACCACGCAGCCGATAAAGCCGCCGTGGAACGACATGCCGCCGTGCCAAAGCTGCACGATTTCCGCCGGATGCGCGATGAAGAACGGCAGATTGTAGAACAGCACATAGCCGGTGCGGCCGCCGATAATGATGCCGAGCGTCACCCAGAGGATGAAATCGTCGAAGTCGGTGACCGTGAGCGGCGCTTTGCCGCCCCACAGGGCGGCCCGCTTGATCAGGGCGCGCGCATAGAGCCAGCCGATGAGGATGCCGGCGATATAAGCGAGCGCGTACCAGCGAATGGCGAACGGCCCGATGTGCACGAGCACCGGATCGAACTGCGGATAGGGGATGGTGAGGAGGGGCATTCAGAAAGTCCAAGTACGCGAAGGCTGCGCCCACGAAATTTGAACTCCCGGACGTGGGGGGTGGCTGATCGTCATGGTCGCGCTTCTAAGCGCGCATCCACGCCTTTGGGCTATGCGGTCATAGAAGGCGTGGATGGCCGCGACAAGCCCGAACATAAACGTGGATAGGCGTATATCACGCTCGCTCTTGCACCCCTATGCGCGCGGCGTCATTGTTATGGACGAGGACGGGCCGGAGGTTTGTCATCCATGACCCAGACGAGCAACCGCTTTTTCGACGAAATGGCGCGGCTGATGAACGACGCCGCCGGCGTCGCGCAGGGCGTGCGCCGCGAGTTCGACAGTCTGTTCCGCGCCCAGATCGAACGCATCCTGCGCGAGTTCAATGTCGTGCAGCGCGAGGACTTCGAAGCAGTGAAGGATATGGCGCGGCTTGCCCGCGAGGAGAATGAGGCGCTCAAAGCGCGCATCGAGGCGCTAGAGGGGAGAGTCGCGGAGAAGGCCGTGAAGAAAGCCAAAGGCGCCCCCGAATCGTAAAAGCGCCGCTCATATTCTATTTCGGTCGCTTTCTTGCCCTTTGGCGGGGCCGCCGTTATAACCCGGCCGCCAACGCGGTCCCCGGCACCCCTGGAGGCTGCCGCGTTTGCGGGCGGCGAAAAGGCCGCCCTTTCCGTTGTTAGATGAGGTTCGATATGGCAACCGTCCAGCAGATGAAGGCGACGGCGCGCCCGAAAGGCGGCAAGGGGGCCGCGCGGGCAGCTCGCTATTCCGGCCGCGTGCCGGGCGTGATTTACGGCGAAAACAAGCCGCCGGTGCTCGTGCTCGTGGAGCACGACGAGCTGAAGAAGCGCATCTACGCCGGGCGCTTTCTGACCACGCTCTATGAGCTTGACGTCGACGGCGAGAAGCACCGCGTCATTCCGCGAGACTTTCAGCTCGACGCCATCAAGGACCTGCCGATGCACGTCGACTTCCTGCGCGTGTCGGCGGGGGCTACCATCCGCGTCAAGATCCCGGTGCACGTGAAAGGCGCGGATACTTCTCCCGGCGTCAAGCGCGGCGGCGCCGTCAACATCGTTGTGCATACTGTGGAAGTACGTTGCCCGGCGGACGCTATTCCCGAAGCGATCGACGTCGACATCAGCGATCTCGACATCGGTCATTCCAAGCACCTCGATGAGATCGCGCTGCCGCAAGGCATCCGCGTCGTCGGTCGCGCCGACATGACGCTGGTGACGGTGGTGCCGCCGTCGGGCTACGCCGAAGAAATGAAGGCCGCCGCCGAAGCTGCCGCTGCCGCCGCCGCTGCGGCTGCCGCTGCGGCCGCTGCCGGCGCCCCTGCAGAAGGCGTCGCTGCGCCTGGCGCCGCGCCTGGCGCCGCACCCGGTGCCGCTCCGGCGGCTGGCGCTCCCGCCGCTGGCGCCGCGCCGGCCGGCGGCGCTGCGAAGCCGGCCGAGAAGAAGTAACCGGCGGCGCCTTCGGGCGCTGCCGTTCCCGGCGTACGCACGCTACGAAGGCTGCGCCATGCTGCTTTTTGTCGGCCTCGGCAATCCCGGCCCCGAATACGCCGAGAACCGCCACAACATCGGTTTCATGGCCGTGCAGGCGATCGCGCGCCGGCACGACATCAAACCGTGGCGGCGCAAATTCCAAGGAGTGGCGGTGGAGGGCATCATCGCCGGCGAGCGCGTGCAGCTTCTTTTGCCCGGCACCTATATGAACGAGTCGGGCCGCGCTGTGCGCGAGGCGGCGGCCTTCTACAAGCTCGAAGCCAAGGACATCGTGGTGTTTCACGACGAGGCCGAGCTGCGCCCCGGCAAGGTGCGGGTCAAGGTCGGCGGCGGCAATGCCGGCCATAACGGCCTGCGCTCGATCTCCGAGCACATCGGCAACGATTATCGCCGCGTGCGCTTGGGCATCGGCCATCCGGGCGACAAGGCTTTGATGGAGCGCCACGTGCTGCAGAATTTCAGCAAAGACGAATGGCCGTGGGTCGAGGCGCTCTGCGACATTGTTGCCGACAACGCTCCGTTGCTGGTCGAGGGCAAGGACGCGACCTTCCAGAACCGCGTGCACCTCGCGATGACGGGCAAAGGCTTCGGCGATGCGGAATCGACTGAGGTCGAGAACGGCGAAGATACCTAGAAGCGGACCTCATCCATGGGATTCAAATGCGGCATCGTCGGCCTGCCGAATGTGGGCAAGTCGACGCTTTTCAACGCGCTCACGCAAACGGCGGCGGCGCAGGCCGCCAATTATCCGTTCTGCACCATTGAGCCGAACATCGGCGAGATTGCCGTGCCCGATCCGCGTCTCGGCACACTGGCCGCTCTGGCGAAATCCGCGCAGATCGTGCCGACCCGGATATCGTTTGTCGATATTGCCGGCTTGGTGAAAGGTGCCTCGAAAGGCGAGGGGCTCGGCAATCAGTTTCTTGCCAATATCCGCGAGGTCGACGCCATCGTGCACGTGGTGCGCTGTTTTAAGGACGACGACGTGACGCACGTGGCCGGCAAAATCGATCCGATCGCCGATATCGACACAATCGAAACCGAATTGATGCTCGCCGACCTCGACAGTCTGGAAAAGCGTGCGGATGCCCTGGAGAAAAAAGCAAAGGGCGGCGACAAGGAGGCCAAGGAGACCGCCGATCTGATCGGTCGGGTGCTGCCGCTCTTGCGCGAGGGCAAGCCGGCGCGCCTTGCCGAACGCAAATCGGAGGAGGAGAAACTATTTCACTCGCTCGGCCTGCTCACCGCATTGCCCGTGCTTTACGCCTGCAATGTCGATGAATCCTCGGCTGCGAGCGGCAACGAATTTTCCCGCCAAGTCGAAGGGCGCGCCCAGGCTGAAGGCGCGATGGCGGTGGTCATTTCTGCCAAGATCGAATCCGAGATCGCGCTGCTGCCGCAAGAGGAGCGCGCCGATTATCTGGCCGCGGTCGGGCTAAGGGAAACCGGGCTCGACCGGCTCATCCGTGCCGGCTACGCGCTCCTGCATCTGGTGACCTATTTCACCGCAGGGCCAAAAGAAACGCGCGCTTGGACCGTCACCAGCGGCACCAAGGCGCCGCAGGCGGCCGGCGTCATTCATTCGGACTTCGAGAAAGGTTTCATCCGCGCCGAAACCATCAGCTACGGCGATTACGTTGCGGCCGGCGGCGAAACCGGCGCCAAGGAGGCCGGCAAGATGCGTCTCGAAGGCAAGGACTATGTCGTTGCCGATGGCGACGTGATGCATTTCCGGTTTGCAACCTAGCTGCTATTCCGGCAGAGGCGCCCTAGGCTGCAATCCCGATCCAAAAATCGGTGCTGCGGTGCGGGGATTCCGGGCGCTCGGGCTACGCCCGCGTCCGGAATGACGGCCATGTGTGACAAGCGCGGCCCTCACGGAGTATGAAGCAGGCGTCATGTCGAAGCTCTACTGGGAAGACTTCCAGCCCGGCGCCGTCGCAATGTACGGCCCGCGGTTGGTCACGCGCGAGGAGATCGTTGCCTTCGCAGCCGAATTCGATCCGCAGCCGATGCACCTCGATGAGACCGCCGCGCGGGCAACCATGCTCGGCGGACTTGCCGCCTCGGGCTGGCACATCTGCTGCCTGATGATGCGCATCATCGCCGACGGATATGTTCTCAACTCGGCATCGATGGGCGGCCCGGGCGTCGAGGAACTGCGGTGGATTTCGCCGTTGCGCCCGGGCACGCAAATCCGCGTGCGCACCACCGTCATTGATACGCGGCCGTCGAAGAGTCGGCCAGCGATGGGCCTCACCAAATTCAAGATCGATATGATCGATGAAACGGACGCATGCTTGATGACGCTGACCACGACCCAGATGTTCGGCCGGCGGCGGAAGGACCTTGCCGCATGAAATACCTCGAGGACATCCAGGTTGGCGAGCGCTACGCCCTCGGCCGCTACACGTTCGGCGCCGATGAGATCAAGGCGTTCGCCGCGCGATTCGATCCGCAGGCGTTTCATCTTGACGAGAAAGCAGGCGCTGCATCGCATTTCGGCGGTCTCTGTGCGTCGGGCTGGCACACGGCCAGTATATGGATGCGGCTGATGGTCGAGTACGGCCGCCGCATGGCCGAACAAGCTCGCGCGCGCGGCGAGCCGGTGGCAGCGATCGGCCCTGCACTCGGCTTTCGCGACCTGCAGTGGCGCAAGCCGGTTTATGCCGGCGACACGGTCGAGTACGCGAGCGAAGTCGTGGAGACGCGCGCTTCGGCCAGCCGTCCGGGTTACGGGCTGATGACTATCCGCTCGCGCGGCATCAACCAGAACGGGGAGGAGGTCATCAGCTTCCTCAGCACCACTTTTGTCGAGCGGAAGCCGGGGCAATGACTGCGGCCGCCACGCTCTCGCAGAAAGAGGCCGAACATCGCGCCATGGCCGTGGCCTGCGGCGCACATGCGCTGCACGATGGCTACACCGATCTCATCTACGTCATGCTGCCGATCTGGCAGCACGAGTTCGGTCTCGGCTATGCCCTCCTTGGGCTGATGAAAACCGTCTTCTCCGGCACGCTTGCCGGGCTGCAGATCCCTTCCGGTTTTTTGGCCGAGCGCTTCGGCGCAGCGGTCGTGCTTGGGCTCGGCACGGCGCTCGCCGGTGTCGGCTATATTTTTGCCGGCTTCAGCACCGGCGTGCCGATTCTGGTCGCCGCCTTGTTCGTCGGCGGCCTCGGTGCGAGTACGCAACATCCTTTGGCGTCATCGCTCATTGCCCACGCCTATGCCGGCCCGCGCTCGTTGAAGGCGCTCGGCACCTACAATTTCGCCGGTGACATCGGCAAGATGACGGTGCCGGCAGCAGCCTCGCTGCTGTTCGTGGTGCTGCCGTGGCGGCATGCGCTGATGCTGCTCGGCGGCTTTGGCATCGTGGCGGCGGCGGCGATTTTCATCGCGATGCCGCGCTTTGCCGCCGACGTCCCTGCGAAAAAGAAAGATGACAGCACGCGCGCGGTCACACCGCGCGCCTTTGGCTTCCCGTTGCTGCTCTCGGTCGGTGTGATCGACAGCGCGACGCGGATGGCCTTTCTCACGTTCCTCCCATTCGTGCTCACCGCCAAGGGGGCGAGTTTGCCGACGGTGGGGGCCTCATTGACGCTTGTTTTTGCCGGCGGCGCAGCGGGCAAGCTGGTGTGTGCGTTCATCGGCGCGCGCATCGGCACCGTGGCAACGGTGTGGCTCACCGAAGCGGTCACCGCGCTCGGCATTGTCGCGCTGCTTCCTTTGCCACTCGAGCCGGCACTGTTTTTGCTGCCTGTGGTCGGTGTCGCCCTCAACGGCACGTCTTCTGTGCTTTACGGATCGGTGCCCGATCTCGTCGAGCCGGCGCGGCGCACGCGCGCCTTCGGCATCTTCTATACCGGCACGATCGGCGCCGGCGCCGTCTCGCCCGCCCTCTATGGAGTGCTTGGCGATGCGGTCGGCGTGCCCTCGGCTCTGATTGTCGTCGCCGCGGTGGTGCTGCTCACGCTGCCGATTACGTTTGTGCTGCGCCCGGCGCTTGCGCCTAGTTCGCCCGCTGCCTCACCTTGACTTGCCGCACCACCGCGGCCGGCAGCACGTCGAGATAGGGGCCGAGCAGGAAGGCTTCACCCGAGCCGTAGCCGTACATGCGATCATGTGCGTCGATCATCGCGCGCACCTGCCGTTTGCATGCGGTGATCGAGGCGACGATCAGATCGTTGATCTCGTCCGGCCGCAGCTCGGCCTTGTCGCGCGGGTCCTCCGAAACGTGACGCACGATGCACGCGGTTGCCTGCTGCACCAGCGGCAGTAAAGCGGCGTCGCGCTGGCGCACGGAGAGCTGTGTCCACGCGGCAGGATCGGCGGGGGGAGCTTGGGTATCGAGGGAGACACTTATTGTAAGCGACAATCCGAACAAGGCTTTCAGGATCATCCTTGGCCTCGGCGAATCAGCGGTCACATCGCTGGTAACGCACCGGGAGTCTCGCCGTCACGCAAAAACTTCGGTCGAAGGAGCGCGGCTGCGGCGCGATGTGAAATCGGAGTCGCACGCCGCGCGTTAACGAACGGCGCCACCGCGGCTAAGCGATTCAGAAGACTCGCGGATTTTGAAATTCCTGGCGGTCAAAGGAACCGGATGCCGCGATCCGCCGTTTGTGACGATGCCATGACAGCAGCACCGAAACGATCACGGAAGAGCGCGCGGAAGCCGATCCTCAGTACCGGGCCCGGCGAGCGCATGAGCGCCGCGCAGAAGAAATTGCTGCGGCAACTCGCCTTCGAAGGCTATGAACCCGAGGCATTCAGCGAGCAACTGACCCAGGCGGAAGCAGCCAAGCGCATCGCCATGCTGCAAGCCAAGCTCAAGCTGATGGATGAGCCGCCGCACACGCTTTAGATCAATCCCGCCGTATCTCGCCTGTGGTCCATGCGGTGAGCCACGGACACGCGAAGCGTCCGGAATGCTGCGGCGGTATGCGTGCTTCGGCCCGCACGATGCGGCGAAGTCTTTCGTCCTCACTTGACATTTGCGTTTACCTTGTCTTCCGCCGAGTTCGCGTGCGCGGCGTTGCAGCGCTGGATTTTTTGCGCTGCAAGGTCCATATTAACCGGCGAGGAGCGAGGCTTATGTCGATGATCAACTACGCAGCGCCGTCCGAACTCTTTCCCAGCCGCAGCCGTAAAGCGCGTCGACCGATCGGTTACAAGCGCTTTCCGACTGCGGCCGAGGCCATTCGCTTCGCCATCGAAGAATTGCCCCCGGAGCTTCTTCTCGGCGCTTATCTGGAAGTCGAAGAGCAACGCTTCGACGGCAACGGCATCCGCCGGCTATACGAGAGCGCCGATTATCCTTTGCCGCGCAAGGCGGCAAAAAAAGCCGCGGCCAACTAGCAATAAATTTGGCAACGGAGCACGCTGCGCCTCGGGCGCAGCGATAATGCGCGTCCGCTTCTGCAAAGCGGTAAAATAACCCCGCCGGAGCGGGGCTCAGTTGATGGGAGGATTGTTCGGCGACGATGAAATCAGGCGCGTGCCGCAGCGTCGGCGGCCGCATCGCGATCTCAGCGCTATCGAACAGACACAGTTTAGAGCGTCGCGCCGAGAGACAGCCGTAATGGAACAGGTTGTCCTAACAATCCACAGCCGGTCGTGGCGCCATCTCCGGTTTTCCCACCGAATTCACAGAAGACGGCCGCTCAAGGGCGGCGGCCGGACTCGGCGGGCCCGTTCGGCCCTTCTTTCCACTGCTTGAGGCTGTCGCCGATGACCTTCATCGCCGTCATGGCGGCATGGCTCAAGCTGGCGTAGCCGGCGATTTCGCGCCCGACGCGCTCGCCCTCGCCACGCAACATGTCGCGCACCCCCTGCAATTCGAGGATGACGCGGTCGATCTCCTCCATCGAGGCGCCGGAAACCCGGCGAATGAGCGAACTCAAGTTCTCCGTCACCGGATCGGAGACGTCCGGCTCATTGCGCTGGCGGCGCAGGAACGCCACGTCGCGGCGTACGAATTCGCGAATCTCGCCTTCCACTGCGTTCGCCGCGGCCTGGCTTATGTCGCCCAGCCGTTCCGGATTGTGCCGGTCGGGCGCATATTTTTCCGGACCGGATTTCTCCGGGACGTCTTTGTCCGCCGCAAGCCGCTCGGATCTGATCGCCGTCATGGTCTACTCCTGCAGGCGCAAACCGTCGCGCCGACGCCCCCGTCGAGGAACGGATTGCCGCACGCGACTTGGGCGAAGGCAAGGCGGCGGCGAAGCTTGTCACCAGGTGAGTTTGAGGCCGGCGCTGACGCTCTTGTTTTCCGTCGGCTGGCCGACATCGGTCACAGCGGTGGTGACGTGCAGAGGACCGATCACCTTTTGCTCGGCGCTGATCGTATTGTGGCTAACCGGATCGTTGCTGGCGCTGGCAACACCGGCGCCGAAAGTCGTCCCCGTGGACACAATGCCGAGCTTGACCGATTTCGAATTGCCGAAGATTTCCGCGGACGCCGCCTGCGGCGCAGGAGCGGTGGCGGTCGCGGCCGCGGTCGCGCTTGCCGCCGGATTGAAGCTCTGTGTCATGGAATAGCTGTCCTCGACCGTCACAGAAACATCCTCGGTGATCGGCACTGTGTGCTTGAGCGTGCCGCCGAGCTTGCCTTGGTCGCCGGCGCCATTGACGCGCGCGTCGAGCGAACCAACGCCGCCGACGCCGACGGTCGCCCAGGCATCGGCCGAGCCGGCGTCGCGCACGGCCGTGCCGGGCAGCGGCTTGCCCGGCTCATAAATGTCGGAGCCGGGCGCGGCGAGATTTAGGTCGGCGCCGATCTTGCTGTCGAGCGCGGTGCTCGGCAGCGGCTGTCTGACCGTCACCGTGCTCGAGCCGTCGGGTTTGTCGTTGCGGCCGATATCGAGCGCTGCAGGCGCGCCGAGGCCGGGCAGCTTCAATGCCGGGATTTTGCCGCCGAGGAGATCGGAGGCCGGATCGAGCGCAAGCGCGCGGCTGAGCGTCTCGCTTTCCTGCGGCGACAGCGGCTGCTCGGCGGCCGCGGCAGGAGCCGGCGCAAGAATGCGCACGTCCTGCGCTCGCGCAACCGGCGCGGCGAGCAAACAGCCGCAGAGCGCGACCGTGCCGACGAGTCCTGTCACCGCCGTGGCGCGCATGCCTAATCCCCCTGCTCTCCGGCGCGGCGCCGCTCTCGGCTAACGTCGGCTCGTCTCTTTGCGAGGGAACTTTGGCAAAGCTGTGATGCGCCGCTAGCGCTCGTGAAACCGGAACTTTGCCGCCGCGTTGCCTAGGCGAGCAAAGGAGCAAAACCATGCCCGCGCTGTTGCCCGCGATTCTCGCCACCCATCTCGTTCTCACCGCGCAAGAAGTGCCGAAACTCGATGTGGAGCCGGCGTGCAAGGCCGCCACCAGCGCCGCCGTGCGCATCGGCGATCGCACCTCCAATGCCTGCATGCAGGACGAAAACGCCGCGCAAGCCAAGTTGAAGCAGGAATGGCGGACCTTCAGCGACAGCGCCCGTTCGCGCTGCACGCGCCTCTCCAAAGTGGGCGGACCGCCGAGCTATGTCGAACTGCTCACGTGCCTCGAACTGGCGAAGGCCGCGCGCGAGCTGCCGAACGACCACGAAGACAAGCAGATCGAACGCTAGCGGGCTTGTCTAAGCTTTCTTCGGAGCGTTGCCGAATGGATTGGCTGACGCGCCCTGCATCTGCGCCAGCTTGTAGGCCGACAACTGCTTCGGCTTGCTCTTGTCGGCTTTCGGCTTCTTCTTTTCCTTCTGTTGCCGCATCTGACCTTTGGCCATGACACCCTCCTTGGGACGTGGGCTTTCGAATGGTGATACGGCGCGGGCCGCTCGGCAAGACGGGTCAGGTGGCGGGCTTCGCCGACTTCGGCTGGGCCTCTTTTTTGGTCTCGGCGGCCGGCGTCTTGCCGCTCATTTTATCGTTGATGCACTTGTCGACAATGTCGGCGCGCTTGTCGAGCGGCAGGTCGGCGCGGCCGTGCTCGGTTGACATCCAGCATTCGAGCGCCGCCTGCTCGTG
>Ga0070740_10001588_pt1 | contig 30177 bp, 27 predicted proteins | sample Coa_R2_FD_67286 | JGI IMG/M metagenome (GOLD analysis project Ga0070740, IMG submission 67286) | Surface soil microbial communities from Centralia Pennsylvania, which are recovering from an underground coalmine fire - Coalmine... | ecosystem: Environmental > Terrestrial > Soil > Unclassified ...
GGTGCGACCAACACCCCCGGTTTTCACAGCGCCAATCCGCAGTATAAAGCCGTGAGCAACATGCCCTATATGGAACCCGAGCCGACGGTGGCTGAGGCCCTGGCTGCGCTGGGCAAGTATCCCAGCAAGATAGCCGGGCGGGCCAACCGTCTCGCCGCCCTCCTCACCTCGCGCGCGCTGCCGCGCAAACGGGCCATCAGGCTTTTCGGGGAAAATATGCGCAAGCTCTATCCGCATATCCCCTTGAAGTAAGCTCAGGATCTGGAGACCTGTTGCTCCGCCGCCGTCTCGGCCTGAACTGCGGACACGCCATGCTTGATCAGATCGGCGGCCTTCTCCGCGATCATGATGGTTGGCGCGTTCGTATTGCCTCCGACGACGGTGGGCATGATTGAGGCGTCGATCACGCGCAGACCCTCGATGCCGCGCACGCGCAGTTGTGAATCGACCACCGCCATAGAGTCCGTGCCCATCTTGCAGGTACCGGCGGGATGGTAGAGGGTTTCCGCATTCTGGCGCAGCACCTCGATGGCCTCTTCATCGCTCGCCTTCCAGGTGCAGGGCTCAACCTCATCGCCGCGATAGGCGTCGAAGGCTTTGGCATGGGCCAGTTCGTGGGCGAGCCTGAGGCCGGCCAGCAGCACGCGCGCGTCCTCTTCCTCGCTGAAGTAATTGGCATGGATGAGCGCGGGCGCGAAGGGATCGCTCGAACGCAGAAGGATGCGACCGCGGCTCCTGGGATGGAGCAGGGTCGGTCCAATCGTGAAGCCGTGCCCCTCGACCTTCTCGAAACCATGCGCCTTGTAAAAAGCGGGCGCGAAGTGATATTGAATATCGGGCGCGGGGATGTCCTCCTGCGTTTTAACGAAGCCGCCGGCTTCAGCGACGGTTGAGGTAAAGGGTCCTTTCCTGAAAAGCAGATACGTCAGCATGTTTCTCAGGTTTTCGGCCTCGTTCAGGCTGATCGGCTGCGTAGAGTAATAGACTGCTCCCGCGGCCAGGTGGTCCTGAAGATTCTCGCCCACGCCGGGCAGGTCGAGGACGACCTCGATGCCAACGGATTTCAGGTGATCGGCGGGTCCGATACCGGAGAGCATAAGGATCTGCGGAGAATTGATCGCCCCGCCGCAGACCAGCACCTCGCGATTGGCCCGCTCGGTTGTAATCTGCCCGTTCTGCATGTACGACACGCCGGTTGCGCGCCCATTTTCGATGACCACGCGTGCGACCTGGGTATCCGTGCGCACGGTCAGGTTTGTCCGGCTCAGTGCCGGCTTGAGATAGGCATTGACGGTACTCCAGCGCTCGCCCTTCTTCTGCGTCGTCTGGTAAATGCCCGCGCCCTCGTTGACCGCGCCGTTGAAGTCGGGATTTTCGGGGATGCCCAGTTCTTTGCATGCCTCAACAAACGCGCGCGAGAGCGGATTAACATAACGCAGGTCCATAACGTTGAGCGGGCCGCCCACGCCATGATATTCCGAGGGGCCGCGCTCCTGATTCTCGGCTTTTTTGAAATATGGCAGCACATCGGCGTAGCCCCACCCCTCGTTGCCCTGATCGCGCCAGGAATCATAGTCGTGGCGATGGCCGCGAATATAGATCATAGCGTTGATCGAGCTAGAGCCGCCGAGGACCTTGCCGCGCGGCCAGTACATCTTGCGATTGGCCATATGCGGCTCTTCTTCGGTGTAATAGGCCCAGTCGTAGGGGGTTTTGAAGAGTTTAGAGAACGCGGCGGGGACATGGATCTCCTGCTTCTTGTCCGTGCCGCCGGCTTCGAGCAGCAGGACGCTAGTCTGGGGATCTTCGGTCAGGCGGTTGGCCAGCGTGCATCCTGCCGAGCCAGCGCCAACGATGATGTAGTCGTACATAGTTGCGCACCTCTTCGTGAGTTCTGGTAAAACAGCATACTGAGTACGAAAGGGGGTCAATGCTTCCTGCCGAGCAAGAGAGCAGCCTTTCTCAAGTATAAACTTTTCATGTGCTGAACGCAATGTTAAAGTTGGGGCTTTTTGATCCTGCCAGTCTCATCAAGACTGGCAGGATCAAAAAGCCCCGGTTTGTTGATGTGGCCTCTCTTCAGCATGCCCAGGTAATCGTATGAGTGTTGATCGGTCCTCTGAAAAAGAACAGGCCGTGGGTGCAGGCGGTAAGAGGGACAAAGATCGTGACGAAGACGCTCTGGCCGGGAGCCAGCACGCCGGAGGCGGGACTGAACGTGATATGCCCCGGGATGTTGGTGAAGGCGAACCAGTGGAGATTGCTGGTATTGCTGGCACGCGAGAGCACCCTGGCCGTACAGACGTAGACATTTGTGCGTTTGCAGTCGAGGTGGCCAACGAGACTCATCGAGGCGGGTTGCAGGTCGAGAATGGCGGGCGCACCCTGGGGCGCGGGCGTTGGGGTTGGCGGCTTCGGCTTCGGCGTGGGTGTGGGCATGGGCGTGGCGGTCGGCGACGGTGTGGGAGATGGGGTGGGTGTCGCCACAACTTTAGGGGCCGGCGCCGATTGCGCTGTAGTCGGCGTGCCGCAGGCCGCGAGCAGGCCGCCCGCGAGAACAAGACAGAGCAGGGTCAAACTCAGAGGCGTGAGCCGTCCGGGATGAAGGCGCACGCGCGAACGGATTGTTTTGGGCAAGGAAAAACGGGACATAGAGAGTCTCTCCTAATTTTTGGGAAATTTGCATAAAGACATGAGTATACAGTGACAATTTTTATTCACCAACATATACGAGAAAGGTTACGACGATTTGTCCATCCCAAAAACGGAACGAGAGCAGCCTCGCCTTGCCGGGTCAGGTTTATCAGATTTTCAGCCATTCCAGCAGCTTGCGCAGGCGCGAAACCTTCGCCTGGGGCATGGGCGTTGGGAGGCCGGGAATGTCCTTTTTGAGGTGCAGCCCTTCCAGGGCTTCGGCGAGGTCCTGCACGCTAGAGAATCGCTGCTGCGGGTCGAGGGAGAGCGCGATGAGCAGAATCTGCTCTTGCAGGGGTGAGATGTGCGTGTTGAGCTGGTGAGGGGGCGTCAGCGTGGGGTCCTGGCGGATCTCCTGTTGTATCGGCTGCTCAGAGCCGGATTTTCGTCTGCGCCACTCGGCGCGCGGCACGCGGCGCGCCTTCTTGCCGGCCTGCGAGATACGCAAGCGCGCGGCGGCGGTAGCGGGCGCGCTGCCGGTCAGCAGGAGATAGAGGATTGCGCCCAGCGCGTAGACATCCGAGCGTTCGTCGCAGCGTCCCTCGAAGATTTCGGGCGCAGCAAAGGGACGCTCGTCACGTCCACTGTCGGCGTGGGGAAAGATGTGTGCGTGGAGCATGGACGCCTGAGCCTCCTCCGGCCAGAAGGAGGGCGCGGGCGGCCAGGCGGCCAGGAGCAGGGGAGCCCAGGGGGCGCTGCCGGTGCGGTCCGCCAGAATCATCTCAGGCGTGATCTCGCCCAGGAAGAGCTTTTGCTGATGGAGGCGTGCAACGGTCTGGCAGAGCCGCGTTCCCAGGTGCAGGGCTACGGGTAGATTTGGCCACGCGCCCTGCCGGAAGCCAGAGAGCAGGAGTTCGGAGAGCGGCTGTGCGAGAATCGGCTCGCTTCCGCGCACGCGGCGCGGCTGCATCACCAGGTAATGACGTTCATCCTCAAAATGTACGTGATCGCCTACGCCCGGCAGGTGCGGCGCGCCAAAATGCAGCGGCGCGGCGAACTCCTCGAAGGCCGCTCGCACGATGCGCTGGCGGACCTGCGGAGCCAGGCCGCTCAGCACAAGCTCGCGAATCGCCACCAGCGCCTGCGCCGGTTGGGTGGGTCCGGGCAGCGCATGCAGGCGTTGCGCCAGGTACAGATGGACGCGCGGGCGCGTGTAGAGCAGGTGGAGCAGGCGATAGCATCCATCGCAGATCAGCGTGCCCGGCGGCAGGGGAGCGGTCTCAGCCGCGCTCTCTCCGGCCTGCGCAGCGCTCTCTATCCATGCAAGAGCGTCGTCCAGCGCCAGGTTGGCCGCATAGACCGGCTCCTGCGCATCCTGGGCAGCCTGAAGCGTCTGAGCCAGCGCCGCCAGACCAGACTCGTCCCGCGTCCCCCCGGCCCTTTCTAACTGCTCCACTTCGGCCAGGGAACGCTCCACTTGCGTCACCGTCTCCTCGAAACGCTGAACCGCGCGCTCAAGCTCTGCGGTCCGCGCCTCTACCTGTGCAAGAACCTCGGACTCCAGGAGCGGCCCTCCCGCCGGAATCTGGGGTGTTCCCAACCTTTTCCTCCTCTGCCGCACGCGCAGCAGAAAAACTGACCCTTCTCTTTTGCATAGATATTTCCCTATCTATGTTTTGCTATCTAAAACGGATGGTCGTAGCAGAGTTAACATAGCAGAATTGCAGGCACAGTTTTCCCATTCTCACGTTGCGGGGCGGGCCGCGAGCCGCCTGGTTGATGGAAAGGAACCCGGAAGAGCAAGCCCTGGGTAGAAAATCCTCTGTAGACGGATAGGCGGAAGCGTGGTACAATGCCTTGCGTTAAGCCTGTGAAGACAATTCCAGTTTTATCTATCTTATCATTCCCTATCTTGCTTGAGTAAGGAGCGTTAGGAGTATGCCGCGAGGACGCAAGGGGACTCCCCAGGATAGCATCGATAGCATCTTGCTGGCCATGAGCCGGCGAACAGATGTCGATCCTGATACCCTCTCTCACTATCTGGACCGCCTGGACGAGGAATGGACGAGCGGCGCACGTGAGAAGGTGTTACACCTTCTGCGCACCACCGATGCCAGGGCGCATTCGGCGGCGGCGCTGATTCTCTCAGAGCTGGCCACCGATTTTGATCTGGAGGAGTTAGAGGACTTCGTGGCTGACCCCACGGTGGGCGACCTCGCCAAACTCTCGCTCGCGCCGGTCCTCAAAGAACTGGATTCGGAGCTGGCCGACGATGGGATTATTGATTACCTCAACGATCCCGAGTCCGCCATGCTGCAGATGCAGGTGCGCCTGCTCGAACTGGTGGGCCAGAGCGAACTGGGTGTCGAATCGATTCTGGAAGATGTTCTCTCGATGCCTGTTGAGCGGCGCCTGGGCTTTATCGGCTGGCTGGGGGGCAGCCAGGACCCGCGTGCGGCGAAACTGCTGATTCCCCTGCTGGAAAACCAGTCCGCTAAAGTTGCGATGGCCGCGCTGGATGCGCTGGAGCAGTTGGGCGCGGCTGCCGCCGAGGAGAGCATTCCCGCCTTGAACTACCTGCTCGCCAACAGTTCGAACCGCCAGGTCAAGCAGCAGGCTCGCGTTGTGCTGGGACGGCTGACCATGCAGGTGCCCCCCCACATTACCCACGAAGGGCAACAGGCGCTGCCGCTGCACGAAGCGCGAGTGAGCTTTGTCGATGGCTCCGGCGCGCAGATGGTCATGCTGGCCTGGGAGAAGCCGGACGGACTGCTCAAGGGAGTAAACCTGCTCTGCCAGGACGAGTGGGGGATTAAAGATTGCTACGGCACCGACGAGATGGCCAGGGAGCGCTGGCAGGAGTTGATCGGCAATATGGATGAGCAGGGCTTTATCAGCTTCCAGGTGCCGCTGGACTACTGCCGCGCCCTGATTGCTGAGGCGCGCCAGCAGAACCGGCGCGCGCGCCATAAATTGCCTGTGGCCTATTCGGTCTGGCGTCCCTTGATCGAGGCAGGCGCGCCGGAGGATGCCTCCGCCGGCGCATTAACCATGCTGGAGCCTCAGCCGTTCGACGAGACGATGGCCGGCCTGGCTGCGCGGGGCGACGAACTCTACAAGCTGCCGGAGTTCGATCCCTGGCTCTTTGAGCCTTTTACCAGCCTGCATCCCTACATCCATAGCTACCTCAATCTCAACGCCCTGAGCGGGCGCGGCGCTCACAAACGCAAGGGAGCGGGCAGGCAGACGGAGGCGCAGAGGCGCGAACGCGAGGCCGTGGTAGATGCTGCCCTGGAGAAGATCGTCGATATGCGCTGGCGCCTGCTCTATGATACGCGTCTGCGCCGCCAGGCCGCGCTCTTCCAACTGGTGGGTCGCACCGAGGAGGCTGAGCTGATCAGCGCCGTGGCCGCGATGCTGCACCCCGATTCAGGCGTTCTCCCACAGCAGCAGCCCTTTCTGCGTGCGCTCATCCATCGCTCGCTCGAACGCGGCCTGATCCATATGATGGCCGAGATGCTGGAGAGCGCATCTTTGCGCTCCTCGCCGTTGAACTACTTCACGGACGGCGGCGACCATTCAGATTAATTTCAGTACCCTCACCCTCACGCGGGTCGAGAGAAGGACTGACCAGGAGCGCATTCCACAGGATGGAGTATCCTTCTGACCTCCGCAATGGTCAAGTCGAAAGTGTGAAGGAAAGAGCTTTATGGCTGATCTGATTGGACAGACGTTTGGCAATTATCGCCTGACCGCCCTGCTGGGTAGCGGCGGCTTCGCGGAGGTCTACCTGGGCGAGCATACGCGCCTGGGCATGCAGGCGGCGGTCAAGATTCTCCACGCTCACCTGGCGGGCGAGGAGGCCACGCACTTTCAAGAAGAGGCGCGCACGATTGCCGAGCTTATTCATCCGCATATTATTCGCGTGCTCGATTTCGATGTGCAGGAGAATACGCCGTTCCTGGTGCTGGACTACGCTCCCAACGGTTCCCTGCGCCAGCGTCATAAGAAGGGCGAGCAGGTGCCGCTGGGCCTTGTGGCGTCGTATGTGACGCAGGTGGCGGAGGCGCTGCAATACGCCCACGACCGCAAGCGCATCCACCGGGATGTCAAGCCGGAGAATATGCTGGTGGGCCGGCAGGGCGAGCTCCTGCTTAGCGACTTTGGCATCTCCTCGGTTGCTCACTCCACTTCATCGATGCGTACAGAAGCGCCGCTGGGTACACTTGCCTATATGGCCCCAGAACAGATTGAGGGGCACGCGCGCCCGGCTAGCGATCAGTACGCCCTGGCCGTGACCGTCTACCAGTGGCTCTGTGGCAGCATGCCCTTTCATGGCTCGTCGGCGGAGATTATCGGCCAGCAGCTTGGCCGCATGCCGCCGCCCCTGCACAGCGTTCTGCCCGACATTCCGCGCGCGGTTGAGGATGTGGTGATGACTGCGCTGGCCAAAGAGCCGCGCGAGCGCTTTCCCTCGGTCCAGGCTTTCGCGACCGCTTTTGCCCGGGCCGCCGAGGGCCAGGGGAACAAAACCTTCTCCTATACCGCCACGACGGTCGTGGAGCCGGAGAGAGGATCGCCTCCGGTGATTCCCTCTTCTTTTCCGTCGCCTTCAGCCTCGCTCCCGGCTCAGGCTGCCTCGCCCTGGCAGGCCGCGAACGCTCCAACCGTGCAGGACACGCTGCCCCGGGAGGCGCTCACTCCTTCCCCGCGCGCCGCCGATGCCTATAGGCAGCCGGAGCCATATCTGCGTCCCGCCACGCCGTATATTCCGCCGGAGGAGCCACCGCAGCGCATCGGGTGGGCCGTTTTCTGGCGGGGATTAGTCCTGGCCGTCGGTTTGGGCATCCTCTTCCTTACGCCGTACTCGTACTTCTTATCTCCTGTTGGGACCGGTATCTTTGGCCTCTTTTTCTTTGTGGGAGGATGGTGGGGAGCCCAGAAGACGGGCCTGTTACGTGCCGGCTATTTTGTCAATCTCTGGTGCCTCTGCTGGCTACTCTGCCTGGTAACTGCCGGTGACATAATTTTATACAGGGCTGTTCCTCACTATAGCCTTTTTATGTTTATGATTGCCATAGTATGTGCTCTCATCGCAAGCTCCCTGGGTGGCCTCATTGGCAGGCGCATCCACCGTGCGCGCCAGCCGATTCATCCTCCCGCCGGCGGCTCCGGTTTGGGATGAATCAGGACTGTTTACGCTAGTCCATTGCCACGCCGACGGCGGATACGGCTTTGAGCACGGCCCTGGCGGCATGTTCGCCGCTATGCATGGCGCCCTGGATGCTGCTGGAGGTGGTGTACTCGCCGGCCAGGTAGAGTCCGGGCGTGCCGGTGGTGTTGGAGGGCAGCTCGTCGAAGAAGCCGGGTGGCTGCGCAAGCTGCGCGAAGGGGATGCGATAGACGCCCAGGAGCTGCCAGGCGCTCAGGTTGTGCGCGGGAAACCAGCTCGCCATCTCGGCCAGGGCGCGGCTCCCGATCTCCTCATCGTCGTCCGTACCGGGGTCCAGAATGGTCGCGGAGAGCAGATGGCGGTGCGGCGGCGCGTAGGTGGGCGCGATATTGCTGAGTAGCGTGGCATGGTCGACATACCCATCGACGGCGGTGTTCAGCAGGATTTTGCGGTCCTTGTAGAGCCGCTCTTTGCCCCCAAAGTACACGCAGACGCTGCTGCGCGCCTCAGTGGGCAGCGTATAGCCGGTCAGCCGCGCCGCCGTGGGGCTGTCGGTCGCCACCACGACCTGCTCCGCCTCGATCGTCTCGCCGCTCGCCAGGCGCACGCCGCTCACCCTGCCATTCTGAGACTGAATGCCGCTCACCCGTACCCTCAGACGGAGCGATCCGGGTGGGAGCGCCGCCGCCAGCATTTCGGGCACGCGCTGCATACCCTCCGCCGGGAGCATGACCTTGCCGGAGGCCAGCATCTTAAAGGTGAAGCGGAACATGCGTGCGCTGGTCGAGAGCGAGCGATCGAGGAAGATACCACCGTAGAAAGGCCGCGCGAAATTGGCGATAAAGCCCTGTTCCGCGAAGCCCAGGCGACGCAGATATGCCTCCGTTGACTCGTCCTGCCCCTCCGGCTGTCCCTTGCCCGCGAAAATCTCGGCGGTGGAGTGGCGCATCACCCCGGCGCGCAGGCGCAGCAGACGCAACTTATCGGTGGGCGAGATCAGCGGATTGAGCAGTCCCGGCAGTAAACTCCCCGGCTCGCGCAGCGGGTCGGCCAGTTCGTAGAGCCTGCCGTTCCTGACCAGCAGCGCGCCCGGCTCGAAGAAGCGCTGTTTGAGGTTCTCAAAGTTCAGATGGCGGCGCGCGGCCGGATAGGCCGTGAAGAGAACCTGGAAGCCACGATCCAGGCGATACCCATCCTCATGCATATCCGTGCGGACACGTCCGCCTACCTGCTCTGCTGCCTCTAACACCAGGACGCGCTGGCCCTCCCTGACCAGCTCCCTGGCGCAGGTTAATCCCGCCAATCCGGCGCCGATAATTACGATCATGCTCTGCTCCACTCTCACCATAGGGGGTTCATGACCAGCCCCGTGATTAATTTCGGATAAAAGTAGGTCGATTTCTGCGGCATCTGGTCGTCGGCATCGGCGATTTCACAGATCTGCCGCACGCGGGTGGCGTTCAGGAACAGCGCGGCCTGGGCCTTGCCCTGGGCCAGTGCATCCAGCGCCTCTCGCTCGTCGTGCGTATATACGACATATTTGCCTGCAACCAGGTCCTCAGGCTGAAGACCCAGGACCTCCTCTAAAATTAACGTATGTGCGATGGAGACATCCAACGTCTGCCAGGCCGCGCTGTGGCCGGCGGCGGCCATGCGCGCCCGTCCCTGCTCGTTCGGACTGAGCAGCCAGCCCTGTTGCTGCGTAGCCAGCAGGAACGTGGGGACCTCCTCGCCGGCGCGCTCAAGCTCGCGCAGCGATGCAGCGTTCACCGGTCCGACCTCGCGCACCGTCAGATAACGACTCAACCTCTCGCTGCTCAAACCGGCCAGCGCCTGCGGACTGAGATCGACGAAGAGGCGGTGGGTTGGCAGGACCAGCATGCCGGGATCGTCCAGGTCGACCAGGGCCATCATCACGAAGTTCACCGGATCGTCGGGGGACAGGTCCGGGCGGGCCGCCTGCACCTCGTTGCGATAGTTGAGCGCCGTCTCGTAGCGATGGTGGCCATCGGCGATATAGAGCTTGCGCTCGGCGAAGAAGTCCTGAATGCGCTCGATTACCGCCGGATCGGTCACTGGATGCAGCAGGTGCTCCTCGCCCACCTCGTCGGTAATGTGAACCTGGGGGTGCGCCAGGTAATCGCCCAGCATGCGGCGCATGCGGCCCTGGGGATCGCTGTACATGCTCATGATCGGGCTGAGATTGACCGAACAGGCCCGCAACAGTTGCAGGCGGTCGTCCTTGTCCTTCTTGCGCGTAAACTCATGGCGCAGCACCACATGCTTCTCCCACGGCTCCAGGCGAATCCGCGCGATCAGACTGGTGCGGGTGTAGGACTGGCCACCGTGCTTGAAAATCTGCTGATACGCGTAATAAGCCGGCGTCTCCTCCTGGCGCAGCACGCCATCCAGCCGCCACTCGGCCAGCGTGCGCGCCGCGCGCGTATAGCGATTGTTCAGCGCATTATCCTCAGGCGTAAGCTTGCCCAGTTCCAGGCGAATCACATTATACGGGTGGCGCGCGTAATAGCGTTCCTGCGCTTCCGGCGAAATCACATCAAAGGGAGGCGTCACCGCATCCGCCAGGTTCTTCACAGCCTCCGGGGCGTAGCGCAGGCCCCGCAAAGGGCGTACATCAGCCATTTCGATCCTTGCTCCTCTGCTTCTTGCAAACATACTCATCTCCTCTCCTCGGCGGAGAGGATCTTCTGGGAAAACCCTGTTTATTGTATCATGGATGGCTGTGTTGCAGCATTGCATTGGCTGTCGCTCCTTGTGTGCGCGCTTTTCCTGTTACCAGCTTACCTGATACAATAAAATTGCATGTGTGAGCTTTGGTCATACTTTCCTTTCTCGGATCCCTGAATTTTCTAGAAAATTAGTTCTAAAACCCCTTGACAATCCGCGTCTGGCGTAGTATCATTCGCAGTATTAGAACAAATGTTTAAAACTGAATAGCTCTCTCACACCCTCCACTGAATTCCTCGCAACGCATCCTCAAGCAGGCGGTCGGGTTGCTCTCCCCTCACTCCCCCTCCCGACCGCTGTTGGGGCAGGAACGTGCGTCCAACGCGCGCCGGCCTTTGCGCATACCCACAAGTCCCCATGCAAACACCAGAAATTGACGCTCCGAGAGAAGTTGGGTAGACTTTAGCATAGCGAACTTGCCATTGCTGACCTTCCGGTGGTCGTATGGTGGGCCAGAAGCGAGAGAGCGCAGGTGAGCCTGTGCTCTGGCCGGCCCTGTGAAAGGGATGCGTTTTTCATGGATTCAATGGTTGTACAGTATATTGTTTTTATTCTGGCGGCGCTCGTCCTCATCTGGGCCGTTGTTGTGTTGAACAGGCGTCTTTTGCGTCATGGCAGGTCCGATGCGCGCTCGTTCAAAAGGTGGGTGGAATTTGACACCAAACGACCGGAGGCCAGGGAAGATCCCGCCCCTTTTTTGGAGGATGGGGAAGAGGAAGAGGCTGAACTTCACCTGCGTGCGCGCCAGAACGGGCATCACGCGGAGAGCCAGAAGCCACAGATTTAACGTCGGCAACAGATGAGAAAGGGCGGGCCACAGCGATGGAACCCACGATTACGCTTGAATTCACCTCAGACACGCGCCAGCACCTGCATGAACTTGAGCACGAACTCAAGGGGATACACGGCGTCAAGGTCTATTTCGTCGAACCCAGAGATGAGCGCGCGCCGGTGCTGATCTCCCTGGGCCTGAGCAGGAAGCGCGAGCAGGCGGAACTGGAGATTCGCCGCATCGCCCACGTGCTCTACGACTTCCTGCACAGCAGCGCGAGCGATGAGAGCCAGAAGACGATCACGCTGGTAACGATCGAAGGGGAAAGCATCAATATCGCGCCGCTCTCCTCCGAGGAGATCCGCGCGATCATCGGCCAGGCATACGCCGGCCAGTGATATCACATTTGTTTGAATTGTAACCGGGCGTGTAGCGGTGGTCCTCGCGCCCGCCATCTGGACCCTCCATCGCATGATACGTATCCGGTGGGGCGCGAGGACCGCTCTATTCTCACGACTCCTTGCGCTCTTGCAGCAGTCGCGTGACCTCCTCCATCACATCACGCACATTCAGATCGGGCTGTGCGCGCGGCGGCTCGACAGACGGCTCTATCTCAGGTTCTGCGGATTCTCCAACCTCTTCCTCGTCAAGATCGGCCTCCAGCAGGCCCTCCTCCTGGAAAAACTCCTGCTCGCACGCTTGCAGCGCCTCCTGGGTTGAGAGATTGCCATAGATGATACGGGGAATCAGGCTATGATACATCGCCACCGTTTGCACCATCGCGCGAAAGGCCAGTTGGAACTGCTCAAACGAGATACCATCCATCGCCAGCGGCACCGACTCCTCCAGACGCACCTCCCCATCATCCAGGTCCAGGCCAAATTTTCCCATCGCGATCCGATAGTTGACTGCCATCAGGGCTTCCAGGCATTGCAGACGCTTTTTGGCTGTGACCGCGCTGATGTGCGGGGCCACCAGGACCAGCTTGCGCGCCTGGCAGGATTGTTGGAGGCTAATAAGCAAGCGCCACTGCCCGTGATTTCCGTGAAATGCAAGCTCCACAATCTCCTGCTCCGGGTTGATGCTCGCGATCTGCAGGCCCATGCGCGTGAGATAGTCAACGATCTGGGGAACTCCGAAGCTGTCGGCCATAGGTTGCTCCTTACTCTCTTTGACGCAACGATTAACCGCAGTGACGCCGCATGACGGTAAGTCATATCCTACCATCGTGTTTCATTATATCACATTTTGAGGAGCGGGCGGCGAAGGAGCGCCTTTTTCTGCTGTGCTTGCTCACCGGGTGCAAAATAAGAGATAGGGATCTCAGCACGATCAGGGTAGGAAAACCGGTAGCTGCCGCGTTACCTCCTGCACTCCTATGCGTCGATACAGGTATGTTAGCCATCAGTAGAATTGATGGGGCGCGTGTTGGGTTGCCCGGCATCCACGCTCTTATTCTCGCTAGATTACACAGTACCAGAGGAGTGTCTTTCTTATGCCATCTCAAGCAAGTAATGGTGTGTACGATCTCTCAACGATGTCCTTTGAGGAGCGGCTGCAATTGGGCGCGCGCAACGCCGTGCGCTGTATGGGCGTGACCGAGCGGGATCGTGTCTTTATCCTGACCGATTTTGAGCGCGAGGGGATCGCCCGCCGCGTGGTCGCCGAGCTCCTGGCCTGCCACGCCGATGTCACCGTGCGCTTTCTGGAGCATTATGGCGAGCGTCCCCTGACGGCCTTTTCCGACGGATTGCGCACCGAGCTGCTCCAGGTCCGCCCAACGGTGACGTACTACATCGCGACCGCCAAACCAGGCGAGATCGCCTTCCGCATTCCCCTCCTGCCCTTCCTGGCGAGCGAACTGAAGACGCGTCACGGGCATATGATCGGCATCGATGAGCAGCTTATGACCGAAGGGATGTGCGCCGATTACGATGAGGTCTTTACCCTGACCAATCGCGTCTACGAGCTTGTGCGCCACGCGAAGCAGATTCACGTCACCTCCGAGAAGGGCAGCGATGTCACCGCGACCTTCCATCCCGACTGGAAGTGGGTTCCCTGTCACGGGCGCTACACCGAGCAGGGCGAATGGGGCAACCTGCCCGAAGGCGAGGTCTTCACCGCGCCCGCGAGCGTTGATGGCGTGCTGGTCTGCGATGTGCTGGGCGACTTCTTCTCGGCGAAATACGGCGTGCTGAAGCATCCGGTGACACTGATTATCAAGGGGGGCTCTATCACTGATGTCTCCTGCGAGGATGACGCGATTGCGGAGGACGTGCGCAGCTACCTCTTCTCAGTCCCCAACGGCAACCGCGCGGGCGAGTTCGCCATCGGCACGCTGACCAGCCTGACGCACCTGACCGGCAATCTGCTGCAGGACGAGAAGATGCCCGGCCTGCACGTGGCCTTTGGCAATCCCTATCCCGAATTTACCGGCGCCGATTGGAATGCGCAGATCCACGTCGATGTCATTCCCACCCGCTGCACGATCGAGGTCGATGGCCGCGAGATCATGCGCGATGGCCGCTTCACGATCTGATTTCTTCATCCCAACAAAAAACGGAATGACGCACACACACGTCATTCCGTTTTTTGTTGGGGGTTTTTAGACAGTCTGCTCCGCCAGGATTTTGTCGATCTCGCTCTCCAGGCGCGCGGGATGAGGACCGATCAGACGGGCGATCGGCTGGCCACCCTTGAAGACGATCAGGGTCGGGATGGCCTGGACGCCGTAGCGGCTGGGGGTGAACTCATGCTCGTCGATGTCGATTTTGGCGAAACCCAGCTTGCCCTCGTATTTGTCGCTCAAGCGCTCAAAGACGGGGGCAATCGCGCGACAGGGACCACACCACGCGGCCCAGAAGTCTACGATGACCGGCTTGTCCGACTTCAAAACCTTGCTCTCAAAGTCCGCATCACCCACATGAAACAGGTTCGTATGTCCTTCCATTATCGTTACACTCTCTTTCAGAAGAATCAAAATCCGTTGGGAATGCCCAGTTGATTATAGTAGCTGACCAATCTCTATGCAAATAAACACGTGCGCATATGCTTTTATTCCTGGGTAGTAACGGCAAAAAGTAAGAGAACGAGTGCCATTTGCCGGCACTCGTTCTTACTCTCTTTACGCGTAGTTAGCGGCGATCCCGCCCACCCTGAAGGATCGTCAGAATCTCCAGGATGTAGATGAAGAGGTTCATTACCGTGATAAAGAGCGAAACCGTCAGGCCGATCGCGTTCGGCAGAGTGTCGGCCATATATTTGGCGCGCTGCACGTAGTAGAGGATGTAGCCACAGAAGATGGCCACGCCAAAGAACGCGACGAGCAGCACGAAGAGCGTGCTATGGAAGAAAATCTGCACGATGGCCGCGACCAGCAGCAGGATCAGGCCGAAGAACAGGTAATCGCCCAGGCGCGCAAAGCTGCGTTTGGTGGTCCACGCATAGACCGAGAGGCCGAGCGAGGTGGCAGCGGTCATGATGAACGCCTGGCCCAGGATATTCCCCAGGCCGGCCGCGAGGTAATTGGTAATCAGCGGCGCGAGTCCCAGCCCTTCCAAAAAGACGAAGAGGAAGAGCAGGAACAGGTTGATCCCCTGGACGTTAATCATCAGCCGCAGGGCGATCAGCGCCACAAAGCCGGCGATGACGATAAACAGGTAGCCTCCCAGAGTCAGGCCGTGAAAGACGGCCACGCCGATAAAGGCCGCGACCGTAGCGACCAGGAACGAGCAGGCCATGAGCGCCATGACCTTGCCGACCAGCCCGCCGGTCTGCGTCCCCACCATAGTATAGGGCAGCGTCTCGTATTGATATGCGGAGGCGCCACTCCGCGAACGCCCGAAGGGGCTGTTATTTCTCGGATTAAACATTCAGGAACCCTCGTCTATCAAGAGTATTCTCCGCGCGCAACTTGCGGGAGAAGAGCGTATGCAATTGGACAAATGATTGCTTTTCTCTCTACTATACACCCTGATATACGCGCAGACCAGGGGTGTAGTTGTATTTTTCAGGCCCTTCACTAGATGAAAACGAGAAATACTCGCAGAAAATTTCCCGGCCTCTGCGGGACAAAGAAAATCGCTGGCAAGCCAGCGGCCTGCCAGCGCCTTTCTCTGTCCCCTTCTATTTCCTGCGCTTCTTCGGCGGTTCAGTGGGTGGGTCAGTTGACTCGGGACTTCGGATCTCCAGCGCGGCCTCGACGATATTGGTAATGTCGCAGCGGGGATGATTATTATCAGCGTGCCAGTAGAGCGTACTGCCAGCCGGTTTGCGCATCAGACCGCCACAGCGCGGACAGCGAATCGGGGCGAGTTCCCCCGAACTCTGAGTCATATAATCTTCTCCCTGCTCAAAGCCAGAACTGTATCAGGTGCTACAAGTATTTCTCTCTCTACAATATCACAAAAGATATATGCATGCATATATCCTGGGGAGAAAGCTTCTCCTGAGGAGAATACGACTGCGCCCCGCCTTCCCGTCCGCCTCCGTCTTTACATAACGCTCCAGACGCCGCAGATTTCGCAGAAAGCGATGCCGATCTCTCCCAGTGCGCGGCTGCGGGTATTCCAGCGGTCGTAAGCGATGGCCAGGGAGCCGCAGTTCCAGCAGCGAGCGCGTCCGCCCGCTTTGCTCTCCTCGGAGAGGCGGTGCAGCAGCAGGCTGCGGGCCTCCTCGGCGCCCGTATAGCCGGGATTATAGGCCAGGTGCAGGAGATTGCCCAGGGGCAGCGTGATCTCATGAGTTGGCGCCTGCAAGGGACTCGACGAGACAAACGATGCCTGCGGCTGGGATGGCGGCGCCTGTGGGGGACGCCGGAAAAGCTCGCCGCGTGCGGTGCGCCGTCCGCTCTCGATCGGTGGCGTGTACTCCGGGGCGGTGCGGTCCCCATTGCTGGCGGGCGGAGTTGGCTGTTGTGGCAGCGGGGCCGCTTCGGGTGGGCGGGGAACGCCCGTCGCCGCTGCCTCCGGGCTGCTGGCAAACTCGGCGGTCGGGGCTGTCGCGTCAGAGATCGCCTGGTCGTTACTCCCGCCAGGTTCAGGAGAAGGAACGCCGGGAGCAGGCTCCGCGTGAAGCGGCTGCTCTACGGCACCCTCGGTTTGATCAGCCGCCTGGTTATGATTATTCTCCGGCTGATCTGGTGGATTCGCGCGTCTGCGCCGTGTGATAGGCATAAGAAGCTTGCTCCCTTGAAAAATGTGAAGGTATGTACGAGAACATACGAGATGGGACACGTACCGGGTGAGTGGATCGAGCCTGGTACCGGAAGGCTACATCGCGCTCCGCGTACCAGGGGAGTCACATCGAATTCAAAGCAACCGGACTACTTGAAAAAATCAGCGTTGATCTTTATATACTGCCGCCATTCCTCAGGAACGGCAGACTCTTCAAAAATAGCCGTCACGGGACAGGCAGGCTCGCATGCGCCGCAGTCGATACACTCATCGGGATTGATATAGAGCTGCTCGCAGGTCTCAAAATCCTCTTCGTTCTGAGTAGGATGAATGCAGTCCACCGGGCAGACATCGACGCACGAAGCGTCCTTCACGCCCACGCACGGCTGCGTAATAACATAGGTCATAGCCTTTCGATATCCTCCTCTTGGCCCGCCATGTGAGAGCGCGCTGACAACCCCCGGCTACATGACGGCAAAGTGTTTGATTTTTTGGTGGTGCTGGCATGTTGCTGCCACGTTCAGTATAGTGTGTTGTCCACACATTGTCAATCCGCTTTTGCCGCAAAGTCGGGCTTTCCCTCCTGTCCTGGCCGCGCCGGCATCCAGTAATATTTTAAAACACGATCGTCTTATTCTCATATACCAGCACGCGATCCTCGGTGTGCAGACGCACGGCCTCGGCGAGAACGCGGCGCTCGACATCGCGGCCCTTGCGCACAAGATCCTCGACGGTGTCGCGATGGTTGCAGTGGATGACATCCTGCGCGATGATCGGGCCTTCGTCCAGGCTCTCGGTCACGTAGTGTGCGGTAGCGCCGATCAGCTTGACGCCGCGCTGAAAGGCGCGCTGGTAGGGATTAGCTCCCACGAAGGCCGGCAGGAAGCTGTGGTGGATGTTGATGATGCGCTGCGGATAGCTCTGCACGACAAACGGCTCTAGAATCTGCATGTAGCGGGCCAGGATCAGGAAATCGACGGACGCGCCGCCGATCAGATCGAGCATGCGGCGCTGATCCTCCTGGCGCTGCTCCTTGCGCACCGGCAGGTGATGGTAGGGGACGCCATACATCTGCGCCAGAGGCTCCAGGTCGGGATGATTGCTGAGCACAAAGGCCAGATCCATCGCCAGCTCGCCACTCTTCCAGCGCCATAGCAGATCGGTCAGGCAGTGGTCCAGCTTCGAGACCAGAATCCCCGCCCGCTTGCGCCTGCGCGAATACGAGACGCTCCAGCGCATCTGAAAATGTTCCGCGATCGGCTCAAAGCCCGCGACCAGTTCCCCCGGGGCGAGTTTAAAGCCCTCCTCCGCGAAACTGATGCGCATAAAAAACCGGCACTCCTCCTGATTGGTCGAGTGCTGGTCCGATTCGAGAATGTTCCCGCCATGCTCAAAAATAAACTGCGAGACCGACGCCACAATCCCTGGCCGGTCGGGACAAGAGATCAACAGCGTAATCGCCGGCTGGTGAATTGACATTGATGGTGTATACCCTTCTATCGCATCGTATTATAGTTTCATATTATGGCTGCCATGAGTGTAGAGATCAAGGCCGAGCCAGCGCCGAATGGTACCGCAATGAAATCGAACCGGCGCCGCAATGGAGCTGCAATGGAGCCGCAATGAAATCGAACCGGCGCCGCAATGGAGCTGCAATGGAGCCGCAATGAAATCGAACCGGCGCCGCAATAGTGCCGCAATGAAGAGATGAAGGCAAGCTTCATCTCTACTGTATAGGTGGATGTGAGGCAAGCTCACACCTCTAACCAGTCGTGCAGGGCAGCTTGCCTGCCTCTCATCCCTCTCCCTCCCTCCCTCCTCCCCTATTGCATTTATTTCTAGTTCTGCTTGCTTTAATCCTGCCAGCAGGTCCTCTCCCTCTTCAACTCCTATTGTTGACTTGCAAATTTAAGTTAAATATGTTAGTTCCAAACCCGCCAGCGGGTCCTCTTCCTCCTCAACAATACAATGGCATTTACTGGGATTACCAGTATTGAGATTCCAATCCAGCAAGCAGGCAGCCCCTCTCTTCAACATCCTTTGCATGCAAGGAAAAATCCGCGACAGAAAGTGACAATCCAGCAAGCAGGCAGCCCCTCTCTTCAACTTCGCCATGCTGGCGCGGAACACCGCTGCTTGCAGTGTGACAATCCAGCAAGCAGGCAGCCCCTCTCTTCAACAGTTCTGGCGTTTCGTAGAGAGTGCCGACGATTTCCGTGACAATCCTGCAAGCAGGCAGCCCCTCTCTTCAACGCCGATCCAAACCGTGCAGGCCAATGCGGCTATCAGTGACAATCCTGCAAGCAGGCAGCCCCTCTCTTCAACTGCTTTCGCTGTATCTGGCAGCGCATGCGTCAAGCCTGTGACAATCCAGCAAGCAGGCAGCCCCTCTCTTCAACGAGCATGCCGTTTTCCTCCAGATCATAGTAGAGGTCGGTGACAATCCTGCAAGCAGGCAGCCCCTCTCTTCAACCAAGAAATCCTGCCAGCCAGTGCGTTGCATCAGGATGTGACAATCCAGCAAGCAGGCAGCCCCTCTCTTCAACCAGCTACGATCCCGGCGAGGTCAATCTGTGGGAAGTGTGACAATCCAGCAAGCAGGCAGCCCCTCTCTTCAACCGCTTTTGACAAAGCTCTGGCCAATTTTCCAACAGAGGTGACAATCCAGCAAGCAGGCAGCCCCTCTCTTCAACGCCGCTCTTGCTCAAGCTTGCTCTCTAGCTCGGCAATGGTGACAATCCTGCAAGCAGGCAGCCCCTCTCTTCAACTCACCGCGCCCATCGCCCGGGCCCTGGCTGATCTGAAAAGTGACAATCCTGCAAGCAGGCAGCCCCTCTCTTCAACGCAGCGGGTTCTGTGGCCAGAGCGCCTTGAGTGCCTGAGTGACAATCCTGCAAGCAGGCAGCCCCTCTCTTCAACGTCGAAGCCGATATCCACGCCATCGCCGAGGCGATGTGACAATCCAGCAAGCAGGCAGCCCCTCTCTTCAACGGTGCCAGCAGGAGAAGAACAGCAGGAAGAAGACAGGTGACAATCCAGCAAGCAGGCAGCCCCTCTCTTCAACCTAAAATTCGGTCCTCGCGCTTATCTATCTCTGCCTTGTGACAATCCAGCAAGCAGGCAGCCCCTCTCTTCAACACCTCCTATACGAGATGGTTACACAAACATTATAGCGTGACAATCCAGCAAGCAGGCAGCCCCTCTCTTCAACGAAAGAGGACGGATATATATGACTACGTACAAAATAGTGACAATCCAGCAAGCAGGCAGCCCCTCTCTTCAACTGCGCGTTCCGCATATCACCGATACACGCGGGCTTGTGACAATCCAGCAAGCAGGCAGCCCCTCTCTTCAACAGCACATTATAGCCGCCGTTGATATCTCTGGCAATAGGTGACAATCCAGCAAGCAGGCAGCCCCTCTCTTCAACCAGAGTGCTGATTGATTCCCAGACGGTGCTGCAACGTGACAATCCAGCAAGCAGGCAGCCCCTCTCTTCAACACAACCGTTTTTTTGTGTTGGGGTAAAGCCCGATTGGGTGACAATCCAGCAAGCAGGCAGCCCCTCTCTTCAACAAGAGATGAATAAAAAAGGAATGCAAGTAGTTAAAGGTGACAATCCAGCAAGCAGGCAGCCCCTCTCTTCAACTAAATGAAGTGGTATAGGGTATATAAAGGAGAAAGGTGACAATCCAGCAAGCAGGCAGCCCCTCTCTTCAACATGTCATACGGCCTGATAAATGCCATTGAATCGGTATGTGACAATCCAGCAAGCAGGCAGCCCCTCTCTTCAACAGCGCCCCTATAGTATAGCACCACTGGCCGGCGCAGGCAAGCATTTGCGAGGGACGAGTATGTGGGTGGTTTTTGCGGCATTACGAAACCCCTCTTTTTGGGCGAGTTGCACGCGCGACGGCTTGCAGAGCCACGCGAGGCATCGTGCGTGAGCGGACCACCGCTGCGTGCCTCGCACAGTTCTTGAAGAGCTTGGGCGGACAACTGAGCTACCTGTGCGCATCGTCTTGCAGGAGGGCAGTTTCGATCGCCGTGAAAATGTCGGCGTCGGTCTCTTTTTGCCAGTCGGGAAGCTGCTCCCAATCGGCGACATACGAGGCTTTCGGCTCAGGAAAATGCTTGAACATTTGCCCGATCCAGCACAGGCAGACGAACCGCCCTTTCTGAGAACGAGTGAGTTTGGTGCATGCTCCCCCGCTCAGCAGGACGAAGTGACGCACCTGCTCGTAGACTGCTATCGCGCTCTCCTGTTCCCAGGCTGGCATCTCTTCCCAGGGCGCGACATAACCGGGCTTGGGCATGCCGGGATAATGCTGTTGTATTCCCTTGATCCATGCGGCGCGAAAAAAAACGACCTGATTCTTCTTTTTCCATCACTTTCACTCCCTATGAAGATATGTTTCATGCAGCAATTCACGTAGTTCATGGACTTTTCGCTCGTTTTTCACCTAACTCTCCTCCAATTTTCTGAGCAGTTTGCGCACGCGGTTCATCTGGCGGGGCGACTGACATTGGGCGGCCATGAGGAACCCTTTGCTTGCCAGATCGACGCCGATGGTGAGATCGCCGGCGTCGCAGAAAGCCTGACCTCGGCTGATCTCCAGCAGCGCGTGCCAGCGGGGCGTGACCGTTTCGGCCTTGCTGAGAGATTTTTCTGCCAGTTTCAGGTAGGGAATGGCCTGGAGCGGCTTGCCAAGATCACGGTTGGCCTTGCCCCGAATTTCATAGATCTCGAAAGGAATGAATTCGGTTTTGGTGGTGTCTTCGCCCTCGCCGGTAAAAGCCAGCAGGTCGGTCGCCTCGGCAATAGTTCGCTCGAAAGCGTCTGCATGCCCGGTGTCAGCATAGGTATAGGCCAGCAGTTGAAGAACATGCCCGCGTGTTGCCGGAGCCGCGCGTCTCGCCTGATCCCTTGCCTGTTCCATCGAACTGATTGCGCCTGTTTTGTGGTTTTGCCGCCGTAACACATCTCCTATAAGAGCCAGGTAGGTCACGGTCAGATTGGTATCCCGAATCTCCTCCGCGAACCTGTGCGCCTGCGTGTAGTGATAGAAAGCAGCGTCATTCTGCAAAGCATCGAGATAGAGAGCGCCGAGCAGTCCATGACAGCGAATGGCAAGCGCCTTTGCCCGCAGCATATGCACAGATGCCAGCGGCAAAAAAATCATGCGCTCCAAACCCGGCAGCAGTTTGACAGTCTCTCTCATCGCCTGTTTGGGCCGCGAAGCAAACCAGGCTTCCCAGGCGAGATTCAGGATGCTTTCGGCCTGGTCAAGTTTCTCGCTGGTGATCTGTTCCATGTTGATCTGTCACACAACTCTACTAGAAATCGCCTCGTTTTTATCTTACGAACAGAGCGGCGAGATTTTTTACCTGTGGTTCTTGCGGCCATGCGCGACGTATTTGCTGGTAGGCGTCAAATGCCTCACTGTAACGCCTTTCGCTTCCCAGTGCCAGGGATGCTTCTACCGAGGCTTTCAGATAGGCACAGCTTTGCTCTAACTCTCTAAGCAGGTGATAGGTCGTTGCTTGATAGGTGAGAAACTCAATGCGTACCCGTTCGGGAATCTCCATTTTAGGCGCTAATCCATCGATCTTCGCAAAAGCTTGTTCTGCCTCGCGCGGCTGATCGAGCTCAAGGTGGATTAAGCCATCCCACAGGAAGAGGGAGTATAAGCCGTTGTTTGAGTATAGATAGCAAGGATCATGTTCAGGCGTCTCGGGGAAATGATCGTGAGCAACCCTAAGAAAATGTAAGGCATCCTTTTCCTGACCACATTGGGCATATGCTCCTGACATGCGTATAGAGACACCAGCGCGCAACAGCGGAGAGATGGTGTCAAAATAGGGGACTGCTTCTTGGTAAATTTGCAGCGCCTTCCCTGGGCGCTGTCTGTAATCGTAGGTGACGGCAAGTTGCTGCAGTGCAGCTACCTGCAAATTGTGATCCTCTGCTATTCGCGCAAAGTGGAGCGCCTGCTCGCTGAAATGCTGTCTTGCCTGCAAATCGTCTTTGTGCCCGGCGAGCGATGCCCGAAGAAGATAACCCTGCGCGGCAATACGAGCGGCCCGGTGCTGATAATGTGAATCCTGTTGAGCACTGATGAAAACCTTTGGAAGATAGCTTAAAAGGACCGCTTCTGCGCTTTCTAGATCGTGCCCGTTTCCGAGCTTCCAGCAGGTTTTTGTGAGTTCTTCAAAGTGCTCCAGAGTTTGTGCATTCATGGGCGTGGTGTGCGCATCGGGTTGCCACGATCGGGCCAGCAATTTCTCTGTCCGTTTCCAATCGAAAGCCAGTTCAGCGAAAGGCAAGATGGCTCCCGCCGTCCCTAAAAGATGTAAGAGATCTCGTCGTAGCTGATCCATAGAAAATTCCTCGTAACTGCTGCCTCGTTCTATTATATCTTGCGAAAGAGGCAAAGCGTGAAAAATGGGAGGCAAGGTTGGCACTTCAGGGATAAAAGGTAAGCTCTGCTCATGGTCGATGGCAAGACTCTGCGGAGAAAGAGACCGAGCGGGATTCTTTTCCCACACAGCCGGCACTAAATCCGCCGGCGCGCAGCCAATTACCTGAGCAATCTCTTCTAATCGCTTGCGAGGAATCGGGACCTTCCCAGCGCAGTAGTCAGAGAGCGTTCTCAAAGGGATATTGGTTTCTTGTGCGACCTCCTTTTCGGTCAGCCCGACGTGCTTGATGACGGCTTTTAAGCGATTGGGATAGTTCGCGGAATGCCCTGCCATAGATACCCTCCTCTTCGCGAGTGCGTAAAACTCTGCATGAATTCTGCGTCCTGGCAGCGTAAAAATACGCTAGTTTTGCACGACGACTCGTTACAATTCTTCTCAAGATAGTGATGCTCACATTTCTGGATGCAGAATACCACACCATCATCAAGAAAGAAAGCGGTTATATTCTAAAAAACAAAGGAGCAGTGAAGGATGCAAAAGACAACAGGCGAAACTACCCGCATCAAGCGTGCGGATGAACAGGCGAGCGATCGGCGATCAGGACGTTGTCCCGACTTGCGCGGGAAAGTGCCGCCTGCGAGCGAGCAGGACTTTCAAGCCGCGCAGGCGACACACACGCACAGCACGAACATGGAGCGGCGCTATTCTGCCGGGGAAAGGATCGTGGAGGAGCGCGCGCCGGAGATGAAAGAGGTGCGGGTGCGCCGGGGACAGCTCAAGGTGAGCGATGCTGAGGAGTTTGAGAACGGGAAGGTGTGCGGGCAGGCGGCGCTGGTGGGCTGCGAGTCCCCGGTGGAGGAGAAGGAGCTCTTCCGCTTCTTTGCCGAGGGGGTGAGCGACATCGAACTGAGCGAGTCGTGGCTGGTGGGCTTTTTCGTGGGGATGGTGGATGCGCTGCTGCACGATCGCAAGACGCTTCCCCCGGAGATGCCGTGAGGGGAGCGCGCCCGGTCCGGTGTGTCCGGGACCGGGCATATGCACGTTGCAAGACGGGAGGACTCATGCAGAAGAGACGCAAACGGAACCGGCAGGGGCCGGTTCAGGCGAAGACGCCACAGGTGGGGCAGCAGGCCGGGAAGGAGATGCAGAGGACGGAGGGGCCGACGCAGCCGCTGCCGGTGATTTCCCGGCTGATCTTTGAGGGCTTTCTCACGCGTTATCAGCTTTCCATGCTCGAGGTGGCGCAGGAGGCGGGGGTGCGCCTGCTGACGATCTGGCGGGTGATGCGCGATCTGCCAGTATCGGAGCAGCAGGCGGCGCAGGTCTACGCTGCGTTAGAGCGACTGGCCGGCGTGCCCTATCGCGGGCGCATTCGTCTACACGCTGCGGGTGACGCGTTGCGCGCGGCTGCGCCTGATACGCGCAATTCGCAGAAAACCGGCAACGATCGATGATGGATGAATCCCATTCGTTCAGACAAAAGTAAAGAATGAAGGCAGAAGCAAAGAACGAGGATCTATTTCCTATAGCCTCCTCGTTCTCTCTCCTGGTCCTTTCCCAACGAACTCCCCAGGGAATCTCTCTCACTCCATCTTGATCCATCGCTGTTTGATCGCGTGGACGACGGCGGCGGTGCGGTCATTGACTTCGAGCTTGCGCAGGATGGAGGTGATATGGTTTTTCACCGTCTGGTCGCTGATGTCCAGCAGCTTGGCGATCTCCTTGTTGCTATTACCCTTCGCGATATGTTCGAGGATCTCCACCTCGCGTCCTGAGAGCGGGCAGGGTTCCAGGGGACGCGCCTCCTCCTCCGCGCCGGTTGCCATCTCGCGGAACGACTGCAAGACGCGGCTGGCCAGGTTGGGCTGGGCCAGTACGTCATCGTTAATCAAGTACTCGCCCTGGCTGACCTTGCGGATAGCCCCGACCAGCTCTTCAGCCGTGATGTTGCGCGTGTAATAGGCTGCGGCCCCTACTTTGACTGCCTGAAAAAGCCACTCCTCGCCCTCCAGCTCTGACAGGATAATCACGGCTGTCTTTGGCGAGAAGGTGCGCATCTGGCGAGCTATTTCCAGGATATCCATCGAATCGAAAAAGGTATCTAAGAGTGCAACCTCCGGTTCGTGCGTGCGCGCCAGCTCAAGCGCCTCGCTCGCGCTGGTGGGCAATCCGACGATTTTGCACTCTGCCATGTCTTCAAGAATGGAGATGACTCCCTGGCGAAAAATGGGCTGCTGCACGACGACCATCACATGTAATGGCTGCTCGCTCATGCTCTGTTTGCGGGGAGCCGATGCCAATTTACCAGCACCACCGCGTCTCCTTCCTGCTTGCTTGGGTCGCGGGAGGAGGCGCGCGTCCGTTCCCGCACGCCCGCGCGCCTCTTCTCCCGCTTGTTCTTCTGTTGGTTACATCGTTCCATAGTACCGACTCTGCTTTGTGCTCAGCCGAGAGTACTATTTCGTAGGACTATTGTATCATGAAATTAGTACTACTTCTAACTCAACTCCTCTCGCCGGATGGACACCTCGATTCCCCCTTTTGTGCTACATTTGCGAGTTGGGAGTAGGAAGGGCCTGACACATAGACAGGAGTGATAAGATGAACACAAAATACTCAAGCGGAAAGGACTGGCAGAGATTCTAGAGAAAATGGTGCGTGTTCTGCTGGAGGCAGCGCATTTCTTCGCCGAGCGGCAGGCGCGGGTCTACCTGGTCGGCGGCTCCCTGCGCGACCTGTTGCTGGGCGAGGTCTGCGTCGATTGGGATCTTGTGACCGACGGGGGGGCGCATAAGCTAGCGCGCCAGCTTGCGAACAGGCTGGGCGGCTCCTATGTCTATCTGCACGAAAAGGCCAGTCGCGTCGTCCTGCATTCTCCCGCCTCTGCCGGCGAACAGGTGCTTGACATCGCTCCCCTGCACGGCGGCTCCCTTGAGGAGGACCTGCGCGCGCGCGATTTCACGCTAAACGCCCTGGCGGCTCCCCTGGGCGATGTGGTCCAGTTTTTGAATGGCTCACCGGGCGAGATGGAGACACTCCTGATCGATCCCCTGCACGGCTATCGCGACCTGCGAGACCGCCGGCTGCGCACGGTTGACGACGAGGTGTTTCGCCACGATCCCCTACGTATGCTGCGCGCCCTGCGCCTGGCGCAGCGCTACAAGCTCACCATCGCGCCAGAGACGGAGAATCTGATCCAACGCGACGCCGCGCTGCTTCCCCGCGTTGCCGCCGAACGCATTCACCAGGAGCTTTACGCCATGCTGGGCATGCCCGGCGCGCTCGAGCAGTTACACAGCCTTGACGCATATGGCCTGCTCACCGTGCTGATTCCCGAACTGCAGCCTGCGCGTGGAATGCGCCAGCCGCCGCCCCACTACTGGGACGTGCTGGAGCATTCGCTCCAGTCGGTCGGCGCGCTGGAGGAACTGGCCGGGGCGCTGGAGGCCGAGCCTGGCACGCCGTTCGTCCCCCGCCTGGCTTCCACCGCCGCCGCCGCTGAAGACCTGGCGGAACTGCGCGAACTGCTGAGCGAGGGCGAGCGGCAGAACATTTTCCACTTCGCCGATCTGCGCGCCCCGCGCATGAAGCTGGCCGCGTTGCTGCACGATATCGGCAAGCCCTTGACATACAGCACAGACGAGCAGGGGGACATTCATTTTTACGGCCATCCGCAGCTAGGCGCGCCCGTTGCCAGCGAGATCATGCACCGGCTGAGCGCCAGCACGCAGGACCGCCGGCTCGCGCAACTGGTCGCGGCCCATCATATGCGGCCCGGCCAGTTGGGACAGGACGGCGCGGTGACGCCCCGCGCGATCCGCCGCTACTTCGTCGATCTCGGCCCGACCGGCATCCTGGTCGCACTCTTCTCCCTGGCGGACCACCTGGCCACGCTGGGACCCCAGCCGCGTCCCCCCGCCTGGCCGCGCCACCTCTCCGTCGTGCGCCTGCTGCTTGCCAGCTATATCCGCGAACGCGCAAAGATCCTCCCCCCGCGCCTGGTGCGTCCCGACGAACTAATGAACCGGCTAAAGCTCCAGCCCGGTCCCCTGGTCGGTCAACTGCTCGAAGCGATCGCCGAGGCCCAGGCCGACGGCACGATTCACTCGCGCGAAGAGGCGATCTTATTCGCGCGGGAATACGTGCAAACGAAAGAGCAGGCGAGCCAGTAAACGGCCCGCCTGCTGTCTTTTATGAGGAACCTTGAACTTTAAAGAAGACCATGAGACCAATCAAAGATCTGGCCCGCCGTGATAGTGATATCCGGCACAATGCGCGAAACAGGCAATTGTTCGCCGCGAAACAGGCCGGCGGAGCGGTACGCGCTGCTCTCCAGCAGAAAAACCTCAATTGTTTGCTCGGAAGCATTGACCAGCCAGTACTCAGGCACGCCAGCCTTCTCGTAGACGCCATACTTCACCAGGCGATCATACGTCTTGCTGCCGGGTGAAATCACCTCTACCACCAGGTCGGGCGCGCCCGTAATATATTTTTTCTGCAAACGATCCAGATGCTCTTTGAGGAGAACCACGACATCGGGCTGAGTTGTCGTATATGTCGAAAGAACCGCATCGATTGGCGAAGTAAAGACCAGGCCCCGACCTTTGTCTAGGATTTGCGAACAGAGATAACTATAAATTTCTCCAACAATCCCCTGATGGGACAGCTCCGGTACGGGCGACATCATCAACACTCCTTGCACAATTTCGTACCGTTGGCCATCATCCGGCAGGGCAGCGTATGCCTCGTAGGTCCAGGAACCCTGAGGAGGACCGGGCACCCAATCAGCCATCGTAACCATCCTTTCTTGATCCATTATTGTCATAAGCAACCTGCCTTTCCGGTAAAGCGCGCCATTTACCACCGTCTATTATACCACGACAAGAAAGAAGTTCCCGCAAGTTGACAACCTCCGCCGGATGGCATACCATTACAATGCGCTGTCATAGCGAACAGATGTACCGCAATGCACTGCTGTGCATGGAGATTTTGATGAAGAAGGCAATTGCGATCCTGTACCAGGGACGCAAGCAGGACACCTCAGAACTTGCCCGCCGGCTCGCTCCGCAATTACAGGCCCAGGGGCATGATGTGCGCGTGATAGATATGCGCGAGGAGCATGAGGAGGAGCCAGATTACCGGCTCGATGAGTGCGATTTTGTGCTGGTTCTAGGTGGGGATGGCACGATTCTGCACGCCACGCGCCTCTGCGCGCCCGCCAATATCCCCATCGTGGGCGTGAACTTCGGGCGCGTCGGCTTTCTCACCGAGCTGGAACCTCATGAAGTGACGGAGAAGCTGCCACTGTACCTGGAGCAGGATCACTCGGTTTGGATCGATCGGCGCGCAATGCTGCACGCGGAACTCCGCCAGGACGGCGCGCGGGAGGAGTTTCTGGCGCTCAACGATGTCGTGATCGCTCGCGGCACATGGCCGCGCGTGGTGGAGATTCATATCTGGGTGGACGACTATTTCTACAACAAGACCTACGCCGATGGGATCATACTCTCGACGGCGACCGGCTCGACGGCGTATAACATGGCCGTCGGGGGGCCGCTGCTCCATCCCCAGGTCGAAAGTTGTGTGCTCACGCCCATCGCGCCCCACCTGGCCTTCGATCGCTCATTGATTCTCCAGCCCGCAGCCACGGTCAGGCTGCAAATCTTTACCGGCTCGCAGAACGGCGTATTCTCAGCCGACGGGCAGATGAACCGCGAGATTAAGAACGAAGCGACCGTGACGGTGCGCAAGAGCCAGTACGAGGCCCGTTTCCTGCGGCGCAGGCCGCCAACCTATTTTTACCAGATCATTTCGGCCAAGTTGAGAGAAGATTCCTGAGTTACCAGCTTTTAAGGGAGCAACGCGCTTTTTGCTGAGTTGTTTGATCTTTCAGACGGGAAGCGGTATAATCCTCTTTGTGTACGGCACCAGGCGGCAAATTGGCTGCCTCTGTCTCGCTCCGCTTTGAGGATGTTGCGGTTACGAGGACACCGCAAAGGTACGACAGGTTACTATGTTACTTGAATTAACCATCAAAGATTTCGCCATTATTGACAGCCTGCATTTGCGTCTCAATCGTTTCTTCAATGTCTTCACCGGTGAGACTGGCGCGGGCAAATCGATCATCATCGACGCTGTGAGCGCCCTGCTGGGCGGGAAGATTGGCGCGGAATTCGTGCGGGCCGGCGCCGAACGGGCCTCCGTCGAGGGTATTTTCACGATCAATCCACTCCCGCCGATCAAGAGCGACTGGCAGCCTTTCGAGTTTTTATCCTCCAATGGCAATTCAGACGGCGGGGGCACGCTGCTGGACGCGATGGAGCGCGCCGAGAACTATGCGCGCATGGCTGCGGCGGACGTCGAAAGCGCCGACGCCTCGGTTGCCCTGGCGACGCTGCTGCACCAGTACGACATCGTGCCCGAGGATAACCAGTTGATTCTGTCCCGCGACATCTTTCGCTCCGGGCGAACCGTCTCGCGCATCAACGGGCGGGCCGTCTCCCAACAGGTGCTCCAGCAGGTCGCGAGCTGGCTGGTCGACATTCACGGGCAGAGCGAACATATGAGCCTGCTGCGGCCTGAGCAGCACGTGAATTTCCTGGACCGCTACGCCGAGCTGATTCCTCTGCGCAATCAGCTCGCCACGAAGGTGACAGACTGGCGCAACGCGCGCAAACAACTGCTGGAGCTTCAGCAGAGCGAGCGGGATGTGAGCAGGCGCGCCGAATTTCTGCGTTTCGAGATCGACGAGATTGAGCGGGCCGAACTGCGCGTGGGCGAAATTGAAGAACTGGAGGCCGAGCGCAAGGTGCTCAACAACGCCGAACGCCTGCGCGAACTCTGCGCCCAGGTCTACGGCGCTCTCAAAGGGGGGGACGCGACAGTGGATGGCTTCGAGCCTGCGCTGGATCAACTGCGCCCCGCCCTGCGCGCCCTTAACGAGCTGGTGCGCCTGGACAAAAATCTTAAGGAGGAAGAGGACGCTCTGGCGGAGGCCATCTATCGCCTGGAAGAGGTCGCGACCAGCATTAGCAGCTACCAGAGCGATATCGAGGACGATCCACAGCGCCTGGCGGAGATAGAGGAGCGCCTGGACCTGATCTCGCGCCTCAAACGAAAATATGGCGGGAGCATCGAGGAGATTCTGCAGCGCGCCGCCGAGGACCAGGCCGAACTGGAGACGCTGGTGCATCGCGATGAACTGGTCGAGCAACTCCAGAAACAGGACGTTCAGCTACGCGCCGAAATCGGCC
>Ga0070740_10001589_pt1 | contig 30173 bp, 23 predicted proteins | sample Coa_R2_FD_67286 | JGI IMG/M metagenome (GOLD analysis project Ga0070740, IMG submission 67286) | Surface soil microbial communities from Centralia Pennsylvania, which are recovering from an underground coalmine fire - Coalmine... | ecosystem: Environmental > Terrestrial > Soil > Unclassified ...
CACTGCCGCGAACACGCCGTCGCGATCCGGCGCGCATACGAACACTTCGGTGCCGCCGCGCGAATGCGGATGCACGGCCACGACCACTGCTTGATCCGGGGCGTCCAGCAGCACGCCGGCCTGCCACGCCAGTTGCTCGTCCCGCTGCCGCAGAAACGCATCGTCGGGGAAATCGTTCAGCACTTGCCGCACAGCTTCAGCTTCGCGCCCCTGCGCGCGCAGCAGCTCCTCGACCCGTGCGCGCGAAGTCCACGCGCGCGCCGCGGCTTCGGCCGGTCGCGCCAAACCGCCACGCAACATGTAACGCGCGGATACGTACAAATCGGCGAGCAGACGATCCTTCCACGCGTTCCACAGCTTCGGACTGGTGCCGGCGATGTCGGCGATGGTCAACAAATACAAGTGATCCAGCCGCTGCCAGTCGCCCACTTGCACGGCGAAGGCATGCACCACTTCGTCGTCGCTGATGTCCTGACGCTGCGCGGTCGTGCTCATCAACAGATGCCAGCGCACCAGCCAGGCCACCAGCGCGATGTCGTCCTCGCGCAGGCCGAGTTTGCCGCAGAATGCACGCGCCTCGGCTTCGCCCAGTTCGGAATGATCTCCGCCGCGGCCCTTAGCGATGTCGTGGAACAGCGCAGCGAGCAGCAGCAGCTCTGGTTTCTCCAGCCGCGTGAATGCTTCGCAGGCAAGCGGGAATTCCGCGCGCGCATTGAACTCCGCGAAACGCGCGAGATTGCGCAACACGCGCAACGTGTGTTCGTCCACCGTATAGATATGGAACAGGTCGTACTGCATGCGGCCGACCACGCGCGCGAAAGCGGGCAGAATCGCAGCCAGCACGCCGTGGCGATTCATCGATTCCAGCGCGTGCACCGATGACGCATTCCGTCGCAGCAGGTCCAGGAAAGCGGACAATGCGCGCGGATCCTCCGCGAGCCCCGCTCCGTGTTGCGCCAATGCCTGCTGCAAAGCGCGCGTCGCCACAGCAGTGAAACCGCTCAGCTCCGGGTGGTCGAGCAGGCAGGCAAACGCACCGACGATCGAGGCCGGTTCGCGCGCGAACAGATCTTCTTCCCGCAAATCGAGCCGCGAACCGCGCGCGGCAAAGCGCTCGTCCAGGACACGCGGCGGCGGAAGCGGATGCAGATGTTCGTCGAAACGCTCGAACAATTGCGACAGCACACGTTCCACCGTTCCGGCTGCGCGAAAGAACGTCTGCATGAACTGCTCGACCGCCAGATTGCGGCCATCGTCGGCGTAACCCAGCCGCGTCGCCAGCGCGCGTTGCCAGTCGAACAACAGGCGCTCCTCGGCGCGTCCGCTCTCCAGATGCAATGCGTAGCGGCAACGCTGAAGCACGCGTTCGGCGCCGGACAGCGCATCGCTCTCGGCAGGCTCCAGAAATCGTTTGGAGACGAGTTCGTCCAGATCGCGTGTCCCTGCGACGCGACGGCCGAGCCAACGGATCAGATCCAGGCCGCGCAAACCGCCCGGACCATCCTTGAGATTCGGCTCCAGATTGTGCGTGGTGTCGTCGTGCCTGGCATGGCGCGCGTCGCGATCGGCGCGCTTGGCGGCGAGATACGCCTCCGGCAGCCACAACGTGTTGTCGTCCACGATGGCCTGCAATCCGTTTTCGAAACGCGAAGCGCCAACCAGACTCCGCGCATCCAGCAGGCTGGTGAATACGCTGACATCCGCCGCCGCGATTTCGCGGCATTGCGACAAGGTGCGGACCGCGTGACCCGGCTTCAGGCCGATGTCCCACAGGCAGCCGAACAACGCTTCCAGCGGCCGCGCGGTTCCGGTGGAATGTTCGTCCTCGGCAAGTACCAGAAGATCGACATCGGAATGCGGGAACAAAGCGCCGCGTCCGAATCCGCCGATCGCGAACAGTGCAGCGTGATCCGTGTGGCCCAAGTAAGCGGTCCAGCAATGGATCAGTACGCACTCTACCGCATGCGCGCGCAACCTCGCCAGCTCGATCGCTTCGCCGCCGTTGCGGAAAGCGTTCGCGAGCGAGCGCGCCTGATCGGCCAGCAATTGCTTCAGGGCGATACGCGCTTCGGGTGAAACACCCGCACGCGGCAAAGCGGCGGGAAGGCGGGGGAGCGGCGGCAACGTAAACACGGGTGGTAAGACCGGGCGAGTCAGAACAGCGTGCATCGTAACAACATGCGTCATTCCGGACGCCGCGGAGCGGCGATCCGGAATCTGCTCTTTCATTCGATGGAAAGCAGATTCCGGGTTCCGCGCTACGCGCGGCCCCGGAATGACGATTCAATTAACCCGCCAGCGAGCCGAGGCTCTCCGATTCCAATTCCCGAATCCCGAATCCCGGCTCTCACGCATCCGGCCACGGCGTCAGGATCTCGAATCCGTCGTCGGTCACCGCGACCGTGTGTTCCCACTGCGCCGATAGCGAATGATCCTTGGTCACGACCGTCCAGCCATCCGGCAATACCTTCGCATTGGGTTTGCCGGCGTTGATCATCGGCTCGATGGTGAACACCATGCCCTTCTCGATCTTCATGCCGGTGCCGGGCTTGCCGTAGTGCAGCACCTGCGGATCTTCGTGATAGATGCGGCCAATACCGTGGCCGCAATAATCCTTGACGATCGAGTAGCCCGCTTTCTCCGCGTGTTGCTGGATCGCATGCCCGATATCGCCCAGCGTCGCGCCCGGGCGCACCTGCTCGATGCCCAGCATCATCGCCTCGTGCGTGGTGTCCACCAGGCGCTTCGCCAGCACCGAAGGCTTGCCGACGAAATACATGCGGGACGTGTCGCCATGCCAGCCATCCTTGATCACGGTGACGTCGATGTTGACGATATCGCCCTCCTTCAGCACCTTGCTCTCCGAAGGAATGCCATGGCAGATCACGTGGTTGACCGAGGTACACAGCGTCTTGGGGAACCCGCGGTATCCCACGTTGGCCGGAATGGCTTTCTGCACGTTGACGATGTGATCGTGTGCGATGCGGTCGAGCTCTTCGGTGGTGACGCCCGGCTTGACGTGTTCGGTCAAGAGTGCGAGCACCTCGGCCGCAAGCCGGCCGGCTTCGCGCATCTTTTCGATGTCCTGCGGAGTTTTGAAGGTGACGGGCATGGATTTTCGAATTAAGCTTCGCCGCGAAGCGGCGAGCTTGAATGAGGCAAGCAGCTGATTATCGTGCATTGACGCCGCGATTGCGATGTGGCGGCAGCCGAGTTAGAATTCAAAGGCTTTGCGACGAGCAAACCGCCCACGCCGGGCGTCACCGGCGAATACACACGCAGATCGTGAACCGGCACCGGGGTCCCTCTTGAGGGTCGTTGCCGCGGGATCTGCGGAAGCCCAACCCCGGAACTCGACGCAGCGCGGTGCGCGGCGTTACGGTTCCACATCAGGAGTCAAAACATGCCTTCCGTCACCATGCGGCAAATGCTGGAAGCCGGCGTGCACTTCGGCCACCAGACCCGCTACTGGAACCCGCGCATGGCGCCTTTCATCTTCGGCGCCCGCGGCAAGATCCACATCATCAACCTCGAGAAGACGCTGCCGCTCTTCTCGGACGCCATGAATTATCTCTCCGGGCTGGCGCAGAAGCGCGGCACCGTGCTGTTCGTCGGCACCAAGCGCAGCGCGCGCGAAGCGATCGGCGAGGAAGCGACGCGTTGCGGCATGCCTTACGTCAATGCGCGCTGGCTCGGCGGTATGCTCACCAATTTCCGCACCGTGAAGCAGTCGGTCGCGCGCCTGAAGGAACTCGAGGCGATGGAAACCGACGGCAGCTTCGACAAGCTGGTCAAGCACGAAGTGCTGTCCTTGCGCCGCGAGCGCGAAAAGCTCGAGAAATCGCTGGGCGGCATCAAGGACATGAACCGCCTGCCCGATGCGCTGTTCGTGATCGACATCGGCCACGAGGACATCGCGGTCAAGGAAGCCAAGAAGCTTGGCATTCCGGTGGTCGCGGTGGTGGACACCAATTACGACCCGGCGCTGGTGGACTACGCGATCCCGGGCAACGACGACGCGATCCGCGCGGTGCAGTTGTACGCGCGCGCAGCGGCCGATGCGATCCTTGAAGGCAAGGCCGCCGCACCCGCCGCCGCGCGCGGCGACGCCAACGAGTTCGTCGAACTGGATGCCGAAGGCAATCCGGTTGCGCGAGTGGATCGCGAACGCGACGACCGCCGTGGCAAGGGCGCACCGCGCGGACGCAGCAACACCGGTCGCAAGCCGGCGCCGCAACAGCAACGCCGCGGTGCCGCGCCGGCGAAACAGGATGACGACGCCGAAGGTCTCGAGCGTGCGGAAGCGGAAGTCGCCGAGAACGAGGCGGTGGACGAAGAAGCCGCGAAGTAGCCGGTTCGATCGATCGGCGGCGCGGTTGTGCGATCGCGCCGCTGTCCCCACATTGTTTCATCGCGCCGTGGTGCTCGCAGTGATCACACGCGGACCACGGTTTGCGACATTCGAGAGGAAATCACGATGGAAATTACCGCCGCGATGGTCAAGGAACTGCGCGAGCGCTCCGGCGCCGGCATGATGGAGTGCAAGAAGGCGCTCACCGAGAACGCGGGCAATCTGGACGCCTCGATCGAGTGGCTGCGCAAGCAAGGCCTGGCCAAGGCCGACAAGAAAGCCAGCCGCGTCGCCGCGGAAGGCCGCATCGCCCTGGCGCAACGGGAAGGCAAGGCCGTGCTGGTCGAAGTCAATTCGGAAACCGATTTCGTTGCCAAGGACGAGAACTTCGCCAAGTTCGCACAGGAAGCCGCGCAAACGGCGTTGAACGAAGGCGTCAACGACATCGAATCGCTGAAGTCGGCGAGATCCTCCTACGGCCCGACGGTCGAAGAAGGCCGCCAATGGCTGGTGACCAAGGTCGGCGAGAACGTGCAGTTGCGCCGCATGGCCGTGATCGAAAGCAAGAACACCATCGGCGCCTATGTGCACGGTGGCCGCATCGGTGTGCTGGTCGAAACGGCCGGTGGAGACGCCGAGCTCGCGCGCGGCATTGCCATGCACATCGCTGCGATGAACCCGCCTTACATTTCGCCCGACAACGTGCCGGCCGAATTCGTCGCCAAGGAAAAAGAGATCGCGCTGGCGCAGATGTCGGAAAAGGACAAGGCCAAGCCGGCCGAAATCCAGGAGAAGATGATTTCCGGCAAGCTGCGCAAGACACTCTCCGAGATGTCGCTCACCGGCCAGCCTTACGTGATCGACACCAACAGCAGCGTCGGCGAAGTGCTGGACAAGGCCGAGGCGAAAGTCCTGCAGTTCCACCGGCTGGTGGTCGGCGAAGGCATCGAGAAAAAGGAAGACGACTTCGCCGCCGAGGTGATGAAGCAGGCCGGACTGGCCTGAGCGTCACTGCAAGGGGTGTGTTGAAAAAGCCGCGGGAAGCCGCGGCTTTTTTGTTGGATGGCGTTGTGAGATGTGAGTAGTGAGTGGTAAAAGCTGCGCACCGCGGTTCTACTCACGACTCACAACTCACCACTCACCCGCTACAATCCTCTTGTTTGCCCGCCGGAGCGAAGCGATGCCGACCAAGCCCAAATACCAGCGCATCCTGCTGAAGCTCTCCGGCGAGGCGCTGATGGGCGATGAGGATTACGGCATCGATCCCAAGGTGATCGGCCGGCTGGCCAAGGAGATCCTGGAGGTGCGCGCGACCGGCGTGCAGGTCGGCGTGGTGATCGGCGGCGGCAATATCTTTCGCGGCGCGGGTTTGGCGGCTGCGGGCATGGACCGCGTCACCGGCGATCACATGGGCATGCTCGCCACCGTGATGAACGCGCTGGCGATGCAGGACGCAGTGGAAAAGCTTGGCGGCTTCGCGCGCGTGATGAGCGCGATCCCGATCCACGACGTTTGCGAGGATTTCATCCGGCGGCGCGCGGTGCGGCATCTGGAGAAAGGCCGCATCGTGCTGTTCGCGGGCGGCACCGGCAATCCGTTCTTCACCACCGATTCCGCCGCCGCGCTGCGCGCGGTGGAAGTCGGCGCCGATCTGTTGCTGAAGGCGACCAAGGTAGACGGCGTGTACAGCGCAGACCCCAAGAAGAAGAAAGACGCGAAACGTTTCGAGCACGTCAGCTACGAGGACGTGATCGCGCGCAACCTGCAGGTGATGGATACCGCCGCGATCGCGTTGTGCCGCGATCATTCCATGCCTCTGCGCATCTACGACATGACCCGCCCGGGCAACCTCATGCGGATCATGAAAGGCGAGCCGGTCGGCACGCTGGTGGATGCGGGCTGACCCGGCGCACCGCTTTGTGCGGGAGCCGGCGTGCCGGCGACCGGCGCTTGGAAAATCGCCTGTACGCAGGCGCCTGCCCTATACTTCGCGGTTGATCATCACGACGTGGAAATCGTCCATGCTCAACGACATCAAGAAAGATGCGCAAGCCCGCATGGGCAAAAGCGTCGAGTCGCTGCGCCACGAACTTTCGCGGCTTCGCACCGGCCGCGCCAGCACGGCGCTGGTGGAAGGCATCAAGGTCAACTACTACGGCGCGGACGTCCCGGTGAACCAGGTAGCCGGCGTAGCCGTGACGGATGCCCGCACGCTCACCATCACACCGTACGAGAAGCAGATGGTCGGACCGATCGAAAAAGCGATCCTGGGCTCCGACATCGGCGTTACGCCCAATACCGCGGGGACCACGATCCGATTGAACCTGCCGCCGCTGACCGAGGAGCGCCGCAAGGAACTTGCCAAGCACGTCGGTCACGAAGGCGAGAACGCGAAGGTCGCGATCCGCAACATCCGCCGCGACGCGATGCAGCACGTCAAGGATCTGCTGAAGGACAAGAAGATCACCGAGGACGAGGAACGCCGCGCCGAGGATGAGGTGCAGAAGCTCACCGACAAGTTCATCAAGGACGTTGACGGCGTGGTGAAGGCGAAGGAAGACGAGCTGCTCGCCCTGTAGTCGCGCGCATCGATCATGTCCACAGCCGCCGACCTTCGCATTCCGCGCCACGTCGCCATCGTGATGGACGGCAACGGCCGCTGGGCGCGCCGGCGCGGACAGCCACGCAGCTTCGGCCATCGCGCCGGACAGAAAGCCGTGCGCGAGGCGGTGGAGTTCTGCCTGCGCCGCAAGATCGAAACACTGACGCTGTTCGCGTTCTCGTCGGAGAACTGGAAACGGCCGAGTGACGAAGTCGGCGCGCTGATGGAATTGTTCCTGCGCGCGCTGGACAAGGAAGTCGAGGAACTGCACAGCAACGAAGTGCGCGTGCGCTTCATCGGCGGCCTGTCGGTTTTCAACGAGGCGCTGCGCACGCGCATGATCTCGGCCATGGAGAAGACGCAGAACAACAGTGCGCTGGATCTCAATGTCTGCGTCAATTACGGCGGACGCTGGGACATCGCGCAGGCCGCGCGCAAGGCCGCCGAAGCGGTGCAGCGCGGCGAACTCGATCCGCAATCGATCGACGAAAATGCGCTCGCGCCCTTCTTCTGTCTGGCCGATCAGCCGCCGGTCGACCTGCTGATCCGCACCGGCGGCGAACACCGCATCAGCAATTTCCTGCTCTGGCAGATCGCCTACGCGGAACTGTATTTCACCGACATTCTGTGGCCGGACGTGGACCAGGAAGAACTGGCGCGCGCGTTGGAGGACTTCGCACGCCGCGAGCGCCGTTTCGGCCGCACCGACGCGCAGATCGCGAAAGCGTCCTGAGGCGCGCACGAATGCTGAAGCAGCGCGTGCTGACCGCCCTCGTGCTCGCGCCGCTGATCGTCGCGCTGGTTTTTCTCACCGACACGTTGATTTTCGCCGTTCTGATCGGCGCGATTTTTCTCGCCGGCTTGTGGGAATGGACGCGCATGTCGGGCATGCGCAATCGTCCGCTGCGCGCGCTGCTGCTGCTGGCTTATGCGATCGTCATGGTGCTGTTGTGGGGCATGGTGCGCTCGCCTTGGTGGTGGCTGCCATCGCTGACCGGCATCGTGTGGTGGCTGTGCGCGGCACTGTGGTTGCGCAACATGCGCTTCGCTGCAGTGATTACGCGCGCGCACACCACGTTGAAATTGCTGGCCGGCTTGCTGGTCGTGATCCCCGCCTGGTGCGCGGTCGTGGCGCTGCACGGCGGCCCCGTGGCACACGCACCGCCGAATTCGGCGTGGTGGGTGATCTTCTTCGCCGGCATCGTGGTTGCCGCCGACAGCGGCGCGTATTTTGCGGGTACGCGTTTCGGCGGGCGCAAACTTGCACCGACGATCAGTCCCGGCAAGACCTGGGCCGGCGTCTACGGCGCGCTGACTTGCGCGGCGGTGATCGGCCTGGCCGGCGGCTGGATCGCGCACGCATCACCGCTGCTGGTGCTCGGCGTCATTGCGCTGTCGCTGGTCACCGTGGTGTTCTCGATCATCGGTGATCTGTTCGAGAGCCTCATCAAGCGCCACGCCGGAGTCAAGGATTCGGGCGCGCTGTTTCCGGGCCATGGCGGTCTGTTCGATCGCATGGATTCGATCGTCGCGGCATTGCCGGTGTTCGTGCTCGGCAAGGCGCTGCTCGGTTTATGAAAACCGTCGCGCTCTTCGGTGCCACCGGCTCGATCGGAGGCAGCGCGCTGGATGTGATCGGGCGCCATCCCGATCGTTTCCGCGTGGGTGTATTGAGCGCCAATCGCAACGTGGAAGCCCTGGCGGATTTGTGCGCCCGGCACAAACCCGACGTGGCGATCATCGCCGATGATGCATTGCGCGACCCGCTCGCCGCCGCGTTGCGATCACGCGGCCTGACAACACAAGCCGCCGCCGGCGAGGATGCGCTCGAGCAAGCCGCGGTCGATTCGCGCGTCGACATCGTGATCGCCGCGATCGTCGGCGCCGCGGGATTGCGTTCGACGCTGGTCGCCGCTCGCGCGGGCAAGCGCTTGCTGCTGGCCAACAAGGAGTCGGCGGTGATGGCCGGACCGCTCTTGCGCATGGCGTTGCGCGAGGGTGGCGGCGAATTGATTCCGATCGATTCCGAACACAACGCGCTATTCCAATGCCTTCCGCCGCAACACGACAGCGGCGCGATGCCCGGCGTGCGCAAATTGTGGCTGACCGCTTCCGGCGGCCCGTTCCGCGGCCGCGGACGCGATGATCTGCGACACGTCACGCCCGATCAGGCTTGCGCGCATCCGAAGTGGCGCATGGGGCGCAAGATCTCCGTGGATTCCGCCACGCTGATGAACAAGGGACTGGAAGTGATCGAAGCGCACGTGCTGTTCGGCCTGGACGCGGATGCCATCGAGGTGGTGGTGCATCCGCAAAGCATGGTGCATTCGCTGGTCGAGTACGTGGACGGTTCGTTTCTGGCGCAACTCGGACAGCCGGACATGCGCATCGCGATCGCACACGCGCTGGCATGGCCCGAGCGCATCGAAGCCGGCGTGTCGCCGCTCGACCCGCGCACGCTGTCGCTGCAATTCGAACCTCCCGATGTGGAAACCTTCCGCTGCCTTGCGCTGGCACGACAGGCGCTGCGCGCGGGCGGCGATGCGCCGATGCTGCTGAACGCCGCCAACGAGGCCGCGGTGGCGGCTTTTCTCGAAGGCGCCCTGCCCTTTCTCGGCATTCCGGATGTGATCGAAGCAGTATTGACTGAACTGCCGCCGCAAGCCGTGGTCGATGTGGACAGCTTGCTTGAACGGGATTTAACGGCGCGTCGGGCGGCACAACGTATGATCCGAGAACGTGGACCGTCAGCCGTGAGCCATCAAACTTGAGGCTCCTGCAGGTTCACGGCTCACGCTCACGGTTTACGTCTTTCAATGACTCACCTCTCCAACATCGCCGGCTCGCTGTGGTGGATGATCGTCACCCTCGGTCTGCTGGTCACCTTTCACGAGTTCGGGCACTTCATCGTGGCGCGCGCCTGCGGCGTGAAGGTGCTGCGCTTCTCGGTGGGCTTCGGCCGGGCGCTATGGTCACGCACGGCGAAGAGCGGCACCGAATACATGATCGCGGCGATTCCGCTGGGCGGTTACGTCAAGATGCTGGACGCGCGCGAAGGCGAAGTGTCCGAGGGCGAGCGCGCGCAGGAATTCACCGGCAAGCCGGTGTGGCAACGCATCCTCATCGTGCTGGCCGGGCCGGTATTCAATCTGATCTTCGCCGTCGCGGCGCTGTGGCTGATGTTCATGGTCGGAAGACCGGACACGCTGCCGATCGTGGCCGCCCCTGCGCCGCAAACGCTCGCGGCTTCGGCGGGTTTCCGCGGAGGCGATCTGATCCAGAGCATCAACGGCCAGAGTGTGGCGACCTGGGGCGATGCGGTCGACACCTTGGGAAGCAGCAGCTTGAATCACCAGCCGGTGAGCGTCCGCGTGCGCGGCAGCAAGGGCGATGAACGCACTTTGACGTTGGCTTTGAATCGCCTGCCGGTCGATGTCAATGTCGCAAACGCATTTGACGCCATCGGCCTGAAGCCGTCGCCGCCGCCGCCGATCGTGGCAACGGTGGAACACGGCGATCCCGCCGAGCGCGCGGGAATGCGTCCGGGAGATCGCATCCTCGCGATCAACGGTCACTCCGTTTCCAATTTCGAGGGCATCAGCGAGACGATCAAGGCGCAAGTCAAACAATCGCCCCGGCTGCAATTCCGGATCGAGCGCAATGGAAGTCAATTGACGCTGCCCGTGACAGCCGAATGGACCGATCCCGGCGATGGCGGCGGCGCGCGCTGGGTGGTCGGCATCGGCGCACTCAAACCTCCCGTCGCGATCACCCGCTACGGGCCGCTGCGGGCGCTGGGCGAAAGCCTGGCGTCGGCTTGGCAAACCACTTCCACCACGTTCACGATGATCGGCAAGATGCTGATCGGTCACGCATCGACCAAGAATCTGTCGAGCGTCATCACGATCGCGCAAGCGGCCAACACTTCGGCGCAAATGGGTCTGGGATGGTTCCTGTCGTTTCTCGCGCTGGTGTCGCTGAGCCTGGGCATCCTCAATCTGCTGCCGATACCGATCCTGGATGGCGGACACCTGCTGTATTACCTGATCGAAATGATCAAGGGCAGCCCGCTGTCCGAGCGCGCGATGATGGCAGGCCAGTACGTGGGCATGGTGTTGCTGGTCATGCTGATGGGGCTGGCCTTCTACAATGACATCCTCAGGCTGGCGTCCTGATGCCCGCCGTCAGCCCAGCCTCCGCGCCGTTGAACGAGTCCGCGGCGGACTTGTCAAATCGCCTCTGAAGCGAGCTTTCCCGCGCAAACTGTGGCAGGATGCGCGGTTTCTTGAACACCTTTCACCGGAACCGACGAACGATGAAGCGTATCGCCGCCTTGATCCTGCTCGCCAGCCTTGCCGCGCAGGCCTACGCCTTCGAGCCGTTCACCGTGAAAGACATCCGCGTGGAGGGACTGCAACGCATCGCCGCAGGCACCGTGTTCAGCTATCTGCCCGTGGAGATCGGACAGACGATGGATGATGCCAAGGCGCAGCAGGCGATTCGCGCCTTGTTCAAGACCGGGTTCTTTTCCGACGTGCAGATCGAGCGGCAGGGCGACATCCTGGTGGTGAAGGTCACCGAGCGTCCCTCCATCGCCTCGCTGACCATCCACGGCAACAAGGACATCAAGACCGACCAGCTGGAGAAGGGATTGAAGGATGCGGGGCTGTCCGCCGGCGACACCTTCGATCGCCAGACACTCGACGAAGTGAAACAGGAACTGGTGCGGCAGTACAACAACCGCGGCAAATACAACGTCTCGATCGAACCGCACGTCACCAATCTCGACCGCAACCGCGTGGCGATCGACATCGAGATTCGCGAAGGCAAGGCGGCCAAGATCGAGTGGATCAACGTCGTCGGCAACAACGCGTTCACCGACCAGCAGATCCTGGACAACTGGGAATCCGGCACGCCCAACTGGACGTCCTGGTATTCGAACAATGACCAGTATTCGCGCGAGAAGCTGTCGGGCGACCTGGAAAAGCTCTCGTCGTTCTATCTCGACCGCGGTTACGCCGACTTCGCGATCGATTCCGCACAGGTCACCATCAGCCCGGACAAGCGCGGCATCTACATCGCCGCGGCGATCAAGGAAGGCGAGGTCTACACCATTTCCGGAGTCCACCTTCTCGGCGATCTGATCCTGCCCGAACAGTCGCTGCGCGGCCTGTTGCGCATCAAGGACGGCGACGTGTTCGACCGCCACAGCATCGAGCTGTCCTCCGATGCGATCACCAGCGTGCTCGCCAACATCGGCTACGCCTTCGCGAAGGTGACGCCGGTGCCGAAGATCGACAAGGAACATCGGACGGTGGATCTGTCGTTCTATGTCGAACCGGGCCAGCGCGTGTACGTGCGGCGCATCAACTTCAAGGGCAATACCAGCACCGAGGACCAGGTGCTGCGCCGCGAGATGCGCCAGTTCGAGGGTGCCTGGTACTCGCAGGCGGCGATCGATCGCTCCAAGGTCCGCCTGCAGCGGCTGGGCTATTTCAAGTCGGTGAAGATCGATACCGCCAAGGTGCCGGGCACCACCGATCAGGTGGACCTCAACGTCAGCGTGGAAGAGGAGTCCTCCGGCCAGCTGGTCTTCGGCGTCGGCTACTCGCAGGTCTCCGGCATCATCCTCTCGACTTCGGTGTCGGAGAACAATTTCCTGGGCACCGGCGACAAGGTTTCGGCCTCGCTGGAGAAGAGCCTGTTCCTGAAGCAGTATCAGGTGTCGTATCTCAACCCGTATTTCACCGACAGCGGCATCAGCCTGGGCTACAACCTCAGCTATCTGGAACTGAATCAGCAACAGGCAAACATCGCGAGCTACCTGTCCAATGACGCCTCGTTCTCCACCACCCTCGGCCTGCCGATCAGCGAAACCGACACCATCAATCTCGGTCTGGGTTACAGCAAGAATCAGATCCAGGTCATCGCGGGCTTCACGCCGGTGGCCTTCATCGACCAGTTGAACCAGATCGGCCACTACACCATCCGCGACACCACGCTCAATGTCTCGTGGGGCCACGACACCCTCAACAAGTATTTCAAGCCGACCCGCGGCGGTATCCAGACCTTCGGGGCCGAAGTGGCGCTGCCCGGCGCGACGGTGGAGTACTACAAGCTCTCGGCGAGCTCGCGCAATTACTTCGAATTGCCGAAGGGTTTCGTCGGCCTGCTGAGCGGCTCGATCGGCTACGGCAAGACCTACGGCAACAGCGGCAATCTGGATGTTCCGTTCGCCGACAGCACCGGCCAGATCCGCACCCTCACCTTCCCCTTTTTCGAGAATTTCTACGCGGGCGGTGTGCGCGACGTGCGCGGTTTCCAGGACAACACGCTCGGTCCGCGCGTGTGCTCGGGCCTGATCAAGAATGGTGTGCCCGATCCCACGGCGATCGCGGTCGGCGACCATTGCAATGGCGGTCCATTCTTCAATCCGCAGCCGATCGGCGGCGCGTTCAAGGTCCTGGGCACCGCCGAATTGCGCTTGCCTTTCTTCAAGGACAACGACAAGGCCGCCATCTCCCTGTTCACAGACGTGGGCAACGTCTTCACCAGCTATCAGGACTTCAAGGCCTCCGAGTTGCGCGCATCCGCCGGTATCTCGCTGCAATGGCAGGCGCCGGTCGGACCGATCGTGATCAACCTCGCCTTCCCGGTCCACGACAAACCGGAAGACAAGCCGTTCATCGAACATCTGCAGTTCGCGTTCGGAACAACTTTTTGACGGCGGGTCGAGACCCGCCCTACGGGGATGGTCGTGAGCCGAGCACCCGCATACCGGATCGAGGAATTGGCCGAGCGTTTCGGCCTGAAGCTGCGCGGCAATGGCGATGCCGTGATCCGCGGCGTCGCCACGCTCGCCGGCGCGCGCGGCGATCAGCTCGCCTTTCTCGCCAATCCGCGTTACCTCCGCGCGTTGCGCGGCACGCGCGCGGGCGTGGTCGTTCTGCGCGAGGAACATGCGACGCAATGTCACGTGCCTGCACTGCTCGCGGACGATCCCTATCTCGCCTACGCGAAGATCGCCGCGTTGTTCGACGAGATTTCCGCGATGCAACCGGGCACGCATGCGAGTGCGGTGATCGAAGCCGGTGCGAGCGTCAGCGCGAACGCCAGCGTCGGTGCGTTCTGCCATGTCGCTGCCGATTCGGTGATCGAGGAAGGCGTGGTGCTTGGCCCGCACTGCATCGTGGGCCAGAGTTGCGTGGTCGGTGCGCAATCGAGACTGGTCGCGCGCGTGACCCTGGTTGCACGCGTGAGGCTCGGCAAGCGCGTGCTGATCCATCCCGGTGCGGTGCTGGGCGCGGACGGTTTCGGCATCGCCAATGAGCAAGGCCATTGGGTGAAGGTGCCGCAACTGGGCGGCGTGCGCGTGGGCGACGATTGCGAGATCGGCGCCAACACCACCATCGACCGCGGCGCGCTGGAAGACACCGTGCTGGAAGAAGACGTGCGGCTGGACAACCAGATCCAGATCGCGCACAACGTCTTCATCGGCGCACATACCGCCATCGCGGGTTGCGCGGCCGTCGCCGGCAGCGCGCGCATCGGCCGGCATTGCCTGATCGGTGGCGCCGCCGGCGTGCTCGGCCATCTCGAGATCGCCGATCGCGTTACCATCACCGCGATGAGCCTGGTCACCCATTCGATCCGCGCTTCCGGCGAATATTCCTCGGGTACGCCGTTGCAGGAGAATCGTGCATGGCGAAAGAATGCCGCGCGGTTCAAGCATCTCGATGAACTGGCGCGCCGGCTAGGCGAAATGGAAAAACCCGCTGCACCGCACAGAGGCGAGAAATGAACAAGTCCACGGCATCCGTGACGCTGCCGGTCGATGCCGAGCGCATCGCGTCGATCCTGCCGCATCGCTATCCATTCCTGCTGGTGGATCGCGTGATCGAGCTGGAACCGAACAAGCGGCTGGTCGCGTTGAAGAACGTGACCTTCAACGAGCCGTTCTTCCAGGGCCACTTTCCAGGACATCCCGTGATGCCCGGCGTGCTGATCGTGGAAGCGCTGGCACAAGCGTCCGGTTTGCTGATCGGGCTTTCCGGCACCGGAGTGCAAGGCGACAAGCTGTTCTATCTCGCCAAGGTCAACGACGCGCGTTTCAACAAGCCGGTATGCCCCGGCGATCAGTTGCGGCTGGAAGTGCAGCTCAAGCGGCTGATCAAGAGCATGGGCATCTTCACCGCGCGCGCGCTGGTGGAGGCCCAGGAAGTCGCGAGCTGCGAACTGATGTGCGCGGAACGCGGCGCGTGAGCATCCATCCCACCGCGATCATCGATCCGCGCGCGCGGCTCGCCGCGGGTGTTGTGGTCGGGCCGTACAGCGTGATCGGCGCGGAGGTGGAAATCGGCGAAGGTTCCAGCGTCGGCGCACACGCGTTGATCGAAGGGCCGACCAGGATCGGACGCGACAACCGCATCGGCGCCTATGCCGCGATCGGCGGCGATCCGCAGGACAAGAAATATCACGGCGAACGCAGTGAACTGGTGATCGGCCACGGCAATACCATCCGCGAATTCGTCACCATCAACCGCGGCACCGACGAGGGCGGCGGCGTCACCCACATCCGCGACGACAATTGGATCATGGCCTACGTGCACGTGGCGCACGATTGCACGATCGGCAGCCACACCATTCTCGCCAACAACGCCACTCTGGCCGGCCACGTCGAGATAGGCGATCACGTGGTGCTGGGCGGGTTCTGCGGCGTGCACCAGTTCTGCAAGATCGGTGCGCATGCGTTCGCCGCGATGTTCGCGGCGATCAATCGCGACGTGCCGCCGTTCGTGTATGCCGCCGGGCAGTTCGCGGAACCGCGCGGGGTGAATGCCGAAGGCCTGAAGCGGCGCGGCTTTTCCACCGAGCGCATCGCGGCGATCCGGCGCGCCTATCGCACGCTGTACATGTCGGGCAAGGCGCTCGCCGATGCGCGCGTGGAACTGGAGCAGCAGGCGCAGTCGAGCGAAGACGTGCGCGCCCTCGTTGAATTCATCGACCGCAGCGAGCGCGCGCTGGTGAGATGAACGACGGCGGTCCGGTTTTCGCCCTCGTCGCCGGCGAGGACTCCGGCGATCAGCTCGGTGCCGAACTGATCGCGGCATTGCGCACGATCCACCCGCAGGCTCGTTTCGTCGGCGTGGGCGGTCCGCGCATGCGCGAGGCCGGTTTCGAATCGTGGTACGACATCTCCGAGTTGTCGGTGATGGGCGTGGCCGAGGTGATGCGTCACCTGCCGCGGCTGCTTCGATTGCGGACGTCGCTGGCGAAGCGATTGATCGCGCTGAAGCCGGACATCTTCATCGGCGTGGACGCGCCGGACTTCAATCTCGGCCTCGAGAAGAAACTGAAACGCGTCGGCATCCGCACCGCGCACTACGTCAGCCCTTCGATCTGGGCCTGGCGCGAGAAGCGCGCGGCGAAGATCGGCGAGAGCGCGGATCGCGTGTTGTGCCTGTTTCCGATGGAGCCACCGATCTACGAGAAGTACGGCGTGGACGCGCGTTTCGTCGGACATCCGCTGGCCGATCGTTTCCCACTGGTGAGCGACCGCGAAGCCGCACGCGCGGAATTGAATCTGGCGCAGGATTTACCGGTGCTCGCCGTGTTGCCAGGCAGCCGCAGGTCGGAAATCCAGCGGCTCGGTGCGATTTTCCTCGATGTCGTTGCCAGCGTGCGTTCGGAAATTCCGGCCTTGCAGATCGTGATTCCGGCGGCAAATGAGCGGTGCCGGCGGGAGATCGAAGGCTTGTTGAAAACCACGGGACCAGGGACCAGGGACCAGGGACCAAGAGCCGCGCTCGATGCCGGTCCCCGGTCCCCGGTCCCCGGTCCCCTGCTTCTTGACGGCCACTCCCATCGCGCGATGGCCGCTGCCGACGTGGTGTTGCTCGCCTCCGGCACCGCCGCACTGGAGGCGATGCTGGCCAAACGGCCGATGGTGGTCGCGTACCGTATTTCGCCGCTTACCTATCGCATCGTGCGCGGACTGAAGCTGCTGAAGACCGATCTCTATTCCCTGCCGAACGTCCTGGCCGCTCACAGGCTGGTGCCCGAACTGATGCAGGAAGACTGCACGGCCGAAAACCTCGCCACGGAGGTACTGCGCCTGCTGCGCGAACCGGGGCGCCGTGCGCTGATGGTCGGCGCCTTCGAACGCATGCACCTCTCGCTGCACGCGGGCGGCGGTGCCGCCGCCGCTGCCGCGCGTGCGGTCAGCGAACTGCTGCCGGCTGAACGTGCACGGCGTACCTCTTGACGCGCAGCCGCGGCGTGCTGAGCATCCGCGCGTGCGATTGCCGTCCCTGCTCGAACTGCGCGTGCGTTATCCATTGCTGCTGTGCTTCGGCGCGGTGCTGTTCGTCTGTGCCTTCGTCAACGGACCATTGACCGAAGGCACCACAGTCGAATCCGCTTTCGCGGCCGCGATCCTCTGCGCACTGGTGCTCGTCGCGATCGCGTTATCCGGCCGGATAGCTTTTGGACTGATCGCGGGCTCCATGCCGATGCTGCTGCTGGAAATCGCGGCCAACCTGAAATTCAAATATCTCGCCACACCGTTGCTGGCGCCGGACCTGTACTACTATTTCAACTGGCAGACCGTCGAAACGCTGCTCAATTATCCGTTCCTGATCGCGGCCATCATCCTCGCATTGGTCATCGTACCGCTGCTCTTGATCGCCGCCTGGTGCAGCGAGATCAAACCACCGCGCAACTGGAGCATGCGCGGCATGCGTGCATTCGGAACGGCCGCCGCGATCATCGCTCTGATCGTGGCGATGAATCCCGCGGGCCCTTTCGCGCAAGTACACGCAAAAGGCATGTGGCTGGCGATGAACGACGACAGCTTCGTGTCGGATTTCCTGATTTCGTTCCGCAGCACGCGCGTGGTCGCACCGAGTTTCGACGTGACGGACGCAAACCGTTTCGACTGGCACGATGCTCCACCCGTCGCAAGCGCTGCGCAACCGAAGCCCGACATCATCGCAGTGCTGGAAGAAAGCACTTTCGATCCGCGCATGCTGACCGCGTGCACGCTGCCGCGCGTGTGCGACTACCGCATGTTCCATCCCGACGCGAACACGCTGGCGCACGGCTGGCTGGAAGTCCACACCTGGGGTGGCGGTACCTGGACGACGGAATTCGCTTTCCTCACCGGCTTGTCGCACGACCTGTTCGGGCCGGCCGGCATCTACGCGCCGTTCAATCTCGCGCCGCGCATCCGTTACACGCTGGCGCGCGCGCTGCACGAGAACGGCTATCGCACCGTCGCGATCTACCCCACCGACGGCGATTTCCTCAACGGCCGCGCGGCCTACGCGGATTACGGCTTCGACGCGTTCTATGGCGGCGAACAATTGGGCCTGGGCTGGCATTCCACCGACGCCGATCTGATGCGCGCGTTCCAGCGCGTATTCGCGATCGAAAAGGCGAAAGCTCATGGCGCACCAGTCTTCCTGTTCATGCTGACCCTGCACCAGCACGGGCCGCACATGACGCCGCTGTCGCAGTTGCCCGCGCCGTACGACAAACCTTTGTTCCCCGGCAAACTCGCTTCGGACAAATTGCTGGACGACTGGCTGAATCTCAATCTGACCAATTATCTGCAGCGGCTGGCGATGTCGGATGCGGCCGAGGCGCAGCTGGAATCGATGTTGCGCGCGGACGATCGCCCGGCGCTGCTGTTGCACTTCGGCGACCATCAGCCGTCTTTCGACGGCGCGATCAACACCCTGCAGAAGAATCTGCCTGCGCGCGTTTCGAATCCGATCATGGTGACGTATTACATGCTGAAGGGGTTCGGTTTGAAATCCAGGCCGCACCTCGATTATCCGGTGCTGGACATCGCTTTCGCCGGATCCTTGTTGCTGGATGCGGCCGATCTGCACAAGGATGGATTTTTCACCGCGAACGCCTTGCTGCGCGAGCGGTGCAAGGGGCAATATGAGAACTGCCGCGATCTCGAGGTGCTGAATTCGTATCGCGCGGACGTGTTCGGACCCCTGCATGACCTTGCCGATTGACGACCCCTCCGTCTTCGCCACGTTGCCACGGCGCAGGTTGGCGCTGTGGCCCAACGCGGCGGATCTCGCCGGCGTGGACGAAGCCGGCTGCGCGCCGCTGGCGGGTCCGGTGGTGGTCGCGGCGGTGATCCTCGATCCGGCGCGGCGCATCAACGGGCTCGATGATTCGAAAATCCTCAACGAACCCACACGCGAAAAACTCTACGCGCGCATCGTCGGACGTGCGCGGGCGTGGAGCGTGGTCGCGGTGGATGTCGACGAGATCGACCGCATCAATATCTTCCATGCGCGCATGACCGGCATGACGCGCGCGTTGACGCTGCTCAGCCGCGCGCCGGCGTTCGCACTGATCGACGGCAATCATTTGCCGAAGTCGCTACCCTGTCCCGCGCGCGCCGTGGTGGACGGCGACGCGATCGCGCCGTCGATCAGCGCGGCCTCGATCGTCGCCAAGGTCACGCGTGATCGGCTGATGCGCGAGATGGACGCGCGCTGGCCCGGATACGGTTTCGCGCGCCACAAGGGCTACGGCGTGCCGGAACACCTCGACGCGCTGCGCAGGCTCGGTCCTTGTCCGCTGCACCGCCGCAGCTTCGCGCCGGTTCGCGAACTTTGCACACCGGCGGAGCCGATCCCGTTGCAGGCCGCACTGGGCGTCTGAATCGCCGCTGTCAAGCTTGCCGCTCCCGCACCGCACGACTACGCTTGTGCGGACATGCCGATCCGTCATATTCACCCGCGCCTGCACAGCGAATATTCGTTGCGCGATTCGCTGATCCGCCTGCCGGAGAAACCGGAGCATGGCGACCCGGCCAAGGCGCCGCGGCCGAATCTGATTTCGCGCGCGGTGGAGTTGCAGATGCCGGCGCTGGCATTGACGGACGATTCCAACCTGTTCGCGCTGATCAAGTTCTATCGCGCCGCCGAGTACGCCGGCATCAAGCCGATCGCCGGCTGCGATCTCTGGATCGCCGACCCCGTCGATGCGCAACGTCCGCACCGGCTGACCGTGCTGTGCGAGAACCGCACCGGTTATCTCAATCTCTCCCGGCTGATCTCGCGCGCGTGGCGCGAGGGCCAGCACGGCGGCCACGCGCTGGTCGAGCCGCGCTGGCTGGAATCCGCGCACGAGGGCCTGATCGCGCTCACCGGCCGCGAAAGCGAGATCGGACATCTGCTGCTGGCCGGCCGCGATGAGGATGCACGTTCGCAACTGGATCGGTTGCGCGCGCTGTTCGATCAGCGGCTGTATCTCGAACTGACGCGCACGCGGCGGGAAGGCGAAGAAACGTTCAACGCCCACGCACTGCGGCTCGCGGCGGACTTCGATCTGCCGGTGATCGCCGGCAATGACGTGCGCTTTCTGGAAGCGGACGATTTCGAGGCGCACGAAGCACGTGTCTGCATCCAGCAAGGGCAGCAACTGTCCGAACCACGCCGGTCACGCGAGTACTCGAGCGAGCAGTGGTTGAAACCGGCAGACCTGATGGCGGAACTGTTTGCCGATATTCCCGAGGCGCTGGAGAACAGCGTCGAACTCGCCAAGCGCTGCAACCTGGAACTGCAATTCGGCAAGTACTACCTGCCCGCCTTTCCGGTGCCGGCCCAGCATACGCTGGAATCCTGGATTCGAGAATCAGCACGCGAAGGTCTGCGCAAACGTTTGAGCGAACACGGCCTCGTACAGGGATACGCAAAGGCGGATTACGAAAAGCGGCTGGATTCCGAACTCGAAACCATAGTGCGCATGGGTTTCGCCGGCTACTTCCTGATCGTGGCGGATTTCATTGGCTGGGCGAAACGGCACGATATTCCCGTGGGTCCCGGACGCGGGTCGGGCGCCGGTTCGGTAGTGGCATGGAGCCTCGGCATTACGGATCTCGATCCTTTGCGCTTCGACCTGCTGTTCGAGCGCTTTCTCAATCCCGAACGCGTGTCGATGCCGGATTTCGACATCGACTTCTGCATGGAAGGCCGCGATCGCGTGATCGAATACGTGGCCGCGACTTACGGTCGCGACCAGGTCAGCCAGATCATCACCTACGGCACGATGGCGGCTAAAGCCGTGCTGCGCGATTGCGGCCGCGTGCTCGGCATGCCGTATGGACAAGTCGACGGCATCGCCAAGCTGATCCCGAAGATGCCGCTGGATTTGACGCTGGAAGACGCGTTGGGCTTGAGCACCAAGTCGCGCAAGGAACCCGACCGCATCGTGCGCGAGTTCTGCGATCTGTACGAGAGCGACGAGGAAGCGCGTACGTTGATCGATCTGGCGCTGAAGCTGGAAGGCATCACGCGCAACGCCGGCAAGCACGCCGGCGGCGTGGTGATCGCACCGAGCGCGCTGACCGATTTCGCGCCGCTCTACTGCGAAACCGGCGGCACCGGGATGGTCACGCAGTTCGACAAGGACGACGTCGAAGCGGTCGGGCTGGTGAAGTTCGATTTCCTCGGACTGCGCACGCTGACCATCATCGACTGGACGGTCAAGGCGATCAACGCGAAGCGCACCGGCAGCGAACCGCTCGACATCTCGAAGTTGCCGCTCGACGATCCCGAAACCTACGCGATGCTTTCGCGCGCGGACACCATCGCCATTTTCCAGTTCGAAGGCGGCGGCATGCAGCGGCTGCTGAAGGACGCGAAACCGGACCGCTTCGAAGATCTGATCGCGCTGGTGTCGCTGTTCCGTCCCGGACCGATGGATCTGATCCCGAGTTACGTCGCGCGCAAGCACGGGCGCGAAGCCGTCGACTATCCCGACCCGCGCGTCGAACCGATCCTGAAAGAGACCTACGGCATCATGGTCTATCAGGAACAGGTGATGCAGATGGCGCAGATCGTCGGTGGATACACGCTCGGCGGAGCCGACCTGCTGCGCCGCGCGATGGGCAAGAAGGTGCCGGCCGAGATGGCCAAGCACCGCACGATTTTCCGCGAGGGCGCGATCGCCAACGGCGTGGAAGCCCGCCGCGCCGAGACGATCTTCGATCAGATGGAGAAATTCGCCGGCTACGGTTTCAACAAGTCACACGCCGCGGCGTATGCGCTGGTGTCGTACCAAACCGCATGGTTGAAGGCGCACCACTGCGCCGAGTTCATGGCGGCGACCCTGTCGGCCGATATGGACAACACCGACAAGGTGGTGCAATTCCTCAACGACGCGCGTGCGCACGACATCGCAATCCAGCCGCCGGACGTGAACGCATCCGCGTACAAGTTCATCGCCGACGACGAGCACACCATCCGCTACGGCCTCGGCGCGATCAAGGGCGTGGGACGCGCGGCGTGCGAAGCGATCGTGACCGAGCGCGAGCGCGGCGGGCCCTATCGCGATCTCGCCGACTTCTGCGCGCGCATCGATCCGGGCAAGCTCAACAAGCGCGTGCTGGAAGCGCTGATCAATTCCGGTGCGGCCGATGCGCTGGCTTCCAATCGCGCCACGCTGATGGCGCAGTTGCCCGAGGCCGCGCGCGCGGCCGAACAGCACCTGCGCGATCGCGCGGCCGGACAGAACGACATGTTCGGCGCAATCGTCGCGGTCGAAACGCCGGCGATCCACATTCCCGATCAACCCGACTGGACGCTGGAGCGCAAGCTCGCCGGCGAACGCGCCACGCTCGGCCACTATCTTTCCGGACATCCGACCGATCCGTGGCGCGAGGTGCTCGCGCAACTTTCCAATTGTCCGATCGGGGAAATCGCGCGACGCTGGCAGCCGCCGAAACGCGACGACGAAGCTTCTCGCTTCCGCCGCGAAACGCCCTGGACGATCGCCGGGATGGTCACGCTGCAGCGCCGCCGCGGCGACAACGGCGCGTTCGTGCGCTTCGAGGACTGGAGCGGCGCGATCGAGGTGAGTTTCTTCCGTGAGGTATTCTCCGACTACGCCAACCTGCTGGTGCGCGACGCGATCCTGATCGTGGAAGGCGGCTTGATGCTGGACGACTTCAGCGGCGAGCTGCAGATGCGTGCGCGGCGCGTGTGGACGCTCGACGACGCCTGCACGCAACAGGCACGCGCGGTGCGTCTGCGCGTCAACGGCATCGGTGCGGATTTCGCACCCGCTCTGAAGCGCGCGCTGGCAGGTCATTCCGGCCCCACGCCGCTGCTGCTGACCGGCTTTCGCAACGCGCGCGGCTGTGCCGATTTCGAACTGGGCGAGGACTGGCGCGTGCGCGTCACCACTGAACTGCTGCGCACCCTCAACGCCCTGCCCGGCGTGCAGGCCGTGACGCCCACGTTGAGCAGACCTGTGTAGGGCGGACACTGTCCGCCATTTCCGCGGCGGGCATTGCCCACCCTACTCCGGCAATCCTACATACGACGGTATACTCGCGGTCTTTGCTGGTAGTCTGCGGTTTCGAATGAATCCCAATTTTCTCGATTTCGAACAGCCGATCGCGGAGCTGGATGCGCGCATCCGCGAGCTGACGCATGCGGGCCAGGGCTCGGCCGTCGATATCGACGAGGAAGTCGGCAGGTTGCGCGACAAGCTGCGCGCGAAAACCGCCGACATTTTCAAGAACCTGTCGCCGTGGCAGGTCACGCAATTGTCGCGGCATCCCGCGCGGCCCTACACCAACGATTACATCGAAACGATCTGCGACGAGTTCCATGAACTCGCCGGCGACCGCATGTTCGCGGACGATCCAGCCATCGTCGGTGGCTTGGCGCGCATCAACGGCCGCGGCGTGATGATCGTCGGCCACCAGAAAGGCCGCGACATCAAATCGAAAGTGCGGCGCAACTTCGGCATGCCGCGACCGGAGGGCTATCGCAAGGCGCTGCGGCTGATGAAGATGGCGGAACGTTTCCAGTTGCCGCTGTTGACCTTCATCGACACGCCCGGCGCCTACCCGGGTGTCGGGGCCGAGGAGCGCGGACAATCCGAAGCCATTGCACGCAACCTGGAGAAAATGGCCACATTGCGCGTGCCGATCCTCTGCACCGTGATCGGCGAAGGCGGTTCCGGCGGCGCGCTCGCGATCGGCGTCGGCGACCGCACCATCATGTTGCAGTATTCGACCTATTCGGTGATTTCGCCGGAAGGCTGCGCATCGATCCTGTGGAAGAGCGCCGACAAGGCGCGGGATGCCGCCGATGCGTTGAGCCTCACCGCACCGCGATTGAAGGAACTCGGTTTGATCGACAAGATCGTGCGCGAACCCACCGGCGGCGCGCACCGCAGCCCGGTTTCGATAGCGAAGCGCTTGAAAGCCGTGCTGGTGAACGAACTCGACGCTTTGCAGGCGTTACCGCTCGACAGATTGCTGGAGCAGCGTTATCAAAGACTGCGCAAGTACGGCGCCTACCAGGAATGATTCGCACATGACGGTCCTTCGCATCGGACACGTCAACCTGCGCGGGCCGGCCGGGCTTATCGAGCAATTGAAGAACTTTTACGTCGACGTGATCGGCTTGCGCACAGGCCCGCGGCCGGCCTTCCGGTCCGGTTCTGCCGGATACTGGCTGTATGCCGGCGACCACGACGTGATCCATCTCTCGGTCGATCCGCGCCGCACGACTTTCGCGGACGCCTCGCAGGCAGGATTCGGTCACTTCGCCCTGCTTTGCGACCACGCCGATTTCGAGGAAATCCTCACTCGGCTGGGCGCATCGGGCACGAAATACACGCTTGATGAAGTCACGGAACTCGGACAGATACAGATGTTTCTGACCGATCCCGCTGGAACGCCGGTGGAATTGACCTTCTCGAGGCGAACTGCTGAATAACCCGGCACCCGTGAACAAGAAACGCCGAAGGGCGCGAGCCCTTCGGCGATCTTGGTTCATCGAATGAGTCACTGCGTGGGCACTCAATTCGACTCGGTGAACTGGATGTAAGGCGCCGCTCCGCCGAAGGCGCTGCATGGGCCGAGGTTCAGATTGTTGGTCTCGCCGGTCGTGCCGGCATTCGCCAGACAACTCGGGGCATTCGTACTTCCATCGTTCGGCTGAAGATTCACCGTGAGCGAGGAGCCGCTGTTGAAATTGGCCCGTGAACCGCCGCCATTGCCGACGATGTTGAACTCGGACTGATTCCATACGTAAGCGGCGCCGAGCGTGCTGTCGCTCTCGCTTACTGCAAAGGCGTTGGTGCCATTGGTGAAAGTCACCGTGTCGTTGCCCCCTTGCACCACCGAACCCGCGAGTTTCACGTTGGCGAGTTGCGGAGCCGCGACGCCGTCGGCGCTGACCGACTTGCTGTTCTTGTAGCAGCCATTGTACTGGGAGGTATTGTAGGTAGCCCAGCCCTTCAGGCACTTGGCTCCATCCGGAATGAACATCCAGTTCTGGATGAAGACAGTCCCGCGCCTTCCATTCATTTCATAGATGAATTGCTGCCAGACCTGGCAGCTCGTGTATCCATCCATCGCGCACACCGGTGAAGTATCGCCGACGTTGGTGTTGAGCTGCAGCGTGTAGTTGTTGGCGCGACCCAGCCCTTTTTCCTTCGTCACGCCTGTCACGATCGGGAAGCTGCCCGTTGCCGAGCTGGTCAGATTGACCGTTCCGGCGGCATAGTCCTCGCCATCGCCGACGATCGCCACCGCGTTGCTTGCGACAGGCGGCGTCGAACGATAGTCGGTGGTTCCGCACGAGGTCTTCTCCCAGATGAGGCTGGGAAACGTGGCATGGAAGCAGCCCGTCGTGAGCGGAGGCAACTGCCTCATCGTTTCATGCCAGGATTCCAAAGCCCGGGCCTGCACGGCATCGACGTCGTAGACCGAAGCGGCGGCCGCAGAAAATTGCGAGGCCGCGCCGAGAAGCCCCAGTACCGGTACGATCTTGGCCATGCGACGAAGGCCGGCTGCGTTCTTGGATTGCATTGCACTCTCCCTGCAAATTTTTAGGAAGGATTGCCCTCGGCGGATTCGCGATTTCGACGAGGGTCCAGACTGACGTGGAATCGAGCGACGCCAGCCTCCCCGGAGCTGCTTCGGCGCGCCGGATCCACGTTATAGGTGCGGGCCCGTTTGTACAATCCTCGAGGCGGGATCTAGAACATATGCCGCTCGATCCCCAGGTGCGCGAGGATCTTGCTGGCGATCTCTTCGATCGAGGTTGAGGTGGTATTCAACGAAGGCAAATGCTCGCGCCGGAAGATCTGATCCGCCAGCGCCAGTTCGCGCTTGCACTGTTCCAGTTTTGCGTAAGCGCTGCCAGGACGACGCGCTTCGCGGACTTGGGCGAGACGAACCGGGTCGATGGTCAGGCCGTACAAGCGATCTCGGCAGGATTTCAAACGCGCGGGCACTGCATCGCGCTCCAGGTCTTCTTCGGTCAGTGGATAATTCGCGGCCTTGATGCCGTAGTGCAGCGCCATGTACAGGCAGGTCGGCGTCTTGCCGACGCGCGACACGCCGACCAGCACGACGTCGGCCTCGTGATAATTCGGGTCGATGCCGTCATCGTGCGCCAGCGCGTAATTGGTCGCATTGATGCGCGCTTCGTACTGCGCGAAATCCACCATGCCGTGCGCGCGGTTGACGGCGCCCGAACGGCGCGTGCCCAGCTCCAGTTCCAGCGTGCCGATGAAAGGCGCCAGCACGTCGATCATCAGCGCGCCTGACTCGGCAATGATCTCGCACAGCCGGCTGTCCACCACGGTGTTGACCACGATCGGCCGCTCGCCGTTTTGCGCGTAGGCGGTCTTGATGCGCAGCGCCGCGGCCTCGGCTTTCTCCTTGTTGTCCACGAACGCGATGCGGTGGCCGTCAAACTGCACGCCTTCGAACTGCGCCAGGATCGAATTGCCGATCGTCTCCGCCGTGATGCCGGTCGAATCGGAAACGAAGAAGACGGTCTTGCGCTCACTCATCGCGTGAGTGTAGCCGAGCCGTGGGGCGGACTTGTTCGCCATGATTGCGCCGCATCGCGGCGGGCGGAGCCTGCCCTACTCCGTCAAACTTGTGCCATTCACTCGCGGCCAGCGAAAATAGGGAACTTTGCTGGCAAGGAGACAAGCCGTGACCGAACTCGTCCTGTGGCTGGACAAACTTGGCATGAAGGACCTGGGCCAGGTTGGAGGCAAGAACGCCTCGCTGGGCGAGATGATCGGCAATCTCTCCGGACTCGATGTATCGGTGCCGGGCGGTTTCGCCACCACGGCCGATGCGTACAAGCAGCATCTGCACGACACCGGACTCGATCAGCGCATCGCCGCACGCATGAAAGACCTCGACGTGGAAGACGTCGATGCGCTGGCCGCGGCCGGCAAGGAAATCCGCGGCTGGATTGCGGACGAGCCGCTGCCCAAAAATCTGGAAGACGCGATCCGGAAGGCCTACAAGAAGCTTTGCGATGACGCGGGCTCCGAAAACATTGCCGTGGCGGTGCGCTCTTCCGCAACCGCCGAAGACTTGCCGGACGCGAGCTTCGCCGGTCAGCAGGAAACTTTCCTGAACGTCTGCGGCATCGACGACGTGCTGCACAAGGTCAAGGAAGTTTTCGCTTCGTTGTACAACGACCGCGCGATCGCCTATCGCGTGCACCACGGCTTTGCGCACGATGATGTGTTCTTGTCGGCCGGCGTACAATTGATGGTGCGCTCGGATGTCGGTGCCTCCGGCGTGCTGTTCACGCTGGATACCGAATCGGGCTTCCGCGACGTCGTCTTCATCACCGGCTCTTACGGCTTGGGTGAAATGGTGGTGCAAGGCGCGGTCAATCCCGACGAGTTCTACGTCTACAAGCCGACGCTGAAAGCCGGCAAGCAGGCGATCCTGCGCCGCCAGCTCGGCGCCAAGCAACAGCGCATGGTGTATTCGGACAAAGCGGACGAGCGCGTGCGCATCGAGGAAACACCGGCCGAATTGCGCAACACCTTCTGCATCAGCGATGACGAGGTTGCCGCGCTCGCGAAGCAGGCGCTGACGATCGAAGAACACTACAAACGCCCGATGGATATCGAATGGGCGAAGGACGGCAACACCGGCAAGCTCTACATCGTGCAGGCGCGCCCGGAAACGGTGAAGTCGCGCGCCAAGGCGACCACGCTGGAACGCTACGCGCTCAACGAACGCGGCAAGGTGCTGACCGAGGGCCGCGCGATCGGCCAGAAGATCGGCGCGGGCACCGCGCGCGTGATCAAGTCGCTCGACCGCATGAACGAATTCAAGGAAGGCAACGTGCTGGTCGCCGACATGACCGATCCCGATTGGGAACCGATCATGAAACGCGCGGCTGCGATCGTCACCAACCGCGGCGGCCGCACCTGCCACGCCGCGATCATCGCGCGCGAACTGGGGGTACCTGCGGTGGTCGGCACCGGCAACGCGCTGCAGGCGATCCCCGACGGCGCCGAAGTCACCGTGTCCTGCGCCGAGGGCGACACCGGTTACATCTACGAAGGAAAGTTGAAGTTTGAAAAAACCAGCGCCGACCTGGGCGACATGCCGCCCGCGCCGCTGAAGATCATGATGAACGTGGCGAACCCGGAGCGCGCGTTCGACTTCGGCCAATTGCCGAACGCCGGCATCGGCCTCGCGCGTCTGGAGATGATCATCGCCAGTCATATCGGCGTGCACCCCAAGGCGTTGCTGGAATACGGCAAGCAGGACGGCGAAGTCAAAAAGAAGATCGACGAACGCATCGCAGGCTACGCCGACCCGGTTTCGTTCTACGTCGATGGCCTGGCCGAGGGCATCGCCACGATCGCCGCATCGGTCAATCCCAAGCCGGTGATCGTGCGCCTGTCCGATTTCAAATCCAACGAATACGCCAACCTGATCGGTGGCGAGAAGTACGAGCCACGCGAGGAGAACCCGATGCTGGGTTTCCGCGGCGCTTCGCGCTACGTGGACGACAGTTTCGCCGCGGCGTTCGGCCTCGAATGCAAGGCAGTCAAGAAGGTGCGTGAGCAGATGGGCCTGGACAACGTCTGGGTGATGATCCCGTTCGTGCGCACGCTGGAGGAAGGCCGCAAGGTCGTCGAAGTGCTGAAGGCGAATGGCCTGGAGCAAGGTGCGCGCAACGGCGACGCGAAACCGCTGAAGATCATCATGATGTGCGAGCTGCCGTCGAACGCGCTGCTGGCCGACGAATTCCTGGAAATCTTCGACGGCTTCTCGATCGGCTCCAACGACCTGACGCAATTGACGCTGGGCCTGGACCGCGACAGCGGCGTGATCGCGCATCTGTTCGACGAACGCAACGCCGCGGTCAAGAAACTGCTGTCGATGGCGATCAAGACCGCGCGCGCCAAGAACAAGTACGTCGGCATCTGCGGCCAGGGCCCGAGCGATCATCCCGATCTCGCCGAATGGCTGATGGAGCAAGGCATCGAATCGGTGTCGCTGAATCCCGATACGGTGGTCGACACCTGGCTGCGGCTGGCGAAGAAGAAAGCTGCGTGAGCGAAACGGTTGATCGCGTATCCGCGTCGCGCTTGCTCGGCGCGATCGCGCTGATCGGCGTGGCGGCATTCGCGATCACCTGCACCGCGGCGCAGTTCCTGCGCCCCAATTGCAACTGGCTCGGCATGCCGCTGAGCTTCTACGTGATCGGCCCCTACGGCGGCGCGGTCGAGGCGAGTTACTTCGCGCTGGCGCCAGGCCTCGTCGCGCTCGGCATCGGCTGGTATCTCGCGCTGGAACGCGGCGCACGCAGCGCCGCGCCGTTGCTGCTGTTGGTGGTGTCCGCAATCGCGCTTTGCATCACCGCGATCGAAATAACCGACGTGCCCGGCCAGCCACAGACGCTGCACGGACTGGTCCATGTGATCGCCGCGCTGACGACTTTCGTCTGCGTCACTGTTGCAATGCTCTTGCAATCCTGGCGCATGCGAACCGATCCACGCTGGCGCTCGAAATTTCGCTCCGCCTTCGCGCTCGCGGCCGTCGCTTCCGCCGCACTGTGGACCTACGCCCTGATCCGCCCTATCCCGCGCGGCCTTGGCGAGAAAATCGTGATCGTGCTGATTCTTTCGTGGCTGTGGCGCGCGGCGTGGTGGCTCACCCGGCGTTCTGCGTAGGAGCGAGCGTGCCCGCGACTGCTACGTCGGTTGCGTGCACGCAAGCTCCTGCCCTGCCCTGCGGCTTTCGAGCCGAACTTTCCGGCGACGACGCGGTCTTTTGCGCAGTCGGAGAGACATCAATGAATACACTGAAGCGGCTGCTTCACCCCAACAAGGGTCTGCTCGCGTTCCTGTTCTGCATGGTAATCTTCCGCAGCGCGATCGCCGACT
>Ga0070740_10001590_pt1 | contig 30152 bp, 24 predicted proteins | sample Coa_R2_FD_67286 | JGI IMG/M metagenome (GOLD analysis project Ga0070740, IMG submission 67286) | Surface soil microbial communities from Centralia Pennsylvania, which are recovering from an underground coalmine fire - Coalmine... | ecosystem: Environmental > Terrestrial > Soil > Unclassified ...
GGAACTGCGGCGCAAGCGGGTCTGCGCGCCCGACTAACGTATCCGCAACGTCGCCGCCCACCACCAGGCGGCGCAGCTGGTTGACCTTCACTTTCGCGACGCGGTCAATGGGCCATGGCAGCGCGCAATGCACGCCCGGGTAAACCCGCGGCTCGATGACCGCGCCAAACCGGGTGACCACCGCCTGCTCATCCGCCCTGACGAAATACACGCCGGTGGCGAGCCAAAGCGCGAAACCAATCGCCGCCGCCCGGCGAGCCGTCCCGGCGCCCTGGGGCCGCGTAACGGCAGGCTTCTCCGGCGCAGGCGCAAGCTTCAACGCCGCAACGCTCATCGAATCCCCGCCTCGCCTCGCATCAAGACTCTCAGCAGTTCGGAATCGGAGCTGAGAATAGCCGTAGTCTTGTCATCCAGGATTTTTTTGTACGACTCCAGCGTCCGCAGCAGCTTGTAGAAATGCGGGTTCTTCGAGTACGCCTGGCCGTAGATCCGCGTCGCCTCGGCGTCGCCAGCCCCGCGGATCTTCTCCGCCTCCTTGTATGCGGCTGAAAGGATTTCTTCTTTCTGACGGTCCGCATCCGCGCGGATGCTGAGCGCCTGCTCCTCGCCTTCGGCGCGGTATTGTCGCGCGATACGCTCGCGCTCGGCTCGCATGCGCGCGTATACGCTCTGCTTGTTCTGTTCCGGCAGGTTCAGACGCTTGATCCGGACATCGATAACCTTGACGCCATACTGCTGAAGCGCCGCGCGATCCGTCAGGGCGCTCAAGCGATCGAGCAAATCACTGGTCTCAACCGTCGCAGACGTGGAAACAAGCGATTCGAGATCGTGCGTCCCGAGCGCCGCTGAAAGGCCGGACCAGACAATGTCGTGCAGTCGCATTTCGGCCGCTGTCGCATCGCCGACAGTTTGCAGAAATCGATTCGGATCCTGTATTTTCCACGCCACATAGCTGTCCACCAGAACGTTTTTCTTATCGCGCGTTAAAAACTCGGATGGCCGCGGGTTATAAATGCGAAGGCGGCGGTCAAAGCGCGTGATGGATTGGAAGGGCCATTTTACGTGAAGTCCCGCGTCCGCGATCGTCCGAACCGGTTTCCCGAATTGCGTCACCAGCACGAATTCCGTCTCCGGAACGGAAAAGAGCGTGAGCCACAGGAGGAGAAGGATTACGCCAGCGAACGCCGCACGACGATAGATTTGAAAGTTTCGCATCAACAATACCTCATGGCCGCGCGTCCGGCCCGGCAAGACGCGGGCCGAAGCCCAGTCCGCCAGGAAACTCGACGCCATCTTCCAGCATGAAGAGGCGGCGCGGAGTCTTGCTTCGATCGATAATCAGCTTTTTCTTGCCGGAGAGGACCTGCTCGATGGTCTCCAGATACAAGCGCGTCTCGGTCGGTCCCGGCGCGAGGCGAAACGCGGTTTCGCGTTCGCTGAAACGACTTGCATCACCGGCTGCACGATTCGTCCGGCCCGTCGTATAGGCCCGCGCCTGCTCCAGCCTCGCCCGGGCGTTTCCGCGCGCAAGCGCAATCTGCTCGTTTCGGTAGGCCTCGGCTTCATTGATCAACCGGTTCTTCTCTTCAAAGGCCCCGGATACGTCGCGGAACGCGTCCACCACTTCGACCGAGGGATGGACGTCCTGGAGACGGAAACCCAAGATGCGCACGCCGGCCCGATAGCCGTCAACCCGCGCTTGCAACTCGCTGCGGATTTTCTGCTCGAGCGCAACACGACCGGTAGTGAGGACTGCGTCCAAAGGGGCGGATGCAATTGTCGATTGCAGGACGGAGTTGGCCGCCGCCCGCACGGTCGCATCGCCGTCGGCCTGGCCAAACAGAAAATCGTCCGGCCGCGCTACATTGTAGTGCACCGTCGCATTCACCTCAATTAGGTTTTGATCTCCCGTGAGCGCCAAAGACTCCTCCGGAACGCGTTGAAAGCGCCCCGAGCGGTGCTGCACGTTCCATTCATAGGCGGCCGGCTCCGAGCCGCGCGAACTTGCGTTTGAGCGAAATCCGATCTCCACCACTCGCACCTGTTGCGCGCGAATGCGCGTCAGCCGGTCAACCGGCCAGGGGAGCTTATAATGCAGCCCCGGCTGGCTGAACGGGGCAAGCTTTTTTCCGAAGCGCTGTACGATGCCGATCTCGTTCGGGCCGATGACATAGAATCCGTTCAGCGCGAACATGGCCAAGATCGCCGGCACACTCCACCGCGCCAGGGTCTCGCGCCGGCTCGCGAGCGCCGTCCCGACCCGGCGCGCCGCCAGCAAGACCGGCGCGGGCGGCAACACTCGCCCGGAAAACCACGGACGCGTTCGCAGCAGCCGCAGCGAGTTCATCATCACCAGAAATGAGGAAAGCTGATGCGTAAGCGCGGCGCCAATCGGGCCCACCACGCCGGTTGCGGCGCAGAGCACAGCGGCGAGGTTGACCACGCCGGCGAACAGAATGATATTCTGCCATGCGGTCGCTACCGCCCTCCGCGCGGCTTCGAACAGCGCCGGCAGCGTCTCCAGCGAGTGAGGGAGAAAGACGGCGTCGGCGGCCTCCGCCGTGATATCGCTTGCGCCCGCGACCGCAATGCCGACGTCCGCCGCAGCGAGCGCGGGAGCATCGTTGATGCCGTCGCCGATCATGGCGACGATGCGGCCCTGCGAGCGCAGCGCGCCGATCCGTTCGACTTTCTGATGCGGAAGAAGTTCCGCCTCGATCTCCCGGATCCCCGCCTCGCGCGCGATCGCTTCCGCCGGCCGGCGGCGATCGCCGGTCAACATGATGCGGCGGTGAATGCCAATCTCATCCAAGCGCGCAAAGGCCGCTTTTGCGCCTTCGCGGATGCGGTCGCGGAGCAGAACGGCGCCGCATAAGGAGTCGCCCACGGCGACCAGCACTGGCGTTGCGCCAAGCTGATCGGAGCGTCTGAGCAGCGGCTCGCACTGGCTGCTCACGTCGCCAAGCAACAACTCATTTCCGGCTCGGACGGAGGCGCCGTCAATCACGCACTCGACGCCGCGCCCGGGCAACACTCGCGCGTTTTCCGCCTTAGGGACCGAAAGTCGCCGCCGGATCGCTTCGTCTACAATTATGCGGGCCAGCGGATGATCCGATGCCGCCTCAACGGCCGCCGCCAGACGGAGCACGTCGTCTTCCCCGCCCCGCACTGCAATGATTTCGAGAATTTCAAACGAAGCTTCCGTTAGGGTGCCGGTCTTGTCGACAACGATTGTGTCAACGCTTGCGGCCTGCTGTAGAACCTCGCCTCCCCGGGCGAGGATCCCGCGCCGCGCCAGGGCCCCGATCGCCGCCACCATTGCCGTAGGCGTCGCCAGTATCAGCGCGCATGGACACGCGACAATCAGGACCGCCACCGTCCGCATCCAATCCCGCGTCCACCAGAATGTAAGCGCGGCGGCGATCAGCAGAGCCGGCAAAAAGTACTTCGCAGCGCGATCGGCGAGTCGTTCGACCGGGGCGCGACGCTCACGAGCCTCTTGGACCAGTCGCACCAGGCGTGCAAGCGTGGTGTCGTCTCCGGCGCGCAGCACACGGACTCGCAGCGCGCCCGCCCCGTTGAGCGATCCGGAAAAGACTTCGTCGCCGGGCTGTTTATCGGCCGGGGCCGATTCTCCGGTGACGGAGCTCTCGTCAACCGTCGAGCATCCGTCTTCAATAACGCCGTCGGCCGCAATGCGTTCGCCCGCGCGAACCAGGATGAGATCGCCGGCCGTCAGCGACTCCACATCAACCTCTTCTTCACCCCCGGCCCGCAAAATGCGAGCGCGCCGCGGAAGGCGCTGTATGAAGCGGTGAATTGCCGCTTCCGTCCGGCCGGCGGCGTAGGACTCCAGCCCCTCGCCCACCAGGACAATGAACATCGCCTCAGCAGCGGCAAGATATTGGCCCACCGCGAGCGCCGCAATGACTGCAACGCACAGAGCGATGTCAGCCGAGATCCGGCGCTCGAGCAGCGCCGAAATCGAGTTGTAAAACGTCTTATAGCCGGCCAGCAGGGTGATGAAGACGGCCGTGTCAATCCCCAAAACCGTCCGGAAAATGCCGAGCCCGTTTAGGGCCAGCAGCGCGCCCACAATTGCGGCGAATAAGTAGTAACGGATGCGTTCGCGGCGGTCGTCCACAGCAGCAGTCAGCGGCCAGTCGTCGGTCTGAAGTAGCCGGTGATCAGTGACAGTTTCTCATAAGCGGAGCGCCGGTTCGCTCATCCCGAGGTCGTCAGCGCCCTCCTAACGTCTTTCAATTATTGGCGGCCGCCCTGCTTCCACATACACTATCGAAAACAGCAACAGCATCGCCCTTCCATGTTCAAGCTTTTCATTCTAGCGGTATTTTGTTTTTGCGCCGCCGCGCAAGACGCCACTGCGGTGCTTGAAGGCCAGATATCAGATCCATCCAACAGCGCCGTAAACGGAGCAACCGTGCGGGTGGTCGGTCGCGAAAACGGGTACACGCGATCCCAAACCACGACTCGCGCCGGCAACTATCACCTCTTGCTCCCGTCTGGAGAGTATGATCTCCTGATCACGGCCCCCGGTTTCAATGACTATTCGCGCAGAGGCGTGCAGCTCAATGTCGGCCAAACCGCGCGCATCGACGTGCAGCTTCAGATCACAAAAGAAAAGGACGTCATCAGCGTAGTCGCCGAAGCCTCCATGGTTGATGCGTCGTCGAACGTAATCGGCAACGTCGTGACCGGCCGCGAACTCGTCGACCTCCCGTTAAACGGGCGCAACTTCACACAACTCGGGCTGCTCCAGCCGGGCGTCGCCCCGCTCACGCCCGGCGTTGCCGAAGCGGGCGGATCCCTGCGCTCCGGACAGGCCTATGCCGTCAATGGCCAGCGGCCTGAATCCAACACCTATCTCCTGGATGGCGTCCGCAACGTCAACCGCGTCGATGGAGGATACGCGCTTCGCACGCCGGTGGATGCGATTCAGGAGTTCCGCATTCTGACGGAGACTGCGCCGCCGGAATACGGCGGCGCGAGCGGCGCTGTCACAACCGTGGTTACTCGCTCCGGCGGCAACGAATTGCACGGAAATCTATATGAGTTCCTGCGCAATGATGCGCTCGATGCGCACAATTTCTTCGCCTCCGCTGTCGAACCGCTGAAACAGAACCAGTTCGGCGCCACGCTTGGCGGTCCGTTGCGTAAAAACCGGGATTTTCTTTTCGGATATTACGAAGGCTTCCGTAATCGCCAGGGGATTACGCAAAGCGCCACCGTGCCCAGCGATGCGCAGCGCGCCGGCGATTTCTCCGCAGCTCTATCGCCGCTCATCAACTATCTCACCGGCGAACCTTTTCCGGGCGGCAAAATTCCTCCGCAAGCCATCAATCCCGTTGTTCAGAAACTGGTCTCCTTCTACCCGCGCGCTAATGCCGGGCCAAACCTGTTCATCACCACCGAAATGATGAGCAACGGCGCCGACCAGGGCGGCGTCCGCTTCGACCATAACTTCAGCGAGCGCAACCAGCTTTCCGCTCGTTATGCCCGCTCGGCAAGCTCGAACGTGACGCCGCTGTCCGTGGCTGGCGCGAATGTTCCCGGTTTCCCCGTCGGCGAGGACATCTCGACGCACAGCCTCTCAATCTCCGAGACTCACCTGTTCAGCGGCGCCACGCTTAACGTCTTCCGCGCAGGCTTTTTCCGAAACTTCTTCAACACCGATCAGCCGCTCAACCGGACTTCGCCCCGCGATCTCGGCTTCCATTACGACAGCACGCTCTCGACCGCCTCCGGTCCGCCGTTCTTTATTGTGAGCGGCTATGCCAGCATCGGCGACCCGATCACGGGTCCCCGCACAACAGTCCAGAATACTTACGAGATTTATGATGCGGTGGCCCGCGTTTGGAGCGCGCACAGCACCAAGTTTGGCGGCGAGTTCCGCCGCAATCAGATCAATATGACGGAGGGCATCGCTTCGAACGGCTTCTTCGTATTCGCGCCGTTCCCGGCCAGTGACCCGTTTGCCAGCTTCCTTCTGGGTTTCCCGGTTGTGTTCTTTCAGGGCGGCGGCGATATGAACCGCGGCTTGCGCAACGTCGAAGGCTCCCTCTATGCGCAGGATGAGTGGCGCGTCACGCCGCGGCTGACCATCAACTACGGCTTGCGCTGGGAACTCAGCACTCCGTTTGTGGACATTCGCGACCGCATGAACGCCTGGTCCCCGGGCGTTCAATCCAAAGTGTTTCCCAACGCGCCACGAGGGCTCTTGTTTCCCGGCGATCCTGGTGTTCCCCGCGGAATAGCTCCGATCTGTTGGAAAGAGTTCATGCCGCGAATCGGCTTCGCCTGGGACGTCGCCGGTTCCGGCAAGGCTTCCATCCGTGCGGCTTACGGCGTCTTCTACGATTCATTTACGAACGGGGTCGGCGGTCCCCTCCAGGCGCCGCTGAGCGCGCTGCCGTGGACGCAAGCACGGCAACTCGCCCCGCCAATCGATTTCACGAATCCGTGGGCCGGCGCGAACCCGTTTACCTTGAACTCATTCCCCCAACCGATGACTGTGCTCACCATGGAAAGCGGCATGCTTCCGCCCTACGCACAGAACTGGAATTTTTCGATCCAGCGTTCACTCGGAGCGAATTTCCTGCTCGACGTTCGCTACATCGGCAACAAAGGCACGCATTTGCCGCGCATGGTTGAGGCCAACCCGGCTGTGTATGCTCCCGGCGCCACTTCGCAAAACGCAGACCAGCGCCGCATTTACGCGGGCTGCCACGGCGCAGACGGGCCCTGTGATTTTGCGTCGGTGGGTCTCATCAGCAACTCAACAAATTCGACCTACCATGCGGGCCAGATTGCGCTCTCCCGGCGGTTCGCGCGCGGCCTTCTGTTCCTGGCATCATACACGTTCTCGAAAACGCTGGACTACGTGTCCACGTTCAATGTCGCAGGTTCCGCGCCGCGCCTGGTCGCCGGGGAAAATGACCTCGCGCAGAATCCCTTTGACCTCAGAGCCGAGCACGGACCATCGCTCTTTGATGCGCGTCACCGCTTCGTTTTCAGCAGTATCTACGAACTTCCCTTCGCCCGAAACGCCAGCCGGTTCGCGCGGGGCGTTCTCGCTGGTTGGCAGTTGAACGCCATCGCCAATTTCTCGTCTGGAACGCCCTTCACTGTTTACGACAGCGCCAACGTGGCGCTCCAGGGCTCGGCGCCGGAGATCACAGGCTTTTATTCGAGCCGGCCGAATCTCGTCACGGATCCCAATCTTGGTCCGCACACGGCTGGCCAGTGGGTCTCCCCCAGCGCTTTCCAGAGGCTCGATCCGAAAACCCAGGCTGGCCAGTTCGGAAACGAAGGGCGGAATGTCGTGCGCGGACCGGGAATCGCCAATGTGGATCTTTCGTTGCTGAAAACATTCAGGCTCGTTGAATCCGCGCGTCTCCAGTTTCGCGCGGAATGCTTCAATTGCGCCAATCACGCCAACTTCGGACTGCCCGACAATGATCTGGCGTCCCCGAACTTCGGCCGCATCCTCGAAGCAGGCCCGCCGCGATTGTTTCAATTTGGTTTAAAGCTGATCTTTTGATGCGGGTGGAGGCCACTGCTGTATTCTACAACCAGCCCAGATCAAACCGGCCGACTCGCAACGCGACGTTGCCAGCCAGCAGCTCAAATCTGTTCCATCACCATGAACTGTTCGTATTTTCCATCCGGCGTTTCATAGATGTTCACCATCACCGCCTTCTTTTCATACTGGACGCGATAGATGCGGTGCATCATTCCGCCGCGGGATTGCTCACTGATTCTGGCGATCGACTGTAATTTTCCAAGCCGGGAAAGCGACGTCTGATAATCACCGAGCGCCGTCGCTGTAAAGTATGAATTCGCATTTTGCGTAAAGAGGCTGCGATCGATGCGGCCGCGCTGAAGATCCTCCAGGATAGCGCGGACCCGGGCGATGTCAGGAGGCCCCGCGCGCGCGCCGAACAGGGCCTCTGCAATCTCCCGCGACACCGACCCCGTCAGATTAACGCCGTCCTCGTTAGAACAAACGGCGATTGCCGCGCGGCGCGCCGGCCAGACTCGATTGCTGGTCAGGAATCCGGACACCTCGCCGCCGTGCGAAAGCTCGGGGTCGTCTGCCGTTCCGCCGACGGAGAGCCCGAGCGCGTAGTGTGTGGGCTGTCCGTTGGCCAGCTTGACTTCTCGCGTGAGCTCGTCGTAGGACTTCGCGGACAGAATCTGCTTTTCAATCAATGCGATGTCCCACTTGGCGAGGTCGGAGGGCGTCATGCAGAGCTCGCCGGCGCCGAGATACCACCCCCTGCCCTCGCGCGCCACCGGACGCGGCGGACCCAAAGCGAAGCGCGTATACGCCCTCGCGTCTTTCGGGCTGCGAACATCGCAATCGCCCGCCGATGTCATCCCAAGCGGGTCAAAAATCATGTCGCGCAAAAAAGCGACGAGAGGCTTGCCGGCTGTCTTCTCAAAGATGGCGGCGGCTAACACATAACCGGTATTGCTGTACTGCCATTTGGTTCCAGGATCATAATTCAACGGCTTTCGAGCCCAGCGTTCAAGAATGTGCGCCGTTGTGGTTGGCTGCGTCCATTCCGAGATAAGGTAGTCCTGGGGCGCGTAATCCTCGTAGCCGGACGTGTGCGAGAGCAACTGGCGGATGGTGATTTCATCCGCTCGCGTAAGGTCGGGGAAAAATTTTGCGACTTTGTCATCGAGCGACAGTTTGCCCTGCTCTTGAAGCAAGAGCAGCGCTGCGGCAGTGAACTGTTTGCTCACCGAACCGATCGCATACCGGGTGTCGACGGTCGCGCCGCGTCCCGCCGCAAGGTCGGCCTTCCCGAATGCCTTCGCGTAGGAGAGGCGGCCGTTTTCCACGACAGCAACGGACACGCTCGGCGCCCGGCTTGCACTGAGAGCAGCCGAAATGCTTGTGTCGAGTCTGGACGCCAGCTGCGGGGATTCCGCCCAGGCGACAAGCGAAGCCGTTGCGAGCAGGAAAGTACGCATTCGTCGGTTTGCTGGTTAGTCTATCGTGAAAGCCGCTCCCAAAGAGTCTCCGGATCAGCCTCGAATATTAAACCCGCTGTGCAGGGACGAACGCGCCACAGTCGCCTGCGGATTTCTCCCGCGAGCTGGTCTACAGTCCAGCCGCAGTTTCCGGCGAAAACCCGGATGCGCACGTGAGACCTGACAGCGCGCCCAATCGCGGACCGATCCGTCATCGCGTAGACGTCGTCAAACAGTCGCACGGCAAGCGCTGGCGCTTTCTCCGACTCAGCAATGGCGATCACGCCCAGCGCTACAGGGCCCCCAGCCCAGGCGAATGTACGGACGCTCGCGGCGCCGGGAATCAGTTCCGAAAGGGGAATTCGAGAAGGGCGATTCAGCATAACGCCGACCGCGCCGCGGCGGTCATAGTGGATGAGCAGCACCACTGAGCGTGCAAAATCGGGATCGCGGGATTCTGAGGTCGCAACCAGCAGCTTCCCAGGGCTAAGTTCCGCCGCGCCCGCACTGGAGACAATCGTGAACAGCGCCGGCACGCACAGCCGCAAAAAAGAATGAGAACAGCTCGAGTGATCAGGAAATGCCACTGTTCTTTGCGGCGACGGCCGCCACAGGCGCCCTCACGATGCCGGCGGCCCCCCTACCGCGCCGGTGAACGGCCGCGCACGCCAGCTCCGGCAGAGCGCACTCAACCGTTGCGGACGCGACCCTCCAGTATCGCGAGTTGGGCGTCGAGATATGCAAGAGCCTGCTCGAGTTGCTGCCGGTACCGAGCATTGCAAGTGGTCTGTATGTCATGCAACACCCGAGTACGCGATAGCAGCAAACCGTTTCGCTTGCTTTCGCGTTCCAGTTCCTCGGGCGATTTTCGGTGATCGCTGTCTCGCGCGGTTCGCGCCGCCGCTGCCGAGTCCTGCTGTGACTCGACCGACTTACTTTCCCAGCCTCGAGCCATACTCTAAGTATACGGCGGAATACTTGCCGGGCCACGCTCTGTAAGCCTTTAGGCTACCTAATGCGTTGCATCGATTGGATCTTTCGAGCCCTGCCGTAATTCTGTTAGCTTTGATCTGAATGGCCGCGAAATTTGGGCTCCTGCTCCGGGTAGACCCCGGAACCGGAGTGCTCCATCAGCAAACCGGCGTGATTGCGGATCATCACGCCAATATTTCTTCTGTCGACATTCTGGAAGAAACGGACACGGAAGCGCGGGTCTATTTCGAGATCGAGATGGACGGCGATCCGAACCCGCTGATTGCCGGTCTGCGGGCGCTGGCGGTGGTCCGCGAGGTCACGCTGGTCGAAACGATGGAGAAGATCTACGGCAAGCGTATTATCATCATGGGCGGCGGAGCGCAGGTCGGGCAGGTTGCAATCGGCGCGATTTCGGAGGCCGACCGCCACAATATTCGCGGCGAGCATATCTCTGTCGATACCATCCCCCTGGTTGGCGAACAGCCTATCGCCGAAGCGGTGCGGGCGGTGGCGCGGCTGCCGCGCGCTCGCGCCCTGGTGCTCGCGGGGTCCTTAATGGGCGGTGAGATTGAGCGTGCGGTGCAGGAGGTACGATCGAAGGGCTTGCTGGTGGTCAGCCTGAATATGGCAGGAAGCGTACCGGACGCGGCCGACTTGGTGGTGAGCGATCCGGTTCAGGCAGGCGTAATGACCGTCATGGCGATCGCCGAAACCGCCAAGTTCTCGATCGCACGTCTGAAGCGGCGGGTATTCTGAAGCGCATGGAAGGCATCGATTCTCAGCGGGAGCGGGCGGCCTGAATTGCTGTCGCGCATTTTGGCCGTCGCATGGCTGGCGTTTCTTGCAGGCTTGAATGCCTATCGCGCTGCAACGCAGTCAATCACCATCGACGAAGCATGGTGCTGGCGCGAGTTCATCAACAAAGCGCCGGGTTCGTTGCTTACAACCTATGACGCCTGCTACCACGTCCTGCACACCTGGTTGTGTTGGGCCGCGGTTTCGACGTTCGGTTTGAGCGAGTTCACGCTGCGGCTGCCCGGCTTGATCGCCGGTTTCTTTTATCTTGCGGCAGTCCACCGGCTGGCGCGCTTGCTGTTCGCTTCAGAAGCCCGTGCGACGCTCGCCATTATCGTTCTCGCGTCAAATCCTCTAATTCTCGACCATCTCTCGATTGCGCGCGGCTATGGCATGGCGCTGGCATTTTTCGCATGGGCGTTTTTTGATGTTTTGCGTTGGCTGATCTCCCCGAGCGAGGCGCAGCGGCTGGCGCGCGCCGGGGCGCTCTTAGGGTTCGCGATTGCCGCTAATCTGACGTTCGCAGTTCCGTCCGTCGCGCTCGCGGCGACGGTCGCGATGCTCGAAGCGCGGCGAACCAGGAAATGGCCGTGGATGGTCATCGAGCGAATCGCACCCCCTTGTATTGCAATCGCGTTCTCAATCGTAATTTTTCCACTGTCGCACGCCAAAGCTGCGGATTTCTATTTCGGCGCGGCGGACCTCGCCTCCTCGCTCAACACGCTGGTTCATCCATCGCTCGCGCACTTCTCCGACCTTCGCCCTGAGTGGCTGAAATATATTGAGTGGACGGTTCTGCCGGTCGTATTCCTGGCCCTGCTCGCCGGGATCGCCGCAATCCTGCAGCGCGGCGCGGAAAACGCTGCCAGCTTCGCAGCCGAGCTTTCGGCGGGCGGCCTTGTGATGTCTCTGGCCGCCCTGGCGGCGGCGCATCACTTCGCAGGCGTGCTCTACCCGTGGGGGCGCACGGGCATATACCTGATCTGGTTCTTACTTGCGAGCTGCGTTGCGACCAGCGCCAGCGGCGCTCGATTATTCGATATGGTTTGCCTGGCGCTCGCGACCGCCTTCATTCTGCAAATTGAGTATTCCTACTACGGCGAATTCCGAGAGGATGCAGACATGCGGGCCGTGATGAAACGAGTCAGAGGGCTGGGGCGGGCGCAACCGCTGGCCGGGAGTCTTGAACTCGCCACGGTGGTCGACTTTTATCGCGCCCGCTGCGGGCTTCAAAATGTATCCGCGCTTTATCCGGTTTCCGAGGCGCAGGATGCCGCGGTTTATATACTCCTGCCCAAGCACCAGGATGTTCTCGAGCGCCGGCGCCTGCGAGTCCTCTGGGTGGGACCGATTTCGGGAGTCATTCTGGCCGAGGGCCGCTAGCTGGATAATCCAGCCGCGGCCCTAACAGCTCTTGATCGTGCTTCTTGAAGATCGCAACCATCTTTTCTCGATCGGGTATACGGCCGCGCGGAGCCGCTGTCTCGAGCTCCTCAAAAAAGAGGTCAACGCCGCCGGGTATGACCGTCGTCAGGGTGCGGCCGGTCCCGGTTCCGACATTCTGAAATGTGTGGGCGCTCCCTCGCGGCGCGAACACTATGTCTCCCGCGCGGGCGTAGACCTCGCGGCCATCGATGACGAACTTGTATTCACCCTCGACGATATACCACCACTCGTTATGCTTCGGGTGGCGATGCAGCGGAGGCCCCTGCAACGGCCGCGTCTGTCCTTCAAAAACAGTAAACGCGCCGCCGGTGTCGCGACTCGAAATCTTAATCCTGACCTCATTACCGAGCACATGAACAACGCGGCCATTCGCGGCTGGCACAACGAATGCGCCAGCGGCCGTTTCAGCGTGAAACATGCGTTATCTCTCCTCAATAAGTGAACGCGTCGCCCGGGACGATAAAGGATCATTGCCGCACTCTATTGGAAGCCGTGCGCAGACTCCGACGTGGGCGGCCTCTGCAGCCCATTCCGGCGAGTCGCTAACCGCCCGATATGGCCTTGAGCACGAACAGCGACGCCCAGCCGACGATCGCCGACGCGGGGATCGTCAAAATCCAGGCCCAGACAATGTTGGTCGCGACGCCCCAACGCACTGCCTTAAAGCGCTGGATTGAGCCGACTCCGGAAATAGCGCCCGCAGTCACGTGCGTTGTCGACACAGGCAGGTGCAGCTCGGTTGACAGCAGGATGGATATCGCTGCTGCGGTCTCGGCGCAAAATCCGCTGCGCGGCTTCAGGCGCGTCAGCCGGCTGCCCATTGTATGAATGATTCGCCAGCCTCCCGTCAAAGTCCCCAGCGCGATGGCGGCGTGGGCGGCCAAAATCACCGGAACCGGAACTTCAAAGGATCGCAGATAGCCCGCGGAAAACAGCACGCCGGTAATGATGCCCATCGTCTTCTGCGCATCGTTGGTTCCATGCGACCAGCTCAGCAGCGCGGCCGAGACCAATTGCAGCCGGCGGAAATACGTATCCATGCGGGCGGGACTCGAGTTGCGAAAAATCCAGTACACCGAAATCATGAGCAAATATGCGAGCACGAGGCCAATCAGAGGCGCAGCCACAATGAAGACCAGCGTCATGCTCCAACCGCTCCAGACGATCGCGTCCAGGGCGTGGCCCATCCCCTTCAGCCGCACCACGTTGGCCATCGCGGCGCCGGCATACCCGCCCAACAGCGCGTGCGACGAACTGGTCGGCAGACCCAGCCACCACGTGAACAGGTCCCAGGCGATCGCGCCGATCAGTCCCGCCATGATGACGATGGGGGTAACGTACTCCAGCTTGACCATCCCCTGCCCCACGGTTTTCGCCACCCCCGTGCCGAAGCTGAACGCAGCTATGAAATTGAAGAATGCGGCCCACGCCACCGCCTGAAGCGGACTCAACACGCGCGTGGACACGATAGTAGCCACCGAGTTCGCCGCGTCGTGAAAGCCGTTAATGAAATCAAATGTGAGTGCGATGATGATGATGATGGAAACCAGGATCAGACCGGAGTCCATGCGTTCAAGTGTTTTTTACGACGACATTCTGGAGCGCATCAGCAACATCCTCGCAGTGATCGACAGTCTGTTCTAGAAGGTCGTAAATCTCCTTCAGCTTCATAAGCTGAACGCAGTCCTTCTCGGTAGAGAACAGCTCGGTAACGGCTTCCCTCCCCAGGTCGTCGGCGCTCTGTTCCAGCCGGTTCACTTCGATTGTGTGTTCCGTCAGCGGCGCATTCCTGCTCAGCGCCGTAAAAGCGCGTTCGAGCGTGCGCACGGAGAGGAGGATAATCCGGCACAGCTCAGCCATGGGCGGCGGCGCCGGTTTAATCCGGTACGCGACGAAGCGGTATGTGCATTCCTCGATTCCATCCAGAATGTCATCGAGACTGGAGGACAGCGAGTGGATATCTTCAGGGTCGATCGGGGTGATGAAGGTGCGATTCAGCCGAACATAGATTTCATGAATGATCTCGTCGCCTTCCTGCTCGAGCGATTGAATGCGGGAGGCGAGCGTCGCGGCGCCGTCGCCGGAATCCGCCGCCTCAGCAAGCAGTGTCGCCGCCCGTACAGTCTTGTCGATGTGCTTCAGAAACAGCCCGTAAAACTCTTCGTCGCGCGGGAGCAGTCGCATAGGAAGGTTATTCGAGGATCAATCGGTCTGATGTCGATTTTCTCATACGCTCATTAAAAATAGATGAACGTCATCGGAAAACTCGCCGGTGTTCTTTAAGAATGCAGCGGTCCATCACGACCACGAGCCCCGCCTCCTGCGCGCGCCGCGCTGCTTCCTCGTGCACTACGTCCTCCTGAAGCCAGATGGCCTTGGCGCCGACGTGAATCGCGGACTCGACAATCTGCGGAACGTGCTCCGGTCGGCGGAATACGTTGACAATGTCGATGTGCTCCGGGACATCCTCCAGGCGCGCATACGCCCTCTCGCCGAGAACTTCCGTCTCATTCGGATTCACAGGGATGATGCGGTATCCAACGCTCTGCATATATTGCGAGACGCCGAAGCTCGGCCGCGACCGGCGGCTCGATAATCCGACGACAGCAATCACGCGACTCTGGCGCAGCAGTTCAGCGATGTTGGTCACGGTCCGTCCTGTCCAGTTTGAGAAGCTTGCGAAATCGCTCAACTTCGGCGGGCGTGAGCCGGCGAAATTCGCCGGGCTGAACGTCAAGCGGCAAGAACCCGATCCGCACGCGACGCAGTTTTTCAACCAGCCGGCCGAAATAATTGAACATCAGCCGGATCTGGTTGGTGCGGCCTTCGATCAGTCGCACTTCGTACCATGGGGCATGGCCCTGCCGGATCATTTGCAGTCCAGCCGGCGCAGTCTTACGTCCATGGATCGGAACGCCGCGCCGAAACTCTTCCTCCTGCTCCGGAGTCAAGGCTCCGTTCACCTTGACCACGTATACTTTTTCAATCTTGTTACGCGCGGATATGATCGCGTTCATGAACTCGCCGTCATTGGTCAGCAGCAGCAGTCCCTCGCTGTGATAATCAAGCCGGCCCACAGGGTAGACGCGCTCGTGCACGCCCTTGAGCAGCGAGACGATGGTTTTTCGGCCTAGCGGATCTGAGAGGGTAGTCAATACGTTCCTCGGCTTATTCATCGCCAGGTAGACGTAGCGCTTCGGCGCCCGCAGCAGACGGCCGTCGACTTTGATGTGGTCGCGGTCCAAATCGGCCTTTGAACCGAGTTCGGTTACTATACGGCCGTTGACCGTGACGCGCCCTTCCCGGATGTATTGTTCCGCCGCGCGCCGGCTCGCGACGCCGGCGCGCGAAAGAATTTTCTGGAGCCGTTCTTCAGCCATTCGGTTCGGAAGCGTCACAATGCTCCGTTTCTTCGGGTTCGCTCGGCCGCGCTTCCGTTGCTTGCGCGTCGGCGGGCTGCCCCTGGGCCGAATCAGCCGGCTCATCGGTCAACGCGAGCCTTCCGAGTTCTTCGAATTCTTTTAACGTCGGCAGCTCGCTCAGATCCTTGAGACCGAACTGGATCAGGAAATCGCGAGTAGTCTTATACAGAATCGGCTTGCCGATTACGTTCTTTCGCCCCGCCGTCGCGATCAGCTTGCGATCGAGCAGAGTCTTCAAAACACCGGCGCCCTGAACGCCGCGGATCTCCATAATTTCGGGCGCCGTAATCGGCTGCTTGTAGGCGATGACGGCCAGCGTCTCCAAAGCCGCCAACGAGAGCCTCAAAGGCGGCTTAAGATTCTTGACGAACTGCCGAATTTCCTCATGATGTTCTGGCTTTGTCGCCATCTTGTATCCGCCGGCAAGCTCGCGGATGCTGAGGCCGCGATCCGGGCGCGCATACTCGCTGACCAGTTCGTCCAGGATGCTTTTTATATCCTCGATGGGCCGCGCCGTTGCAGCCGCAATCTGCTGCAAGGAGAGCGGCTCTTCGGTGACGTAAATCATGGCCTCGATCACCGCCTTCAGCCGCGTGCGCTCGGCATCGGCAGCCGGGGGGGCTTCGGCGACAAGTTCTTCGGGGTTGATGCTGTCCATCCCGATGGCAGACCCTTCGGAATCCCCAGCGGGCGCAGTCCCGGAAACGGCTCCCGCCTCCGCCGTTGCGGGCGCGCCGTCCAGTTGCTGCTCGATGTTTGCCTGCGTGTGCGTGTGCAGTTCCTGTTCGCTCACCGTCTGCTTCTATCCCGGGCCGGCTTTCCATGCGTACGTCTGTCCGCCACTCCGCGCCTCAGGAGTATTCCTGTTCGATTGCGCTGAGCTGTTCCCCCGAGGCGATCGCCTCATCCAGCGCGGGACCGGCCTCCAATCCAATATCCCCGAAAGCGTCCGCCTGTGTCAGCGCCACGGCTTGCCGCTTCACCAGTTCCAGGATAGCGAGGAATAAACAGATCATCGCACGCCGGCTGCGCTGCTTTTCGAACAGCTCTGTCGCCGACACGGGAGCAGCGCGATTCTGCTGCAGCAGCTTGCCGAGATACCGAATCATCTCCGGCACGCTGACGTCATCCCTGCCGATCTCGAACACAGGACGATTCTTCGCCCGCTCGAGCACCTGCTGAAACGTTTTCACGAGGTCAAACAGAGTGACCGCAAGGCCCGGAGAATCCTCATCTGAGGTGAATTGCCGGATTTGAGGGTTCGACCATACCGCCTCTTCAACTACGCGCTTCTGCTGAAGCATTTCTGCCGCCGTTTTGAAGCGTTCGTGTTCGAGCAGCCGCTGAACGAGCTCCTTGCGCGGATCTTCCTCCGGCGCGATTTTTTCCAGCTCCGGATCGCGCGGCAACAGCATTTTGGATTTGATATGGATCAACGTCGCCGCCATATACACGAATTCCGAACTGAGCTCCACGTCCATTTCCGCCGCGCGTTCCATGTATTCGAAATACTGCGCCGTAATACGCGCGATCGGAATGTCATAAATGTCGATCTCCTGCTTGCGAATGAGGTCGAGCAGAAGGTCGAGCGGTCCCTCGTATTGCTCGAGGTGGACGTTCAACGGCAATGACGACACTTTTTTCAGGATACCGGAGTCCCGCCCGGAAGTGCGTTCCGTTAGGATAAGCTGTGATGATCGCCTCCCCTTGGGGACCGCTTGCCGTCTCTGACGCCCACGTACATTTCTTCTCGCGGAACTTCTTCTCATCGCTTGCGGCGCAAAAGCCGGGCATGACCATCGAGAGCATTGGTCAGACCCTCGGCTGGCCCGTGCCGGGCGATGATCCGGCAACGCTGGCCGCCGCCTGGGTGGCCGAGCTGGATCGCCACGGCGTCAACCGTGCGGCGCTGATTGCGAGCGCGCCAGGCGATGAGCATTCCGTCGAAGCCGCGGTCGCAGCATATCCGCGCCGCTTCTTCGGGTATGCAATGATCAACCCGCTCGCGCAGGACGCCGTGGCGCGCGTGCAGGGCGCGCTGGACCGCAATCGTCTTCACGGCGTATGTCTTTTTCCCGCGATGCACCGGTATCCGATCAACGGCGAAGCCGCCTCCGCAATTCTCGACGTAATACATGCGACCCGACCCCACACCATTGTGTTTGTGCATTGCGGGGCGCTCAGCGTTGGCGTTCGCGACAAACTCGGCCTGCCGTCGCTGTTCGATCTGCGCTACTCGAATCCCGTGGATCTGCATGCAGTCGCGCTGCGCTACCCTCAGCTCCGCTTTGTCATTCCACACTTTGGCGCCGGCTATTTTCGGGAAGCGCTCATGGTGGCGGACCTGTGTTCGAACGTGTATCTCGACACCTCGAGTTCCAACCGCTGGATGCAGTACGACCCCGCGCTGCTCGACTTGCGCACGGTCTTCCGGCGGACGCTCGATCTCCTCGGGCCCCGGCGTCTGCTGTTCGGCACCGATTCTTCGTTCTTCCCGCGCGGCTGGCATGCTGCGATCTTCGAGTCGCAGGCGAAGGCGGTATATGAGCTTGGAATCAGTGGGCACGACGCGGCGTTGATTTTTGGCGGCAATCTGGAACGGCTGATGGGAGCGGCGGGATGAAATCAGCGCCTTGTGGAGCTTTGGCCTTGCTGCTTGGCGCGTGTTCCCAGACCGCTCCGAATCCGGCGCCCCAACAGCGGGCAGCGCCGGCGGTGAAGATCACGCAGTTTTATGCAAATCCGCTTTCGATCGGCAAAGGAGAGAAAGCGATGCTCTGCTATGGCGTCGAGAATGCGGCGGCAGTGCGCCTGTCGCCGCCTGGTGAGAAGGTCTGGCCGTCTCCGAGCCGGTGCTTCGATGTGGCGCCAGCCGCCACGACGACCTATACGCTGACCGCTGAGGATTCGCAGGGGCATTCGGCGTCGCGAACCGCTGAGGTTGTCGTGGCCGCGGGAAAGGCGAAGATTCTTGAGGTGAATGTGAGCGCGCTTCAAGTCACTCGCGGGACGCCGGTCCGTATTTGCTACATGGCGAAAAACGGCGTCAGCGTTGATGCGGGCCCCGGCACGTTCATTACGCGCCGCAATCCGGATAAGGGATGCATCTCCGAAGTCCCGCAGTCCACCACGACCTATCACGTGACGGTCACCGGACCGAACGGCGAGCGTGATACGGAACGTGTTACGGTCAGAGTCCGACCATAGACGTACGACCCCGCCCCGAGACCAGATCGGCGCTGATCGGGGAGAATCACGCGGCTTCACGCCGCGGCTGAATCCCGATTGTTTTTCATGCGCGGCGTGGTGGCCCCGCATGCGCACTGGGAATGATCCAGCGGGGCGAGCGCCGGCGCCGCGGACGGGTCTAAAAGATGTAGGCCGTCGTGCGCTTCGCACTCCGTCGCGATGAGTTTTCCCCCGCTGTCCAGTTGCTGTTCAAACACCGGCGCCCCAAAGCGCCTCCAGAGCTCATCTCGCTCGGTGAAGCTCAGGGGCGTCGACCCCGCCGCCGTGAGCACCACGATGGCGCGGAGGTCGAAGCTGCGAACAAGATTCGCTCGCGCAACGCGCATGAGCTGATCGAACGAGCCAGCGAACGATTCGGGCCGAAATTGCGTTAGCCGTTTCGCGAAATCCGGAGAACTGTCGTCAAAATACTGAACCGAACGGCCATAGTCCAGGCCCCGGTGAAGCAGCGCGACGCGCGGCGTGCGCGGCAATGGGTAGTGAAACATCGGCCGGCGTTTTGACAGCCGCAACCGTGATCCGATTCTCATGGCGATAGCGATCCTGGAGAAATCGTGTCCCAAATCTTTGTTTGATCTCAGACGATTTCGCGCGATGATGCAGCAAATCATTCAGGATGGCCGTTCGCCAGCCGATCAGGAGCGATGAATGCAAATATCCCGGTCCCGTGCCTCTGTTGCAGCCGCGTTTGAGGGATTCCGCAATCCTCCTTGGTCCGGTCCTCACTGCCAGGCGCGCCACGCCTGCGCAAACGATTCTTCGTCTTCATTGCGAGTCACAATCCGAAGCATTCCCGCCGCTCCGGCTCGCTCATAAGCCGCGATCGCGGACGCGTACGCCGCTCGAACCGCGCTCGTACTCACCCTGCGCCCCACTCCGTTCACATTGCCGCTAAGAACCACGCGGCGCGGCGCGATCGCACTGACCACGTCCGGCAAATCAAAATACTTCAGCACCGACGGGACAATCTGGTCTGTGACGCCCACCGCGATCCGTCCCGAAACAACCGATTCATAGGAATTGAGCATCTCCTCCACCACAACGCTCGAGACGCGCCGGTCAAACAGCGCGGCATACAGCGCCGGAATCGCCGCGCCGCCCCGACCGGCCACGGCAATTCGCGCTGCGTCGACGTCCGCACGCTGCGTGAGCAAATCCAGACCCCGCACGATGTCTAGCGCGCGCATTCCCGTCATCGTCTTCCCGATGAGCAACGCCATCATCGCCTCGCGATAGTTGCCGAAGTACCTCGCATAGCTTCCCGTCTCGTTCATCTTCGGCCGCGTTTCGCCGAAGCCCCGGAGGTCCGCGGCAAGCACAACATTCCCCTGCGCCGCCAGCGCCTCCGCGTCGGAAGCGCTGGCCGACTTTCCGCGTGAATCCGCAATCAGAATCCCAGGCTTCCGCCCTCCACCGCTATCCGGGACGAACAGCAGCGCCGGAATGAAAATTCCCGGCTCGCTCTCATAAACGAGTTTTTCAATCCGAAGTCGCGGACGCGACAAAGTACCATACGCGCTGAGGCGGACCGGCTGCTTCGGAGCTTCGAAGCGCGTCAGCTCGGCCGCCCGCATCCGGACCTCATCGGCCGAAGGCCGCCTTGCCGCGCGAAGCTGCTCGGCCTTGGCGCGATTCATCGTATAAACGTCAGCGCTGTCCGGAAAGGCTGTTTTCACCTGCCCCGTCGCGGTGCACCAGAGTTCTTGCTCGCTGGCAAGCTTCACTGGCGACTCGGGCGAATCGTCCTCGGCGCCTTGCAGCCATCGCGTAAACCAGCGATACGCCGCCTCGCGCCGGGGCTTCGTATATCCGTGCCCGTCGTCGGCCTCGAACATCGCGATCCGGTCCGACAGCTGGAGCCGGCCGTATGTGCGCCGTACCTCGTCATACGTCGCGCGCGCCCCGCCGATTGGGAAAAAGTCGCGGATCGCTGACAAAATAAGAAACGGCTTGCCGCCGGCCGCATAAATGAAATCCGGGTAGTCGAATCCGTCCTCTAACCAAAACGGAAACACCTGTTCGGCATCCTGTGGCCCGATGCTCTCCAGCATCCGATGCCAGGAAGTGATATAGCATGATGGGGCGGCAACCTGAATTCGGTCGTCCAAGCCGGAAAGATACGCTGTATGCGTGCCCCCGCCCGAATTGCCCGTGCAACCGACACGCGTGGCGTCCACTTCCGGCCGCGAAAGCAGATAGTCGAGCGCGCGTATGCCGTCCCAGATCGTGTACTGCGCCATGTGCGCTCCCACCAGCAGCGATTGCATGCCCAGCACATTGTGCTCTGAAGTGGACGCCTGCAGCTTTGAATCCTGCCAGTCCTCGTCGTAAAACTGCACTCGTTCGCCTTGCCCGACCGTATCCCAGGCAAGGCAAACAAAACCGCGCCGCGCCAGGTTCGCCAGCGTATACTGCCACGCCGTATGCGCCTTTGCCCCGGTCTCATGCCCGAGCGGGTACAGGATCGCCGGATATGGCGGCTTGCCGCGCGCCGGCAAGTAGAGGTTCGCTGTTACGTAGAACCGCGGCCGGCTTTCAAAGATGACCTTCTCGATGCGATAATCGCCCCGATCCAGTACGCCCACAGTCCGGGCGTTCAGCGGCGTGCGTTCCGGTTGCCCGCCGAGATTGGCCCACATTCGCTCCCGCCAGTATTGCTGCCGCTTCTTCAGATCGCTGCTGCTGCCAATCGTCTCCACCGCGCGCCGCCGCTGGTCGAGATACGCCTCCGCCTTCGACCGCAGGTACGCCGTCAGCATACCGTGCGGATCCTGAAACATCGAATCTGAAGTCAGAAAGTCCCATTCCTGCGCGACGCCGGTGCCCGCCATTCCGAACAATATGGCTACGCACAACGCCAATTCACGCGTCTTGTTCATTCGCAACTAACTCCCGCGCCTGTACGCCACCCGGCCGTCAATCACTGTGATTATCGGCTGTATCTCCCGAATCTCCGCCTCTGGACACGTCAGATAATCTCGATCGATCACCACCATGTCGGCCAGCTTCCCTGGCTCGATCGACCCGCGTTCTTTCTCCGCAAACTGCAGATATGCGGCCCAAATCGTGTGCGTCTTCAAGGCCTCCGCTCGCGAGATCCTCTGTTCCGGATGCATTACCTTGCCCGCCGTCGTCAACCGCGTGACCTCGGTCCATAAACTCAGAAACGGATTGTATGGATTCACAGCGGAGTTCTTGTCGTGGCCGATCATGTGATCGCTTCCTGCCGCGATAAAGATGCCGGCGTCAATATAGGACCGCAGCGGATAAAAATACTTCATCCCATCGTAGCCGAACACTTTCTCGAGCGCCGGACCATCCAGGTACAACCACGGCGCCTGCACGTCCGCCAGAACGCCCATCCGCTTCATGCGCGCAATCGCCTCGGGGCTCTGAAAACTGGCATGCATGACATGCGATCGCGTGGGCGCAATCGGCTTCTCGCGATCGAGCGCTTCGAGCGCGTCCAGAAAATTGTCAATGGCGCCGCCGCCCTGATCATGGGTCGTGAGCTGCCAGCCGCGGTCTCTCGCCGTTCGCATCACCGCAACCAGCTTCTCCGGCGCAATGAATAACTGTCCGCGATCGTCTGGATCGGTCTTGCCGTAGAGCTGCTTTCCAAATGGACCGTAGGGATAGCGTTGATACGCCGTTCCGATCGTCATTCCGCCATCGAGCGTCAGCTTGAACGTCCCGAACTTCAGCCAGGAATCGCCCGTGTTCGTGCGGAAGTTCGCCGCCTCGATTTCACGCTGAATCACCTCCGTCGGACGGTTCGCATCCGGTCGCCAGGTCAGCACCGCGCGAAGAGGCAGCCGCCCTTCAGCCTTGAGCGTCTCATAGAGCTTGATCTGTTCCTGATCTACTGCGCGATCCCCCACCGCCGTGATACCCGCCGCGACATAACGCCGCAGCTGCTGCTCGAGCGCATCCAGCTTCTCCGCCTCGGTGAAGTCCGTTCCGCGCTTCAGCCCTCTGAGCAGCGATTGCGCGTTTTTGAGAATTCCGTTCGGCTCGCCGTTTGCGTCCTTGACGATTTCACCATTGGGCGGGTTCGGCGTGTTTTTGGTGATGCCGCATTTCCTCAGCGCGTACGAGTTGACAATGACGATGTAGCTGGCGTCGAACATCACCGGATGCTCGGTTTCCACATCCAGTACTTCGCGCGTTGGCATGCGCAATTCGTCGAGCCGCGTCGGAAACGTTCGTGGCACGACGATCCATTCGCCCTTCGGAGTTTTCTCCGCCTGCTGCTTGATATATCTTTTCACTGCTTCGAATGAGTTCAGCGGGGGCAGCTTGCCGCGAAATTCGCTCAGTCCCGCTTCGGTGGCGTGAACATGAGCGTCCACCAGCCCGGGCAAAACCATCCGGCCTTTCAGGTCCACGACTTCCGTTTTCGGCCCGCGCTGCGCCTTCAACACCGCCGCGTCCGCTCCGACCGCAACAATCCTGTCGCCCTTGATTGCCACCGCCTGCTGGATGCTGAAGCGGGAGTCAACCGTAACAATCTTGCCGTTGTAGAAGATCAGGTCCGCATCCGCCGCGCCGAGCGCAGCGGGCATCAGAGCCAATAAACAGCTGAATCTCAACATATTCGCGTTCCTTCGTCGGCTTCGAAACTGGTCGCAGCAGCGCGAGCAACGCAGCATGGCTCGAGAGGCGCGGCGAAATCCGCGCGGAGCCGCATACGAACACAATCCCGCAACTCGACCGAACAGATCACAATCTAGCAGGAGTTCTCGCCGCACGCTGTTGACGACGGCCTCTACATATGATGGACTGAGCGGCATGGGCAATATCTCACGGCGTGACTTCGCGGCGGCGGCCGCATTCACAATCGTTCCGCGGAGCGTTCTGGGAGGTCAGGGCCACACGGCGCCGAGCGATCGCATCACCCTCGCCACGATCGGTCTCGGCAGGCAGGGCATGGCTGTCACGATGGAGCTTCTGGCGCGTCCCGATGTTCAGGTAATCGCGGTATGCGACGTAAACCGGGGCAGCAGAAACTACGTCGAGTATGGCGACAACGCCCTGCTGAAATCGGCGCGGGCGCTCCTCGGCAAAGGCTACGAATATTGGGGCGAGGATCTCGCTTCACCCGGCTCAGTGCAGCTTACGGCGACCTTCCGCACCAGCCTGGGCATGGGCGGCCGTGAACCCGCTAAGCGCCTGGTAGAGGCGTATTATGCATCGCGAAATCAGACAAGCGCATATAAACGCTGCACAGCGTACGCCGATTTTCGCGAACTGCTGGAGAAGGAGACGGGCGTGGACGCCGTCTATATCGCCACCCCCGATCACTGGCATGCGCCCATTTCCATGGCGGCCATGCGCAAACGCAAAAACGTGCTGTGCCAGAAGCCAATGACCCACTCCATTGCGGAGGCGCGCCGCGTCGCCGCAATGGCGCGCGAGATGAACGTGACCGCCTCGCTGCCGGTGAATAATCCATCGACAGACGCCACCAAGACCATCGCCGCCTGGATTGCCGACGGGGCGATCGGGCGCGTGCGCGAGGTGCACAACTGGTCCAGCCGTCCATTCTGGCCGCAGGGCGTGGCGCGTCCTGCCGAAACGCAGCCGGTTCCGGATGGCCTGGACTGGAACATGTGGGTCGGCCCGGCGCCGGAACGCCCCTATCACAGCGCTTATCTGCCGTTCGTCTGGCGTGGATGGTACGATTTCGGCTGTGGCTCGTTCGGCGACATGGGATGTTACAGCTTCGCCGGAGTATTCAAAATCCTGGGGCTCACGCCGCCTACGGCAGTCGAAGCGTCCTCGAGCGAGTATTTCCCCGAAACCTACCCCAAGGCTTCCATCGTGCATCTTGATTTTCCGGGCGCCGGCAATCGCGGCCCCATCCGGATGTCCTGGTACGATGGCGGGCTGATGCCCCCTCGCCCGGCGGGATTGCGCGAAGAGGACCAACGCCTTTTCCAACGGCGGGGCGAAGGCATTATGTATGTCGGTGACAGCGGAATCATTCTCGCCGGTTTTAACGGCGACAGCCCGCGCGTTTACCCGGAGTCGAAGAAATACCAGTCCCCGCCGCGGCCTTCCCGGGGACAAGCCGAAAACCGGCGCGATCCCGCAATCGATCAGTTCATCGCGGCATGCAAAGGCGGACCCGCGCCGCTTGCCAGTTTCGAATCGCAGGTCGCCCCGACGGAATCGTTCCTGCTCGGCTGCCTGGCGCAGCGGTTTGCCGGCGAGCGGTTCGAATGGGACACTGCCGCCATGCGCATCAAGAACTCAGAAGCAGCGAATAAGTATGTCGATCCTCCGTATCGAGGAAACTGGTCCTGAGAGGGCGCCCATGACAATGCCATCCCGACGCGATCTCCTGTTGAGAGCTCCCTTTGCCGCCGCGGCGCTTGCCGCTGCATCGAGGTTTTCTGCCGCGGCTCAGGGGTTGAAATCAGGCATGCCCGGGCCATATCGCGGACGCGTGATCGAGGTCCACCACCCCGGATGCATCATCAACGGGGCCTATCAGGCTCAACCCGTCCAGACCATGATGCGGAAAGGCATGATGGAGCTCACCGGCGCCCCGTCCTGGACTGAAGCCTGGCGCGCGCTTTTTCAAAAGGGCGATGTTGTGGCGATTAAAGTCAGCCCGGTCGGCGGACCGAAGCTGTGCTCCGACGCCCTGGTGCTCCATTACATTCTGGATGGATTGAAGGAGGCAGGCGTCGGTCCTCGCGACGTCATCGTTTTCAATCGCTACCGGCAGGAATTTCTGGCCTGCGGCATGGACAAATGGGTCCCGTCCGGCGTGCGATGGGACGCCGCTTCCCCGGCGTACAGCGAAAATCAGCTGGATATGGACGGTTACGACGCCGATCACTTCATGGAGATGGCTCTGGTGGTTCCGGGCCGGGATCCCAATGATGCGCACTGCCGGCGATCTTACGTGGCCAAAGTCATCACGCGGCAGGTGAACAAGATCATCAACCTTCCTGTGTTGAAACATCATCAGTCGGCCGGCGTGACGATTGCGCTCAAGAATCTCTCACACGGCCTCGTCAATAACGTCAATCGCAGCCATATTTCGCCCACCAACAACGCGTGCGGCGTCTTTATACCATCGGTGGTGAGCCTCCCTGTCATCCGCAATAAAGCGGTCCTGCACATCTGCGATGCCGTCAAGGCGTCGTGGCACGGTGGCCCTGGCGCGCGCCCCCAATATGTGTGGGAGCACAAGACGATGTATTTCGCCACGGACCCGGTGGCGCTCGACAAGACCGGATGGAAAGCTATCGATGCGCAGCGGGCCGCCAGGGGCATGGCGCCCATCGCGCTCTCCAAACCCGACAAGGACAGTCACTTCCTGAACTGTCAGGTGGAACACATCGAGATTGCCGGCTCGCTTGGACTGGGCGAGTTCGATGACGGCAAGATTCAGGTAAAGCGCTTCGAGCTGGCCTGATTGGCGGACGACGTTACGGGAATATGCGGCCCACAAACGTCCCCCAGTTTGAAATCGTCAGGCGCGGGCCGGGTGGCGTCAGTTCTCCGGCGATCCATACGGCGTCTGCGTCCGCGACCGCCGCTGTATAGTCACCCCAGCGCGCCACTCCATCCTTATCCGCGGAAAAGCTATCGTCCGGGGCTTGGCCAGACGCGGCGACGCGAACGGCGGTCGGAGTCGCATTTGCCGTAAACGTGCAGTACGCGACGCTCGGATAGAAACCGGACGGGAACACGGGCGTACCAGCGGGTCCGACCAGGGTGAAAACGATTGCGGCCCGCCCGGAACGGGTGACTCCGATGGACGGAAAAATCGTCGAGTTCCCCGCAACCGCGATATAGCCCTGCCGTCGGATGGTCGCGCTCAGTTGCCCGGCCCGCAAAGCGGGATCGACGACGAACCACGCCGTCCCCGCCCGGACTCCGCCAGCTCCCCGGATGATTGTATTCACTCCGCTCCACAGCAATCCGTTCGCGAACACAACCTGATTCATGCGGTCATCGTTGGCGTCCAGCATCTCGAGTTTGCCCTTGTTGTTCAGCAGCGCGAATCCGGAAGGCGGAGGCGGCTGGAGCGCCGGCGGCGGCTGTCCGTAGACTTCGCTCGTCACTATTGTACTGAGCAGTTGCACGTTGGCGGGGTGAAGATTGGCCAGCGCCTGGGTATTTGTCATCGCCCAGACCGCGATCCGGTTATCGAGTGTTCCCGTAAAGTCGAGCGCGCTCATGAAGTACTCCACGCCCGCGCCGCCTTCACGCGAAAAATCCGGCGATATGGCGGGCTGCACCGAATACGCAACTCCCTCAGCTAGCGGAATCCCGCTGAAGTGCAGCACTGTGGTCTGTGCGCCGGCAGCAAGATTCAGTTTTGACATGGCGTATATGTTCGCGCCGTTAAAGACTGTTTCGTCTAAGTTGAACTCATTGGTGCTGATATAAAACCCGTTGCGATCGGCGCCGATCAGCGGTTGATCGCCAAAACAGGGGCATCCAAAGTGGACCTGACTTCCGCCGGAGCCATCGTCGGTTGTGTTAATCGCAAAGAGATAATACGATCCCAGTGGATTGTCGGTCTGACTCACCGCCACGAGCACATGGCTTTGACCTGAAAAATCTCCTGTCTTCGGATTTACGTCGACTTCGCTGATTGTCACAAACCATCGCCGCAGGTCGGGATCGAAATAGCACTTCGGATCGGTAAGAAACGGCCCAGCTAGATGCGTAACCGGATCAAACACCGGCGGCAGGCCAAAAAACCTGTTCAGCGCCACTGGCGGCGTGAGACGCGTTCCCGAGGCGGCGTCGAACGCCGCAATCTGGAGATTCACAGCCTCGAGCACGAATCCATTGCCGACTGCAAGGCCCTGGTCCGGCGGCTCGAATGTGAACCCGCCATTCGCAGTGACATTTGTGATCGTGCTGAGCCCAAGAAATCCGAAAAGGTTGGGATCCGGACCGGTCACGGGAAGCACCGCAGGCGTCGGCGCCGAGAATGCCGCCGCCGTCTGCTGGGTCGGCCACGGGGCCGCCCCGCGAGGCCGTCCGGGCTTCGGCATGAGGCGTCCTCGTGCGGGCTGATTCGGCGCAGGAGCGGCCGCCGCGCTGAGCGCCAGTACGCCGAGAGACGCCGATCCGGTCGGGATAGCGGTAGTCTCCGTTACGGTCTGCGCCGCGAGTTCCGCGCCTAACAGCGCCATGAATGCCAGTCCACTCCACCTGGAGCGCTTCCAAACCATGCTTGCCCTCCTCGACGCCTGCCGGCGAATTCAAATGAACTTACGGGATTATGCCCTAACATATGCGCTCTGTAAAGAACCATTCAAAGCACGCGCTCGGCCGGTTGCGCCGCCTAATGCCGCGAACGCCTCTCAATTCCACGAAAGAAGGGCCGGAATGAGACAATGGAAGCGAATGCCTGTACAGATTGGCCAGGAAACTCATCATTTCGGCCAGCCGATCGCACTTATGACAGACTGTCACCGCCGCATTGAACGATTTCTGGAGACCATGAAAACGGTGGCGTCCACGGCCCGCGGCGGCGAATTAACGCAGCAGCAGCGGCTGGCCCTCTCCGGAGCGCTCCAATACTTCCGCGACTCCGCGCCCAAACATACTGCCGACGAAGAGCTCTCGCTCTTTCCCCGACTGCGGGCTGCCGGCGGGGCGGAGGTCGAGGCCGTCCTCGCGGAAATTGAGAAGCTCGAAACGGACCATGTCCGTGCGGACCGGCTGCACCGGGAAGTGAACCAGCTTGGAGAAGCGTGGTTGAGAAACGGGCGACTGCCAAAGGATGCCGCAGAACAGTTGCTCAGCTTTCTGGAGAAGCTTTCGACCATGTACGCCGCTCATATCGCACTGGAAGACGAGCGCGTCTTTCCCGTCGCCCAACGGGTGCTGAGCATGGAGACACAGGAAGCCATCGGCCGGGAAATGGCGGGGCGCCGCAAGGCCGCGTTTGCCGCGGGACAACGCTAGCCTGGGGCCAGCGGACGTCTATCGGGCTGGGCGCATTGGCACGAAGGCAACCGGGAGCACTGACTTTCGCTCGACCGTTCCGTCGCGGCGCTTCGACAGCAGAACCAGCGTCTGGGAGGAGCGCCCGACAGGGGCCACAAGCTTTCCGCCGCGTTTCAGTTGATCAATGAGCGTGTGCGGAATCTCCGGCGGGGCGGCGGTAAGGATGATGCGGTCAAAGGGCGCCTTTTCTGGCCACCCGGCGTAACCGTCGCCCGTCTTGACGACAACATTTGAATAACCCAGCTCCCGCAGGCGTTGCGCCGCGCTGTGGGCGAGCTCGGGGATCAGTTCAATCGTATAAACCTCTCGCGCCAGCAAGGAGAGGACAGCGGCCTGATAGCCGGAACCCGTTCCGATTTCCAGAACGATGGAGTCCCGCTTCACATCAAGCAGTTCCGTCATCAAAGCAACGATGTAAGGCTGCGAGATGGTCTGCTCATGCCCAATCGGGAGCGGATGGTCTTCATAGGCGAGCTTGGCCACTGCAGGCGGAACAAAAAGGTGACGGGGCACGGCTCGCATGGCCCGCAGCACTCCGCCGTCGCGCACGCCGCGGGCCTCAATCTGATCGGCGACCATGCGGTCACGCTCGCGCTGCAGCGGATCCTGGGCCGCAAGCGTGCAGCAAACCGCCAGCGTGATAAGTTCTACGCGCATTCCGGCGTCACGACGGCGGAATACTACGGGGAGAGCCCGAGCGCCCGTGCGGGATTGGTTTTTGACATCAGCTCGATATCGGAGCTCGATATTCCTTGTTTTGCGAGCGCTGCGAAAAACTCGGCCAAACCGTCCGGATGCAGCGGGTTTCCGGCCTGGCCCAGATCGCTCGAAAGAATGCACGACTTCGGCCCGATCGCACGGATGGCTTTGGCGTAATCGGCTGGTTCAAACATCTTGTTTGGACCGATCAGGCCGTTATAAACGAACTCGATATAGGCGCCCTCGGCGGCGGCCCGCCGCATCTCGGCAATGGTCATGCGCACGGGCGCGAGCATCGCATGGGTCACCACTATGTGCTGCACCCCTTGCTTGCGAGCCTCACGAATGATCATGAGGCATTCCTCCGCGGAGGAATGCCCGGTCTCGAGCAGGAGGCGGTGTTTTGCGGCAAGCGCGATCACCTGCTTGACTTCAGGCAGCAATTGGCCGTTTCTCGACACCGCGACAAACGGACGGCTCTCCTTGGAGTATAGGACTTGGTTTTGGGCGTCGAAAGTCGGCATCCAGACCACGCGTCCCCAGCCGCCTTTGATGCGAACCATCCGTTCGACG
>Ga0070740_10001591_pt1 | contig 30149 bp, 12 predicted proteins | sample Coa_R2_FD_67286 | JGI IMG/M metagenome (GOLD analysis project Ga0070740, IMG submission 67286) | Surface soil microbial communities from Centralia Pennsylvania, which are recovering from an underground coalmine fire - Coalmine... | ecosystem: Environmental > Terrestrial > Soil > Unclassified ...
ACCGGCCGCTCGAGGTCGGCCGGTACCGGAATATCAAGAGCATACAATAGTAGTGGTGCCACGTCGAGCAGCGACAGGGACCCCTCCACGCGGTGGCCCCGGCGCAAGCCCGGGCCGCAGGCCACAAAGACGCCGTCGGGCCGATGTGTACCCATGACGTAGGGGCGCGGCCGCACCAGCCGGTCGGAGTTGAGGATGGAGGCGAAACCGTAGTCGCGCAGGCGCAGCGTCAGGTCGGGCGCCTCGGCCAGATGCGGGCCGTCGAAGATCTCCTCACGCCTCCACACTCGCGTCACCACGGGTGTGCCGGTGGCCGGATCTTCCCAGCCGAGGAGCTCGTCGGCCAGGCGAGCGCGGAACCCGTCGTACTCTTCCGGCGCGATGCCGCCGTCGCCGGGCTCGCGGCGCATGCGAATGCGTATGCCGTTGGAGCTCGAGGTCACGGCGTGGGCCGTGGTGCGACTCCAGTCCAGCATGAAGGAGAGCCGCGACAGGGCCTCCAGGCCGATGCGCCCCTCCCCGGCCTCATCGGTCGGCGGGTTCTCGGCCCAGGCCAGATAGCCGTGCGCATGGAGCCAGGCATTGAGATAGAAGGTCTCCACCGTCGGGCCAAAGCCGTGGTCGGAGGCGATAACCACCGTCGCGGACGGACCGGCCATGGCGATGATCTCTGCGATGAACCCGTCGAGCTGGCGGTACAGCTCCAGGCTGCGTTTGTGAATCTGCTGGTCGGCCGGCGACAGCGAGGCGGCATAGGCTGGATCGACGTGGCGCCAGCACAGGTGCTGCAGTTTGTCTGTGCCGTCGAAGAGCACGGCGATGAAGTCGGTCGGATCCTTCTGCCTCAGGTAGCGCAGGGTATCCATCCAGTTACGCTCGCGGCGCAGGTGCAGATCAATCCAGTCCAGATACTCGGCCGGATCGCATCCGTCGATGCATTTGGCCTCGATTTTGAGGTCCATGCCCATGTCGTGGGCGCCGAAGCCAAGCAAGCCCTTGATCTCGTCGAACAGCTCAGCCGGATAGCTGCCCCGGCGCAGATGGCGCCACGGAATCCAGCCGGAGAGGCTGTACCCGTTGAGCGGGCGAGGCGGCGTCATGTAGGGATAGTTCAGCGCGGTGACCGTACATCCCGCGCGGCTGGCGATCTGCCACAGATATTCCGCGGTGACGTGATGTGAGGTGAGCGTGCGCAGATGGCGGGAACCGGGTGCCGACGGCGTGAAGAAGTCCAGCACGCCGTGATGCCCGGGGCTCCGCCCGGTCATCAGGGTGACCCAGGCGGGCGGCGTGAGCGGCGGCACCACGGAGTCGAGCTGTGCGCGCACGCCACCGTCGATCATGCCCTGGAGGACCGGCATGATGCCCTGATCCATCAGCGGATCGAGGATGTCGAAGGTCGCGCCGTCGATACCGATCAGCACGACAGGATTCCTGCTCACCGCTGGACCCCTTCCATGGTGCACGGAGCGCCCAGATGGGCAAAGGTGAAGGAGACGATATCGTCCACGGTGATATCCGGCACCTCCTGCTGGACGAGATCGGCCAGGTACTCGGCGAAGGGCAGGTGCCGCTGGTAGTGCTCCTCAATCGCCGCCGCCAGGGCCACGGCATCGATGGACTCGAAGCCCAGGTCGGCGAATAGCCTGGTGTCATGCGTGATCTCGTCCTCATAATCCCAGTCACCTTTCAGCTCATCGAGCAGGTGACGCACATCGTAAAAGATCTGCTCTCTAGTCAGTGTCTCCATTACCCGTTCCCTGTTTCCCATCTTCGCTGCCTGCTCGATCGCCCGTGTCCGCCGCTCCTGCCATGGAGTCCATTCTCACGGCAATGCTTGGTCATGTCTCACACAATCTCGGCGAAACACGTCGCTACTACATAATTGTCGTGTCGTTGCGTATAGACCTTGAGGCGCCGGCCCGCCAGGTGCGGGAAGGCCGCGGCCAATGCTTCGCGCACGGACACGCCTATCTGCCCCGTCGTCTCATCCCATGAGACGATCGCCCCCGAACGCGGTCCGTCGATCAGGCCCCGTCCCAGCGCCTTGGCGGCGGCCTCCTTGGCGCACCAGAAGCGCAGGCGGCGTTCGTCGCGAGCCGGCCCCTCGGCCCCCCGCAACAGCGCAAGCTCGTCGGGGGCAAAGGCCGATTGGTCAAACGACTCGGGCAGCGCCGTCAGGGGCTGCAGATCGATGCCGATGCCCGCTCCGCCAGCTGCCGGGCCGATCAGCGCCACGGCTACCCCCTCCGTGTGGGCGATCGACAGCGCGGGCGGCGACGGCACCCGGTCCAGCCAGGGCCCACAGACGAGGGGCCGGCCGTGCTCGTCCACGGCTATCTCTATGTCGCCCGGATAGATGTCGAGGCCATGGTAGCGGCGCAGATAGACGCGCACCGCATCCTTGGCGGCGATCCGCCCGCCCAGCCATTCTAACTGGCGCTGAGGCGATCCCTGCAGGCGATGATAGGTGCGACGCTCGGCGTGATTGAGCGTCATATAGGCTAGGCACTTCGTCACCATGCCGTGCGAGAGGTCCTGCAGCTTGCCCATGCGATAGCAGACGAAGGCGGCGCTGTCCGGGGACGCGGGTATGGGGAACGGCTCGCTCATGATGGTGCGACCGGGAAAGCGCCAGTAGTTGTAGACGTCGCCGACGATCTGGAACCGCCAATCCTGCCATCCGGTGATGCGCATCCAGACCCGCCCCCAGGGGTCGACGACATCCATGTCAACTTTGATGGTCTGCGGCAGGATTTCGACGATCCGCACATCGCAGCGCACCCGCACCCCGACCGGCAGGTTGGGACGGAAGATGGAGATGCTCGTTACCCGTATCGGGAACACGACGAAACTGGAGGTCAGGCGCTCTTTCGCCCAGTAGCCAAGCACCTGTCCGGCGGCATCGAGCAGCGCGACGTCGGTCACCAGGCGCGGGCGGTCGGTCGCACGAAACATGCCCTGCGTCGGCAGCACCTCGAGCGTGCCCGAGATGCCGTCCTCACCGGACACATCCAGGCCCACCACGCCCTGGAAGATCGGCCCGTGGAACATCCACATCTCGTCGTACATCTCCCTGGCCGTCTTGAAGGGACGGCAAGGGTTGGTGACGACGAGCGGCTCGGCGACCGGGGCCGGGTCATAGGCGGTGCCCAGGATCATGGTGCCTTCGATCACCATCGGGCCGACGTTGCCGTCGGCATCCACCTCGCGCACCTGCACCCGCACCTGGTTGGAGGGGGCGTCAAGGCGGCGGGCGACGATCTCCAGCACGGTCGGCGCGCTTTCGTCGACCTGCAACCAGCGATGGGCGCGGATATCGGCCATGCCCGTCAATAGCAGGCCGGGCAACAGTTCCACCGCGGCCTCCGCCATCAACTCCAGGCTAATGGTCAGCGGTGCCACGGTCAGCGGCTCAAGGGTAGGATCCATGGTGGACATGACGCCGCCGAAAGTATGGTGGTGCAGATAGGTGTCTTCCGCCGGATCGACGCGCCGGCGCATGATCAAAGATCGGCCGGGATCCAATCCCGTTATCTCGCCCAACAGGGGCAGCGGGCCATCCTGCGCATCCGGACCGGCAGGAGGTGTCGCCGGCACAGCGGGCGGCGTCGCGTAGCCGTTGCTGGGATGGCCCCAGGGTATGCGCCCGGCTGCACGACCGGGAACCGGCGCAGCCGCGGGCCGGCGCAGGACCGCGGTCAACAGGCGCTGTTCGGCCTGAAGGAAGCCGCGCATGGTCTCCAGGTAGTGGGCCATGACCCCGTCGCCGACGGGCGCGGCGAGCGGAGTCCCGGCAGGCGCAACCTGCCGGCCGGCCGGGACGGCGATGGGCCGGATTTCCATCGCCGCGGCTCCCGGGGCCGGCGGAGACGGGTCCGCCTGCGCCTCTAGACCAACGGCGACGGCGGCAGCAACCGGCACAGCCCCGCCGCCGTTGTGAGCGAGGCCGGTGCCAGGCACCGAGAGCGGGACGGCCTCAGGCGCCGGATCGGGCACCTGGATTGGACGGGCGGCCGGTATGTTCGCAGCGGCGCCATGGCCGGCCCGCAGCCTGGCGGCGGCCTGCGCGCTCACGCTCATCATGGGGATGCTCAGGTTGAGCATGACCTGGTGCTCGTCCGGCACCGTTGAGACGGGAGCATCCCGTTCGGCATCCAGGGTCAACTCACGCAAGGACGGGCGGCGCGCGTACAGGTAGGCCGTATGCAGATCGAGCCCCTGTGCAACGAGCACGCCGACGAGGTGGTTGAGGCCCGTCAACTCCGACCACTTGGGCAGATCCACGCCCAACACCAGGGCCTGCTTGCCGCGCAGGATATCATCGGTGAAGGCGGTGAGCACATTGCCGGGCCCCGCCTCGATGAAGATGCGCGCGCCCGCTTCATACATGGCTTCGATGGTACGGCGGTACTCGACCGGTTGCTCCCAGGCCCGCACCAGTAGCTCGCGAATCTGGGCCGGGTCGGACGGGAACGGCGCCGCCGTGCAGCAGGAATAGACGGCAACCTGCGGAGCCGCGATCTCCACGGCCTCGAAGTGGCGGCGCGCCACGGTGCTGAACCCGGCGAACAGCGGCGAGTGCGAGCCTCTGTCGAAACGCGACCTCTCAAAGCCGAGGCCGCGCTCGCGCAGGCGCGCGATGACGCGCTCGACCGTGGCCTCGCTCGCCGCCAGCACCACCTGATGCGGGCAGTTGTCGACGGCGATATAGGCGTCCTCGATGCCGTCGAGCAGCGATTCCGCAACCATGCGGTTTGTGGCTACCGCGAGCAACGCGGCCCGCGGGATCGCCGGATCCTGTTCGATAGCCTTGGCCATCCGATCGAGCGAGATGCGCACCTCGACCGGCGGATCGGGGTCGGCGATACCGCCGGCGGTCAGGCTCGACCACTCGCCGATGCTATGTCCGACCATCATGTCGGCTCTTATGCCCAGCGCCGTGAACAGGGTAAACATGGCCCGATTCGCCGGCATGATGGCCTCGCACTGCCGGTCGATGCGCCACAGCCGCCGCTCGGCGCGCGCGCGCTCCTCCCTGGAGCGACAAGGCGGCGGAAAGACATCGGAGCTGATGAGATCGGTGCGCCCCTGGGCGATGATGTCGCGATCGGCGGCGTCGAAGGTCTCGCGCACCTCGGGGAAGTGCAGGCACAGTTGGGACAGCATGTTGACGCGCTGAGAGCCTTCGCCGGGGAATAGGAAGGCGATCTTCCCCTCGGCGGCGAGCGGATGCGCGAAATAGTAGATGCCGCGCGGGTCCTTGATCTGCGAGCAGGCGGGATCGGCGAGTAGCTTGTGGGCGCGCGCGAGCTTCTTATCCAGATCGGCGAGCGAGTCCGCGACGATGGACAGCCGGTGGGCCGGCTTGTCGAAGCCACGGTTCAGGGTGAAGGCGAGATCGGCCAGCGCGGTCTCCGGGCGCGCCGCCAGATAGCCGCGCAGGTGCTCGATGCGGCTCAGCAGTGCGTCGCGACCCGCGGCACCAAGCAGCAGCACCTCGCTGTCCCAGGGCAGCAGATCGGCGGGCTGCGCGGCACCCATACCACCAGGCTCCTGCGCGCCAGGACCTATATATTCTTCCAGCACAGCATGCGCGTTGATGCCGCCGAAGCCGAAAGAGTTGACGCCCGCACGCCGGGGCACCGCGGACGGATGCAGCCAGGGGCGCGTGGCGGTATTCATGTAGAACGCTGACCCGTCCAGCCCTAGCTCCGGCGCGGGATTCTCGCAATGGAGGGTAGGCGGGAGCACTTTGTGATAGAGCGCCAGGGCCGCCTTGATCACGCCGGCGATGCCCGAGGCCGGCATGGCGTGGCCGATCATCGACTTGACCGTCCCGACGGCTATGCCCGATCCGGCCTCACCGCACTGCCCAAATACCTCTTTAATGGCCTCGATCTCGGTGCGATCGCCAACCGGCGTCGCCGTGCCGTGCGCCTCAAGCAGGCCGACCGTATGGGGCGCGATCCCCGCGCGGGCGTAGGCCCGCTGCAATGCCAGGACTTCGCCCTCCCGGCGCGGCGCCATCACACTCACGGCCCGGCCATCGCTGGCGCTGCCGACGCCCTTGAGCAGCGCATAGATGCGGTCTCCGTCGCGTTCGGCGTCGGCACGACGCTTCAAGACGATCACGCCGATGCCTTCGCCCGGCAAGGTGCCGTCGGCGCCTTCGTCGAAGGGGCGCATCTGCGCGTTGCGCGACAGCGCATTCAGCGCACAGAACACCATCAGCAGGGGGATGTTCGTAAAGGTATGGGAACCGCCGGCGATGGCGAGATCGCACTTGCCGCTCAGCAGATCCTCCATCGCGGTTTCCATGGCGATCAACGACGAGGCGCAGGCGGCATCGACCGTGAAGTTGCGCCCCATGAGATTGAGCCGGTTGGCCGCGCGGCCGGTCACGATGTTGGGGATGTGTGTAGGTCCCAAGTCCGGGCCGAAGGGGGGCAGACTGGAACGCAAATCGCGTCGCAGTTCTTCCAGTTCCTCATCGCCATGCTCGGGGTGGATGGCCCTCAGGACGCGTAGAGCCTGATCGATGCCGATGGAGCGCTGAAAGAGATTGGAGTTGCCGGGGCCGAGGTAGTTGCCGCGCCCCAGCACAAACTCGGTCCGCTCGCCCACCGGCAACGACCCCTGGTAGCCGGCATCGGCCAGAGCATCGTACACCAATTTGAGGGCCAGGAACTGGTCTACCTCACCGCCACTGACGGCAATCGGCATGATGCCATACGGCCGCGGATCAAAGGCAATCTCCGTCGGCAGGTAGCCACCGCGCTGGCTATAGATGCGATCGTCGTCGCTGGAGGAAGGGTCATAGAAAGTAGCAGCATCCCACCGCCCGGCCGGCGGGTCCTGGATCGCATCATGGCCAGACACGATGTTGCGCCAGAACGTCTGCAGGTCCGGCGCATCGGGGAACATGCAGGCCATGCCGACGATGGCGACATCGCCGTCGGTGGCTGTTGCGTGATCCTGCCTGGGCTGCTCCAATGAGAACTCCTGCAATCGGATTGGCTGACTATACTCTTGCCGGTGAGCCGCGTCGCCCAACGGCACCTAGTCGGGAGAAACCGCGCGGCCCGTGACCGGTGGCGGCGTGTTAGGTGACCACCATACGCCTCTGCCCGTGCGACCAAGGGCCGCTGCCGTAGACCACCTCCACGTCGCCCTTTCGGCCGAACAGTAGCTCCTCCACGGCGCGACGGCAGCCGATCTGAGGATCGATAAGCTCCACGCCCCGTCGCGCAAACTGGGCCTCGATCTCGGCGCCAACCATGCCGCGTCCCGATTCCGAGACGGCGCCCCACGGCCCCCAATTGAAGGAGACCACGCGCGCGGGCCACAGGCGGTCGAGCTCGAGCGCCAGTTTGTTGACAACGTCGTTGGTCGCCCCGTAGTCGGCCTGGCCGCGGTTGCCGAAGCGCGCCGTCACCGACGAAAAGAAAGCCAGGAACGTGAGCGACTCCGGCTGCAAGGCCCGCGCCAGCACAAAGGCGCTATCTGCTTTGGTGTCGAATACCCGCTCAAACGACCGCGGCGTTTTGTCCAACACCAACTTATCTTCGATCACACCGGCACCGTGAATGACGCCGTCCAACCGGCCATGGGTGGTATAAATCTCGGCAATCATGGCCGAAAGCGCAGCCTCTTCGCGCACATCGACCGGCACATAGCTCACCCTAGCACCGGTCTCTCGCAGGCGAGCGAGGGCTTCGCGCATCTCACGATCCTGCAACAGGCGCCCATAGGCAGCCTCGACCAACGCCGGCGTCGGCTGCTGGCCGGAGGCCCGCAGGCGGGCGATAAGGGCCGCCTTGATCTCCCTGGCCGCGGTCAGTCCGGCCGTCTCGGCATCTTCCCGAGCCGCGGGCAACGCAGACCGGCCGGCCAGGATCAGCGTGAGCGGGCAGCGCCGTGCCAGCTCCGCCGCCACGGCGGCCGTGATGCCGCGCGCGCCGCCCGTGACCAGCACGACCGACGACGCATCGAGCGCTATCCTCGGGGTCGCGTCGAGATCCAATGGCGCGAGGACCGGTTCCAGGATCAACCGCGCCGAGCAGCGGCGCCCGATCTCCAACTCGTTATCGCCGAGCGTCAGTTCGTCCAGAATCTGCTGCGCGAGGTCCGCCGCGGCGGCGGTTGGGTCGACATCGACCGCCTTCACCTGCACGCCGGGCCACTCCAGCCCCAGGGTCTTCAGGAAACCCGGGATGCCACCGTGGCCGGCGAAGAAGTCCGGGGTATGGCCCTCGACGGCATAACCGAAGGCCCCACCCATGCCGGTGACGGCGATCAGCGCGCCCTTCTTGTCCGCGCCCGCGCTCGCGGCCACCAGCTCCGGCCCCGCCGCGTGCGCCAGGTAGAACAGTCCCTTGACATCCTCGGCGATGCGCTGTTTCCAGCCCATCAGGTCCATCGATTCGCGGCGCGGCGTCTCGCCGCGGAGCGGCAGCAGGTGAACGATGCCGCCGAGCGCTCCGTGCCGCTGCCGTATCATCTGTAGCGCCCCAGCCACGGATGACGGGTCGGCCATGTCGGCGGCGAAGGTATCCTGCCCGATCTCCTCACTGTGCGACGCAGCGCGCAGGATGGCGACCTGGTGCCCACGCCGGCGCAACTCGGCGGCCAGGGCCTGGGCAATCCCGCGCCCATCGTCGGTAACCACCACGGTCCCCTCCAGCGACACGGCAAAGTGCCGGCTATCGGTCGACGGTGCGGTGGTGGCGCGCAGCGTGAAGCGAGGTACGGCGGCGACTGAGGCATGTGAGGCGTCGGGCGCGCTCACAGTCGCGGAGTGGCTAATGGCGGGTGGAGGGTGGGCCTGTGTCAGAGGCGCGAGGATTTCCATCATGCCGCTAACGATGGCGCGCAGGCTCTTGACGGAGCTGAGCTTCTCCATGGCGCCATCTGCAATACCCGTTGTGCCGACGGCCCGGCGCAGGCTGCCGACGATCTCGACGCGCTTGATGCTGTCGATGCCGAGGTCGGCTTCCAGATCGAGGTCGAGGTCAAGCATCTCGGTCGGGTAGCCGGTACGTTCGGCGACAATGGCCAGCAGGCGACGGGTCAGCTCTGCTTCGTCAAGCGGCGGGGCCTCCACGGCAGGGGCGGCCGCCGGCGCAGGCGCTACGACCGGTGCCGGCGCGGCTTGCTGAACCGGGAGCTCAGGGACAGGCGCAACCACGGCAGCCGTGCCCGGCCGCTCGGTTTGTGGCGCCGTCGCCGGTGATGCCGCGGGCGGTTGGTAGACGGGAAGCGGGGCGGACGGTGGCGCATAAGGCGGCGGGGCCACGTTTATCGCCGGTTGCGCAACATAAGCCGGCGGCGTGTAGGCCGGCAAGGCCGGCGCGGAAGGGAGCATTTCGGCCGCGGGCGCCTGGCCAAAATAGGCACCCATGACCGCCCGCTGAGTCTCCAGGAACTGCGCCATGACTTGCTGGAACTGCATGACCGTAGCGCTCATCTCGTCGATGTACACCGGAGCCGCGGCCACTGGATACGGCGCCCAGGGCTGGTCTGAGTCCCCATGTGCAGGGTGCCCGGCCGGAACCGGCGCGCTCAGGCCGCCGTCTGGCGCGTGCTGTTCCGCCGCGGACACCGGCGCGTGCAGGCTCCCGTTTGCCAGGCCCTCGGCCGAGGATACCGGCGCGCTCAGGCCATTGTGCGCATGTCCGTTAGGGGCAGGGTTCACCCCGTGGGATGATTGCTGCAGCCATCCGGGGCTGCCTCTCCCTTCTCGCTGATGATCTGTCATCTCAACCTCCCGTGTGGTAGTCATCGTCTGAGGCGCGGCGTCAAGCTGAAGATTATTCCCCTTGAGCGGCGCCAGCGGCCCCGGCAGCTCTCCTCTCTCGAGCGCCTCGTAATCGACGGCCAGGGCAACCGGCGCCATGGTGCGACGGTCCTGGCCAATGGGACGAACGTAGCCGCCGTTGACCAGCCACGTGGTGGGCGGCAGGTCGGTGCGACCAGTGTGCTCGTTCATGAGGCGTATGTCAAGGCGCCGGGGCTGGCGGCCCTGGTAGAGGCGCTCCAGGCTCAGCGACACGCCCTGCGCGAGCATCTGCGCCAGGGCGTGCTGCAACTGCACCAGGCCCGGGCGCTTGGCCTGATCGGTCGCGATGCACTGGTGGGGACGGCCCTTGAGGATGGCATCGGCCAGCCCTGTCAGCACGTTGCGCGGACCGGCCTCGATGAAGACCCGCGCGCCATCCGCGTACATCGCCTCGATCTCGTCCACGAACCGCACCGGGCTGGCCAATTGGTCGGCGAGCAGAGTCGCCATGGCCCGGACCTTGCCCGGGTACACCTCTCCGGTGGAGTTGGCGTAGACCGGGCGCGTCGGGACGTGAAAGCGCGCTTTGTTGATCACCCTGGCCAGCTTGTCGCGGGCACCCGCCACCAACGGCGAGTGGAACGCGCAGGAGACGGGTAACGGCCTGACCCGTATCTTTCGCTCCTCCAGGCGAGCTATGGCCTCGGCCACGCCCGCGCTGGTGCCGGAGATGACGGTCTGGTTCGGCGCGTTCAGATTGGCCAGCACCACACCCTCGATACCCTCGATGGCCGCGGCCACCGAGGCCGCGTCGCTCAGCGCGGCGGCCATCGTTCCGGGATCATCGGCGCCTGCCGCCTCGGCCATGAAACGTCCGCGCGCCTCGGAAAGCATGAAGAAGGTGTCGGCGTCGAAGACATCGGCGGCGTAGAGCGCCGCGAACTCGCCGTAGCTATGCCCGGCCATCAGATCGGCTTCCAGGCCGAAGCTCCGCAGCAGGGCCAGCATAGCGGCATCGGCCGCGCCAAGGGCCGGCTGCGCGACCTGCGTCGCCGTCAGCCTGGCCTGATCGCGCTCGTCGTCTTCTTTGCCGAAGGTGGGCGGCGGAAACACATAGGCGCTCAGGCCCCGCGGAAAGCGCTCGCGCAGGGCGCTATCGGCCTGTTCGAGCACCGCACGAACCTCGGTGAACTGCAGGGCCAAGTCGCGCAACATGTTCACGTACTGCGAGCCCTGGCCCGGGAAGAGCAGCGCCACCTTGCCGTCGCGCGCGAGGGGCTGGGCCGAGAAGTAGATGCCGCGCGGGTCGTCGATGCTCCCGGCGGCGGCGCCTAGCGCCTCGGCCGCCGTCTGCAGCTTGGCGCGCAGGTCGTCCAGTGTGGAAGCCACGATGGCCAGCGACAGCGCCTCTGGCCCGGCCGCTTCAGCGCCGCGGGCCAGACTGGCGGCTAGATCGAGCAGTGCCGGTTGCGCGCCGCGCTCCAGGCCACCGATCACCGCCTGGACGCTGCCAAGGATGGCCTCGCGCGTTGGGCCGCGGAAGACAAACAGCTCGCACGGCCAGGTGCGCGCCAGGGGCTCGGGCGGCAGGTAGGCGCCGGTGTACTCTTCCAGTGCAACGTGGAAGTTGGTGCCGCCAAAGCCAAAGGCGCTGACGCCGGCACGCCGCGGCGTCCCGTCGATGGGCGCCAGCCACGGGCGCGCCTCGGAGTTGACATAGAAGGCATTCTCGCCGAAACCGGCACTCGGGTTGGGCGTCTCCACCAGCGTCGGCGGCAGCGTCCTATGGTAAAGGGCCAGGGCAACTTTGATCAGGCCCGCCACGCCCGCCGTGGCCTTGGTGTGCCCGATCATCGACTTGACCGATCCGATGGCGCAGCTCCCCGGCTGCGCCCCGTACTCCTCGAACAGGGTGCTGAGCGAGGCCACCTCGGCCTTATCCCCCACCACCGTGCCGGTACCGTGCGCCTCGATCAGGCCGACCGTGGCAGGAGAGAATCCTGCTTGCCGGTAGGCGCGCCGCAGCGCGCGCATCTGCCCTTCCGGGCGCGGGGCGGTCAGGCTCTTGTCGCGCCCATCGCTGGAGCTACCCACCCCCTTGATCACCGCGTAGATGCGGTCTCCGTCGCGCTCGGCATCGGCCAGCCGCTTCAGGATGACGATCGCCACCCCCTCGCTGATGGCGATGCCGTCGGCGGTGGCATCGAAGGGGCGGCAGCGCCCGCGCGGGGAGAGCGCCTGGGTCTTACTGAAGGCCATGAAGGCGTGGGCGTTCTGCGCGGTGTCGCCACCCCCGGCGACGACCAGATCGGCCTTGCCGAGTTGCAGCTCATTGACGCCCGCGCTGATCGCGGCCAGCGACGAGGCGCAGGCCGCGTCGACCGTGAAGTTGGTGCCACCGAAGTCGAAGCGATTGGTGACACGGCCGGAGGTGACGTTCATCAGCACGCCGGGGAACGAATCCTCCGTCCATTCCGGCAGAACCTCGGCCAGCTTCTCGGTCAGGGTATCGCCCTTGCCGTCGACGTACATGGGCAGGGTGGTGCGCACGCCGTAGAGCAGGCCCAGATCGCTCACGCCGCTGGCCCCCAGGATCACCGCGGTGCGCTCGTGCGACACAGGCCGGCGTAGGTAGCCGGCATCGTCCAGGGCGGCGCGCACTGCCTCCAGGGTCAGAAGCTGCAGCGGCTCGACCGAGCGCAGGCTGTTGGGCGGCATGCCATAGCTCAGAGGATCGAAAGGCACATCGTCGAGGAAGCCGCCCCAGTGCGAATAGATGCGATCGCGGGCGGTCTTGTCTTCGTCATAGTAGCGCCGCCAGTCGAAGCGATCGAGCGGGACCTCGCCGATAGCGTTGACCTTATTGAGGATGTTCTCCCAATAGGTGCGCGCGTCCCGGGCCTTGGGCATCACAGCGGAGATCCCCACGATGGCCACATCACACGGCGGCGGGGTGGCCGCATCCGCCTCGCCGATCTCATCTCCGGCCGTGGCCAGACGTTCCAGCAGCGCGGTGCTCCCGGCGCTTACCTCGTCGTGCAGGTTGGCGATCGTCGTCACGCTGTCGCGCAGTCCGGCGACCTGGCCGATCATATACATGCCATCGGCGCGCTGCTCCTCCTCCGACAGGCTGACGAAGCGCGCCGCATCCGGGTCCTTACCATAGCGCGGATTGCGGGTGATGCCTTTGGAGGCAATACGCAGCCGGCCCAGGTTAAGGTCCTCCAGCGCCGAGCGCATCTCTTCGGCGCCCGCGCCCTCCGCGAGCAGCCTGCGGCGCTCGGCCTCGAACACACCGGCAAACGGCGTGGCGACGCAGCGGGTGGCGTGGCCGGGGCCGCTCTCCAGCAGAACCGTCTGCGTGCAGGAGATCGCTTCCTGCTGGAAAGCCGGCATGATCGTGCCCGACGACACCGCCTCTTCGGTGAACAGGTAGGCGGTGCCCATCAACACGCCGATGCGCATGCCGCGCTCGGCCAGCGGCGCGGCCATAGCCGCCACCATGGCGGCAGAACGGGCGTCGTGGATACCCCCGGCGAACAGCACGTCGATGGGAGGATCCTGGGGCGTACGGCGGGCCTCCAGCAGCACGTCGATCATCGTCTCCCAGAGCACAAAGCTGGTGCGCGGCCCCACGTGTCCGCCGCACTCACGCCCCTCGAAGACGAAGCGATGCGCCCCATCCTGCAAGAACATACGCAGCAGGCCGGGCGACGGCACGTGCAGGTAGGTGGGGATGCCCTGCTGCTCCAGGCTATAGGCCTGCGCGGGGCGGCCGCCGGCGATCAGCGCCCAGGGCGGGCGCACCTCGCGGATCACCGCGATCTGCTCCTCGCGCAGCTCCTGGGAGACGAATCCAAGTATGCCGACGCCCCAGGGACGCGCGCCGAGCAGTTCCCTGGTCTGTTCCAGCAGCGCGCGCACCTCCTCGCCGCGCAGCAGGGCCAGGGCCAGGAACGGCAGCCCGCCGCCATCGGCCACGGCCCCGGCGAACGCCGCCGTATCGCTCACGCGGGTCATGGGACCCTGCACGATGGGGTAGCGGGTAGCGTGTGCGCGCGCCAGGGGCGCGTTCTCCTCCAGCGGTCGCAGCTCGCCGGCCGTGGAGCAATGCCCGGCAATTGCCGTGCGGATGGCGGATAGGACGCCGGACACGCTCACAAAGCGGTCCGCCAGCGAGGCGGCGAATGCCGCGTCCTGGCCCAGCGCATAGACGGAGCCGGCGGGCGATCCCCAGCCGATCCTGCTCTCCACGGCGTCGCGCCAGTCTTTTACCAGATCGGCGCTCGTCGCCTCCATCGTCTCGTAGCGGGACTCCAGGGCGCGTAGCTCTTCCAGGGCCGCCAGCCCGGGTCGCGCGTAGAGGCGATAGGGAGCACCCAGACGGGTGCCCAGGACGGCCGTCTCGCTGCCATCCATGGCCGCGATCTTCTCCTTGACGGCATCGGACAGCGTGGACTCCCTGGTCAGGAACAGCTGGGAATCGAGCACCACGCCGGCAGCACCCGCGGCATAGCAGGCCGCCGCGCCGTGGAGGCCGATCCCGCCGTGGGCATAGACAGGAGCGTCGAGTGCGCCCAGCAGATGCTGCAGCAGCACAAAGGTAGACTCCTCGCCGACCCGTCCGCCGGCTTCATGGCCCTTGGCGATGACGCCAGTCGCGCCGGCCCCCACGGCAGAAAGAGCTTGAGGCAGGTCGGTCACCTCAACCAGCACGCTCAGCCCCTTTGCACGCAGGGACGAGATCGCCCGGGGCAAGGCATCCGTCGCCTCATGGTCGAGAATCACCAGCGTGAGTCCGTCGGGAGCGGCGGCCATCAGATCGTCAAGCAGGCCGGCATCCCGGGTATCCAGCTTGATGCCAAACGGGGCGCCGGCCCTGGCGGCCAGCACAGCAAGGGCGGCCCGGGCATCGTCACGCCGTTGGGCATTGTCGGGATGAGGGCGCACTAGGCGGCGCTGCAGATCGAGCACGCCGAGCTCACCCGCCCGGCTCGCCGCGATGGCGATGGCCGGATCGGACGTGCCGTGGGGCGTGAGAGCCAGAATGTGGAATTGTGGTGAGATCACGTGGAAAGTGCCCTCCGATCAGCAGTTGGGGCGACCAAGGACGCCCACGGGCACCCGCAATACAGCGCCGTGGCTCCCTCGCCGGCGAGGAGGAGGTGAGAGTACAGGTACATTATCACCCAAACTATTTCGAATGATACGACCCATCTGTTAAGCCAAGGTTAAGAGCACTGTTAAGAACGGGTTAATAGGCGCGGCGCTAGGTTCAGAGATCAACACCTGCATAATTCTATGTCTCGGCATAAGGTTAAGAATCCGTGACCCCGCGCGCCTCGACCTTTCCACATGGCTCGGGAACTCCGCGGAACCTTGCAGGGCAAACATGCTTGCGCTGTAGACCGAGGAATCGGCTTTCCACCCCGCGAATGAAGTGATAAGCACGACACAGCCACATGTTGTCCGTCCCATGTGGGGCAAGGCAACTCTGGTCACGGCCCTGGACCCTCCGAAAACGGAGCGATTACCACGACCTGACTCCTATCAGGGCCGAGCGGTGGGCGGTCACCCGGCGCCACGCGGCGCCAAAGTCGGGGCACTCGAACATCGGGCCGATGTCCCCACCCGGCCGGCGATGGAACCCACGAAGACATGCCGTCCACGCCGCGAGCCCGGCAGAACCGCTCGCGTCACAGCCATGACATCGAACAGGTTGACCTCAAAACTACTCGTCACAGTGCGGCCTGGCCACTCATACTCTTCACATCGTAGTAAGTAATCGGCGTTCTGTCCACGTTCCGGCAGGGCCGCGCGGCGGCAAGGGTCGTGAAACTGCGACCCGTTGGCCCCACCGCCTTTGGGGCCTTAACCCGCCGCTATTGACACGAGTGCTGCCGGGTCGGTATCGTAACCTCGTTAGAAAGAATAGATATGTAAAGCATGGGGTGCGCATGCCTACCGTCAGCGCAGCAAGCCCTGGTGAGGCTTGAGCAGGCGTGGCTGGCCTATCTGAACCGCAGCACGTTGCCGTGCCCTGTGTATAGGCACTCCCCACGAAGTGCAGTTGTTCCGATAATGCTGAATGGGAGGTCCCATGTCCAGCGCATCCACACCCGTTGCAGATCAGCCCGCTCGCATTCCTCCCTTGAGGGGTGACATCGCCATTATCGGCATGTCGGCGCTCTTCCCGGGTGCGCCGAACCTGGCCGTCTATTGGCAGAACATCGTGTCCAAGGTAGATGCCATTTCAGACGTGCCGCCCGAGGCCTGGGATGAGCAGATCTTTTATGACCCCCAGTCCACCGAGACACATCGGGTCTACTGCAAACGCGGTGGCTATCTGGGGCCCATCGCTCGATTCAATCCGCTGGCTCACGGCATCGTGCCGCTGGCCGTCGAGGGCGGAGAGCCGGATCAGTGGCTGGCTTTGCAGTTGGCAGAGGACGCCCTGCTCGACGCCGGCTACGCGGAGCGGATCGACGTTCGCCAGCGAACGGCGGTGATCATTGGCAAGGGCACCTACATCAATCGCGGGAACATGAGCCTGCTCCAACACGGCTTGATGGTCGAACAGGTTATTCAGGTGCTGCGTCCCCTGCATCCCGAGCTGACGGAGCAGGACTTCGAGGCCGTTCGCGCCGAATTGAAGCGCTCCCTACCGCCCCTCAATACAGACACGGCATCGGCATTGGTGCCCAATATCATCGCCGGGCGCATCGCCAATCGCCTTGACCTGATGGGGCCAAGTTACACCGTCGACGGCGCCTGCGCCTCCTCGTTGCTGGCCATCGAGATCGCCGTGCGCGACCTGCTGACCGGCCAGTGCGACCTGGCCCTGGTTGGCGGCGCGCAGGTCACGACGCCGATCCCGATCCTGACGCTGTTCTGCCAGCTCAACGCCCTGTCGCATCGCGAGCAGATGCGCGCCTTCGACGCCGGCGCCGACGGCACCATCCTGGGAGAAGGGATCGGCATGGTCGTGCTCAAACGGCGCGAGGACGCCGAGCGCGACGGCGACCGCATCTACGCGGTGATCAAAGGGGTGGGCAGCTCCAGCGATGGCCGGGCCATGAGCGTGATGGCGCCGCGCCTGGAAGGGGAGATACTGGCCCTGCAGCGCGCCTACACCATGGCCGGCGTCGATCCGCGCACCGTGGAGCTGATCGAGGCGCACGGCACGGCTACACCGGTCGGCGACGTCACGGAGATACGGGCCTTGACGGAGGTCTTCGGCTCTCGGAACGGACCCTTCCCGCGCACGGCCATCGGCACCGTCAAATCGATGATCGGCCACTGCATGCCGGCCGCGGGTATCGCCGGCCTGATCAAGGCAACGCTGGCGCTGTACCACAAGACGTTGCCGCCGACACTGAATGTCGAGACGCCCAATCCAAAGCTGGAGCTCGAGCGGACTCCGTTCTACCTCAATACCGAGACGCGCCCGTGGATCCACGGCGATCGCACTACCCCGCGGCGGGCCGGCGTCAACGCCTTCGGCTTCGGCGGCATCAACGCCCATGTCGTGCTGGAAGAGCACCCGGCCACGGCAGATGTGCCGGAACAAAGCTACCATCAACGGTGGGATAGCGAGGTCTGTCTGCTGCGCGCACCCTCGCTTGACGCCTTGCTGGGCCTCATCGAGCGGGTACAGGCGTTTCTCGAGGCGCATCCCTCGTGCCCGTTGAAAGACCTCGCCTATACCCTCAATCTGACGGGCACCGATGCCTCCCATCGGCTGGCCGTGGTCGCCACCTCTATCCAGGACCTGCAGCAAAAGCTGGCGCGGGCGCGCCAGCGTCTCTCCGATGCGGACCGTGCCGAGATCAAAGACGTGCGCGGCATCTACTACTCGTCGCGACCGCTGTCCAGCCAGGGCAAGCTGGCCTTCCTCTTCCCCGGCGAAGGCTCGCAATACATCAACATGTTGGCCGACCTGTGCATCCATTTCCCCGAGGTGCGGGCCTGCTACGACCAGATAGATCGCATCTATCTCGACCATCCGCGCCGTTACTTGCCCAGCGATGTCATTTTCCCGTGTCCCGCCTTCAGCAAGGCCGATCGTGCCGCCGCCGCGCAGCGCCTCTGGAAGATGGACGCGGCGATCGAGGCGGTGCTCACGGCCAATAACGCGCTCTTTACGTTGTTGACGCGCCTGGGGATTCGTCCGGACCTGATGCTGGGCCATAGCACCGGCGAGTACGCCGCCCTGCGCGCATCGGGCGTGATCGATCTGGATGATGAAGCCGCGTATGCGCGCTTCCTGCACACCCTCAACCAGAATTACGAGCTGAAGGTTGCGCAGGACGGCGTGCCGCGCGCGGCTCTCCTGGCGATCGGAGCAAGTCGCGAGCAGGTAGAGGCGATGATCGAACAGGTCGGGAATAGCCTGCACGTCGCCATGGACAACTGCCTGCACCAGACGGTCGTGGCAGCCGATGTGGAGACAATAGAGAAGGTTGCCGACCTGGCCGGTTCCCAGGGCCTCATTCATGAAACCCTGCTGTTCGATCGCGCCTACCACACCCCGCTGTTCGCGCCCTATGCGCGGCAGTTCCTCGACATGTTTGCCTACCTGCCCATGCGGGCCCCGACGACCGAACTCTACTCCTGTACGACCATGGGAGCGTACCCCCATGACCCCGCCGCTATCCGCCAACTGGCCCTGGTCGATCACTGGGTGCGCCCGGTCGAGTTCACAAAGACCATCCAATCGCTCTATGAGGCGGGGGTACGCATCTTTGTCGAGGTTGGCCCCAAAGGCAACCTGACCGCATTTGTGGATGACATCCTCGGCGATAGCGCCTACCTTGCCGTGCCGGCCAACCTCTCAAGGCGCTCGGGCATCGCCAGCCTCAATCACATGGTCGGCATGCTGGCTGTCCATGGGGTAGCGATGCACCTCGAGTACCTGTACGAGCGGCGCGCGCCACGGATAGTGCCGATCTTCGACGGGTCGGGCGATGGGCGGCGCACCCGCCGGCCGGACGTGACGCGCACGCTGGCCACCGGCTGGCCGGTGATGTCGCTATCGGATGAGCTGACCAACCGCCTACGCAGAGCAGCACCCGCCGGCTCGCGGGGTGTCGCCGCACAGCAACTCGAAGCAGAGCCCGGAGATCGCAGCAGTGACTCCCCGTTGCCCGGTGTCGTGGCTGGATCGGTGGCGGCAGCAGGGACGCAGCAGCCCGGCTTAACGGATATGAATGGACAGTTCGGGGCACGGGATAGCGGTGTCGAGCAGGCGAGCCCCCCGGCCGGTTCTCCCATCGTGGACGGGCCGGCGGAGCAGCAAGACTCCGTGGCAGGACAGCCATCCGCTCCCGGCGCATTGGTAGCCCGCGAGGCCGTGACGGCCTACACCCCGCTGTCGGGCGCACGCCGGCCCGGCGCCGCACAGGCGATGCACGCCTATCTGTCTACTATGGACCAATTCATTGCCACGCAAGATGCCCTCATGCAAAGCTATGTACAGTCGGCACAGGCGCGCCGTGATCGCCGGAATCGCATCGACGGGGCCGACGAAACGGCTGTCCGGCCATAAATGGAGGGAAGATCCGCCGTGGTCGGCACGGTCAGGAAAGGTTACGCGATGGTGTACAGCCAGCAAATCATGGACGACATTCTCGGTATGCTGAGCCAGCTCTCCAAAGACTGGGAATACTCCGGCGACATTACCCCCGATACGCTGCTCTTCGAAGACCTGGGGTTCGAGTCGCTCGATATCGTCGTCCTGGGGACGTCCATCCAGGAGAAGTATCACAAGATGATGCCGTTCTCCGAGTTCTTGAGCGACCTGGGCCAGCGTGAGGTGAAAGACCTCTCCGTCGGCGAGTTGGTCGAGTTCGTGGGCGAGCAACTGGACGACGCCCCTGTTGGGGGTAAGGCATGACGCGGCGCACCGTGCTGATCGGTCTCGATGGCGCCACTTATACCATCCTGGACCCGCTGATGGCGGAGGGGGCCATGCCCTTCTTGCGCAGCCTGGCGCAATCCGGCGTGCGCGCCGACCTGCGCACCATCATCCCGCCACTGACTCCGCCGGCCTGGACTTCGCTGATGACCGGCCGCTCGCCCGCCCATCACGGCATCTTCGACTTCTTTCAACGGGAGTCGCCGGACAGCATGTACCTGCGCTTCGCCAGCTCCAACGAGGTAGCCAGCGAGACCGTCTGGTCCATGGCCAGCCGGCAGGGCTTGCGCGTGACCGCCCTGAACTTCCCGCTGATGTTCCCGGCTCGTCCCATCAACGGCTTTGTCGTCCCCGGCGGATGGGTTCCCTGGAAGCAGTTGCGCGTCGCCTGCTATCCGCCCGATCTGTACGACCGGCTCAAGGCTTTGCCCGGCTTCAACGCCCGCGAGCTGGCCATGGATATGAAGGTGGAAGAGAAGGCCATCGAAGGCTGCAAAGACGATGAATATGAGGAATGGATCACCTTCCATATCCGGCGCGAGGAGCATTGGTTCGAGATTCTGCGGCATCTGATGAGCGAAGACCCGTGCGAGCTGACGGCGGTGATGTTCGATGGCGTCGACAAGCTGCAACATCTCTGCTGGATCTATCTGGACCCGGCCTACGCCGATCTCATCCGCACGCCCGAGCAGCGGCGCATCCGCGAGCTCTGTGTCGACTATTTCCGCGGGCTGGACGGCATCATCGAGCGCATCGCCGCGCTGGCCGGGCCTGATGCCAACATCTTGCTCGCCTCCGACCATGGCTTTGGCCCCACGGTCGAGGTCTTTCACGTCAACACCTGGCTGGCGCAACACGGCTACCTGGCCTGGACCGAGCGCGCCAGCGAGGTCGATGGGTCGGCGGTGCTAGGGATGCAGGATCTCGGGCGCTACGCCTCGCGCTTTGACTGGATGCGGACAAGGGCCTATGCCGCGACGCCGAGCAGCAACGGCATCCATATCGTGCGCCCCGGCCAGACCCCCGGTCCCGGCGTGTCCGATGCCGACTACGAGCGCTTTCGCGATGAGCTGGTCGCCCGGCTCTACGACGTCAGGGACCCGGTGAGCGGGGAACCGGTCGTCGCGCATATCGCTACCCGTGCCGAGGCCTTTAACGGGCCACGGGGCGAGCTGGCACCGGACCTGACCCTGGCCCTGCGCGATGGCGGCCTCGTCTCCATCCTTCCCTCTGACGAGCCGCTGCGCCCCCGCGAGAAGCCAAGCGGCGCCCACCGGCCCGTCGGCATCTTCCTGGCGTCCGGCCCGGACATACGGACCGCCACCCATGCCGGCGAGCTGTCAATCCTCGACGTTGCACCAACTATTTTGTACAGCCTGGGTTTGCCAATACCCACATCCCTGGAGGGACGAATGCCCGAAGAGATCATCAAACCGGAACATCTACAGGCAGAACCGCCGCGCGTCGATGCCGGCAACGGCGACCCCGCGCCGCCAGAGAATAAGGCCGATGAACAGGCGCCCGCGGAGGCCATCGTGCATCCTGTCATGGACGCCGAGACCGAAGCTGTCATCATGAACCGCCTGCGCGCGCTGGGATACGTGGAGTAGGGCATGCCCAAGGTATTCGCCAACGGGGTTGACCTGCACTATCTGCGCGTCGGGACCGGCCCGCACCTGGTCATGCTACACGGGCTCACCGGCAATCAGGCCGTCTGGCACCTGACCATGGTGCCGCTGCTGCGCCAGAGCTTCTGTATCACCACCTACGACATGCGGGGACACGGGAAGTCGGGCATGCCCCCGACCGGCTACACCACAGACGACATGGCCGACGACCTCAAAGGGTTGATGGATGCCCTGGAGATCGAGCGCGCCTATCTGGTCGGCCACAGCTACGGCGCCGACGCCATGCTGAATTTCGCCGTGCGCTATCCGGAACGCATCCACAAACTGATGATCATCGAGGCCACTGTGCCGGCGCTGATCCACCTGCGCAACCGCGACGATTGGGAGGGATGGCGCTTCTGGTCCGAGGCGCTGGAGAGCTTCGGCGTCCACGTCCCGCCGGAGAAGCGGACCGATATCGACTACATGATCCGCCTGAGCCTGCAAGTACCCAAGGTGTATGGCCCGGCCACCGGACGTGCCCGCAAGCCGGAATCGACGCTGGCCCTGCTCGACACGACCACCATGGTCAAAGACTACGAAGCCGTTGGCGCGCTCACCCTGGAGGCCATCGAGCGTATCACCACGCCGACGCTGATCATGTATGGCGAAGGTTCGGCGTACCTGGGCACCTTCCGCTACCTGGTCGAGCACCTGCCAAACGGCGAGCCGGATCTTTTGCCGCGGACAGAATGGGGTGGCCACTTCGGTCCACTTGAGCAACCGGAATTGCTGGTGGAGCGCATGCTGCGGTTCTTTGGCATGCATACAGAGGCGAAAGATCACTATTTGTTCACAAACACATAGCCGGCTCCAACTATAGTGATATCCACAGCCCGACGAACGATAGACTTTCGTATGTCTCATCGCTTTGCCCGAGCGGTCGCAGCCCCCGCCCGGGTGTGGGTGGTGATCGAGCGGCGAGGAGGTTAGGAGCCCCGCGCGATGGCACGGTTCCTGTGTACAACATGGTCCTTCCCGGGCCATATCTATCCGACCATGTCCGTGGCGAGCGCCTTGCGCGCCCGCGGGCACGACGTGGCCATCTACACAGGCCCGCGCGCCTCTGCCCAGGTAACCGGCCTTGGGTACACCTATTTCCCCATGCACCACGTGGACGAAGACGCGCTGTATCGGCTCATGTTTCCGGCACGCGACGCGGGCACCCGCATCTCTTCTCTCGCCGGATTCCGTCACCTGCGGACGGCACTGCGGCGATGGCTACTCGATACGATTCCGTCCCAATTGCGCGATCTGGAACCGATCGTCGACTCGTGGCAGCCCGACGTGATACTGTGCGACTATACCCTGTGGGCGCCGTATCTCGTGATCCACGAAACGCGCTCCGTACCCGTCGCCATCTTCTCACTTGCCACCGGGTGTATGCTGTCGGGTCCCGATGCGCCGGTCTGGGGGCGGGCCCTGCCACCACCAACCACGCCAACCCGGCGCCTGCGGAACCTGCTAGAGCGGGGCGTGGTGAAGGTCGTTAACCGCGAGTTCCCCCGTCTGGCCAGCGCCGTACGTGTCGAACATGGGCTGGCACCCCTCACCGGCTCGGCGATCGACTTTGGCGCGTCGATGCCGCTGTATCTGGTCACCAGCGTGCCCGAGCTCGATTATCATCGCCGCGATCTGCCGCCGTGCGTGCATTACGTGGGCCGTTGCTCCTGGTCGCAACCGGCCGCTGACCTGCCGGAGTGGCTGCAACGGAAGGCGCCGGAGCGCCCGCTGATCTACGTGACGGAGGGCACGGTCACCCGCGGCCGGCCCGGCCTTCTGCAGGCCGCCGCGCGTGGTCTGGCCGGTCTACCCGTGGAGGTACTGCTAAAGGATGCGCAGGCAGTCGATGCCCAGGGTGATCCCGCCGCGCGCGGCCTGGCAGACCTGGCGGCGAACATCAGGCTGGAAGGCTTTACCCCCGGGCAGGGTGACGGCATTCTGGCGCGATCGGATGTCGTGATCACAAACGGCGGAGCAGGATCTGTACTCGCGGCCCTCGCCGCGGGTGTGCCCTTGATCGTGGCACCGACCGAGTGGGATAAGCCCGAGAACGCGCGGCGAGTGGTCGAGGCAGGGGCCGGGATCTGGTTGCCCGCGCGGAAGCTGGCTCCGGAGGGTGTAAGGGCCGCCGTCCGGCATCTCCTCTCCGAGCCGGCCTATCGCGAAAACGCGCGTCGGATCGCCGCGTCGTTGGCGCGCGTCGGTCCCGAACGCGCCGCCGACCTCCTTGAAACGTTATGCGGCGGGGCCGCTGAACGGGCACCGCGCGCGTTGGTCATGCAATCATCGTAGGCTGTGGTGCAGGGGAGGGGACGCATGCGCCACCGCAGTGAACTGACAACTGCGCCCCAGAGCGGTGCCCACGACAGAGGCGAAGGATGAAACGATCATGAGAGTACGGGTAACACATCGACTGGCGCTGCTTGGCGCCCTGGCAGTTGTAGCGACGACGCTTGGCGTGGCCCAGTCTCCCGCTACACGTGCCTACGCCTCGCCGCTGACGGCAAACGACTTCCATGAAGTCGCCCTTCAGGGCTTTGGCGACCGCGCTAACAGTTGGGCGTGGTCGATGGCCTGGTACAAGAACCGGTTGTACGTGGGCACCAATCGCAACTTCGACTGCTTCCAGGAGGCGGCACTGTCGCGTATCTTCCTCCCCTATCCGCCGCCCGATCCGGACGTTCTTTGTCCTGGCTCGCCGCCGCGCCTGCCCGCCCTCGCTCCAACCCTGGGGGCGCAAATCTGGTCCGTCGACCCCAGCAGCACAACGCCTCTGACCCAGAGCAACTGGCAGGAGGCTTATCAAGATCCGGCGACCATACCGATGACGGTACAGAAGCAGGCCGTATTCGGCCCGCGCGACGAGGGCTGGCGCGGCATGTCGGTGTTCAACGAAGCCGACGGCACCCAGGCACTCTACATCTCCGGCGTCGGCCTCAAGCCCCTGGCCACCAAGAGCGCTCCGCCCCCCGCCTTGCTGCGCACCACGGACGGCGTCAATTATCAGGCGGTGCCGGCGGATCCCGGCACCACGATGGGCGACATCAACACGCTGACGACGATCCCCAGCCGTTTCGGCAAAGGCGCGTGCTGTATCCGCGGCCAGGTCACGTATAAGGGGAATCTGGTCGTGACCATCGGCAGCCTGCAAGGCGCCGGCGCCGTCTTCGCCTCGCCCAACCCGAGCCAGGGCGACAATAGCTTCGTGCAGATCACGCCGGCCGACATGAAGGTCTTCGAGATTGAGCCGTTTAACGGCCACCTCTATCTGGGCGTGCAGTCGCTGCACAATGGCTATAGCGTCCTGCGCACCGATTGCATCACCCCTCCGTCCGGGCAGGTTGGCTGCAACGCATCCGATTTCACCCAGGTGGTCCCCCCCGGCGGCGGCCTGGGCAAGAACGGCAACGGGTTCATCACCAGCATGCACGTCTTCACCGACACCAATGGCGTGGCGCATCTGTACGTCGGGACCGACGGCGCACCGAACAAGCAGGCCGCCGAGATCGTGCGCGTCAACACCGACGATTCGTGGGATCTGGTGGTGGGCGATCCCCGCACCGTCAACGGTAAGCTCATGACACCACTGAGCGGCCTGACCTCCGGCTTCGGCTGGTACTACAACTGGCACATGTGGCGCATGGAAGACTACCAGGGCGTGCTCTATGTGGGCACCTTCGACTCCAGCACCACGCTGAAGGATAAACCGCAGGGGCAAGCGTTGCGACCGTACATGGGCTTTGATCTGTGGGCCAGCCCTGATGGCGTGAACTTTGTGCCGGTGACCCAGAATGGCTTCGGCGACATGTTCAGCTTCGGCGCGCGTACCCTCAAGGCAACCCCATACGGCCTGTTCCTGGGCAGTGCCAACTTCTACTACGGATTGCGCATCTGGCAGGGCAGCCTCAACCAGGCAGCGCTGCAACTGGCCCCGAAGGACCTTCAGAGCGACGTCGCCTCCACTCCGGGCGCCGTGTCGCTGGCCTGGGATGCGCCCAATGGGGCAAAGCTCTATCACGTCTATCGCGCCACGGCGACACAGATCGCGACTCCCGCCTTCCCGGACGTCAGCCTCGACCCGGAGTCCAACGACCCCAGCGCCCAGGACAACGCCCCGTCAACGATCTGGGTACCGGGCCAATATACGGAGATCGGCGCGACGACCACCCCGTATTTTGTCGATGATCACGCTCCGTCCGGGGGGCACAACACGTACTACGTCGTCGCTCAGGACGCCTCCGGCCGTCTCTCGACGCCCTCGAACGCGATCATGGCCGCGGCACGACGCACACTCCCCACCTTTGGCTACATGAAGCTGGCCGTGGCCTATCTGGCCATCCGCAACAGGCTGACCCCAACGCAAGCGGGCATGCTCAATCGGGGTTTGACGTCGGCGCAGACGCGGCTCAGGAGCGGCGATGCGCAAGGCGCCCGTTCGCAGCTCGCATCGTTGCGGCAGCAGCTCCTCTCCAGCGCACAGGGAGCGACCGATCGCCTGGACGCCGAGCGGGTGGCGGTGTTGCTCGCCCGCCTGGAGAAGCGTCTGTTGCTGGTCGGCGCGCACGTGCTCTCGTCGTCGCAGATCAACTAGGCACACAGTTCACAGGTGGGAAGGATCAAGCGGACATGAGACCCAGAGTAGCACATCGACTGGTGGCCGTCGCCGCCGCGGTGGCGGTCGCCGCCACCACCATGGCGGGCCTGCCGGCATCGGCCACCTACGCCTCGCCGCCGCGGTACTTGACGGCAGACAGCTTCCATGAGGTCGCCTTGCAGGGCTTTGGGGACCCGCAGAATAGCTGGGCCTGGGCGATGGCGGCCTTCAACAACAGGCTGTACGTGGGCACCAATCGCAATTTCGATTGCCTGCAACTGGCGGCTGCTGCACGTGCCATACCCTGGATACCGCTCTATCCCCCGCCGCCCGACACGATCCACGCCGTGCCCTGCAACCCCGATCCGCAGGCGCTGGACGAGGCCGGACAGATCTGGGCGCTTAACCTCGGCAGCGCGGCGCCCTATACACAGTCTGACTGGACAAAGGTCTATCAATCACCGTATAACGTGACCGTCAATATCACGCGCACGACCGCCATCACGCTCGCACCGCGCGATATTGCCTTCCGCGATATGTCGGTCTTCACCGAGCCGGATGGAACGCAGGCGCTATACGTCTCGGGCGTCGGTTCACGGCCGCTCAACGGTCCGAACGTGCCGCCGCCGAGCCTCCTGCGCACGACGGATGGCGTCAACTTCGCGCCAGTGCCCGCCGATCCCGGCACCACGATGGGCAGCATCAACGCCTTGCCCTCTGATCCACACGCCTGCTGCATCCGCAGCCAGGCCAGCCTCAACGGCCGTTTTTACCTGGTCATCGGCACCCTTGTCGGCTCGGGGGCCGTCTTCGTATCGCCCGATCCCAAGCAGGGAGATAACAGCTTCCAGCAGATCACGCCGCCGGACATGAAAGTCTTCGAGATTGCCGCCTTTAACGGCCATCTGTACCTGGGCGCCGAGTCGACGCATGGCTACCAGATCTTCCAGACCGATTGTGCGGCGCCACCGCCCGGACAGGCCTATTGCCCGACCTCTGCCTTCACACAGGTAGTGCCATCGGGCGGCGGGCTGGGATCGAAAGGCGATGGGAGCGTCGTCAGCATGCACGTCTACACCGATCCCAACGGTGTGCAACATCTCTACGTCGGCACCGACGGCATCGACGACACCTCGCCATCGCGGCCGGCCGAGATCGTGCGCATCAACACCGACGACTCATGGGATCTCGTCATGGGCGATCCGCGCCTTATCAACGGCGTCCGCAAGGCTCCGCTCAGCGGCCTGACCTCGGGCTTCGGCTGGTATTTCAACCAGCACGTCTGGCGCATGGCCGACTACCAGGGCGTTCTGTACGCCAGCACCTATGACTCGAGTACCGTGTGGAAGAACACATCCCTGTGGCAGAGCCTGCAGCCGATGATCGGCTTCGATCTGTGGGCCAGCCCGGACGGTCTGACCTGGCTGCCGGTCACGCAAAACGGCTTTGGCGACCCCTTCAGCTACGGCGGCCGCACCCTCGCCGCGACCGATCAGGGCCTGTTCGTGGGCAGCGCCAATCCCTACTACGGCCTGCGCATCTGGCAGGGCGCGCTTTCCTCCACGGCTTTGCAGGCCGCGCCGACCAACCTGCAAAGCGATGCGACGGGCAATCAGGGAGAGGTGGCACTGGCCTGGGATGCGCCCAGCACCGCCACCGTATTCCATGTCTTCCGCTCGCAAGAGAAGCAAGTGGCGTTGCCCTGGACGCACCCTTCCGACCCGACGAGCGCCGGCGCGTCGATCACGTGGCCGCACAGGATCTGGGTGCCCAGCGCGTACACGGAGATCGGCACCTCCAGCACGCCGCACTTTGTCGACACCAATGCTCGCCTCGATGGACATACCAGTTACTACGTGGTGGCCCAGGATGCGAGCGGCAACCTGTCGCTCCCATCCAACGTGACGCTCGCTACGCGGACCGTGCCCCTGCCCACGCTAAAGCTCGTCATCGCCGCCGCGAAGCACATCGCAGACCGCGGCCACCTGACCGCGACGCAGGCGTCCGCGATACAGCAGTCCCTGCAGCAGATACAGGCACACTTGCAGTCGGGCGACGTGCAGGGCGCGCGCGACCTGATCGAGGCGCTACGCCAGAATGTGCTGGCCGGGGCGCGGGGAGCGCAGCACAAGCTCTACGCCGAGGGCCTGTCCTTCCTGCTGAAGCGGCTGGAAAAGCGTCTTGATCTGGTCCTCGCACACATTGTAACGGTCGCGAAGGTGAGTTAAGCGGATGCATGATAAGCTGAACGTCGTCCTGCTAACGGTCGATTCGCTGCGGGCGGACCACCTGGGCTGCTACGGCTACCCCCGCCCCACCAGCCCCTTCCTCGACGCCTTCGCCCAAACCGGCGCCCTCGCCGAGCGCTTCTTCGCCCCCGCCATCCCCACCCACCCCTCCTACACCACCCTGCTCACCGGCCAGTTCCCCACCACCCACAACATCGTGGCCCACGGCGGCCGCGCCGAGCTGGCGCGCGAGGCGCCCAACCTGGCCGAGCAGTTCTTGCAGGCCGGCTACGCCACCTGCAGCGTGGACAACCTGTGGCGCCAGCGCTTCTGGTTCGGCCGCGGCTTCGAGTTCATCATCGACCCCAGCACCCGCCACGAATTGCTCCTGGCCGTCACCTGCGAGGAGTTGAACCACCGGGCGATCCCCTGGCTGCGGGAACACCGCGACGAGCCCTTCTTCCTGTTCATGCACTACTGGGATCCGCACTATCCCTATACCCCGCCGGAGCGGTACCGGCACCTGTTCTACGAGGGCAACCCGGTGGACCCGCGGAACCACTCCCTCGACGAGTGGTGGGAGCACCCCATCGGCGCCATGGCCAGGGAGACCTGGCTGCGCACGCCGCGGGGCGTGGTCACGGATGCCGCGTATGTGTCGGCCATGTATGATCAGGAGATCCGCCACCTGGACGACGGCCTGCGCGATCTGGTCGGGGCGATCGACGAGCTGGGCCTGGCCGAGCAAACCCTGGTCGTCGTCGTGGCCGACCACGGCGAGAGCATGACCGAACATGGCGTTTTCTTCAGCCACCTTGGCTTGCACGACCCCGTGTTGCACGTGCCGGTGCTACTGCGCCAGCCGGGGCGGGTGCCGGGGGGGCTGCGCCTGCCCCAGATGCTCCAGCACGTGGACCTCGCCCCCACCCTGCTCGAGGCCGCCGGCCTGCCCATCCCCCGCGCCATGGAGGGCCGCAGCTTCTGGGGCCTGGCCACCGGCGCCAGCCGGGAGGGCGGCTACGCCGAGGTGCTCAGCCTGGAGTGCACCTGGCAGGCCTCCTGGAGCCTGCGCACCGAGCGCTACAAGCTCATCCTGGGCCGCGAGGCCGACGAGGCGGGCGCCTACCCGCGCGAGCTGTACGACCTGCTGGCCGACCCGCGCGAGGAGCGCAACCTGGTGGCCGAGCGGCCGGAGCTGGCGGCGCGGCTGGAGGCGCGGCTGGAGGAGCTGGTGGCCGAGCGCCTGCGCCGGGCCGGCCGCGCCCAGGACCCCCTGCGCGAGCAGGGCACCGGCGTGCGCCTGTTATTGATGGGCGAAAACTGACGCATTCCGCACATGCCTATACATTGTAGGGAGAGATTATGCAAACCCTCAACGCACAAGATGTGGTGCAGAGCTATCTGGATGCCTTCGGTGCCCAGGATCTGGCCCGCTGCGTGGATCTCTTCTGCGACGACGCCACGCTCTTCGCTCCACCGGTCACCTATCAGGGGAAACAGGCGCTGGAGGACTGGCATCGCGCACGCTTCAACGCCAATGCGCGTATCGTACGCATCGACGACGTGTCTGCGCAGGACGACGTCGTGACGGTCCAGGGCGCCATCACGTCGAAGCGCCTGAAGGCCTGGCGCATCAATACGCTGGCCGGGCGGGCAACCTTCAAGATGCGCGGCGACAAAATCGCCGACGTGCGCTTCGAGCCCGCCGGCTGGAAGCACTTCCTCGGCGGCGCCTCGCAGCTCGGGGTGTTTCGCACCCAGCGTGACCAGGATCGCTGATGTCGAACGCTATCGTAGTTGGGAATCTCAATGCATGACAAGCTGAACATCGCCTTATTGACCGTCGATACGCTGCGGGCGGACCACCTGGGCTGCTACGGCTACCCCCGCCCCACCAGCCCCTTCCTCGACGCCTTCGCCCAAACCGGCGCCCTCGCCGAGCGCTTCTTCGCCCCCGCCA